>Ga0209302_10001151_pt1 | contig 15300 bp, 5 predicted proteins | sample ArcOceMetagenome_2_FD_187445 | JGI IMG/M metagenome (GOLD analysis project Ga0209302, IMG submission 187445) | Marine eukaryotic phytoplankton communities from Arctic Ocean - Arctic Ocean ARC135M Metagenome (SPAdes) (version 2) | ecosystem: Environmental > Aquatic > Marine > Oceanic | place... | reverse complement strand
TGGGGGGGATGGACTTGCTGGCATTAAATCTCTCAGCATGATTAATCGACACGAGACCAGCCACAGCAACTTTCTATCTGGCTTAAGAACGTTACCTAATGGATTTGTTATTCCAGGAACACAAATAAGAATCTATTCGGGTGTACAAGCGCATTATGATTTACTTAAGGATGCTATTGGTGATCAAGGTCAAGGGTCGGATTTGCTTGATTGCAATAATAATACAACCATTCTGTACGATAAAGATAACGGATATATTGGTATGTTCGTCGATTTAAGTCTGATGGTTGCTGTGCATGATGCACAGCATGGGCCATATATAGGATCTTCTAAAGATTTGAATGATGAATCTAGATTGTTGATGATGACTTTAAAGAAACATATTGATAAGATGAAAAGTGATAGGAGAAAAAGAACACTAGAGCAAGCAAATATCAATATCTAAATCTTAATAAATAAATATTTACATAAAACCATTTATTAATTTAATTGTCGCATCAATTACTATAACTAACTAGAATTCATTCACTGTTTCACTATGCTCGTCCGATATATTTTCTCTGCAATCATAACTTATATTATAACTTTTTCTTTTTACGCAAACACTGATGTTTAGATTTGTCTTCAATGGTGGTCGTTTCCTGAAACAATTGCCGTTTGACCGGTGCGTCCAACACAGGAGGGGGTACAGGCTCCACCATGTGCCCGATTGCGATTGGAGGGAAACGCTCTGCCATGTGCCCAATTGATCCCCTCAAATTAACCTGCCGGCCATTCATCGCTTCAACGGTGACATGTTGCAACTTGGAAAATAAATCTTCCATAAGAGATGCTTCCTCTGTGGGGAATTGCGCCTCAATTGGATACGAGAAATAATCATCGAATGAGATGCCACAGTATTCTTCCCTATCCTCTGTGAGTCCCTTTTCTGTAAGTTGTCCAAACAGAATTAACGCTACTCGTTCTCCGGTTACATGTGGACCACACATATTCGGAACAGTGTTTGGATGTAGAGTACGATACAAATTGCGCGATTGAGTATATGTGAGACTGTCCAATCCTACCATGCAATCGCCTTTTAAAAAACCAGAACCAAATTCAGCGTCCATGTCCAATTCTACCAGCATTTTATCTTTCCCGTAATTTTTTTGGAACCCAACCAAAGTACCAGTGAAAACGTGTGACACATAATCGCCAACATTAACGGTTCCTGTTCGAAAATCATTAGCAGAATTAGATAATTCGGTTAGATTTTTGGTGTAAATCTGGAAACAATCATCCCATTGGTGGCTGTCGTTCTTTAAACCCAACTGATAACAAGATCCGGTGATGGTTACTAAACAATTGAGGTCGTCGATGGAATCAAAATTCGAATCATAATCGATGGTCAAGGAGTCGGGACAGCAAAATGAGGCGGGGGTAGAAGTAACGATTGTACAAGTAGATGTTGTACCTTCTGAAATTTTGTCTGAAACGGTTATATCGTCTCTCAGAATTCCGTGGATCGACCCATTTGACAAAATCGTCCAGTCATCAATGATTGGGTGTTGTTGATCAATATATGTAGCAGTAGGGGTGGGTGAGGTGTTGTCGTCAAGACCATCTTCGTCTTCTTCTGCTTTGTTTGTTTCTTCAGTAGGAACTAATGGAGTTGGGGCGCCGACAATCTTTAGATGAGCTTGTTTGATTACCAAATCTTGGATCATAATAACATTATCTGTGTTGGTAGTTACTGTATTGTATCCTACGATTTCGACGATGTCATTAGAGTCTAGTTTAGTCGCAATCCAATTTGCTTTATGTGCAAGTATTGCTTCAACACAATGGGTTCCGTCGCTCAGAATTATTTTGTACCGATTAGGACCTGTTTTCATGCTTAGTTTTTCGACGTTCAATACTTGACAAGTTGGTGTTAGGTTGGTGACATGATAAAAGGTTGGTTTCACCAGTTTGGATATTGCATTTGGTGTTAGTGCGTCATTGTCATCGTTGAAAATCATGTTTGGTGTGGTGATGAGATGACGTGCGATTTGATGCGATCGTGTATGGATCTTCTTTTTTTTATTTTTAAGATTATTTATTTTGTGAGATCAATCGCTCTAGTCAAAAACAAAAACAGGGAGTCACAAAACAGGGTACAGTGATCTACACGTACAAATCGTTAGGAAATCTTAATAAATTTTATTTCCTGATAATGGAATAGTTTGGGGCATATGTGAATAATAATAAATTTGTTAAACAATTTTTTTAAATAACATAAGCCGAATGAATTAAAATAATGACAGACGATTGTTTGTAGATAGTACTGTAGGTAAAAGCTAAACAGTATATACATTTTTAATTTTATCTACTGATAATGGAATTTTACCGAAACGAAAGGGCATATGGTTATTTTAGCATTTGTCGCGCTTGGCGACCGTAAAGAAACAGCTTTATTAAGTGAGCAGAGCAGAAGAAGAATGCCGAAGCTAAAGATGAATCATAGTGTCGTATAGTAGTAGTTTTTTAATGTTTGGGTGTTCATGATTTTATCCTGATTTTGATTGTTTGTGTTTGTGCGGCGATTTTTCGTATTCTTGATCTTTCTTGTAGTCATGTTCTCAACCTTCCTTTTGTATCATTGTTAACTATTTCCGTTTATTTCTTCCAAAAACGTATCTAGCCGTCATGAACTCCATCGTACCATCTTCTTTTCCTTGCAATCTTTGTTTTTGTCGTTTGCACGAATCAATCATGTCGGTTTTTGTAACCAATGCAGCTCCAAGATTACCATGACTATAAGTATCTTCTGTGTTTGATGTAGGCAAGGTACCATGAAAAACTGAATCCGCAGCGATAAACACTGCAGCAGCCCCCCCTTCGACATCTGGTAGTGTATGCACACATCCTCCTGCTACAAAATTCCAACTATGATTAATGGGTAGGGGACCATTACGATTGACAAAGCCAATCGTTTCAGATGTCAAACCATTATCATCGTGTCCTGTTATTGCGTAGTCTGAAGTTAAGCTAACAGAAAAAGCATCCGTTACGTCGCTAATACGATAACGGCCGTTTGGATCATAATTCTTCCTTAGCAGCCGCCTTCTGTATGCATATGCAGGAAGATGCTTCTTCTCGAATAGTGTAATACTATCACAAACTGAAATAAATTTTTCAATAAGAGTTGTATCGTCGTGTTTGCCTCTGAAATTGTACACAGCCGGTGTCGAATTCGTAATACCATGCACTTTGTGAGATGCACCAGGGATAAAATTGTGGCTTCCACTCATTACTAAAGTTCCGCTAGAAACCTTTTTCCCACCGCGGGTGTTGATGACTGTCATTCCTCTCGTAGAACCAGCCGACGGTCTAACTGTGCTTATCCCATCTTTGTTTTCAAATACCGAATTCGCTAGTTCAGTCATACTTGTGGAAATCTCTTCTAGATGACAACTGTTGTATCTTATTGGTAAATATATATATTTTATTGCGTAGTTTTGCAGACGATCTTTGACACAAACCAACGTCTCTCCACTGCACAATTTAAATCCGTGTGTTCCAATTAGATATTCTTTGTTGTAATCGTACTTTTGCCATTGTATTTTCTTTTTATAATTTTGGTTTTGTTTACTATTATATGCTTTGACGATTGGTTTACATACCTCCTTTAATGCATTTTCTTTTTTATTCCACTCTGATTTTGAATAAATAATAAATTCACAATTATTATAGACAAAATCACTTATAGACTCAATATTTCTATAGTGAACATCTTTAAAATACAACCTATCCTTTTTTGGTTTAAATTTAATCTTCTTAATAAAACGTACGAATGTTCTACTTGTATTATCACGTCGTACCTTTTTAATTATTGGTCGACACATCTTTCTTACTTCTGTTCTTTTTTTCCGACGTTCACGTTTTTCGTCCGTTGTCAACGTTGGTAGTACTTGAATTCGTTCTCTATTTTGTTTTGAGCGAAATTTCGTAATAAAAGTATTACCACGAGCCTTGTACGATTCATTTCCTTGATTAGAAGTTGCCTCCCTTTTTTTGATTTCAGATTCTAACGATTCCACGATAAGTAGTGCTCGCTCTTCGGAAGTCTGTTCCTTTTTTAACGATTCTGCTTCTGCCTCCACTGTTACCGCTGATAATTGTGTAGTTGAATTTGCACGTTTCGTTGTTGTTGCTGCTGATTTCGATAATGCGGTAGTTGTCTTCTTCTTCGTTCGCTTTCTTAACGACATTTTGAATCGTTCAACAACTTTTTTCCTTGCCTGAACTGGAGAAAGAACAATCAATTTATCGGATCGTGTATCCTTCCAATGAAGAAAACGCCCTTTTAATTTATGATACACGAAATGAAGTACTTTATCGGCAAAATAATACTTTTCTTTTAGTGTATTCACTCCGCGATACGATGGAGCGAGGTTTGCAGTAAATGCCCAGTATTTTAGATTCGATAGGTGTTCATTGGTGTAACAATGTCTTAGTCGTTGCGATGCAATAACGACATCATTAGGTGTTACGTCATTTATGTTTACAATTTCATTTTCGGCAGCGTTGCATTGCTGTTGTTTCTGTTCCTCGGCAGCGTTGCAATTTCTGTTTGTTCCTGTTGTTTCTGTTCCTGGCGTCATGTTTCATCGTCGAAAGAACCATTTCATTTCTCCAATGTAACTGTGTCCGACAATGAATATACGCGGAAGGATTTACATTTCTAATAGAGGTAAAAATGATGATGGAGTCATTTCGCTTTAGGTAAGCAAGGGAACTGGAAGCAATTAAACTGTATAATTTATTTCGTTTTCAAATAGAAGCTATTTATATCAGTCACTTTTTATAGAGGTAATATTTGAAGAAAAATAATTATCTAAATAATAAAATTTTTATGCCCCCCCCCCAGTATTTTATACTTTATATAATTAAATATTCATTGCTTAATGTATAGTTCTGAGAAACCGTCAAAGATTAGGAGTTGGGTTCGATTCCGATCGAATATTTAAATCAACAACCATTTGTGATAGGGGTCCAATCGATAGACTTTAACATACCATTGATTGGGTTGTATGATGGCGCTATTAGTTAGCACCATAACAAACCGTTGATAGGGAGTAGTTCGTCACTGAGGTTGATCGGCCACTTCAGTATTACTAGTGCCATTAGCAATTTACATCATTTCAATGATTGTTTTGTTGAAAATAAGCTATCACATTTCTTGCCAGTGTTCTGGTTTGTTTTGGTTGTCTTTTTGGATGGGGGCTAAAAGGATTTAAATGTTTAATTTATTTCGATTTTAAATAAAAACTATTTATATAAGTCACATTTAGTAAATGTAAGATTTGTAGGTAAAATAATTCATAAATAATAAAATATTTATGGCCCCCGTCCAAATATCCCCCTTCAGATACTACTTCAAGTAATGTACTACTGTACGACTGTGTGGTACATAAATTTAAAACGAGAGCAAATCTCAAACAAACCACATACCACATACAGTACATTATTATTGTGGGTAATGTTTCACAAACAATTTAAACAGAAATAGAAGAACGTCGTACTACTACTTCCTCTGTCATTGCATTGGCATCGACCATGTCACGAGCTACCTCCAGCCAGAATAATCGCAAACGTCGTCCGTTGAGTGGCGACGCGAACAGTGATATCGCCAGGAGAACACGTCGTCATACAAACCTATCAACCACAATAGCAAAATGGGATATAACGAAACCGATCATTCTCCAAATTATAAGTTGGTTAGATCAAGAAAGTTTAATGAATATGAGTGTGGTTTCGAAACAATTATATAATGTTATATGTACTGAACCTGGAAACGAAAACAAAATCACCCCTGTGTTTGTAGTCAGGTGTAAATCGATACAAAAATTCGTAAACAATTTTCTGAATTATTTCTTGGACAAGAAGACAAAGGCCAAGTTGCAAAAGTATCGTATTATGAGATTCAATGCACCATATGCGTTTGAAATCGAGGATGTTAATACCGATCAGTTTGATAAATTGAAACTGATTCTAAAACATAATAACATTGAAATGAGCGGAATTACATCGTTAGAATTTATTTCATCATGGTCATCTAATAGAGGACGTGCGAGAGTGCCTAATAACCTACCGTGCATTCTAAGGATGATCTTACCAAAGTTAACTGAAATGGATTTTTCAAATGCGTTGGGCTATTCTAATGGAATCTTTACGGAGTTATTTCAATGTCCCCTCTTAAACAAAGTTATATCTAATAATAATAATGATGGAGTACACTTGAATGGATCAGGTTTGAAATCTACCAAAAATCTAAAAGAAATTCACATGAACAATACAATTTTTCATTGTACTCCTTATACCACGAAATATAAATTTTCCAGCCTAAAAACACATCCAGAGGTATTTATTTTCCATGAGTGTTGTAAATATCTTGAACGGGTTTCAGTACGCAACATGAAGTTTCCTTGTTGTACAGTCAACAAAGATGAAGTGTTTAATTTCATACAAAATGCGTTAATTAAATTTGTCCGTAACGCTCCATCCCTGCGTTGGTTACGAAGCGATTTATCGATAGAAAACATCGCCATGCTCCAAGAAGAACGATCACGATTGGGTAAAGGAGAAATTGAACTCTTATCTAACCATACTATTATTAATTTAAGTGATTAAACAACAACAGCAATGTTATTCATCGTTGTCCATCTAACTTCGTATAATTGTCTCCAGATCGCCCTCGTTACAATATTATCATTGCTCTACGGTACATTTACTATATAAGTAGTAAAGATTGTAAGGTAAAATAATCCATTTCGCCTTAGGTAAGGTAAGCAAGGGAACTGGAAGCAATTAAACTGTTTAATTTATTTCGTTTTTAAATAGAAGCTATTTATATTAGTCACTTTTTATAGAGGTAATATTTGAAAGAAAAAATATACTGAAATAATAAAATATTTATGCCCCCCCCCACCCAATATTTTATACTTTATATACTTTAATAATTATACGTTAATGTAGTTGAGAAACCGTCAAAGATTAGGTGGTAGTGGGTTCGATTCCGATCGAATATTTAATTTCGCTAACCATCCATCTGCGGCAGGGGTCCAATCGATAGACTAGAACATACCATTGATTGGGTTGTATGATGGCGCTATTAGCAGCACCCTAACAAACCGTTGATAGGGAGTTCGTCGCTGAGGTTGATCGGCCACTTCAGTACTCTACTAACCACTAAAAAACTGTAGCATTTCAAACCGTTTCGTTTATTAGATCACGATTCGTGTTTCAGAAGAGTCACAGCGATCCGTTTTGTCTAGGTTAGCTAAATTGATTTCGTTTTACAACATAAGAGCTAATGAGCTATTTATGATAGTCACATTTAATAGAGGTTGTGATATTTGTAAAACAAAATTTAACAATAAATGAATTATCTAAATATCCCAACAAAAGTCGTACCTGAAATAGAAGACGAATGAGGCATTACGACGTATTAGCTTCGTGATACACAAAGCCTTCTTCATTAAGATGTTTTCGACTTTTTTTTCGTGTTGAAGGAGAACGAGTTTTCGGTGGTGACTGTGCTTGCCTCTTAACTTCCGGTAGTTTATTAAACACAATGGGCTCATCTTCATTGGGCACAGTGGTGGCTGATTCATTCTCCAAATCGACAGTAGTCATCATTTGATTTATGTCTGATTCCAACAAGTTGCGGTCGCATTGATGTCGTTTGAAATAGTTTTCCATCATACTGTTCAATTGCTTATTAAAAATCTTATTCGATTTGCACTCCGAACCAACACGGTTCACCCAACCAGTAATCATTACTTTCAGTTCCGTTTCCAACGACCGCGATTTTTCTTCGGTATTCCCAGAATATAGTATATCTCCATATAAATCAAAAATCAATTGTTTCAACTCCGTTTCAAGTAACTTCGTATCATCAGGACAACCTTGACGGTCCAAAAGAGACTGTAAAAAATCAGGAATGTTTAGCTCAACTTTAATTGAGATACGGTACCTACGTATTTTATTTAGTATTTCCATCAACTCTTTCTTATTGGTGGCGGCCTTAGAACAACGCATGTGGTTTCCGTTAATCTCATATAATTTTAAAAGGCGAATCGTACTTATTCGATTCTGCGCAAGAACATCATGTCCTTGGCGAATGAATGAAAAATCGGCTCGATCAGGGTCAGGGTCAAGTTGTTTTTGTGGTGGTGTATGTGTTGGTAGGGTACGTCTACGTCTATGCGTGTTCGACTTAACTTTAGTGAGTTGTAAAGTATGAGTAGGAGGGGTGGAAGTAATCGTAATCTTATTGTCATCATTTTGCATTTGATCGTCGCTGTCGTCGCTGTCGCCGCTCTCAGAGGTTTGTTCGAAGGTATTTATTTTAATAGAGACATTGTTAATGGCATTAAAAAGTAGAAGGATATCCTTCATTATCAACAAGCATTTATCTTTGTCATAAAAATCTGAAAAACTATCTTCGTTACTGCCGAGGCCTTTGTAACCTCCAAACACAACTTTCCTGTACATGATAGCAATATACGTGATGACATAATACCTACTTTCAAATTCATATATCTCATAATCTTTCTGATTGTGAACTTGTAAATAATATAGGGGTAGATTATTATCGTTTAACGTGATAACCTGAAAGCAGGTGCCCTTTTTGGAGGCCTTTTTGGAAGTCTTTTCGGACTTAAATTTTATTAATTGGTTGAGGAACTCGCGTACTTCCCTGGCGATTTTTTTATCAACGGTTTTGTTTGTACTGCTGCCACTGTCGAAGATGCATATATGAGGAACAGCTGTGTCTTTTACTTCCCAAAAAGACGACAAATTCATGACAAACATTACGGAGTAACGGCGATTTCTCAAAAATGGAAATGCGATACATCCAAAGCTTAGTAGTTGGTGGACGCGGAAATAATTTGGGAAAAAGGATTGTATCGATTTCCATAATTGGTCATGGTGTTTTTTTTTTGATAGAGTCCATGATGTTAATACGGAAATTCTGACTGGAAAGAATAGCCTATTTGTAGAACTCTCGTTCCGCATTATCCAGTAGGAAGCTATATCGATAATCGAGTCGGTGGCGCATGCACTTCCCATTTTCTCTATTCTACCAGTCACTTGTCTTGTCACCGCAGTGCTCTGTTGGTGTTGCGATGCCAATTGTTCGTATAAACTGATATCAGTTTTAACACGTATGTAGTCGCAATGATCCAGTTGCACTTTTTTAAAACGGTGTGCACGACCAGAACAATAATTATTTAGTGCATGTCCCCTAAATTCTTGCGTTGTAAGTATTGATCCAAGAAACATCTGGGTGCGCTGAATACTGATGGTGTTTTTACCGGGATTCGGATATTCGAAAGGATATGTAATTGTTGCTTTTTCGTTTGTAATTGGTTGTAGCAATAGGCCTGTCGTCAAACCTAGATCGCGTCGAGTGAATTTACGACCAAGAATGACCTGCTTGGGATACCATGCCGAACTGCCGTCGATGCGCAGGTCCATATAGTCTATGTCTTTAGTGAGAATAGATAAAGCTATTTGATGCCGGACAGGATGGTTGATCAAGAAATCTTGATCGATACTACCCACCAGCAAAAGAGTTTTGGTCAAGTTGAAGACGTCTGAAGAAAACACGGCAAATAAATACATGAACGCGCAAACGAATACCCCACAGTCGCTGTCCGTTTGGTGAGCACAATCGACCCATTTGATAGACCAGTCCTTTTTTGGTTCTTCTTGGTTAAAAAATATGTTGAGAAATGCAGGAACGGCCACGGTGTAAAAATTTTTACGGTCAGGTAAACCTGGATCTTTCCATGTATCCAACATGATGACTTCTGAGGAAGCGGGGATAACAATGCATAGCAGCCAATGACCAGGATAAAATATTGGAATAGATATAAGTGTGACTCCTGGCGCTATTCCGCTATCTGATTCTGGATCGTATTCAAATTTTTGGGAATTAATTAATTCCGACAAATTATTTTCCACTTCCGCGACGGTATATTTGTTTTCGATGTTGTATTTTTTTTGTGGGAGTTTAGACCAACCTCCTTCGAACAGAAAACATCCCTCAAAAATCTGCGGTCGGACCATTCCAAAATGTAGCGGGTCCTGATCTGCTAATAAACAACCAAAGTACCCAATAATTTCCGAACTTACATAAGTACCCGGCTTTAAAATCAGACTGTGCAAATCTGATCTGTCCACAATAAAACCGGATGAGCATGTTTTCCCAACATATTGGATGAGTGTAGAAGTTTTGTGTTGGGGTTTGGTGATGTCATCTGCTTCCATCCAAACTGGTAGTTCGCCGTATGTGTATAGCAGTACGTGGTTGATGGCAAGTTGGATATTAAAAATAACATCATCTTCCAACATCCATGGTTGTGTGTTTTCATCCCCAGTGGGATTTTCGAATGTCTGTTGGCTGCTTTGAGTGTTGGGAGTATTATTATCTTGCATCCACTGTTGTGTTTCCACACCGTCAGTGAGTGTTGGTAGGCTGCTTTGAGTATTGGTGATAGATTCAGCAGATAAAACATGACCTCCTGATGTTGATTGATTCGAAAACAACAATTGTAGTGTTTGTGGTGAAAGATTTTTTTTGGAGTTCTGAAATATCGCAAATACACTCTTTACCACCGAGGAACCATACAACGTATGAACGTGGAGGGGGGGTGGATCGTTGTTCAGATTTTGATCCAGGTTGTAGGTGAACATGTTGTCAGATGTTTCGTAATCGTTGTGGTGGTTGTTTTTATCTTTGCTAATATCTAGTAGAGAGCACGACAAATTATTATCCCCCTGTGTTGTCTTTGGTTCAATCAATTTGTCGTCGTCATCTTCCACATCTTCTTCACCTTCAAACGTCGAGAATAATTTGTCATCATTAGTACGAGAATCAGATAGTGCGTATAATTCCACCGGAAGGCCCGTTTGGTTGTGACAATATCGATCCTCGTATGCATGATAAATATGATAATTTCCAGGTACAAGGGCACGGGCCGGGCGAACAGGACCATTTGAGTGTAAACGGATACATGTAGTTATATTGTGCTCCGGGCATCGACAGTTGGAACAATGATGAGGTGATTGTTCCTTTAACGTTGACTCCACAGCAGCTTCTGTCGTCTCGTCCAAAAGGAATCCATCCAAATTATGTAAGTCAGAATCATCATTAGGTTTGTTATTGACAACAACTGGAACGGGTAAGTCGATTGTAACCGGCGAGTCGTCGTCATCTATCTTGACTTCCCCTAACTTAATGTTTTCATGGTCTTTGTCTAACGACCGATCGTCTATGTCTGACGACCCATCGTCGTTGTCTGGAGAACGATCGGCTTTGTCAGTTTTCGTATTATTTTTCAAAACCTGATAATTTCCAGGTACAAGGGCACGGGCCGGGCGAACAGGACCATTTGAGTGTAAACGGATACATGTAGTTATATTGGGCTCCGGGCATCGACAGTTGGAACAATGATGAGGTGATTGTTCCTTTAACGTTGACTCCACAGCAGCTTCTGTCGTCTCGTCCAAAAGGAATCCATCCATGTTATGTAAGTCAGAATCATCATTAGGTTTGTTATTGACAACAACTGGAACGGGTAAGTCGATTGTAACCGGCGAGTCGTCATCTATCTTGACTTCCCCTAACTTAATGTTTTCATGGTCTATGTCTAACGACCGATCGTCTATGTCTGACGACCCATCGTCTTTGTCTGGAGAACGATCGCCTTTGTCAGTTTTCGATTTATTTTTCAAAACCTTGGCAGTATTTGCTGTTGGCCTCCAGAAGCCTACCAACGCCGTGTTGGTATTGGCATATTCTCCAGACTCATTTTTAGTGCGTGTTTTTTTTTTACCAGGATAAACAACCGAGTTGCCGTAACCGAGTTCTCCCTTGCACGTATATCGTGGGCCTCCCGAGAACGATTCCTTGTATTTGGCTGGACGTTGCAGTGTCCCACATCCTTCGTGTAGTTGTTCACCGGTACTTGAGTAGCATGATGGATGAATTACTTGAAGATTGTTGGAGGTATCTAAACCGGTTGGAATAACCAATTTGAGATGATGAAGATTTTTATATTTACGATCCAACAAACTGTTACAATAAACGGAACGAAAACACGGTCCGTACAAATAAGGGTTGACGTCTTTCGACTTTTTAATGTGCACAGGCAAACGTCCGTTATCGAAAGCGGTATTGCAGAGTATAAAAATACAATGGCACGGACACCTTAGCATGTCAGACATATGCACATGCTCTGCACAAGAATGACGAAACACATTGTTATTGTTGGTGGGTTCACCACCATGCGGACCCCACGACAAAGATGCTTCGTATGTGTCAATAAAACTGTTAGTTGTTGAAAAATTACCTACTATGCTCGTCCAATCACCATCATCATCGAATGTATGGTCCAGCATTTTACCCCTATTGTAAGACATTCGATAATTTTTCCCGGTCATGTATTGTATTTTGGATCCAATTGTAGTCAGTGTGGTGCTATTAAATTTTTTGAAATCCCTTTTCAACTGTTGAACTTGCATATTGTACAAACGAAGTGCATGGTGTAAAAATCGTACAGGATTCTTGTATCTGGCACCGTTTAGCTTCATTAAATTACCAAACATCTCAGCTATGTTTGTCTTGGAATTGTGGTATCTTGGTGCAGGATTTGAATCGGATACGATGTTTTTGAACTTGAATTGGTTCTGGAGTTCATGTGGTGGCTGATGGCACTTTGCCCGGAAGTCTGCTTTGCTTGCTATTCTACTACTACCCAAAATGGTATCTAATTCTGCCGCTGTCAATTCATTTGGATTCTTGGTCGCCGACAGTTCCTGCATCAGATTTTTACAAAGTAAAAAATTTGTGTACATGTCCCTGTGGTTTGACTGGTAGTCGTCCTTTAAAACGAAATCTTTCGCGTTTGCAATAACAGTCCACAAATGGGGGTGTAAGTCAAGTAGGTATGTACCAACACCAATGCAATCAACGATATTTGTTGGGTTTGTTTCTACTAACTGCTTTACCATCTGTTCAATCGCGATAAAAAAGACCGACACTTTTGGACAGTAACTAGCTTCGTGAACTGACCTACGTAGGATTTTGTCGTTGGTTACCTCTTTTTTTTTTCTTCTTCCAGTCTTATGAGTGGTGTTGGTAGTGTTGTTGTTCTTCTTCTTCCTCTGAAATAAAGAAGGAAACATGGCCCTGATACATCGAATAATATGCTGCAAACACAGCTGTAGTTTCAATTTAATCTTGAATTTCTCGAAGAGTGTTGAAGCAGCAGATAGCAATGGTCCCTGGTCCGTGAACAGACCGCATTTCAGCTCTATGCCATGTCGCCAACACATTTGAATGACCCATGAGATATGATTTGTGTCTTCTATCGGAATGATGGCAATCGCACAAAGTACGGTTCTACCAAAACCAGTCCGCGATACTATATGCATCACAACACCATCGTAAGATTTGCACTTTTGATGAAAACAGTCTGTAACCAATACATCCATAGTCAATTCTCCCACCTCCAGTGCAATTGGAAAACCCAGAAAAAGTCTGAAAAAAGAATTCGTATTAGCTTCCGATTGCAAGGCTACGGTCAAGTTTTTGTTTTTACTTGCCAGCCGATGCAAGAATGCCGGTAAACGCGCATACTCTCTTGGTACGATCACTTGCATGATATATTTAGTTACCGCCGCCTTGCACTTAGAATATTGTCCGTTGCTGAAGCGTACATGTATTTGTTGGGCCTTTAGTAAGGCGACAACTGTTTTAGGCCGCGAAAGTGCAGTTGGCACAAATGAATCGCGGACGAAGTCGTGGAATGCCGGCAAGTTCACGAGAATGGACCCTGGAATCCCAGTGCTTGATGATTGACACTCACAACGTATCAAATGGAGAGGCCCTGTGGACGAACCACCATCATTTGTGAACGTATCGTCCATCTTCCATGTATGATTTTTTGTATTGTGTTGGTCTGTGGCGCGGAACTTGATAGACCATGGGCATCCCTCGCCGACGCATTTGAAAACTCTAATACCACTCCCACACTTGTTTGTATCCTGTTGAATCTTTTGGACTTGAGAATTCAGGAATGCATGAAGTTGTACGATGTGAAACAAATGGGTAGTGCGGATGGTTCTAGAAGCTAGGGCGGACCATGTTTTTCCCCCGTGCCACTGATCTATTTGATCGTAAAGGAGATTGTTGTTTGGTAAGTTGACGTTGGCGGTTTGAGTAGGTGTAGGTGGTGGAGGTAATGATGGCGCACTTGACCTTGGTCCATTTGGAAGGGGAGGCCATCCGGTGGCAACAGCAGATGGGGCTGCTGGGCCGGATGTGGAGATAGAGTGACGACGACGTCGTTGTTTCTTGTTGACGGCTACGAGGGTACGTAGCCGTTGTTTAACTTGTGAGTTGTTGGTATTTGGTTTTTTGTTGTTGTTGGCAGGGTTGTTGTTGTTGATGATAGGTTGAAGGAGGGGGTCGGGGTTATTTCCAGGGGGTGGAGGCGCGAAATTCAACAGAGGTGCGTGATGTTGATGTTGAGGGGGAGCTTCTTGAGAGAATTGCATCCAGCGTTGATTGATGGATGGGTTGCGATGGAAGAAGGACTGAAGAACAGCGGGTGGGTAGTTGTTGACGATGGCTGGAGCAGCATACGGAAAACGGTGCGGAGACTGGATAGTAGGCCGGGAAGGAGTGGGTTGATAGTGCGGATGATAGGGATGATAATGATGTTGGTGATGTTGTCCAAATTCGGGAGTAATATAACGCAATGAATGTTGATAATGCGGTTGGGGTGTAAAGGTCAACCCGACAGTGGTGGTTGGTGGATCGACGGAATTAGTACGTTCAGTGACATCGTCGCCGTTTGTATTGATGTTGGTGTTGTTGGTATGTGCGTCCATGGAAGCAGTGGAATGGAAAGAACGAATATCTGGAATGGAAAGAACGAATATCTTTTTGTGTCTTTTGTGTCATCGTTGTAAAACAAAAAAAACACATAACCAAGTTTACGTAGTTTACGTAGTTTACGTGTTAAACATACTAGTGTAAGATTGGGGGAGGGGGAGGGCGTTGAAATTTAATATATTAAGCGAGTCGCGACAGTTGAGTAATCGAGTCGCGACAGTTGAGTAATCGTTAAAGACGGTAAATGACATAGGGAAAAAACAGAATTAAAATAAATAAAAGTTACTGTAAATTCCATTAAATTAGCGGTGTAATACTACTAATTCCATTATCAGGACTTCTGTCCATACTAGTACAATCTTCGC
>Ga0209302_10001149_pt1 | contig 15322 bp, 10 predicted proteins | sample ArcOceMetagenome_2_FD_187445 | JGI IMG/M metagenome (GOLD analysis project Ga0209302, IMG submission 187445) | Marine eukaryotic phytoplankton communities from Arctic Ocean - Arctic Ocean ARC135M Metagenome (SPAdes) (version 2) | ecosystem: Environmental > Aquatic > Marine > Oceanic | place... | reverse complement strand
GGTCACCTGCAGCTCTAGCCTGGCTGGCAACGCGGGCGAGCTCCCACAGCTGCCAGCCAGCCAGGCGCCTGGGTTGCCAGGCGCCGGAACGAGAAGCGCGCGGTTCGCGACGCTCCATCGTTCGAAACGGACACAGATACCCTTCACAGCTGGAAAGGGGAGAGCGCGGCGCGGACAACCTCGACGCGCATCGGCTCTCGATACGCGGTTATCTTCACCAGTGAACCTGCCTTGTTTGGCTCGCCTCGCGTGGACACGCCGGCCCCAGGGCCGCACGCTCCAGCGTCTGTGCCTCTCGGTATGTCTGGTTTGTTGGACGAGGCGCTCTTTAAGGGCGATGAGACCAAGGCGCAATTGGACACGGGTCTGGCAAACCGACTGGCCGCAGCGGCTGTGCAGCTGGGGGCTTATTCCGTCCCCACGGGAACCCACACGGCAAACGGCATGAAGTGGCAGGCCCTCTGGGCTCGGGCGGGGTTCCACCCCGGCGAGATCCTGGCGGTCCTCACCTGGCTGGAGGAGGCGTATTCGGCGGAGCTGGCTAAGCGTGCGGCAGACCCGCTGCCGTCTCTGGCCCCCACGGAACACCTTGGGGCAGCTCTCGACAAGACGCCGCGGCCGCCGGGCCTCCCAGCTCCTTCGAGGGCGGCGAAAGACGACGCGCCACCCTCCCGGCTCGACTTCGAGGCGGGCTCGTACAAGCCTTACGACCCAAGCGCGGCGGTGGAGACCAAGATGGTGACGGCAACGGAAGATGCTGCTTTCGTGCACCCCAACCTGGCGGCGGACATTGAGGCGATGCACATGAACCAAGGTGACATTGCCGACTCGAACTTCATGTTCCTCACCGGCTCCTCCCCTCCCCCGAACTCCACGGACATTAAGTACGCGTCGGATCCGACGAAGACGAAGCTGTGGACACGGTACAGCGGCGCTGGTCAGACAACTCTGGTATCTCTTTTCAACAGCAAGACTTCAACTATCATGGATTTCAACAGTCACTTTCTGACAGTCACGCAGCAGATGCGTCAGGCCGGACAGGTGATCGGAGTGGAGCTCGTGACCTCTGCGTGGATGGAAATTCAGAACGCCATGCCCACCGTGGAGCTGATGCGCATCTACATGCGCGAGTACACGCGCGTGTACGCGGGGCGCTTCTTGCCCATCAAGGTCGACCAGAAGCTCGTACTCAAGTCCATGACGCTGCAGATGAGCGGCGGGTCAGACGTCACACTATCGGTCAACCAACTCACCTCCGAGCTCTCTGCCATGCGTTCGGAGCTAGCCGCGGTCACGGCGGCCGTGGAGGCGCTGCGCACTTCATCTGGCGCGGTCAAGCAGGATGTCAACAACCTCAAGGACAAGATGGCATCGATGGGCCCTCTGTGCACGTATTGCCATCGGCCCGGGCACAAGGCAAAGGACTGCCAGAAGAAGAAGAAGGACGAGGAGACCGCAGCTGCTGCTCCCCCCGCCGCAAACTGAGCTCTTCGGGTGCGCCGGAAGAATCGATCTCGTGTTCAAGCCTCTCGGGCGCGAACTCGTCTGACCTCGCGTCGATCGGCTCTTCGCAGGCGCGCCCGAACTCTCGCTGATTCGTGCTCTTCTGGTGGCGGATCTATGATCATCTCTTCGAAACTCTCTCGCGATCGTTGCGATGTGAGCCTCCATCCGCCACCGTGCGACGAGGCTCGCCTGGCCTCGTCGCACCCCCCGCTCGGAATGCCTTGGCTCCTACAGCCCTTCTTCACTCTTGGCAGTTCGTTCGGGATTTTGCATGGTCCCCTAGTAGTCGGAGCTTCTCGTCTTCTAGTACATGAGATCGTTCACGAACGACTACTTTTGTCTTCACACTTTCACATGGACCCCGCCTTCGGGCATTCTCGAGCTGAGGACACACTCTTCATCTCCGCTTCTTCTCTCTCCGTTGTGCCGGCCTCTCGACGATGCCGTTACATGGTACGTTTCGCTCTTGCTCGCCTCGCCCGTCTACCCTCGGTCGAGACCTTGCATGTGCTCACCGCGCCTCGTGGATTTGTGAGCCGCACCTTTCGCCTTATGTGCAGTTTGGGTGTGACACCACTTTCGGCCGCGGGTTGCCCGAGTCTTCTTCCATCTCCGGGGTGGTTCAATCAGACTCGGAGGCCTCTTGATGTGCCGATGGATTCTCTCAGTATTTCTCACAATGCTATTGTGGTCCATTCGTCCCACCGCGTCACTTCCATGTCGGCTGTGATCGCTTGGTGGATCCTTTTCCGCGGAGTCCTCTCGATCTTTGTTCGCTTTGCTGCAAAGATTCGGGGCTCGCGCTGTCACCATGCTGTCGTGGTGCACTCATCCTGCCTACCGACGCCGTTGTCGTCGTTGGTGACGTGGTGGCTTTCGCTGCGCGCGGCTCTTCTCTCGTGCGTGAGGTGGGCGTACTCTCGTGTTCGCATGGTCGACCTCTCCGTGCCGCCGCGTGGGGAGACTCCTGTCAGTTCTGCCCGAACTAGACGCCCCTTGCTCCCACACTGCACGTCCTCTTTCTTCGGGAGGGAGGATTCAGGTGTGACGGGACGGACGGAGGTCTTCCCTTCGGTGGCCCCATTTCGTCGGCTTATGCGGTGGGTTCCTACCCTCTCTTCGGTGCCTGAGGAGCTACCGGTTCCTTGGACGCTAGTTACGACGCGGGCGAGACGGTGGCCCGGCGAGACGAGCGCCGACGCGGTTGGCGGTGGAGCGATACCGTTGGCAAATACTTTCGGCCTGCTCGGCGTCCAAGACGAATTGTCCGATGCGCTTCCCAGCCACGACGCAGTGGAGCCCGAGACGATATCGGTCGCGGCGTTGCCTGGCACCCCGCGCCCTAAGGGACCGCGGAATTCGAGAGCTATCCGGGATGTGATGCAGCCGGTGAGCCGACGACGCGCCTCACGCAGCCTGCGGGTCATCGCCGCCCATGCGGTGTTCCTTCAACGCCTCTTTCGCCGAGTCAGACGTCTGGCGGAGTCGAGGGGCGTGCGTGGGGGCGACTCTCGAGCGTGGAGCCGCGGTGCCCTGCGCGGACTGCTTCCGGTGTGGCGACCGGTGGTGCGTTACGCGTGTCAGGGTGGCGCGAACCTCGCATCGGATGATGCATTCGCCGCGCAACGTCGACTGTCGGGCCGTGTGCTGCTTTGGTACCGACAGTATCCTGACCTTCTTCGGAAGCTGAGTAAGACCGCCCCGGCCATCGTGGACTTGTTCTGCGGAGGCGGTGGTTGCTCGGAGGGCATACGGCGTGCAGGTCTTACCGCCTGCGGCGTGGATGCCCAACCTCAACCTGACTACGTGCGCCGTTTCGGTGAGGATTCGTTCACGCTGGGCGACGCCTTGTTACCTGACACGGTCTTCAAGGTGGCAGCGCAGGTTAAGGCGATCGGCATCGGCTCGAGCCCTCCATGTAAGTCCCACTCCACGGCGCCGATGGCCGAGGGGCAAGAGCCGAGTGCCCCGCCGTTGCTACGACAGACGCACGCCATGCTGACCGCGCACGGCTTGCACTATTGGGTCGAGAACGTGCTCGGCGCCGATGCCGGCACGCTCGATGCCTACGAGTGCGTGCAGAGAGGCTCGATGCACGGCTTGCATGTGGATCGGCCCCGTAGGTTCTGGACGAGCTTCGAGGTTCATCTAGACGAGGCTCTAGTGCTGGGTGGCCGACGCTTGCAGGCTGGCACGTGCTTGGGTGGGCGGCGCCGCTTCCTTCGACTCGACCCGATGGGTCGGCCTGACCGGCACGTGTGCTGCGCTGGCAACCTCTACGCTGTTCAGGGCACCGCGCCCACGCGCAGCTCCGTTGCTGAGAACGCAGTGGCCATGGGCGTCGACGCCGGTCACATGGGATGGGAGGCTCTCGCTCAGAGTGTGCCCCCTGTCATGGCGCAGCTGATCGCCGCGCAGCTGGCGATGAGGGTGGCGCACGAGCGTTACGGTGTGCCGATCATCACGTTCGACGAGATGCTGACCGCCCCGGCGAGGGCGCGACGCGTGATGGCGCGCTGGTTCAGAGGCGCGGGCAACGATGCGGAGGATGCGGGCATCGATGTGGTGGGTCGAGCCGAACCCGCCGCAGAGGCCGCCACGCCCACTGAGTTGGACGAGCGATGGGAGGTGCCGCCCGTGCCGACGGCGGAGGCGCACGCCCTCCCGACGCGACGATGCTGCCCGCCGATTGGGGCGAGGCAGCGTGGGGGTTGCCGGAGCCGTTATGGAGGGAGATCTACTACTCCTACGCGGGCAACTTCACTAGGACGGTCTTGGAACCGAGCGCACCCTGGTGGGTGGTGGCTCGGGGCCATGACTATGGCTTCGCCGACGGCGGCCGACGAGGTAACGGCCGGCTGTTTTGATGGCGAGAACACGTTCGTGCACTGTAGCCCGGAGCATCTCGAGCGCTTGCTGCCGATCTTGGAGACGATCGCGGCGCGCGATGAGACAGGCACGCAGATCACAGTGGTGGTGCCTCAGAGTTGGCTGGCACCGAATCAGACTGGTGCATGGGCGACGAGGTTGGCGGACGCTGGCTTCGGCGCGCTCTTCACCTGTGACGCGGGTTCCGAGGTGTCTGCTGGGCGAGACGGCGTGCTGCGCCGACGCACTGACGAGACATGGGTGGTGCTGGCGGCGGGACTGCCGCGCAGCTGCCCTCGAGCTTCGGCGCTCGACCACGACGCCCTCGAGGCGTACATGGACCCGCGCGACCTCGGCATCGGCACGGAGCCGTCGGTGCTGAAGGCCCAACGCTCTTACGAGTTCATCGACCACGACCCTGAGATGTGGCGGGGTAAGGGACTCTCACCGTTCGTCGAGCGGCTGATGACCGAGGGTCACCGCATCGGTGGAGAGGCCCCTGTTGGCTTCTACGAGGTATCGCAGTACGAGTGGAAGTCGCAGGAGGCGCAGAGGATTGGCGGCGTCGAGGCCGACCGCCACGTGCTGTCCGGAGCCATGGAGTACCTCACGCGGAGCGAGGCGCGCGAGGCGTTGCGCAACGGCACGGTGCACCCGTGGACGGTGGTCCAGCAGAAGGACAAGTGGCGAGCATGCCATGACTTCAGCGTGGGCACGAACCTCGAGGCGGACTCGGCTCCCTTCCGACTTCCAAACCCGCACGATGTGCGGCCTTTCGTGAAACCGGGGTCTCACTTCATCAAGTACGACCTCCGCGATTTCTTCTTCCATGTGCCGGTGCATCCCGATAGCCGGAACCGTATGATGATCAGGCATCCGGTGTCGGGTCGACTCATGCGGTGCACGCGCTTGCCGTTCGGCTATGTGGACTCGCCCAGATGCGCATGCGCAGTATCTGAGGAGATGGCCCAGCTGCTTAGGAAGCGTCTGAGCGCCGCGGGTGTGAGCGGCGTCCACGTGCTCGCATACGTAGACGATTACCTCATCTGCGGCGACACCGAGGAGTTGGCTCGAGTCGGAGCTCGCTACCTCGAGGGCCTCTTCGCAGAGTTTGGCCTCATCTGGGCACCGCAGAAACGGCGTGGCCCGGCACAGGTCATCGAGTTCTTGGGCTTGCTCATCAACAACTCCCCGTTGGGACCGCGCGGCATCGGACTGTCGCTGTCGAGACAGCGGCTCTTGCGGGAGATGATCGACCAGTGGAAGGCGCGAGCGCCGCCTCGCTCCGAGCGCCGGCCAATCGTGGAAACCAACCCGCGCGACCTGGCCAAGCTGCTCGGCCTGGTCTTCGCCTCACAGGTCGTACCCGGTGGGCGCGTGTACATGCAGTGCATGCTGTCCTCCTTCCGCGGCCTCGTCGTCGACTGGCGGCGTGGCTCGGTCTCGGCGGGAGCTGGTGGGTGGAGAGCGATGACCATCCCCGTCGGCTTCTGGCGCGACCTGGCATGGTGGGACGAGCACCTCGAGCGTGGCAACTGCTTGCCGTTCGAGGCGCCGCACGAGGCAGCCGCGGCCGTACAGGCTGGGACCGACGCCTCTGACTTCGCGTGTGGAGAGCTGATATACCTGAACGGCGTCAAGGAGGAGACCACCTTGGTGTTCACCTCGGCCGAGAAGCGGCGGCCCATCAACTGGCGCGAGCTCCTCGGCATCTATCGAGTTGTGCAGGTGTGGGGGCACCGGTTGCGAGGGTGTCGGCTCCTCGTTGAGACCGACAACATGGTCGCCTACGCGACCGGCTCTTCGGGGCACTCTAAGGCGGAGGACATGTCGGAGCTCCTGCGACGTCTCTTCGAGGCGTGCAACCGCAATGAGATCACCCTCACCCTCACGCACACGCCTGGCGAGCGGCTCGACCGGCCCGACCAGATCTCGAGACGGTCAGTGGCCGAGGAGCCGAGGGCTCGTTTCAATCTCGCCGCTTACGCAGAGCTGGAGCGGGCCTATGGGCCGTTTACCGACTTCCTCGGCGCCGAGCGGAGCACCCTCAGCCGAGCCCCGCTGATCCGTCGGCGGGTCGACGCATCTTCTGTCACCCAACGTTCAATACGGTGGGTACAGCGCTCCGAGTGGTGGGCGAGCAGATGAGAGAGATGGATGGCATTCCTACAGCTGGGGTCATGGTGTTACCGAATGCGCCGAACGCCAACTGGTGGAAACTGATGCGTCACATGGCAACTGTGGCGCACCTTCTTCCTCACTCTCCCCACCCCCACCTTGAGGCCTGCACCCTGGGTTCGTGGGCTCCTATCCGGAGCACTCGATCGAGCCTCATCGCGGTGTTCCCTCGCTCGGCAGGGATGAGCGGGGCGCCTTTGGCTCTCCGCTCCGCGCGCGCGGGGTCGGCGGCGCTGCGGCACTATCGCCTACTCGCCCCTGGGGAGGGCGAGGCCGGCTCCGCTGCGGAGGACGAGGGCTCGACTTGCCTCTACGTCCTTCCTCGGCCTCGCGGCACCATCATCTACACGCCGGACCACGACGGCGACGCCAAGGGTGTCGACGCGGGGGCGTTTTGGCTGCTGACACGGCCGTATGGCGAGCTGCCCGACCGCCATCTCGTCACCGCTGCGCGCTTGGTCGTGTGCCGTCGATCGGCGCGCGGCTACCCGCCGCTGCGCTCGGGTCGCGTGCTGCTGCGCCTCGATGCATCTCTGAGCTACAAGAAGGTTAGGCAGTCTCTACAGCCGTGGCGCATCGATGCGCTCACGGCCTACGTGGCCACGCCCTACACGGAGTCCATCGACGAGTTCGACTCGGCGGCGGGAGAGGCTTTCTTCTACGCCGACGAGATGGCGGCTCGGTCTGCGGTGGCTCGCCGCCCCTTGAGCCGGGTCGCGCACGTCACCGAGCTACCAGAGGACGACGAGTCCGTGGTCTCCCTCTCAACCGGCCTCCAGGAGCTCGGGTCTGTGTGGGTCAACGTGCCGTCTCCGAGGCCTCCGGCTCCCTCGTCGGAGGCGTCGGTTGCCTCGTGGCCACACTCCTCCTTCTCCTCGGCCTACACGCCCTCCGATGTGGCGCGCGCTGAGTTCGCTGTCCCAGACGCGGGCCAGCCTCCACAGTGGCTGGAGGAGGCGCAGGCGAGGCTCGAGAGCTCTGCCGCGGCAGAACGCGCAGGGGACATCGAGCCTCCTTCTGCAGATCCGACGCCAGACACGATCCCAGGGGCACTTGGCGCGCACGGGCAGACTCCTCCCCCTCCACAGGTGGAGAAGACCGGCGCATCGGGGCGAATCTCCGTTTCAGATTGGCTGCGCTGCGAGCAGGCCGGCGAGGTGTCTGCCGACCCCGATCCGCGACCACTGGGCGCGGGCTTCTGCCAAGTCTGCGGCGCCGCGGGCACCGATGGCAGCCAGATGTGCGCCGTGTGCGAGGGCGCCTGCGGAGGCACATGCCGCCTCCCAGGCTGCGCGCGACCAACCTACCCCCGTGATGACGATCGCGAGGTCGGCGGTTGGCATGACTACTGCGGACGTTCTCACGCCCGGCAGCACTACGCGGACATGCATCTGCGGGAGCACCAGCTCTGCCGAGGCTGCGGCGGCACCTTAGACGCACGAGGTGTGTGCGGCGCCGCGTGCGAGGCGCGACCGACCTGCCAACTGGCTGGCTGCGACACACACGTGCACGCGCGCGCCGCGGCAGAGAGCGGAGGCTGGCACGATTTCTGCTCGGCCTCCCATGCCCGAGAGCACGCCCAGTCGGCGAGAGCTCTGGCGCGCATCCCCGGCTCAGCGCACCCCGCCCCAGCAGGGCGAGGGCGAGTGACGGAGAGCGACTGCTTCGAGGAGGAGCAGCCATGGGAGCCGATTGCAGTGGTACATGCGCGAGCGGACGAGCGCGCAGGGCGGGCTCAGAGGAGAGCTGCTGCGCCTGCGGCACCCTTCGCGAGCACCTTGGGCGCGTCGATGGTCATCCCAACCAATCGCGCGAACCCTTTCTCCCGGGTCAGAGGCGCCCCGACCCGTCACTCCGACGGGGAGGGCACGCGACAGCTGATTCGTTCAGTGGGAGTGAGCTGCCTCGGTTGCTCGCGGCCCATCGAGCAGGGCACCTATGGGGAGGTGCACGGCGAGGGCTTCATCCACACAGGAGGCACGTGTAGGCGACTGGCCACGACGATGCTTCCGCGACGGGCCGGCGGCTCAGCGCTTTTCGCGCCCGCGGGACCGAGCGGCGCGCAGGGCAGCGCAGTCATGGGCGACCTGCAGAAGCAGGTGCGTCAGGAGGCGCGCTTCAGCGTCGACCGTCTGCTACGTGTGCGGCAGTGCATCGAGGGCTGCTGCGCAGTGCGACAGGCGGAGTGTGATGCCCCTCCGGGTACACCGCAGCAGCCCGTCATCGACTGTCGGGGCGGCTGCGGCCGCACCTTGCACGCGAAGTGCGCCTCGATCTCATTGGGGCATGCACTCACTGGACGCTTCACCTGCCCTCAGTGTCGACTGAACGACATGAAGGCCGAGGGGCAAGCGCTGCCGGCCGTGCTCGACTCGATCACGAAGACCCTGCTGCTCGACCTCACGGTCGGCCGCACCAAGACGGCGCAGGGCTACGAGCGGTTCGTCGCGCTGGCCCAGCAGTACACTTCCTCGATGCTCTCCCAGGGGCTTACCAAGGTGCTCATGCCGCAGGACTCCAAGGAGAGCATGCGGGGCTTCCTCATGTGGATGGTGCTCGAGGCCGACCGCGCGCGCGAGTTCGAGACCATCCAGAGGCAGGCGGCGGGCTACCTCGCCGCCACCTCGCGACCCCCCTACCTGTGGCCGACCCCGACCTGAAGGCCTTGATTAAGGAGCTCAAGGACGTCGACGGCACCACCAAGCAGCCCGTGACCACGGGCACGAGCCGCATGCTCGGCCTCGCCATGCACCAGGTGATCCCCGAGCTATGGGGCGACAAGCCCTTGATAGCCGCGCGCGATCAAGTCAATCTCGTGAACGAGGCGGTGGGCGCGCTGCGCGTGGGCGAGTCCTGTAACGGGGGCGGCGAGGGGTACGGCCTCGACGCCAACAACACGTTCATCGTCACCGACGCGGAGACGGGTGAGATCACCGTGGAGATCTACCTCAAGGACTCCAAGACGCACCTACCTCGCTGGGTCGACATGGCCAACATGACCACCAAGTCCAAGGTGGACGTGGAGGCCATCTACCGCAACCTGTACAAGGTCAACGGCCTGACGGTGTGCCCCCCGCGGCGCGAGGGGCGATTCTGGGTGGAGCAACCCGACTCGTGGTCGGTCCGGCTGTCCCTCCTCACGCTGGAGGCGGAGCACGAGGCGGCGCTGCGGGGGATCCTGCTCGCCTACGAGCCCTTCGACAAGCAGATCAAGACCAAGCTCAACACGATGCTCAACTACTTCCGGCAGCGGAGGAAGCCCGACCAGAAGGCCGGAGAGGAGCACCGCTACATCCTCCTGACGGAGGGGCAAAACTCTTTCCCGGGCCACCGATGGATGATGGAGGCCCTTGAGACAGCGGGGTTGGGCAGGATCAACGAGTCGATCCACCTCGTGCCGGCGGCGCTGCTACGCGCGACGTGCGGCGCGGGGAGGCTGCTCACCCCGATGCCTTTCCTCTCTACTTCGACTTATGACAACATGCACAAGACGTTCGCAGAGAGCTTCTTGCGGGCTAACCCAGTTGGCGACCCTGACCCAGAACTAGACGTTCAGGGACACTCAGGTCCGATCCTTGGGCAACACTCGTGGAGGCGCTACGCGGATCGAACGGCGCGTGACCACAAATCTTACCATCAGCTTCCAGACTCAGCAATCGACATGTACTGTGGCTGGAATCTCAAGGAGATGGATAAGAGCATGCAGGCGCACTACGCCGGCCAGGAGCGGGCACACAGGGTTCTGCGGCGCAAGCTGACACAGCAAGGCTGAATGGCGATGGGGTTCCTGCCCGCGGTTTCGTCTGACGAAACCGAGGGTAGGTTCTCACTTCAGTTCTTCGTGTCTTTGTACCAAATACACCCCGATGTTCTTCTACTTCTTCGGCGCACGCCATCTCCGGCTCCGCATCCTTCCCCCTGCCGGTTACTCTTGGATGCCCAGGCCGCGGTTACGCGACCGTAGCAATAGGGAGTCTCCAGCTGGAAAGGGGAGAGCGCGGCGCGGACAACCTCGACGCGCATCGGCTCTCGATACGCGGTTATCTTCACCAGTGAACCTGCCTTGTTTGGCTCGCCTCGCGTGGACACGCCGGCCCCAGGGCCGCACGCTCCAGCGTCTGTGCCTCTCGGTATGTCTGGTTTGTCCCACCCACCACACCCTAGGGGTTCCTGCCCGCGGTTTCGTCTGACGAAACCGAGGGTAGGTTCTCACTTCAGTTCTTCGTGTCTTTGTACCAAATACACCCCGATGTTATTCTACTTCTTCGGCGCACGCCATCTCCGGCTCCGCATCCTTCCCCCTGCCGGTTACTCCTTCATCAAGAGGGGGGGGGGCGGTTGAGAGAGAGCTAGGCAGATATCTCTTATCTCTCGGGCGGTTGAGAGATAGATAGCCTCCATCTCGGGGGCGGAGCCTCGCCATGCGCGTGTCGATTATAAGAAAAGATAAGATAAGAGAGAGAGAGTCTGCAGAGAGCGAGGGATAAGATGCTGATAAGATCAGATACGCTGAGACCAAAGGATAAGAGATAAGCCAAGCGCGAACAGACGTTGCTCGCGGCTCACGTAGTAGACTGTTGGGCGCAGGAGACCAGAGGGCCCAGCGCGAACAGAACGTTGCTCGCGGCGCACGTGTCACTTCCAGACGACCTCCTCGGCATCGAAATGGTTTGCCTGCAAGTAGGTGGCGTCGAAGCCGGCGAGCTCGGGCCCTTGGGCGGCCGGGCGCAGGTGGGCGTTAAGGAAGGCGAGGCCGTAGGCGTTGATCACCGCGTGCTGCTGCACGATGGGGAGGGGCGTGTACTTCTCGCCCGGCCTCGAGAGGCTGTTGCTTTCTCCGATGCCGTTGCCGTAGTCCGGGTTGTACAGCTCGCACGAGGTGAAGGAGACGTGCCCGCCACGCCTGATCTCGAGCAGGTGCCTGCCGAGAGTGTATGAGGGGGCGATGGCTGGCCGCCGGCAGGGGGCGTGGCGGTGCGGTGCGTGGCAGGGCGTGGCAGGGCGGTGCGTGGCGGTGCGTGGCAGGGCGTGGGGTGGCGGGGCGGGGCGGGGGCGGGGCGTCAGGGCTACGTCCCCCACCTTGGGCCCCTGTGCGTCTCGAAGTAGGCGCGCCCGGCGGCGTTGCCCTCCTCGCCGATGACCGTGTCCTCCGTCCCCAGCATGACGAGCGTCGGCGTTGCGCGGTTGGACCTGGCAGTGACATCGGACGGTCTGAGGCGGCGACATCGGCGATGCTGGGCGGGCGCCAGAGCGCCACCACCGCAGCCTCTCGGCGGCACCAACCAGGCGGTGGGGGCGCTCCCCTCGGGCGCGGAGGGTCGCCCTAAGCAAGCGGGCGGGCGGGCCTCTGGAGAGGCGTGTCGCCGCACGCTGGGCTTCTGCGCTGGGGCACTCTTTTGACCATGCGGCTGGACCGCTGCTCGGTCGCCAACGGCGGCTGCCCCGCTGCGCCGCCTGACATGGCGAGCGAAGGACACTGCAGGATGGCAGCCTTGACGCGCGGGTCGCACGCCTCAAGCGCCTGCGCGGACGTCCACCCGCCGAAGGACATGCCCGTCACCGCGCAGTTGGTCGCATCGAGCCGGCCGGCGAAGCGGCTGTCGGCCCCAGCTGCGAGGGTGCCCATCTTGTCGAGCAGGAAGAGAAGATCCGCCGGCCGGTCGGCCTCCATTTGCGCGCGGCTGGAGCGCGCGCCGCCGGGCTTGACCACCTCGCCGTCGAGCTGCGTGTACCGCGCGGAGCCGGCATGGTCGCACGCCACGACGCAGAAGCCATGAGAGGCGAGGTACTCGGTCCAGTAGATGTAGGAGGCGCGGAAGGCGCCGGAGCCGTGCGAGAAGAGGACGAGCGGCCACTTGGCGCCCGACAGCTCGGGCGAGTCCGGACGCGCGTCGCGGACCGCCGCGCCCGGCCACTCCGCGTCGAGCTGCGCAATCGTGAGGCCGTCTCTGTATCCACCGATGGCGTCCGACTCTTCAGCTGCTGCGATGCTTCCGGGGATGGCTCCACGGCCGAGGTAGTCGGAGTAGCGGCCCGGCGGCAGGTTCGCGGCCTCCGCGGCGGCTGGGTACCAGATCTCCGTTTGCAGGCGCCGCGGCCCACCACTGCTCGGGTCAGTGCGGCTGTGGTCGTCGAACTGCATGGTGGTAACGCCCACAGGATAAGGGCCCGTCTCCATGCCTGTGACCGAGCTCACACCACTGATCCCCATCTGCGTGATCCGAGCACGGCCGCTCACGGTGCTGCGGCCGGCGAGTGCTCCGAACGCTGCGAGTCTGCCGAGGCCGAGGAGCATGCGCTCATTCACGGCTTCGTGGTGTCATCGGAAAGGTCCCGCTAGTTACCCCCCCCTGAAACGGGCGACGCGGGCCCTCTGGGCGTGCCGTTGTGACCGCCTTCCACACCTGAGGCGCTCTGGTCCCGTGTGCCGTCTGTAGCATAGCCGCTGTTTACCCTCGAGAAAACGGTCCCCTCGCATGAACCCCTGGGTCGTCCCCTGCGGTCTCTGACGGGCGACGCGGGCCCTCAACTGCGCATGGGTGGCGGCTACACGATGCTGCGCGCCGGGCTTCTTCTCGTAGCGGCGTGCCATCGGACGCATGGCTCAGAACGTGGGGCTTACGTAGTCGGCGACGTGGGTTCTACTTGCACCTCCCTCGGCCTCAGTTCTGTCGGCGGCCCGGAGGAGTGCCGGGCCGCGGCTGGCGAGTTGCCAGCCGCGGCCGAGACGACCGGCAGGTACGCGGGGGAATGGAGCGATGGTGACGGGACCGACTGGGGGTAACCTCACGCTTTAAACACTCCACCCACCCACCACCCACCATCCGCGTTCCGCACTAATCCCGCTATATTCATATGCGTGACCGCAAGCTCCGTCTGCCTAGGCACCCTCACGGTTGCCACACATCAATTGGCAACTCCGATAGTGGCTATCTACCCGACCTTAAATGGAACCGCGCGCGGCACACGCCGGCGTACAGTGGGTACGACATGGGCAGGCCGGTGTGCCGTGAGATCCCTGGCTCCGGCTCCGGCTCCGGCTCCGGCTCCGGCTCCGGCTCGGGCTCGGGCTCCGGCTCCGGCTCCGGCTCCGGCTCCGGCTCGGGCTCCGGCTCGGGCTCCGGCTCCGGCTCCGGCTCCAGCTCCGGCTCCGGCTCGGGCTCCGGCTCCGGCTCCGGCTCCGGCTTTAGCTCCGGCTCCGGCTCCAGCTCCGGCTCCGGCTTTAGCTCCGGCTCCGGCTCCGGCTTTAGCTCCGGCTCCGGCTTTAGCTCCGGCTCCGGCTTTAGCTCCGGCTCCGGCTTTAGCTCCGGCTCCGGCTCCGGCTCCGGCTCCGGGTCTGGTGATGGGTCTGGTGGTGCGCCTGGTGATGGGTCTGGTGGTGGTGATGATGATGAGCAATGGGACCCTGCAGCCGGCCGGGCAGACACACGCCAACCGCGTCTTTCATCTGCAGCCATCGTCGGCGTCATCTTCGGCGTCGCCGCCTTCGGCGTCACCGCCCTCTGCTCGCTCGCTGGCCTCGTGCTCTGCCGCCGCATACGGCAGGGTGCACCACGTCGCGGTTGTCCCTTGGTTTTCTCCTCCCGTCGAGGACTCCCCCAGAGAGTGGTGGGGGGTGAAAGCTTCGGACCAAGGCTCACGCGCCTCAGTGCCCCGACGTGCGGCGCGCCCAGTCAGGCAGCCACGAGCTTGCAGGTGCTCTCCATCACCAAAAAGGACAAGGGCCAGGAGCGCGCGAGTCTCACCGGCGCGTCGGCGTCGGACTCCCCGGAGGAGCCGCCGCCGTATCCGGATGAGCTATCCGCTCTGCCCTCTGAACGCGGCGGCCACCGCTGTGTCTTCGACCTCGACGTGCTTCCCCTCGTGGCGATGGCCGTTGCTGAACCGGTGGCGGGAGGGTGCGGAGGCCACGGTGGTGGCCGCTAGACTCCAGGCGCGGCAGCCGTGGCCGTGGCAGGCGAGGGGCGCACGAAAGAGAACGGCACGCAAGCAGAAAGCACAGTGGTCGCGAGTGGGACCGAGTGTGGAGTGAGGTGTGCAGTTTATACAGTGGTAGAGTCGCGGGCCGCCGCGTATACTTTAGTACGGTACACGCTATAAAGCGCGTAAAGCCGTCCGGCCTTTAGTTTGAATTCTTTGAAGGTTCGTTGACGTTATGAACATGCCGGTACGCGCGTATCGCTTTGAATACTTAGAGTGAAGAGTGCCTGCGAAAATTCGGTTTTATAGTTTTATTCGGTTGTTGCACAACACATCTGATCATCTCACATGCAACCGCGCAGTGTGGCCAACGGCCAACCCCGCGCGCGTGCCACCCCCACTACTTTAGGCACTATACCCCTCTCAGTGCCACGTATATACGGTAAAGCCAAGTTGGTTTTCAAAAGAAACTACAATCGCAAAAAAAACCTTGACCCTCACGGTGCACAGCGTGACCACCGCACGAGACCTCGTGCCGCCGCGGAAAGGCGTAAGGCGAGACGAGGCCGAGAACGTCGCACAGGCGCCTCGCGAGTAACAACATCCAGACGCTGGGGAGGCTAAACGCGGGTCGCGGCGCCAACGTCGTCGTGAGGGTCGACACCGACCTACCACCAGAAGGCCTCCGGCAGGCGGCCGAGCACGCCGCCCACTCCGGGGACCTCCGATCGAGGCACCCCGCCGGCCTCGCCGCTCACGCGAGGTCCCCCTGGGACGAGCTCAGGGTGTGGGACCCGGGCGACTGACGCGGCCCGGAACCCCCCCTCCGGCAGCCGCAGAGACCCTTGTA
>Ga0209302_10001148_pt1 | contig 15339 bp, 19 predicted proteins | sample ArcOceMetagenome_2_FD_187445 | JGI IMG/M metagenome (GOLD analysis project Ga0209302, IMG submission 187445) | Marine eukaryotic phytoplankton communities from Arctic Ocean - Arctic Ocean ARC135M Metagenome (SPAdes) (version 2) | ecosystem: Environmental > Aquatic > Marine > Oceanic | place... | reverse complement strand
CTTTGCTCGCGGCGTGGATCGAAGACCTTTTTGCGGAGGCGCCCGTCGGTGCGGGTTGGGGGCCGCGCCGCACTTTAGCACACCGGGGGCCAAGGCGACCGACTTTAGCAGGTTTGGTGCCCATCTGTGCCCGGCACACTTTAGCCGATTTGACCCCAAAGTACCCCACTTTAGCAACTAGTTCCCCCGGGTGGCTCGCGCACTCGCGGCCCGCGCGTCGCGTGGTATCGCAATTCTAGGGACCTCCAGCTGAGCCTCTCAGTTTGACTCCAATACAAGATCTGAGGCACAGGCGAGTGCGACAGTCCGCTTCGTAAGAGACGTGGCCGGATTTTTGAGACGAATTGAAATCTCGAGAAATGCCAAATGGTGACCGTTTTAGGTACGACTCCACAACCCCTTAGGTACGAGGATCTCGGGGCTGGCTTTGAGGCTAGGAGACGAGTGGGTTACACTGGTAAAGACGACTAACGTGGAATATATCTGAAAAGATGACTGACACACCCTACCCGACGGTCGTATCGTACTCGTACGCCTCGCCGTGCTCCGTCAGCCAGCGCAGCCACTGCCTCCGGAGCTGGCCTGCCCTGCCACACCGCACACCGACAGCGTTCTTCGCCACAGCCCCTGCTCCAGAGGCCGCCAACGACGCGGCCGCCGCAGCTTCTGCGCACCGCTCTTCGGCGGAGGGTAGCGTCGCTGACGCCGCGCTAAGCGCCGCCTGCGCGGAGCGCAGCAAAGTCTCGAGGCCCTCTGCCATTGGGCCCTCTTGTCATTGCCTCTTGTCTCTGCTCGGGAAAACAACGGACTCGAGAACAGACCTCCCTCGGCCAGTTCGCAACTCTACTTACGGCACCCGGCAAAGCCGCTCGCCGCTCGTCGGCCGAATGTGCCGCCCGCCACTAGCCACACGTTTGCCCTCTTCTCTACTAAAAACATCCATTTTTTTCGCCGGAATCGCATGCGGAATCGTGATCTAGCTTCTAGGGACGATTTCCGTATATGGAGGGTATTGTTACGCGTCCGTTGTTTATCACCCCTCCATGTGAATATATGGTAAGTATATAGATTGTATCCGCTAATTAACACCCCTACCCTCCGAGGGGGTGATAATAAGCCAACCGAAACGATCCGCTTAATTCTGGGCGTGATATTTTCGACGAGGATCACGATTTATTTGAGGGTCCCAGAGCCCCAAAAGCTCACCTTCATACCGTACTGACCAAACCCTTTTACACCACCTGGGCCAGCCCTGTAAATAACTTTTTACGGCTTCATTATATACGAGACGAATTTCGTTCCGACTTGGACTTCGGTACTTCCTTTTTACCGCTCCATTTCCCATTCGGCCACGCCCCCGCTTCCACCGCCTCGGACGGCACCCAGGCGAGGGGCGACATCGACTCCACGATGAACTGGCGCATAGGCGGCGTGCCCTTGGAGGCCACGCCGCCCTTGGCGTAGCCGTTAAAGTGCAGGACGCACGGCGTCGTGTTTTTGGGCGCGTACATCAGTCGCCAGCCATCGGGCGCGCGCGGCAGCGTGCGCCTGTAATCGGGCAGCGCATTGAGGTTGAGCGCGAGGGAGGCTTCGGTGTCGATCTTATAGTCGACGCCCAGTTTCAGCGTGCGCAGCGCCGCCTGCAGGCAGTGCTGGTCCTCGACGAGGCACGAGGCCGAGGCGTTGGACTGCGAGTGGAAGTCGGAGAGTGCAGACGCCGACGGCCGCTTGCCTCGAAGCTCCCCCGCATCAGGTGCATGGGGCATGTGTAAGGGGCAGCAGGGGTAGCGCGGCCACCGGCGGAAGATGCCCACGACGCGGCGGATGGCGGCGCGCGTGCCGAAGAGCATGCCGCTGTTCGGGTAGCGGGCGTGCGTGCCACGCGGCAGCTGCTGCGCCGCCCACGGGTCGAAGCCTCGGTAGTCGGGCTGCGGCCACCACGATGGCTCGCCGCCCACCACCAGCGGCGTGCCGAACGCGGCGAACCGCTCGGCTAGCTCGCGGGCACTGCACTGCACGACCGTGTCCGTGTCGATCAGCACCAGCGGCTCGGAGAGAGACGATGACCCTGCTCCTCTATGCGAGGAGGCGTTGAGTAGCCACGCGTACTTGTAGGTCTGCATGAGCCAGCGCGTCGAGCGGGTCTTGCCTCTGACTCGGCGCATGTCCTGAGCAGCACGCACCGGGTCGTAGTCCCACCCGGTCGTGACCTGGGCAAACCCGAGGTGATCGGGCGCGGTGCGAACCGGCCGGTTTGTGTGATAGTAGACACTCGCAGCATTGGATGTCCCAGGTGCTGCCCCAGTGCTGCCCTCCATGGTGCTCGCCAGTGCTGCCCCAGTGCTGCTCGCGGGCGCCGCACTTTTGCATGCACCCTGCGTGGGGTTAGATGGGATAGAGATATACGTGGGGGCCGGCGCTCGTTGCGGGCCCGACCCGGTTGACAGTGAGCTACGAGCCGCCCCCACCACACCACGCCTGTCATCAGCTAGGAGCTGGCCTCTTCCATACTTTCACCCAAGACGAGCAGCGGATAACCACCGCCCCAACCTCGGCACGGCAGAGAGAGGGGGCAGAAGACGGCCCCGGGCGGGGTCTTGCCCTGCTGCGCCTTGGAGAGCAGCCGGAGGTCATGCCCGCACATCCAGTGCTTCCGCGAGGTTGCCGGACGAGCGCGCCAACACTATGAGACCCGGCGACTTGATAGCAATATCTAGGCCAAGGTTGAGTGTCGCCATCCACTTCTCCACGCGAAGATTCGGCCGACCCACGCGACGCCGAACTGAGGAATCTCTGGACTGAAGTACAGCAGGTTTGACAGACAGAATAATGGTTTCGTATACTACACGACACGTATACAGGTATATATACTACGCAATGCCGCGATGCCTGGGCCCCTCCCAGACACAAATGCACGGTGTGCGGCGATGACGATACGCCCCTACAGCTTGCTTTGCGTCTTCGCTTCTGCTCGGCTCTGCGACGACGCAACAGCCATTGCATCTTTATGCGTAGCGCCGTGCTGGCGTTCGTCGAAGTTGTGGGTCGACCGGCCAACCCTTGTATATCTCCAAAATGGCGGCCGTCGTCCAAACTGAGGACCTGTGCGGCGACGGCGGGCTGCTCAAGCGCATCCTCAAGGCCGGATCGGGTGCGGTGCCACGCATTGGCGCACGGGTGAAGATCCGCTATGCTGGATCCCTCGCCGAGAGCGGCGAGCGCTTCGATGCCGCGCTCGCTGAGTTCCACTTGGGCGAGTCGCAGGTCATCGCGGGGTGGGACAAGGGTGTGGCCACGATGCGCAAGGCAGAGGTCGCCGACCTCGTCTGCCGTGCCGACTATGCGTTTGGTGCGCACGGCAAGCCGCCGGGAGTGCCGCCGCACGCCTTGGTCAAGTACGAGGTAGAGCTGCTCTCGTTCCATGACCCCGAGCGCGAGCGGTGGGAACTGTCGGCTGCCGAGCAGCTGGAGGATGCGCTCCGTCTGAAGGCGAGCGGCGCCGAGGCGGTGCAGGCTACCGAGTGGGCGACGGCGCGGGCGCACTACCGCGAGGCGGCCGGGCTGCTCGAGGGCTTCGCTGCGCCGGAGATGCTCTTCACCGAACGAGAGGCGGCCGAGCAGCAGGCGCAGGCAGCGCTGCTTGCGTGCCGGCTGAACGAGGCCATGGTGAGCCTCAAGCTCGACGACGCACGTGGCGCCGAGGTGGCCTCCACAGCAGCCCTCGCGCTCGACGCCGCAAGCGTCAAGGGCCTCTTCCGGCGCGGCGCGGCGCGCACGCAGCTGGCGGACTTCCGCGGCGCGCGGCAGGACCTCAAGGAGGCGTGCCGGCTCGACCCAAGCTCGCGGGAGATCCGCGCCGCGTGGGAGGCTTGCCAGGCGCGAGGGGCGAGCACCAACCCGAGCCCGAACCCCAACCCCGAACCCGAACCCGAACCCTAACCAGGCGCGAGAGGCGAGCACCAAGCGAGATGGCGACGCCCTCTTCGGCAGGATGACCGCCCGCTCCGCCTACCCTGAGGTCGTCAACGTGCCCAAGCGGCTCGGCTCGGGCCTTCCGCGCGTGTGGCTCGACCTGAGCATCGGGGGGGTTAAGAGCGGACGGCTGGTCGTCGAGCTCTTTGCAGACCGCGTGCCGCGCACCGCCGAGAACTTCCGCTGCCTCTGCACCGGCGAGAAGGGCCTCTCACCGCGTACGGGCCTGCCGCTGTGCTACCGCGGCTCGACCTTCCACCGCCTACTCAAGATGTCGGAAGCGGCGCCCGAGGCGCGCGGCTTACTACTGACTACTGACTACTTACTACTTACTACTTACCACTTACTACCTACTACTTACTACTTACCACTTAGTACCTACTACTGATGGCAGGCTACGTACTACGTACTACGTACTACTCACCACTTACCCACTTGCTACTTACCACTTACCACCCACTGCTCACCGCCCAAGGTGCTCTACGAGAACCTCGATGGCACGGGGCGGCGCTTCGAGACCAACAACAGCTTGCTCATACAGGCACCTGCCACTAACCCTCGCCCTCGCCCTGACCACAACCCTAACCCCAGCCCTAACCTCAACCCTAACCCCAACCCTAACCCCAACCCTAACCCCAACCCTAACCCCAACCCTAACCCCAACCCCAACCCCAACCCTAACCCTAACCCCAACCCCAACCCTAACCCCAACCCTAGCCCACCCAGGGCGGCGACATCACGTCGGAGCGCCGTGATGGCAGCAGCCGTGGCGAGTCCATCTACGGCGACACCTTCGCCGACGAGAGCTTCGACGTGATGCATTCGGAGCCAGGCCTGCTCAGCTAACCCTAACCCTAACCCTAACCCTAACCCTAACCCTAACCCTAACCCTAACCCTAACCCTAACCCTAAACCAAACCCTAGCCCTAACCCTAACCCTAACCCTAAACCAAACCCTAACCCTAACCCTAACCCTAACCCTAACCCTAACCCTAACCCTAACCCTAGCCAGGCCTGCTCAGCATGGCCGGCTCTGACCCGCCGCCGCGCGGGGGTGCTGACGCGCCTGCGCCGCGGCGCAACGGCAACGCCTCCCAGTTCTAACCCGAACCCGAACCCGAACCCGAACCCGAACCCGAACCCGAACCCGAACCCGAACCCGAACCCGAACCCAAATCCGAACCCGAACCAGGCAACGCCTCCCAGTTCTAACCCGAACCCGAACTCGAACCCGAACCCGAACCCGAACCCGAACCCAAACCCGTAACCGAAACCGAAACCGAAACCGAGCCCGAAACCGAACCCGAACCCGAACCAGGCAACGCCTCCCAGTTCTTCATCACGACGAAGAGCACGACGCAGGCTCTCGGCGGTGCGAGGGTCGCCCACCTCGACTACCGGCATGTCGTCTTTGGCAAGGTGGCGAGGGCGGAGGGGTAGGGTGCACGGTGCATTGTGCAGGGTGCAGGGTGCAGGGCGGATGGCGGAGGGTGGAGGGCGGAGGGTGGAGGGCGGAGGGCCCACCCTATCAAGCTTCCTTGAGCTAGGTGCGTAGGATGCGGATGGGTGCTTAGGGTGAAGGCGAGGGTAAGAGCCAGCCCTAACCAGACCCCTAACCAGACCCCTAACCAGCCGCCCTCGCGCGAGCAGGTGGTGCGCGGCATGGAGCTTGTGCATGCCATCCAGAACCTGCCGACCTTGCCGGATGACACCACGCGCCCGCAGCAGCCCGTCGTCATCGAGGACTGTGGCGAGGTCGACTCGCCCGCCTCCGACGGGGCGCCGCCCGCGGCCGTGCCACCCGCGGCCGCCGCCGCGCCGCCCGCCGCCGCGCCGCCCGCCGCCGCGCCAGTCACGGCCGCGTCGACGCCCATCACGCCGGCCCCCATCCCTCCTCCGGCCCTCGCCACGCTGCCTCCGGGCGAAGGGCCGGAGGAGGGATCGGAGGAGGGACAGGAGGAGGAGCAGGAGGAGGGACAGGAGGAGGAGGTGTACGACGCCATTGTCGTCGGCGCGGGCCTCGCTGGCCTCGCGTGCGCGCGCGTGCTCGGTGCGGCGGGCGCGCGGGTGCTCGTGCTCGAGGCAGCGCCGCGCGTCGGCGGGCGGCTGCACAGCAGCGAGCTGCGCGTGGGCTCAGGCGCGATGATGGAGTGGGGCGCGAACTGGGTGCAAGGCGCCTCCGCCGCCAACCCGATCCACCAGCTCGCTGTGGAGGAGCTGCGCCTGCGCGCGCAGCTAGACGACGGCAAGACGGCAATCGGGCGCTGCTACGGCGGCGGCGCCGACCTCACCACCGCGGCGGGCCAGGTGGCGCGGTCGCTCGACGCGGCGACCGATGCCATGGAGAAGGAGGCCTCGGCGGCGGGTGCGGCGGCGGCGGCGGCGGCGGCGGCGGCGGGTGCGGCGGCGGGTGCGGCGGCGGCGGCGGGTGCGGCGGCGGCGGCGGCGGCGGCGGCGGCGAGTGGCGAGGCAGACACCTCGATTGAGGCGGCGCTGCGGGCGGCGGGATGGCACGCGGCGTCGCCGCTCGAGGCGGCCGTCGAGTGGATGCGATTTGACTTTGAGTACGCTGCGAGGTAAGTAAGTAAGTAAGCAAGTAAGCAAGTAAGGAAGTAGTGCGCGATGCTCTTCTACCTATTAAGTCTGCATGCTTCCTCACGCTGCGAGGCCGAGCGAGGCCTCGGTGCTGCACAACGTGTGCGACGAGTTCACCTACGACGACTTTGGCCCTGACTCGCTGCTGGTGCACGACAGCCGCGGCTTCGATTTGGTCGCACGTCGCCTCGCCGCCTTGGCCTTCGGCGGCGACGCACCTGCAGGGGCGGCGAATGGCGACGCACCGGCTGCGGTGGCACCGGGGGGGAGGCGCGCGCGGCTCGTGCTGGGCACCACGGTGACCTCGGTGGAGGCGGTGGGGGCAACGGACGCAACGGACGCGCCGCTGGCGGTGCGGAGCCGCGACGGGCGCACACGGCTGGCGCGTCGCGTGGTGGTGACCGCCTCGGTGGGCGTGCTCCAGTCGGAGCTGCTCGCCTTCACGCCGCCGCTGCCCGCCGCGATGCGCGCCGCGCTCGGAGGCATGCGCATGGCAGGCTACGCCAAGCTCTTCGTCGAGTGGTGACCCCCCGCCCACCCCACCTCACCCCCACCCCCCACCTCACCCCACCCCATCCAACCTCACCCCACCCCACCCCATGCATCCAGCCTGCAGCCGCAGGTGCCTAGCCCGCAGCCCCATGCACTAGAGCCAGGCTGTGACCGTACCGTATCCAGGGACGAGCGGTGGTGGCAGCCTGGAGGCGCTTCTGCACCGAGCATGCTGGGGCAGCTGCACACTCTGCTGGTGAGCGACACGGCGGGGCACTGGCCGCTGCTGAGCGAGCTCGGGGGAGATGACGAGCTCGGCGGCGGAGATGATGAGCTCCGCGGCGGCGGCGGCAGCGGCAGCAGCGCGGGCGGTGCCGAGGGGGCGGGCGGCGGGGCTGCGGGCGGCGGGGCTGCGGGCGGCGAGGGGGCGGGCGCGGCGGCGCGGCGGTGCACGCTGTGCGCGACCGTGGTGGGCGACGAGGCGTGGCGAGTCGAGGCGATGAGTGACGCCGACGCGGCGCGCGAGCTGCTCGCCGCGCTCCGCGCCGCGCTCGGCCCGGCCGTGCACGTGCCCGAGCCGCGCGCCGCGCGGCTCAGCAGGTGGGGCGCCGACGAGCGCTTCCGAGGCGCCTACTCGCTGCTGCCGGTGGGTGCGCCGCGCGACATCTTCGCGGCGCTGCAGGCGCCGGCGTGCGAGGGCCGGCTTTGGCTCGCGGGCGAGGCGGTGCATGCGCGCTACTCGGGCTACCTACAGGGGGCCTACCTCTCAGGCGAGGAGGTGGGTAGGAGGGTGGCCGAGAGCTTGAGCGTGTGACAGGTTTTGAGTTTCACTCTCTCGCGGTTCTGTCAGTAGTAGTCTCCACCTTCTGGGCATGCGGTATGCAGTGCTTCTCTGCTTCCCAGACGCCAGAGAAAATGACTCCTGAGACGTGAGAGTGTAGTTCTGTGTAACTCGAACGTACAGTATAGATCGTACAGTATAAATGTTGTCCACATATAAGCATAAACCCGACGTCCTGTGTGGGCTGTGATGCGAACATCGCAGGGTCGAGTAACACATCACCACTCGCCACAGAGTGCAGAGAGGGGGAGATACTAGAAGTAAAGTCTTCTCTACCGTAAATAACCGTACAGCTTTAATTGTTTAAAGACGAGAACATATAAAAACCGCTCTCCGAGTCCGACAGGCGACACCTCGCGAGCTATACGCACCCCGCTCGCACGTACGACATGGGGTGCCACCTATCCAGCCACACTTCTGACATATTCCTCTTCTTGAGCTCTTTTCGCGACTGCCGCTCTGCCGTGGCAGCGAACCTCGTCTGCTCGGAGCAGTTGCGATACTTGCACGGGTTGCCAACCTTGCAGCCATTTTCGACGGGAACGCAGTTGCGCTGGCAGCCCTCGGCCGCGGCATCGAAGCCCGCTTTACAGCGACGGTCGCCCTCGTCGAGGAACCAAAGGCCGTCGCGGATCAGGCGCGACTTCTTATTGTGCGTGTTCCAGTTGCAGTGGAGTATGTACGCGGTGCGCTTTGAGGTCCACTGCCAGTAGTTGAACCAAATCTTGCCATTGGGGAACTCCGTCTGGTTGAGCGTGAGCTTCTTGAATGCGCCGCTCGACTTCTTGTACTTCTTCACCACGCGCACGAAGCTGTGCTGCTCGTGCATCTTTCCACCGTGCGTCACGTGGCGCGCCTTGGGACCGATCATGTCGTCCATCCAAGACTGGATCAGGGAAATGGTCACGTTCGCAGGTCTCACGAAGTAGAAACCGCAATTAACGCCAAAGACCTGCTCGGACTGTAAAAACGCATTGTACCTCTGCACGGACGGGCCCTCGAAATACGGCAGCGGGTTGTGAATCCAAACGATGTCCACGTCACATTGCAGCACACTGTAGCCTTCCTGCAGCAGCCACTTGACCCAGAGCGGCCTCTGCACGACGAGCCGCCAGAAATGCGTCGTACCGTAGCCGCGCCCTGAGTCAGTCGTGCCCTTGTCCAGCGACTGGTCGCCGACATAAGGCTGCACGCAGGCCTCCGCCTGCTGCGCGAAGCCCGTCGCACGCAGAGCGCCGCACGTTGCATTGTCCATGGAGACGACGACCCAATTTTCCACCTGGAATTGTGCAATCGAACACAACAGGTTCTTGAGGAACGGCATAAAGCCGACGTCACTGAAGAGCGGCACAATCACCCTGTTCTGATGGCGAGCGGTGACAGCGTCGCCGACCAAGCGCTTCATGTGGTCATCCAGCACAACAAAACTGGGGCTGGAGCTGTTGCCACCTTTCTTGCGCAGGGCGGCTTTCGCCTTGAGCGGCTTTACCCGGCGTGCCAGCGCAGAGCGTGCGCGCAGCCTCTCGCCTTCCGCGACCATGCGCGGGCGCGCCAGTGGGCCGACTACAAAGAATGTACAAAGGCGGTGTAATCGGCGGCCTTGCGCGGCTCGAGTCGGGCGCCCAGTGGGCCGGTCTCTCCCCTGGGAGCGCCGCGCCAGCCAGAGCTGCCAGGAGCGCCCTGAGGAGGCGCAGGGGGCGAGCTGGGGCACTGCGCCAAGGGGCGGCACGATGACCATGCGGACTCGCCCTTTGTGCCCCAGTGCGCGCACGAGGGGTCCTTGTCGTTGCAGTAGCCGAGGGCCGCCGCGGCCGGGAGGAGACCGAGCAGAGCGCAGAGTTTCATGAAAAGAATCTTCCCCACGTCTCCGCGACTGTACCGCGCCACAGCTTTGGTTGGTGAACTTACCCTCTTTATTGACGGTGACAGGGGAAATTAGCTTTACTGAGACGACTGACCCTGACCCCTGACCCTGACGACATACCCCTGACTACTAACCCTCCACGCTGTAGGAGCTAACTTGTACGCGCTTGGGCGGGCTGGACCAGTTGCCTAAATATCACCCCATTTCCGGAGTTCGAAATAAACGACGTCCCCGTGTGTCGTGCTGATGGCGGCTGGCGACGAGAACGCCCCGGACCCGGCCTCGCCACGCACAGTGCCCGTCCCCGCTGACAGCCGGCCCTCAGCGACGACGCCGCGCTCCGGGTTTCGACTTGCAGCCAATGAGGCGAAAACGGTGAGCACCCACCCGGGGCGGCCCTAGCTACCATCAATTAGGCTACCCATAGGGCGGCCCTAGGCACTGCCTAGACCCATTTAGGCCACTGCCCACTTTTCCTGCCCACAGCTTCCTGTCGACCTGAACGAAAAGATCATGGCCGACATATACACCGCCTACGTCGACGATTCCGAAGCGCCGCCTGGAGAGCCACGGATCTGCCCGGCTGATCTCAAGCCGCGGAAGGAGGGCATCATGGCTATCTGCAACAAGATTGGCCTGCCGTGCATCGCGCCGCGGCGCAAGATCAACGTGATGATCGTCGGCAACCATTCCGCGGGCAAGTCGTCCTACGGTGCGAGCGATGCCTCTTAGGCGCCTCCCAGCTAGGCGCCTCCTCCTAGCTAGGCGCCTCCTAGTGCCCGCTCTCACTGCCGGCCCTCGCGCCGATGCGACCCGCAGTCAACTGGTACATTGGCGAGCACGTGCAGAAGGCCTCTGTGGCCATCGAGACACAGGGCTTCACCTTCGTAACAAGCGGTAAGAAGCGTGACAGTCTCAAGGGGCAGGCGACGCTGCAGCCTCTCTCCGAACCCTGACCCTGACCCCAACCCTTCCAACTCTAAGCCCGAGCCCGAGCCCGAGCCCTAACCCCAACCCCAACCCTAGCCCTAACCCCAACCCTAACCCTAAGCAGGCGACGCTGCAGCTCTTCTCTCACCTGCAGCATGACCTGCAGCCCTTCGAGCCCTCCATCTTCAAGGGTCTGCAGACGGAGGTGTCGACCTCCAAGGAGCGCAGATTCGCCCAGGTCACGCTACGCCCTGCTGCCTCTAACTCTAACCCTAACCCTAGCCCTAGCCCTACCCCTAGCCCTAGCCCTAACCCTAGCCCTGACCCTGACCCTAACCCTGACCCTAACCCTCACCCTCACCAGGTCACCTTCATCGACACGCCCGGCCTGGTTGACGGCACCTTCCACTACGCCTTCCCCGTCGAGGAAGCGATGCTCGCTGTGGCCAAGCACACCGACCTCATCTACGTCTTCTTCGACCCGATCGGACAGGCGCCAACCCTAACCCCAACCCTAACCCTAACCCCAACCTCAACCCTGAGCCTGACCCCAACCCTGACCCTAACCCTAACGAGTGCCATGCGACCCTACCCCTAACCCTAGCAGGCGCTGTGCGAGCGGACGATGAATATCATCGAGCGGCTCAACGAGCTTCACCCGGACAAGCTCCGCTACTTCCTCTCCAAGGCCGGCCATAGCCCTGACCCTGACCCTGACCCTGACCCTGACCCTGACCCTGACCCTGACCCTGACCCTGACCCTGACCCTGACCCTGACCCTGACCCTGACCCTGACCCTAACCCTGACCCTAACCCTGACCCTAACCCTGACCCTAACCCTGACCCTAACCCTGACCCTAACCCTGGCCCTAACCCTGGCCCTAACCCTGGCCCTAACCCTGACCCTAACCCTGACCTCTCCTAGGCCGATACCGTGCCCAACGAGCGTGACCGGCAGAAGGTAGTGGTGCAGATCACGCAGAACCTCTCGTCCAGGGTGCGCAACGCACACGCCTTCGAGCTGCCCTCGCTGTACATTCCCTCCTTCGCCGAGGATGGGAGCAAGGCGAGCCGCATCGACAACAGCCTAGCCCCAACCCTAACCCCAACCCTAACCCCAACCCTAGCCCCAACCCTAGCCCCAACCCTAGCCCCAACCCTAGCCCCAACCCTAACCCCCAACCGCAGCCCTAATCCCAACCCCAACCCCAACCTTGTCCCCAACCCCAGCCCTAATCCCAATCCCAACCAGGCGAGCCGCATCGACAACAATCTCGAGCAGACCTGCGAGCAGATCGAGACCTCGATCTCGCAGAATGTGCAGAACAACCTCAACAAGTACGAGGAGGACTGCAGCACCATGGCAAGCCTAACCCTAACCCTAACCCTAACCCTAACCCTAACCCTAACCCTAACCCTAACCCTAACCCTAACCCTAACCCTAACCCTAACCCTAACCCTAACCCCAACTCTAGCCCTAGCCCTAGCCCTAACCCTGCCCCTAACCAGGTCGCCAGGATCGACGCACTGCTCGCCACCGACATCGTGGGGCGCAGGCACAACCGCAAGGCGGCTTCCTACGGCTACGCGTTCCTGCTGCTCGCGCTGCACCTGCCTGTGCTCGCACTCTGCGTCCTCGCGCAGTGGGCTAGGCTTGAGTGGTGCCTGCAGCGGGCCCTAACCCCACCCCTGACCCTAACCCTGACCCTAACCCCACCCCTGACCCTAACCCTAACGCTGACCCTACACCTAACCCTAACGCTGACCCTACCTCTACCCCTACCCCTAACCAGGTACCTGCAGCTGCATAGCATGGCACCCGCCCTCATGGGCAGCCTCGCCAAGACGTGCGACCTGCTCGTCGGTGACTGCCAGCCGAGCACAGCGCGCACGGCGTCGGTGGGGCTCATGACCCTAACCCTAACCCTCACCCTTCTGCCCACTGACCCTAACCCTAACCCTAAAGCCTGACCCTCACCCCAACCCTCACCCCAACCTTAACCCTAACCAGGTGGGTCTCATGACGGTGCCCCAGTTCCTGCTCGGGACAGCGGCACTGTTTGCGGTGCGCTCGCCACCGCGCCACCGCCACCGCAGCCGCCACCGCCACCGCCACCGCAGCCGCAGCCGCAGCCGCAAGCCGCAGCCGCAGCCGCAGCCGCAGCCGTCGCAGCGGCGCTCAGCCCCACGCCCCAGCCCCACGCCACGCGAGCGCGCTCTGAGTCTCCCCTGGCCCCTGCCCTGCTCGTCCGGATCCTTACCCTTACCCTTACCCTTACCCTTACCCTTACCCTTACCCTTACCCTAACCCTACCCTAACCCTAACCCTAACCCTAACCTAACAGCTCATGCAGCTGGGCTCGCGAGTCGCGCGGCGGTACGAGCCCACCTTCAGCAACAGCGGCCTCCGTAACCTCAAGGAGACCCGCGCGCACGTGCTCGCGACGCTCGTCCCCCAGAAGCACCGGCTATACAAGCAGTACCTTGATCAGTGCTGCAGTGACGTGCTGCAGTGACGTGATACGTGAGGTGTGCCGGTGCAGCGCGCAGCGGCCGCTCCGCTCCCCCCGCGAGCTGCGTGCCAGTATAGAGGGGCCATGCAGGTGTGCGCGTTCTGTCCGATTTTAAGATCGTGTTCGATGTTGGCCTGTTGTGCTCTATAAATCACCCCAGGTTACCCGGACAACCAGGGCACCCAGCGGCAAGGATGCTCCGGTCGAAGCTTTTGGGCTGTGCAAGAGTGAGATGGGCACGGACGCAGGGAGGGCCCGTGATCGGCCGGGCCGTGTCCACGTTGACTGACCCGCACAAGGTCCTGGGCGTGCATCGCGGCGCGTCTCTGCAGGAGGTCAAGGCGGCATATCGCTCGATGGCCATGCAGTGCCACCCAGATAGGAACTCAGGGTCACACGCCGCGATCCAGTTCAAGGCCGTCAGTGAGGCGTACAACCACTTGAGCACGGTCTCGAGCGCGCCGGGGAGTAGCCAGGCAGGTCCTTCGTTCAGCTCTTCGTGCGCAGGGGGGTGCGGGGGCCCAAGTGGAGTCAGCTGGAGACCGCCGAACGCTACCGCGTGGGTGTGGAGCGACCGCAATCTTCCGGAGCTGATTGCAATCCTCCTCGAGGAGACGGGAGATGAGCGGCTCACACAGCTGCTGCAGCGCTACCGGGCGGCCCTGCTGCCCAGAAAGGAGATGCTCCTCTCGATACGCGACTACGCGTCGCGCGAGCAGTTCCGTACCGCCCTCTGGCGCCTTGCGGAACGTAACGCGAGGGAGGGCGACCAAGAGCTGATGGGCTCTCCCGCGTGAGCACCCGAGGCTTTGCGGGGCCTGCGGCCGCGCCTCGGTATGCTGGGGGCCACGCCCCGATGTTAAGTATAAACGACGGAGATATCTGAGTGTGCGGAGCGCTCTAAACGTATTCATTAACAGTGTACACGTATAGGAGAGTGCGGGACATTTGCTCCCCAGAACCCGGAATTAAGGAGAAGCCCGGCGCGCGCGCCGGGGCGGGGGTGGAGAATACGATATGCCGCGACTGAGAATTGTGAACGGAGGCGGCTAGTGGCTAGAGCCTGGCTAGAGCTGGGCTCGCACGGGGACACGCGAGAGAGAGAGACTCTCGGTCTGGCGACTGTCTCGCCGCCCGGCGCGCGCTGGATTCGACGATCTCGCGCGCGCGAGCTCGCGCACGTGGGCAGCCGAAATGGGGGAGAAATGCCGCAATACACGTGTTTTTATGATTATGTTTTTGCCCGCAAGCGCATGGGGATCTCATTGGGGTGCCACCGCGCGGCCGGGGTGCATGGACATGCACACCGATGGCGATGTGCGCCTTGTGCGCGGTGAGCGATGTGTGGGTTAGAATATAAGTGGTATGTGCCACTCTCAGAGGTTCTCTCCCATTGATATACCCTACCTCACCTTGTGGACACTCGATCTTGAGTACCCCCCCCTATTACAGTCTCAGAAAGATTACAGTGCACGTGCGGCGCACCTGAGCAGTGCCACTGTCCGTGCGCTTGCAGCTGGCACCGCACGTGCCACGGCGCGCCCGCCATGCACAGGCCCCCACCCCCCTAGCACCGGGGTGCACAAGCAGGCCGCCGCCGTGCGATTTGCTTCCGCCTCATACCGCCTCACGCCTCTCAGGCCTTGCTCAGGCCTTGCTGCGCGCGACGCAGGTCTCCTCGATGAAGGCCTGGACCTTGGGCAGCGCGTTGGGCAGCGGCTTCACGCGCGTCGGCAGCGTGTGCAGCGACGCGAGCGGCTCGGGCACCGTGAGCCCGCCCATGGCCTTCTCGCCGAGCGCCTGCGTCAGCGCGTCCGGGAACTTGGCCCAGTGCGCGCACGCGAGGCAGACCATCGGCACACCGGGCGTGCTGCCGAGCTCGCGCGCCGCCGCCACTCCAACCGCCGAGTGCGGGTCGAGCACGTAGCCCGAGGCCTCGTAGACAGTCTTGATCGTGTCGAGCACCTGCGCGTCCGAGGCGCGCGCCGAGTCCATGTGCACGCGGCTGTTAGAGAGCATCTCGGCGGTGGGCTTGAGCGTGCCTGCCAAGGGGGGGGGTGGGGGGGGGGGGGGGGGGGGGGGGGGGGGGGGGTGCAGCGTGGAGGGGGCGAGGGGGTGCAGCGTTGTGAACG
>Ga0209302_10001144_pt1 | contig 15371 bp, 11 predicted proteins | sample ArcOceMetagenome_2_FD_187445 | JGI IMG/M metagenome (GOLD analysis project Ga0209302, IMG submission 187445) | Marine eukaryotic phytoplankton communities from Arctic Ocean - Arctic Ocean ARC135M Metagenome (SPAdes) (version 2) | ecosystem: Environmental > Aquatic > Marine > Oceanic | place... | reverse complement strand
CAACCTGAGAAGATGCAGTATTGGTCACCTCAATATTTTTAATGATAAAAGTTTCATCTCCACTTACAGCTTTTGCTGTTATAACTATTTCATGAACACCATAAGAAGAAGGAGTCCAAGAATAATAATAAAATCCATTTTTCTGAATCGCATTGTAGGTAGTCCCATCAATAGCTAAAGTTACTAAATCTATCATATCCGGATCCTCAACTGTAGCATTGATATAAATTGGATATTCTTTTAAATCAGGCATCTCCAAAGGGTAATCTTCTGTTAATTGACTAGTTAATACAGGCACAGAAGAATCAAAACCAAAAGCAGAATTTACGCAAATAGTAATGATTAAAATTAGTAAGTTGTAATTTTTTTTCATTAGATTATTATTAAATAGTTAAAGTTTCTCTACAAATATATAATTTAGTAACTTATTATTTTATTATTGTAGAAAAAAATTACTAGCTATTAAAATGAATATCAATTTATTTCAGACACCAATAGATTATTTAAAAGGAGTCGGGCCAAATAGGGCCGAATTACTTAAAAAAGAGTTAGGAATATATACATTTCAAGATTTAGCAAACCTATTTCCCAATAGGTATTTAGACAGAACTCAGTTTTACAATATTGAACAACTCCAGCGTACCAGTTCAGATGTACAGATTATCGGAAAAATAACACATATTAAAACGGTAGAACAAAAAAGGGGAAAACGCTTGGTAGCAAACTTTCAAGATGATTCTGGAAAAATGGAATTAGTATGGTTTAAAGGGCATAAGTGGATTAAAGAAAATTTAAAATTAAATGTTACCTATGTTGTTTTTGGAAAAACAAATTGGTATAATGGTGTTTTTTCGATGCCCCATCCAGAAATGGAACTATTAACGGAATATGAAAAAAGTTTACGCCCCGTTATGCAACCTGTTTATCCTTCTACGGAAAAATTAATAGCTAGAGGGTTATCGAATCGAGTTGTCAATTCAATGATGCAAAATTTGTTTTTAGAAACCAAGAATAGCATTGCGGAAACCTTACCAAATAATATCCTAGAATCTTTAAAATTAATAGCAAAAAAAGAGGCGCTTTTAAACATCCATTTTCCACAAAATCAACAGTTACTATCGAGGGCACAATACCGATTAAAATTTGAAGAATTATTCTATATTCAATTGCAATTAATTCGTAAAAATTTACTTCATAAATCTAAAATAAAAGGCTATCCTTTCATAAAAATTGGTGATCATTTTAATACTTTTTTTAAAGACCATTTACCCTTCGAATTAACGCAAGCACAAAAGCGAGTAATCAAGGAAATTAGAAACGATTTAGGTAGCAACGCCCAAATGAATCGGCTATTACAAGGAGATGTAGGCTCTGGCAAAACAATTGTAGCATTAATGTCAATATTAATAGCACTTGACAATGGTTTTCAAGCCTGTCTAATGGCTCCTACTGAAATTTTGTCAGTCCAGCACTATAAGGGCTTATTAGAATTATGTAAAACACTAAATATCAGTATTTATATATTAACTGGTTCAACTAAAACTTCAGATAGAAGAATAATTCATGAAAAACTAGAAAATGGAGAGATTGATCTCTTAATTGGCACTCATGCTTTACTAGAAGATAAGGTGAAGTTTAAAAATTTAGGGCTTGCAATTATTGACGAACAACATCGGTTTGGAGTTGCTCAAAGGAGCAAACTTTGGCACAAAAACACCTTCCCTCCACACGTCCTTGTAATGACCGCAACACCAATTCCAAGAACCCTTGCAATGAGTGTTTATGGAGACCTAGATATTTCGATAATCGATGAGCTTCCACCTGGCAGAAAAACCATTAAAACAGTACACCGTTTTGACTCAAATAGGCTTCGTGTTTTTAAGTTTATAAAAGATGAAATTTCGAAAGGTAGACAGGTCTATATTGTGTATCCTTTAATACAAGAAAGTGAAGTTTTAGATTACAAAGATTTAATGGATGGTTACGAAAGTATTTCAAGAGAGTTTCAAAAACCCAATTATCAAATATCCATAGTTCATGGAAAAATGAAATCTCAAGATAAAGAATTTGAAATGAATCGCTTTATAAAGGGGGAAACTCAAATAATGGTGGCTACCACTGTAATTGAAGTTGGTGTTAATGTTCCAAATGCCAGTGTGATGATTATTGAAAGCGCAGAACGCTTTGGTTTAGCTCAACTTCATCAGCTCCGGGGACGAGTTGGCAGGGGTGCTGACCAAAGTTATTGTATCTTAATGACTAGCCACAAACTATCTGAAAATGCAAATACACGACTAGAAACTATGGTTAGAACTAGTGATGGCTTTGAAATTGCTGAAGTAGATTTAAAACTTAGAGGCCCTGGAGATATTATGGGCACCCAACAAAGTGGTGTTTTAAATTTAAAAATAGCCGATATTATAAAAGACCATGAAATATTAAAGATTGCAAGAAGCTATGCCTTTGAAACTTTAAAAAACGACCCTTCGCTCTCATTAGCCGAAAATATCCCAGTAAAAAGCACTTATATTCAATTAACTAAGTACAAAAACATTTGGAATTATATTTCTTAGTCAAAACATTAGTTCTTAAACGTAAAATTCCTTCATATAAAAGATGTGAAGTATTATATTTGCAGATTGTAACAAAATTTAAGCATGAAGATTTCATATAACTGGTTGAAACAATTTATTAAAATTGATTGGGATGCCGAAAAAACAGGAAATTTATTAACCGACTTAGGATTAGAAATTGAAGGTATTGAAACTTTCGAATCCGTACCTGGAGGATTAAAAGGAATTGTTGTTGGGCACGTTTTAGAATGTGATCAACATCCTAATGCCGATCGCTTAAAAATTACAAAAGTAGATCTAGGAAATGGAGAAGTTGTACAAATTGTTTGTGGGGCTTCAAATGTAGCTAAAGATCAAAAAGTACCCGTAGCTACTATTGGAACTTTGTTATACGATGAAGACGGAAATCCTTTTAAAATAAAAAAAGGTAAAATCCGTGGTGAAGAAAGTCATGGAATGATTTGTGCTGAAGATGAATTAGGTTTAGGAAAAAGTCATGATGGTATTATGATTCTTGATAAAAATATAGCTACAGGTGCGCTTGGTTCTGATATTTTTGAAATTGAAAATGATTTCGTTTTCGAAATAGGCTTAACACCTAACAGAGCAGACGCCATGAGCCATTTAGGAGTAGCACGAGACTTAAAAGCTGGCTTATTAAGGAATGAAATTTTAGTAGAATTAATTACTCCCTCAAACAGTAGTTTTGGAGTTGAAAACAGAACTCACAAAATTGATATACAAGTTAAAGATAATAATTTAGTTCCAAGGTATTGTGGAGTGACTATTAGTGGTGTTAAAGTCAAAGAGTCTCCACAATGGATTCAAAATAGACTAAAGTCTATTGGTATAGTCCCAACAAACAATATTGTTGATGCTACAAATTATGTTTTACACGAATTAGGACAACCTTTACACGCTTTCGATAGCAGTAAAATCTCAGGTGATAAAATAATAGTAAAAACCGTTGCAAAAGGAACAAAATTTATCACATTAGATGGAGTTGAAAGAGAACTTCACGAAGATGATTTAATGATTTGTGATGCAGAAAAACCAATGTGTATAGCTGGGGTCTTTGGAGGCATAGAAAGTGGTGTTACCGAAAGCACTGAAAATATATTTTTAGAAAGTGCTTATTTTAATCCTATTAGCATACGTAAAACAGCAAAGCGTCACGCTTTAAATACAGATGCTTCTTTTCGTTTTGAAAGAGGCATTGATCCTAACTTAACAGAATATGCCTTAATTCATGCAGCATTGCTTATAAAAGAAATAGCTGGAGGTAAAATTACTAGTGATGTTATGGATATTTATCCTAAGAAAATTCAGGACCATCAAGTTTTTTTAAATTTTAATAACGCTAGTAGTCTTATTGGAGAAGAAATTCCGAAAGAAATTATAAAAGAGATATTAACTTCATTAGACATTAAAATCAATAATGTTACAGAAGCTGGATTAGGAATGACAATACCTGCTTACCGAAATGATGTAACTCGTGAAGCTGATGTTATTGAAGAAATTTTAAGAGTGTATGGTTATAATAATATTAAATTTACTGAAAAGCTAAACGCTTCTATTTCTGCAAATCAATTAATTGAAGATTATCAAATTCAAAATAAAATTGGAAATCAACTTACTGCTTTAGGATTTCACGAGATGATGGGCAACTCTCTTACATCTCCAAAATACATTGATTTAAGCAAGGCACTAAGTCATGAAAATAACATAGAAATGCTCAATCCATTAAGCAATGATTTATCGGTAATGAGACAATCAATGTTGTTTAATGCTTTAGAAGCATTGTCCTTTAATTCCAATCGAAAAATAAGCGATCTTAAATTATTTGAATTCGGAAAAACATACCATCAATATGATGCTGGTCGTCAAGAACCAAAGCATTTATCATTATTAGTTTCGGGATTAAAAGGTGATAAAAACTGGACTTTACCTTCTTCAAAAAGCACATTTTTTTATTTTAAAGGATTTGTTATTAACGTATTAGAAAGATTAGGAATTACAGATTATTCTGAAAATGGAACAAATGATGAAAATTTCTCTGAAGGTCTATCATTTTCAAAAAATGGTAAATTATTGGTAGAATTCGGTACCATTAATAAAAGTATCACCGCTAATTTTGGGATTGATGCCGAAACTTTTTATGCTGATTTTAAATGGGATGATGTTTTAGAAGAAATAGCTACTGACAATTTTATCCTTAAAGCGATTCCAAAATTTCCAAAAGTAAAACGTGATCTTGCACTATTAATTGATGAAAGCGTAACATTTGATTCTTTAAAGAAAACTGCTCAACAAACAGAAAAAAAATTACTTAAGAATATTAATTTATTTGACGTTTATACAGGAAGTAAATTGCCAGAGGGTAAAAAATCGTATGCATTAAGTTTTACATTACAAGACGAAAAAAGGACACTTACAGATAAACAAATAGACAAGATTATGAAAAAGCTACAGCAAAATTTCGAAAGCGAATTCGGTGCAAGCTTGAGATAATTATTAATTCCTAATTGTTTTTATTATTCTAAAGCAGGAAGTGTAAAACCTTCAACTATATGAAAAAAACCATTTTTATGGTAAAAATCTGTAGCTGAAATAACAGAAGTATTTCCAAATGAATCCACTAAAAATAATTGGCTGTTTTCCTCTTTTATACCTAACTTAACTCCCTGCAAAGTAGCGAAATAAGCAATTCCGCCTTTATGTTGATTTGCTCTTTTAATAGAATGCTCATCAACTCTTCCTGGTATTACGTGGAACTTTATAATTGCAATTCTATTAGCTAACGGTTCAATATCAAAAATAGAATCTTTAACTCCTAGTAGTTTTTCGTAACCATTATTAGTCATCGCAAAAATGGTAACCATTTCTTGATCTTCAATTTCTTTTGTACTTGAGCCTAATTCTAAGCTTTTTTTCAATATCGAAAAACTTGGAACCTCAGCAATATTTTCAGTAAAGGACTTCGAAGCGTAAAACGTCGTTTCATTCCATTTTTTGCTTACTCCAGAAGTATCAGTCTTTGTGTATTTTTGAGCAAAACTGATTGTACTTATTAACAATGCAAAAAATAACAGTCTATAGTTAATTGTTTTCACCATAATTGTTTGTTTTAAATTCTACCCGCAATTCTATCTTTAGCAAGTTGCAAAATAATATGAAATTGATCTTCTTTATTAGTTTCTGAATTATCTAGTTCTATCGCATCATTTGCTATAACTAAAGGAGAATCTTCTCTTGTGGTATCTATTAAATCCCTTTTTTGAACATTTTTCAAGATCTCATCATAGGTAATTGTTTGATTTTTTTCTTTTAATTCATTAAACCTTCTCATCGCTCTAACCTCAGCATCAGCATTCATAAATATTTTTAATTCTGCCTTAGGAAAAACAATAGTACCAATGTCACGCCCGTCCATTACAATGCCCTTTTCAACCCCCATTTGATGTTGGATAGCAACTAATTTCTTTCTTACTTCTGAAAGAGTCGCTACCGGACTTACAAAATCGGAAACATACATCGATCTAATTTCTTTCTCCACATTAACACCATTCAGAAACATATTTGTTTTGGAGTTATAATTTTCTTTTTTGAAATCCAATTGTATTTCTGGAAGTGCTTTAATAAAAAGTTCTTTATCAAAACTATGTTTTGATACGTAATTATTTTGCAATGCAAATAACGCAACTGCTCTATACATTGCACCAGAGTCAACATATGTATAATCTAAATAATCGGCTAATTGTTTTGCTACTGTACTTTTTCCAGTAGAAGAATACCCGTCTATAGCTATTATAATTTTTTTCAATTTATATAAAATTAATGTGATTGAAAAATAACAATTTTTAAGTTAAAAAATACAATTATTGAAGATTTAACATCAAACCAAAATAACTTGAGGCAGCAGCTGAGCTATATTTAGCATAAGTATAACTTAACCTCAACTTATTGAATTTCACTGAAAAACCAGCACTAAGACCTGCAAAAGCTCTTTTTTCAACAATTCGCAGCTCCTCACCTCTTCTAAAATTATAACCTAATCTAAGATTAAATCCTTTGTCTGGAAAAAGTTCTATCCCTAAGATGGTGTGCCTAAATATATCGTCTATAACGTTAATATTTTCAGCTGTAACATTTCCTTCTAAATCCGTTTCCTCTCTATTGGGATTTACAAAAGCGATATTCCAAACCTGCATATTTTCAAAAGTAAGATGCCATCTTATCGGAACGTTCATTAAGGTCTGTGAAATTCCTAATATCACTTCTAATGGCAAGGGTTCATAAATACCATCATATGGATTAATTTGGGTTCCTACATTCCTTATAACACCAGAAATATTAAGATCCCAATCTTTATAAACATACATAACTCCAATGTCTACAGCAATACCAAAGGAAGAGTATTGCTCTAAAGCAGATGATATTAATTTTAAATTTCCGCCTATATAAAAATCCGTGAAAGCTATATTTCTTGCATGTCCTAACGAAAATGCTACTTCACCACCACTAAAACTATTTGTAGGATTCCCTTGTTCATCATATCCTTCAAAATTTCCATAATTTACATAGGTAACTCCAGCATGGAGTACTTGAGTTCTTCTATCCCATAAATAAGCATATGCAGCAGATCCATAATTAACATCACCGATATAATTCACATAATTCATCGACAAATGGTTATCCATTTTAGGATTAATACTTGCAGGATTTACTAGTGCTTGTGTAGGATCATAATCGTAATTTGTGATGTTTTTCCCTCCCAATGCAGCTATTCTTGGTGAAGTAGTAAGGTTTAAAAATTGGTATGCATATTTACCACCAACTTGAGCATTTGCAAAAATTGATAATAATAAAATACCCAATAAAATAAGCTTTTGGCTCATGAATGCACTATTCCTTTTCCTGAAGTTTAAACGACTACAAGTATAATTTATTTTGATTTATTAAATAACTTAATACTAATGAATGTAATACCTACTTTAAAAGCACTCAAAAAAACTTTTTAATCGCTAGTCTCTAGTGCTTAAAAACACTTTTTTACCCTAAGTTATTAAGAGATTTTTTTTGCGTTTTTTACTTTTTGTTTTGTAAGTGCAACATCGATAACCTGACTCATTTCTTTAACATAGTGAAATGTCAAGCCTTTTATATATTCAGGCTTAATTTCTTCAATATCCCTCCTATTGTCTTCACAAAGCATAATCTCCTTAATATGTGCTCTTTTTGCAGCTAATATTTTTTCTTTAATTCCACCTACAGGCAGTACTTTACCTCTCAGGGTAATCTCTCCTGTCATCGCTAAGCTTCTTTTCACTTTACGTTGAGTATATAAAGAAACTAAAGAAGTTAACATGGTGATCCCAGCACTTGGACCGTCTTTTGGAGTTGCTCCTTCCGGAACATGAATATGAACATTGTATTTACTAAACACGCCTGGAGAGACTCCTAATAGCTCAGCATTTGCTTTGATATACTCCATTGCAATGGTGGCAGATTCTTTCATTACCTTCCCTAAATTACCAGTTAAAGTAAGATTGCCTTTTCCTTTAGAGATAATGGACTCAATAAATAAAATATCTCCTCCAACTCTTGTCCAAGCTAAACCAGTAACAACACCAGCAACATCATTATTTTCATATTTATCCCTCTCTAATTTTGGAGCTCCTAATACTTCAACAATAATATCGTTGTTTACTTTTTTGGCATATTCCTCTTCCATTGCAATTTTCATCGCAGCATAACGAACCATTTTAGCCAATTGCTTTTCCAAACCCCTTACACCACTTTCACGAGTGTATCCTTCAACAATTTTCTCTAGCTGTGGTTTTCCAATTTTTAAATCATTTGTAGTTAAACCATGATCTGATAATTGCTTTGGCAATAAATGTCGCTTTGCAATCTCAATTTTTTCTTCAATAGTATAACCAGATACATTAATAATTTCCATGCGATCACGAAGCGCAGGTTGAATAGTACCCAAACTATTTGAGGTTGCGACAAACATAACTTTAGATAAGTCATATCCAACTTCTAAGAAATTATCATAAAATGAGTTGTTTTGTTCTGGATCTAATACTTCTAACATTGCTGAGGACGGATCTCCTTGACTTCCAATAGATAGTTTGTCTATTTCATCTAACACAAAAACTGGATTTCCTGTTTCAGCTTTTTTAATATTTTTTAATATTCTACCAGGCATGGCACCAATATACGTTTTACGATGGCCTCTAATTTCAGATTCGTCTCTCAAACCACCTAAAGACATTCTTACATATTTTCTACCCAATGCTTCAGCTATAGATTTTCCTAATGAAGTTTTACCCACACCAGGAGGCCCGTATAAACACAAAATTGGAGATTTCATATCGTTACGAAGTTTTAATACTGCAAGATGTTCTATAATACGTTTTTTTACATCGTCCAAACCAAAATGATCTCGATCTAGTATTTTACGAGCTCTTTTTAAATCAAATTTATCCGTACTATATTCGTCCCAAGGCAAATCTAAATACAATTCTAAATAATTACGTTGTATTCCGTATTCTGCAACTTGTGGATTCATACGTTGCAATTTAGCCAACTCTTTTTCAAAATGTTCAGCTACTTCTTTATTCCAAATTTTCTTTTTGGAACGTTCTCTCATTTCTTCTATTTCTTCTTCAGAAGTATTACCACCTAGTTCTTCTTGAATAGTCTTCATCTGTTGATGAAGAAAATATTCTTTTTGTTGTTGACTTATATCACTTTCAACTTTAGATTGAATATCGATTCGAAGTGATAATTTTTTCAATTCAATTTCCATAAAGCGCAATGTTTCCATTGCACGTACTTTAAGATCATTTATTTCTAAAAGGTTTTGTTTATCACCAACAGAGACATTTAAATTAGAAGAAACAAAATTGATTAAAAACGAACTACTCTCAATGTTTTTAATAGCAAAAGCTGCCTCAGAAGGTATATTAGGACTGTTTTTAATGATTTTTAATGATTTTTCTTTTATAGAATCTATAATCGCCTTAAATTCTTCATTCTCCTTTGCAGGTCTGGCTTCAGGAACTTCCTTAATGGTCGCAGTCATATACGGAGTAGAAGTGATTACCTCACTAACTTCAAAACGTTTTTGACCCTGTAAAATTACAGTTGTATTACCATCAGGCATTTTTAGTACCCTTAATATTTTTGCAACCGTACCCACCTTATTTATATCTTTTAATTCTGGATTTTCTATATTTTCATCTATTTGAGAAACTACACCAATAATTTTATTCCCTTTATTGGTTTCTTTAATTAATTCGATAGATTTATCACGTCCAGCAGTAATGGGTATTACCACACCAGGAAAAAGCACTGTATTTCGCAAAGGCAAAATAGGTAGTATTTCTGGCAACTCTTCTTTATTCATCGCTTCCTCGTCTTCAGGAGTCATTAAAGGAATTAATTCTGCATCTTCATTTAAATCTTGAAATGACAAACTGTCGAGAGATGTTATTTTTGATCTAGCCATATATTTGTTTAGGACATAATGGCACAACTATTATATTTAAAATAGTAGGACATTATGTATTATATTTTATTAATCTTATTTACGCTACTGAAATTCAGCCATTAGCTTTATAACAAGCTTTATTTATCTTTATTTTAATTCAATTGTTATGCCATTCTAATCGCTGCTAATAGTATTGATTAAATAAATTTCAAAAACCTAATAAATAAGGATACCATTATTTTAGATATACTATCTTTAGTGTAACAAATGTTATCATTTCAACACTAATTAGATGCTAATATAAAAACAATGAAAATGAAAAAACTATTACATTATTCTTTAGCAATTGCAGTAACATTATTAACATATACTAACAGTAGTGCTCAATTTAAAAAAGTAAGAGGAAGCGGAAACGTAACCACTAAAACACATTCAACCTCAGATTACCATAAAGTAGATTTAGTAGGATTTATGGATGTAAAATTAGAAAAAGGCACAGAAGGTACCATTACGGTTAAAACCGATGATAATATACATGAATATGTTAGTATTGAATCTAATAAAGGTGTTTTAAAGATTAAAATTAAAAACAATATTCATATTAGTACTAAAAAAGGACTATATATAACGGTACCTTTTTCAGATTTAGATAATGTTTCACTTACAGGATCTGGAGATGTTTTAACTAGTAGTCAGATAAAAAGCGATCAATTTGAAGCTGAACTAACAGGAAGTGGTGATATGATTCTTGATGTCGATTCTAATATAATTGATGCTAAAGTAACTGGTTCTGGTGATTTAAAGATTATTGGTAGTACTACCCACTTAGAAATTAAAGTAATTGGTAGCGGTGATTTTGACGGCGATTCTTTAAATTCCCAAAACGTTCAAGCTTATGTCTCAGGCTCAGGAAATGCTAGAGTAGTGGCAAAAAACAGTATAAAAGCAAGAATTAATGGATCTGGAGATATAAACTATTCAGGGAACCCTGGTACAAGTGACACCAAAGTTATGGGTTCTGGAGATATAAGTTCTAACTAAAAAAATAGCTTAAAGCATAAAAAAGCCTACTAAATTAATTGAGGAGGCTTTTTTTATATTATAAATAGATTCTCTATTAAAACTCTAAAGTAAACTCACCTCCAGTAACTTCATATATTGTTGGATCTTGACTTGTTAAATCAATAGCAGAATAAGTAAAAGTTCCTTCAATTATTCTATCCTCTAAATCATAATCTAAAATAGTTAAGGTTCCTGGGCTAGAAATATAAGTCATTGAAACACCAATTTCTGGAGTGTATTGCATAAACTTTTCACTTCCATCAATAAGGTTAGTTGTTAACTCATAAGTACCAACCTCTATGTCACTTGGGAAAAATAATCCCATTTTTTGACCTGAAGTAGAAATGATAGCAGTTATATTAAATCGAGAAACTCCATTAAATATGGATTCTCCTACAAAAATAGAATCTGGACCAAAAACTTCACCATCAATCATTGCTGTAAAACTAGTAACTGTATCTCCAGGAGATGAAATATAATCTACTTTAAAATTACCTTCCGTAATCTCAGCTATAGTTGGATCTAAGCCTAACGGATCAGTTGCAGTGAAATTGAAAGTTGCTTCTATAATACCCGTAAAAGTATTAAATCTAGTGATTGTAATAGTTCCTGGGCTGGAAGTTAAGTTCTCTCCAATAGATGCAGGATTATATAGACTAATTAACTTTGTACCATCGGAAAGAGCTAACATATCATGGGTTCCAAGACCTAAATCTTCAGGAATATCAATTCGCATAATTTCTCCTTCTTCGTTTACAGCAACAATCTTAACTACTGAAACTCCTGCAACTTCATTTAATGTAGTCGTTACCGATTCACTATCAAAATCAACACCATCTACTTTTGCAAAAAACACATCATTAATTGGTGTTCCACCACCCCCTTGATCTTGGTTAGTAAAACTAATTTTATTAAAAACTCCATTTGTAATGTCTTCATCTTCTATAACTGGATTTCCATTTACATCTAGTATTGTATTACCAGCTTCATCTAAAGCGAGTCTAGTTCCTGTAAAACTAAAGGTTCCAGTGATTTTTAAATTTTGAATATCAAACTCAGTTATAGTCAATTGACCTGAAGCTCCAGATGCTCCAAAAGAAACATAAGGATTACTCGTTTCGGTTTCAAAATAAGATCCGCTATTATCAGTCCCTAATCCAGCTGTTAAATTATATGTTCCAATTTCAGGGTTTCCAACAATCAAGACAATACTTTCTCCAGTTTCTGTTATAGAACCTATTATGGTTAAAATATTGGTAGTACTCAATACTCCAACTGCAACATCTGCGGTAAATCTATTAAAGCCTATATCAGCTCTAAATCCTCCCTCATCTATGTTAATTATATCCTCATTCTGAGGAAACTCTCCCTCTAAGGGTTCATTAACGCAAGCGGAAAAATTAATAAGGATAATTAAGGCAATTATCCATTTTAAGAGTTGAAATTTCTTCATAAGTATTGGTTTATTTTGTAATAACAGCAAACATAAATAAAAATTGTGGAGTTTTACTTATTTCTTGGTATTCTAAATAATAAAAGCGCACCAATTATAAAAAATAAAACCAAAAATAGGATTGAATTACGCATACTACCTGTTAATTGATCAATGATACCATATATTAACATTCCGATTACAATTCCTATCTTTTCAGAAACATCATAAAAGCTAAAATAAGAGGCGGTATCTTTTGTTGCTGGTAAAAATTTTGAATAAGTGGATCTTGATAAAGCTTGTATACCACCCATAACCATACCAACAAAACCAGCAGTGGCATAAAATTGAAAAGGAGAAGTAATAAAAAATGCAACAACACATATTACTGCCCAAATTCCGTTAATTACAATTAGTGTAGGTACATTTCCATATTTTTCTGAAGCTTTTGAGGTTAATTGAGCCCCAACAATTGCAACTAATTGTATAATTAAAATACTTGAAATTAAACCAATTGTTTTTTGATCATCATCTCCCCAATTTATCTCTTGTTCTCCAAAATAAGCAGCAACCAACATTACCGTTTGTACTGCCATACTGTATACAAAAAATGCAGACAAATAACGTTTGAGCATTAGGTTTTCTGACAATGATCGATATACACCTCGTAACTCTTTATAGCCATCCAGTAAAATTCTCCCTGAAATTTTATTATTAGATTTATTTCCTTTGGGCAAATAATAAAAAGTATATTGACTAAAAACAATCCACCAAATTCCCACAGAAATAAAAGAATATTTCATTGCTAGCATTTTTGCAGCACCGTCGTCACCCAGGCCAAAAACAGCTGGCATCATTATCATTGCCAAATTAAATAATAACAAAATAACACTTCCAATATACCCTAATGAAAATCCTTTTGCACTTAATCTATCTTGTTGTTCTGGAAATGCTATATCTGGCAAATAGGAGTTATAAAATACCCAGCTACTCCAAAAACCAATTAATGCCAAAAAATATAACAATAAACTAACCAAAATATTTTCTAAGCTAAAGAAATATAAACCCATACAAGAAAAGGCTCCCAAATAACAAAAAAACTTCATAAAAACTTTCTTATTACCAACAAAATCAGCAATACCAGAAAGAATTGGAATTAGTAAAGAAACAATAACAAATGCAGCAGCTGTCGTATAGCTGATTAGTGGGGTGCTTCTTATTTCACCTCCAAAAATAGTGACTGAATTAATTCCTGCAGAACTAAACAATGCTTGATAATAAATTGGGAATACAGCAGATGCGATTACTAAGCTATACACTGAATTCGCCCAATCATAAAATGCCCAAGCATTCATTAATTTTTTACTTCCCTTTTTTTGGTATTGCATATTAAATATTATAATTAATTAAGACCGAAAAAGATCAGATGATATTTTTAATTATTATGTTAGTAAAAAAATTTAAAGATACTAATTTTTCTATATTTACACCCTGTGTTTTTGTTTTGGAATGAATTTTGCAGATGAATTTAAAAAAATAATAATTATGAAAAAACTATCTTTACTGTTTACACTTTGTGCATTCGTCTTATTAATTTCTTGTACTGGACCTGCTGGACCTCCGGGTTATTCAGAATTAGGTAAAGTATTTGAAGTTACTGCAAATTTTAATCCAAATAATAGTTATAGTAGACTGGTAACATTTCCATCAGATATAGTAGTTTATGAATCAGATGTTGTTTTAGTTTATTTATTAGAAGACGTAGTCGATGGTAATATTGATGTTTGGAGTCAATTACCTCAAACTTATTTTCTAAATCAAGGAACGCTATTATATACATTTGACCATACTTATATAGATGTAAATATCTTCTTAGATGCAAATTTCAACTTAAACACCTTAGGTGTTGAATATACTGATAATCAGATATTTAGAATAGCAATTCTTCCAGCTGAATATGCAAACAGTAACCTAGGAATGAATGAGTTAATGAATAAAATACAATTAGAAGCTTCAGACATTCAATTACTATCAAACTAATTGTGTGTAAATCAAATTATTTGAAAAAATTAAATATTATAATTTAGAATGAAAAACGTTGCATTATTATTATTGAGTATCGTATTATTTAGCTGTAACACAAAAGCTCAGTCTAAGAAAGGTGCAGATCTTTTTCCTATTACTAAGACCGAAGCAGAATGGAAAGAAACGCTAAGCCCACAAGAGTATTATATCTTGCGTGAAAAAGGCACTGAACGTCCCTTTTCGAGTGAATTTAATAAAAACTATAACAAGGGTACATATATTTGTGCAGCCTGTGACACACCTTTATTTAAAAGTGAATATAAATTTGACAGTGGTTCAGGTTGGCCAAGTTTCGATCGAGAAATAAAAGCCAATGTAGAATTCTCAACTGATAATGACTTACTATATACTAGAACGGAAGAGCATTGTGCAAGCTGTGGTGGTCATTTAGGTCATGTCTTTAACGATGGCCCTGCTAAGACGACTGGCTTGAGACATTGTATTAATGGTGCGGCTCTTAAATTTATTCCCATAACAAAGATGGATGAAAAATAATATATTCCCAAATCAAGAACCTGAAGAATACTGGAAAGAAAAACTTTCAAAGGAAGCCTACCATGTGTTACGTGAAAAAGGAACAGAACGTCCATTCACTGGAAAGTTTAATCTTCATTTTGAAAACGGAATCTATCAATGTGGTGCCTGCAATGTTCCATTATTTAAAAGTAGCCAAAAGTTTGAAAGTGGTTGTGGTTGGCCCTCTTTTGATGATGCAATT
>Ga0209302_10001143_pt1 | contig 15384 bp, 14 predicted proteins | sample ArcOceMetagenome_2_FD_187445 | JGI IMG/M metagenome (GOLD analysis project Ga0209302, IMG submission 187445) | Marine eukaryotic phytoplankton communities from Arctic Ocean - Arctic Ocean ARC135M Metagenome (SPAdes) (version 2) | ecosystem: Environmental > Aquatic > Marine > Oceanic | place... | reverse complement strand
GTTTTCACGCAACAAAATAATAACTATCAAGATGACAAAATACATAACAATAGTAATTCTATTTATTTGTACCAGTATTGCATTTGGTCAAGAAAAGGAACAACTTGAAATAGCAAAAAACCATGTTAACATAGATCCTATTTTACTAACTTTTGGAACCTTACAATTTCAATATGAGTATCAAATTGGCAAAAACATGAGTGTTGGAGGCTCTTTAGGCTATAAGTTTTCCTCAGGAATGTTTAAAATAAATGGCATACAGAGCCCTACATTAAACACAGAAAACATTGACTTTACTGGTGTAAAAATAATGCCAGAATTTCGGTGGTATCTAAATAATGAGCAAGGTATTAACGGTTTTTATGTTGGAAGCTATTATAGGTTTTTCTCTTATGGCACAAACATTAGCGGAACCTATGTAAACAATGAAAATTCAACAAACTTAATCGATCTTGATGCAGCAATTAATAGTCATACAATAGGCTTTGAAGCAGGGTATAAAGTCATGTTATTTAAGAAAAAAGATTTTTATTTAGATTTTTTAATTGCTGGACCTGGTGTGAGTTTTAATAAAGTAAAGTTTACAGAAAACCTAGAGGTTGCAGATGGCTTTTATAGTACTCTAGGACAAGAGCTTTCTGAATACAGTATTCTAGAATCTTTAGATATAAATGATATCAATATTGATGAAAACAAGGGTTTTAATATTACTTTACCTGCATTTAGATATGGTATTAAAATAGGCTATTGCTTTTAAGACACGTTTTTTATATCCTTTGATATAAAAACGACATTGTTGATAGTTCAAAATTACTCTTAAAGCTTATTTTTATTTTTTTCTGATGAAATTATATAAATGCCCAAAACCTGCACTACGTTATCATGAGTGATAAAAAAATTGGATTTTGGTCAAGCACTTCCCTAGTAGCTGGTAATATGATAGGGTCAGGAGTTTTCCTGCTACCTGCATCTTTGGCAGCATACGGATCTATTAGCCTGATGGGTTGGTTGTTTTCTTCTCTTGGGGCGCTGCTCCTTGCAAAGGTATTTGGAAACCTGGGCCGTTTAGCTCCTGATACCATAGGTGGCCCCTACGCCTATACTAGACTTGGTCTTGGAGAACTCCCTGGATTTTTAGTTGCTTGGGGATATTGGATTTCTATTTGGTGTACTAATGCGGCTATTGCCGTTGCTCTTGTTGGGTATTTAGAGGTCTTTTTTCCTGTTCTTGGCGAAAACAAATTTGCCGCAATTACCACAGGTTTAGGTGTTATTTGGTTTTTTACTTGGATTAATTCTAAAGCTTTAAAAACAATAGCGCTGGTGCAAGTACTAACAACCATATTAAAGATTGTACCCATAACCCTTGTAGGTTTTATTGGCATTCTTTATATCAATACAGATCATTTTTTTCCAATTAATATAAGTGGTAGCTCTAGCTTTTCTGCCATTACAATTACCACCACCTTAACTCTTTTTGCATTTTTAGGGATGGAAAGCGCTACTATAACAAGTAAACATATTAAAAACGCAGATACGAACATAAAAAAGGCTACCATGGCAGGCACGCTGATAACTATTGTAGTGTACATCATGAGCTCTATTGCTATTATGGGTATCATACCTCCAGATGTGCTATCCCAATCTAACGCGCCATTTGCGGATGCTGCTGGTTTGTTTTGGGGAAATTCGGCAAAGTACATTGTTGCAGCAGGTGCAGTAATTGCAACTCTTGGAGCACTAAATGGATGGATACTTATCCAAGGGCAAATACCAATGGCTGCAGCTCAAGATACATTATTTCCAAAAATATTTGGAAAAACAAACACGCATGGTGCTCCAATTTGGGGAATCATACTATCCAGTATTTTAGCCTCTATTTTAATGGGGCTCAATTATACAAAAGGACTCATTGAGGCTTTTACATTTATGATGAAGCTCTCAACTCTTTCTGTGCTAACCCCCTACTTGTTATCTACCATTAGTTTTCTTATTTTAGAGCGAAAGAAAGAAGGTGCTATTTCCTTGAGTAAAAAACTGCTGTCTTATACTACTATTTTATTTTGCGTTTGGGTAATTATAGGGTGCGGTATAGAAACTATTAGTTGGGGTGTTGTATTACTAGCAATAGGTGTACCTTTCTATATTAAAATTAAAAAAACAACCTAAATACGCTATTATGGAAAAATTCTATATCAATCCAGACATTACTTGCGCCCAGACACTTCCTGCAACTTTTTACCGAAGTCAAGAAGTATTTGACGCCCTTAAAGAGCGTGTTTTTGAAAAAACATGGCAATGGGTTGGCGATGCAAATAACACCATACCACTTGTGGAGTCTGTATATCCGATCACTCTTTTAGAGAATTTTATAGCTGAGCCTATGATGCTAGTTAGAGATAAAGAAAATACTATTTCTTGCATCAGCAATGTATGTACTCACAGAGGCAATATAGTTGCGCATCATCCAGGAAAAATGAAGCAATTAACCTGCATGTATCACGGAAGACGTTTTGAGCTTGATGGCAGCTTTAAAAGTATGCCTGAGTTTGAAAAGGCAAAAGATTTTCCTAGACCATGTGATGGCCTACATCAATTTAATCTTCATAACTGGTGCAGTCACTTATTTGTTGGTCTGGACCCTACCTTTGATTTTTCTCAGGTTATAGATATCATGAACCAGCGTGTTGGTTTTTTACCCTTAGGTGAGTTTAAACTTGATACAAGTGCTAATAAAGATTATATCATTAATTGCCATTGGGCGCTGTATTGTGACAATTACTTAGAAGGATTCCATATCCCTTTTGTACACGAAGACTTAAACAAAGCTTTAGATTACGGATCTTATAAGACAGAAATTTATGAGCATTTTAATTTACAAATAGGCTATTCTCAGGGAGGTGAAGAGGTTTTTGACTTGCCAGAAGGCCATCCAGATTATGGTAAAAACGTGGCTGCTTATTACTATTGGGTGTTTCCTAACATGATGTTTAACTTTTATCCTTGGGGGCTTTCAATAAATATTGTAAAACCAATTCATTTAAATAAAACAAAAGTGTCTTTTATAACCTATGTATATGATGAAAGTAAAATAAACACGGGGGCCGGCGCTTTACTTGATAAGGTAGAACGTGAAGATGAGTTTGTTGTAGAAGGAGTCCATAAAGGCTTACAGTCTAAATTTTACACCTCAGGCCGTTTTTCTCCTACACGAGAAAAAGGAGTACATCATTTTCATGGCTTGCTTGCAAAATATCTAAACAACAATACACTATGAGACTAATTAAAATATGGGTACTTATAGGATTTGTAATGATGGGTCTCATCTCTTGTGGTGATGAGCCTATTGAACAAACCAACACAAATACCAATACCAATACCACAATAAATAAAATAATGGCGCTAGGGGCGTCCAGGGTTGAAGGAAATAGGCCACAACATGAGAGTTTTAGGTATGAAACCTGGAAGAGTTTAATTGAAAATAATTGGACTTTTGATTTTATTGGCACCCAGAATGATCCTGGCTCCTACCCTGTTATAGAAAACCTTAATTTTGATCCAGATCATCAAGCAAGAGGCGGTTGGACCTCTGGAGATATTTTAGACCAATTGGAGAGTGACCTTGATCAAACCGGGGCTCCAGATATTGTACTGTTTAGTTCTCCTGGAGGAAATGATGGTTTACAAAATCTCCCCTATGATGAGGCTATTAGCAATATAAATGATATTGTTGATATACTTCAAGAAGTTAACCCTAATGTTACACTAATTATAGAACAAATGGCTCCAGGACGCTCCAATATCATGACAGAGGAGCTTTTGTATTATTTCAACCAATTACAAGATGAAATATTAACTATCGTTGAAAATAAATCTACCGCAACATCACAGGTAATAGCTGTAGATATGTACACGGGTTTTACAGATGCTATGCTTGCCGACGATGTACACTACAATACAAAAGGAGCTATGTTTATAGCCCAACGCTATTATGAAGTTCTTACGCAGGTATTAGTTCAAGAGTAACAAACAATTAGTTTCTAACTATAGAAACACACATTAAATAAAGGCTATTGGCACAATACACCACGTTAACAAAAAAAGATGTTGAAACTATTTTAATACCCTATGGCGTTAAGCAAATAACCTCGTTTAAAATTTTAAGTGGTGGATCAGAAAACACAAACTATCAAGTACAGACAAATAGTGAAAAACTTGTGGTCACAATATGTGAATTAAAGACAGAAAAAAATGCTACAGAACTTGCACAATTACTAGAGCATCTGGCTCATAACAATTTTGAAACCTCTACCCTTATAAGAACACAAGACAGAAAACTGCTTACCCTTTGGCAAGGAAAACCTGTTATGGTAAAAAGTTTTGTTGAAGGAACTATAATAGAACACTTGCCAAATCATTTGATAACATTAATAGGATCTCAGCTTGGGAAACTTCATAAAGTAGAAGCGCCAAAGTATCTACAAAATCATGCTAATTTTGGAAAACAGGAATTTTGTAATGTAAAAAAATATGCCGAAAACTCATTGTTTGATACATGGCTAATGGATAATCTTGAGTACATACAACCCTTTATTAGCTCAAAACTGCCACAAGGGCTCATTCATGCAGATGTATTTAGTAACAATGTTATTGTAAATGAATTGCAAGACACTGTGGTTATTATGGATTTTGAAGAGGCCGTAAAATACTATAGAGTATATGATATTGGTATGACTATTATTGGAATTTGTGGAGATGGAAATACTATTAATTTTGAAAAAGTAAGGGCTCTTTTAAAAGGCTATCAAAAAGAGCTTACACTACTAGATATAGAAATTAATGCCCTACAAGCCTTTACTGTGTACGCAGGATCTGCCATGACTTTTTGGAGACACTCTCATTTTAATTTTATAAAGCCAGACCCAGTTTTTTATGATCATTACAAGGGTTTACAAGTATTGACAAACTTTATAAAACAACAACCCGTAGATTGTTTTGTAAAACTAGCCCGTTAAAAAAAATAGCGTAATGGAACTTAAAAGAGTAAGCTACAAACACAAAAACAATAAGGCTGCCTATTATCTGATTAATTACATTAGGCAATTCATACCTAGTTCATTTTATCAAAAAAAGCTAGCGCAAAAAATACATAGCAAAGAACAACTTAGTGTTATCCAAAAAAGAGTCGAGTACTACAACAAATTATCAAATACCATAACCTTAAAAAGTCCTGTGCAATTATCTGATATCAAAACAGTCCCGGGATCAAAAGTATATTTCTTTGATCTGTATCAATACAGCAGGTATTTTAATCAAAAACTAAAAGGTTTATTTCTATTTGGGGATATTGTAGAAGTCCCTAGCCAGCCAACCTTTGTAAAAAGCAGGCCTATACTTCATAACAATGCAAATGCGGTACTACTTAAATGGAATAAATTGAGGCACTTTATGTTTATAAAAAAGGAACAAAAAACCTTTCTAGAGAAAAAGAACATGCTAGTTAGCCGGGGTAAGGTTCATAAAACACAAGCACATAGAATTAAATTTATAGAAAAATATTTTAAGCACCCAATGTGTAATATTGGAAGAGTAAACACAAATGATTTAAATCCTCTTTGGAAAGTACCTAGGCTTACCATAGACCAGCAGCTTGACTATAAATTTATTCTATGCCTTGAGGGAAATGATGTGGCAAGTAATTTAAAATGGGTGATGTCCTCCCAATCTATCGCAGTAATGCCTAAGCCAAAATATGAAACATGGTTTATGGAGGGTTTACTTGAGGCAGATGTTCATTATGTTGTAATTAAAGATGATTACTCAGATCTTGAACAGCGGCTAAACTATTATATCAAAAATCAAGACAGAGCACTGCAAATCATTGAAAATGCAAATGCATATGTACAGCAGTTTAAAGACACAAAAAACGAGAGGCTTATTTCGCTGCTTATCATGAAAAAGTATTTTGAGAAAACAAACCAAACACAATATCTATAGAAAACTTCTCTAAGGCCATTAGTGCTTAATTATATTGCCAAAAAAAACACACAAACAAATGTTAAGGATATGTATTGCATATGTATCTTTTTTATCTTTGCAGCGTATGGTTTTTTAAACACGGCTAAATTTTACAAATGAATAGAATACAACATATAGAACAAGAAATTTCTGGATTACGAGCACAATTAAAAACACATAAATTGTATGAGAATTTAAAAACCATAGAGGATATCAAGTTGTTTATGGAGAATCATGTGTTCGCAGTTTGGGATTTTATGTCACTTTTAAAGAATCTTCAAATAAACATTACAACTGTGACCACACCTTGGACACCACCAACAAACCCAATACTGTCAAGGTTTATCAATGAGATAGTTCATGGAGAAGAAAGTGATATAAACGAGATGGGAGTTGCTAATAGCCATTTTGAAATGTATCTAGAAGCAATGCTACAAACTGGTGCATCTACTACTAAAATTGATGCTTTTATTAATCTTATCACAGATGGAAACACCCTGGAAGATTCATTCAAAGAGATTAAGTTAGACCAAAGAGTCATAGATTTTGTTAGGTTTACATTTTCAGTTATTGAAACAAAAAAAACACACATGGTCGCCTCTGCCTTTACCTTTGGTAGAGAAGATGTGATTCCAGATATGTTTATGGAAATTTTAAAAAGTGCTGATTCAGAAAATAAATCGTACAATAAATTAAAATATTATTTGGAGCGCCACATTGAGTTAGACGGTGATGAGCATGGGCCCCTATCTCTTAAGATGATTTCAGAATTATGTAAAGAAGATACTCAAAAATGGAGTGAAACCTTAACTATAGCAAAGCAATCTCTAGAAAAAAGGATAGCGCTCTGGAACGCAATTAATGATATTATAACCGCTAAAAAACATCAGTACAGCGCTGTAAGTAATTAACAATCTAAGGTGCAAATTGTTATATAGGGTATCCTAATTTTTTTCATTAGGTTTTTATTGTCTAATTTAGAGGTTCATAGCAGCTGCTTATTTATATAAATAGTTATAAAAACAAAACTAAATGAATACCAAAAGAAACATAATGCCCTACATTTTCGATATGTTTCTTTCTGAGGAAACTAGAGCAAAGGCTGAAAAAATAATACTTAAACTGGCGCTGTTTAGTTTTTTTATTCATTTAGTAATTATCTATTTGATAAAGTTTGATTTTTTAGCGCAACCCTTAAACTCAGAACTACTAACAAACCCAATATCTGCCGTTTACACCCCTTTTTCTTTCATTTTGATATATGAGGTATATCTACTTATATATTACTTGCCAAAGTCTTTCACAACCTATATAACAAAACAATACGAAATTATTACCCTTATAATTATTCGTAAATTATTTAAAGATTTATCTACCCTTGAGCTTACTGCAAATTGGTTTGAAATAAAGGGAGATCTTCAATTTACCTATGATTTACTGGCATCGCTCCTTTTATTTTACTTAATCTTTTTATTTCAAAAACAAGGGAGATTAAAAACAATTAAAGCCATTGGAGAAAATAATGTTATTCAAAGGTTTGTAAAAAGAAAAAAAATAATCGCAATAATTCTGGTGCCTTTATTTTTTACCATGGCATTGTACACTCTTATTGATTGGTCTGCAGGGCTATCTATTTCAAGCACTACAATACCTTCTTTTGAAAGCATCAACAATTTATTTTTTGATCAATTTTTTACGGTGCTTATTTTAGTAGATGTTGTACTACTTTTAATCTCTTTCTTCTATACAGATCAATTCCATAAAATCATTAGAAATTCTGGCTTTGTTATCTCTACTATATTAATTAGAATGTCTTTTGGAGTAAGCGGCTTAATAAGTACTATTTTAATAGTTGTTGCTGTACTTTTTGGATTGGCAATAATAGCCATACACAACAAGTATGAGAAAAACCCCTTACCAAATTCTTTGAACAAACAAAAGATGTCTTAAGCGCTTGTAACGATACACTTATGGTCAAAAAAGTGGTTGCAATTATAACCAAATAGACTACCGTATAAATTGATAATCCTTGGTTTTGAGACGCGTTAAAAACAAACACAACTTTAAGAGCCTTAAAAAATATTAATAAACTTTATTTAGTAAATTGTAATCTTATATTTTAATTTAAAAAAATGACGCAAAAAATCATCTTCTCTCTTTTAATGTCTTTTATGACACTATTTACAATAGAGATAAAAGCACAGTACACAGATTTTGAACATGATGGTATTACAAGACAGTATATCTATTATGAGCCTGAAAACTTAAATCAGCAAATGCCATTAGTAATTGTAATGCATGGGTATACGGGTGATGCAAACAGTATCAAAAACTATTCTGAGATGAATGATTTTGCAGACCAATACGGTTTTGCTGTTTGTTACCCAAGGGGTACAGTAGACGGTGGAGGAAATAGATTTTGGAATGTAGGCTATGCATTTCACCAAAATGAAACTGTTGATGACGTTGGGTATCTAACTCAACTGACACAATACCTGCAGCAAACCAACGGGTTAAACCCAGATTATACTTTTGCAACGGGTATGTCTAACGGCGGAGAGATGTGCTATATGCTTGCCTGCCAAGCGTATGACACTTTCAAAGCTGTTGCACCAGTGGCTGGTATGATTTTACAGGATATTTTAGATGATTGTGATGCTGCTCCTGGAATACCAGTGTTTGAAATTCATGGATCACAAGATGGGGTAACCCCCCTTGCAGGAGATCCAGATAATAATGATGGATGGGGCTCCTACCCTAGTATTGCAGATACCATTGATTATTTTGTAGAAAAGAACGGCTGTACTACACTAGTAGAAGGGTCTGTACCTAATACCAACACCTCTGATGGTAGCTTTATAGTGAGTGAGAAATATATAAATGGTGTCAATCAAAATGAAGTTTGGTATTATAAAGTTGTAGGAGGTGGTCATGATTGGCCAGGTAGCGGCGGCAACATGGACATTGAGGCTGGAGAACAGGCTTGGTTATTCTTTCAAAATTATATTGACAACAACGTAGTTGTATTAGATTTAGACGCAGCTATCTCTGTAGATGTTCCAGAAATTAACTGTGGTGATACGATAATAACGCCATCTGTGAGTCTTACAAATTATGGATTTAATACTATTACCGTTGCCCAAATGACATGGCAAATTAATGATGGTGATATACAAACAATCAACTTTAATGGTACCTTAAGTCAAAACCAAACGCAAACCTTTACACTTGACCCAATAGATTTGACAGATGGCTCATACGTTTTCAATGCATCACTTATCTCTGTTAATGGCGTTATTGACCAAAATACTCAAAACAATGAAGCAGCAACATCCTTTGACATTGGGGGCAATGAATATATAACTCAGCAGATTACTTTAGAATTATTGACTGATGATTATGCAGAAGAAACTTCTTGGGAGTTTAGAGAAATTGGAGGTGCTGTTTTAGATTCTGGTAGTTATAATCAATCAGATGATAACACAACATTTATAGAAACCTTTGGGGTTGTCCAAGACAATTGTTATGAGTTTGAAATTTTTGACACTTTCGGAGACGGTATTTGCTGTGAATTTGGAGAAGGGTTTTATAACTTAAGCTCAGACAGTGGAGATGTTATATTTGATGGAGGTGAATTTGGGGGTAGTGAGATAACTGAAATAAGTATTGGTGAAGAACTCTCTACTAGTGATGCTTTTTTAAGTACTATTTCTTTATATCCAAATCCTGCAAACAATGAAATTACACTAAGTATTGGAAATACAAATGATATTTCTTCATACCGCGTTTATACTACTTTTGGACAATTATTACAAGAAGGTACCCTGCAGGCAAATAAAGAAGTAATCTCTGTTTCACGCTATACTGTTGGAATCTATTTTATTGTAGTAAAAAATACGGCTACAAGTGTTGAGTCTACGCTAAGGTTTATTAAAGAATAATGAATAAAAATTAATTATTATTTTGTAAATTAGAATTAGAATTAAGCTCAACACTACATATATATGCTCATGGAAAAATTAAATATTTTAATTATTGAAGACAACAAAATTGTTGTCATGGGTATTAAAAAAATCTACAGCAAACATATTGCTGAGGCAGTAATTAGTACTGCCGAAAATGGACTGGAGGCAATAGAGCTATTATCAAAAATAGAGAGCCCTGAAAACCTACCTTGTTTTATAATACTTGATATAAACATGCCAATAATGAATGGCATAGAATTTCTTGAAATTATTAGGAAGGATGATACATTAAAACAAATACCAGTTGTTGTGCACACTACAAGTTCAAATATTGAAGATTACAAAACACTAAAATCAATAGGGATTAGCGGATACTATGTAAAACATATTGATTTCTCAACATATAAAAGCAATCTAATTACAATTGCAGATTATTGGAACAACTCTTATAGAAACTAATTATGAAAGGATTTATTTTTACTAATTTCCTAGATTTTGTAGAAAAATCTAATGGCCTAGACATGGTAGATGAGATGCTTGGTGAGTGTGACTTAGCCTCAGAAGGTGTTTATTCTGCCTTTAATAGTTATGAGTTTGATGAACTTGTAACACTTTTAACTTACGTATCAAAAAAGACAGCCATTGCACCTCAAGTTTTATTAGAAGCCTTTGGTAGATTTGTATTTCCATACCTTATAGGAAAACATTCTTACATAATTGAGAAATATTCAAAGCCCTTAGATCTAATAGCAGGAATTGAAAGTCATATTCATATCGAAGTTAAAAAACTATATGAAGATGCAGAGTTGCCTACATTTTCTGTTGTAGAACAAACAGAAAATACCTTAACGTTAATATATACTTCCTCTAGAGGCCTTACCTATTTTGCTATTGGCCTTATGAAAGAAACTTTAGATTTTTTCAAGGTAAAAGGTAAAGTGTCTATGGAAGAAAATTATAATAACGATGGCAGTATTAAATTTCATATTGAGATCTTAGATTAATTTAAAAGGTAGTGTTAAAGAGCTATCTATATCTTTGTTTTGCTAATCTTAGCTCACTTATTAATTTTGTATTATTATAACCCACCTGTATTGTGTTAAGTAAAAAAATTGAAATTCTAACAAGAGCGCTACAAAGAGAGCGAAAAGCAAAAGAAATTGCTGAGGGTATTATTGAAAACAGGCTCAGGGAACTCTACGATAGCAACCAAAGTCTTACTCAAGACATTATTCAAAAAGAAGAATTTCAAAAAAACCTTATCGATAATTTAGTGGATGCATTGATTGTGTTTGATTTTGATATGAACATATTGAAAATAAACAAAGAAGCGCTAAAACTAATTGGCATAAGTAAAAAAAATGCACCAAAGAGTATAAATGATTTTAGAGGTGGCAGTGTAAAAAAATTAAAAAAGCTTTTTGGGTTAAACTCATATTCTGCTAAGAATAAAACGAAAGAATTTTCATTTGACTTTATTAATAGAAATAGAGAAAGAAAATTTGTAAACATTAAAGCTAGTGTTCTTAGAAACTATGAAAATCAGGCCTACGGCTATCAAACCATCATTAGAGATATTACAAAAGAACATCTTATAGAACAAAAATTAAAGGAACAACAAAAAGTAATAGTTACCGAAAGTTTAGTGTTAAAAAACCTACTAGACAATCCAAATGTTTTTGAAAATGGTAATGCTATTGTAAAAATCATCTCAGACTACCTTGGTACAGAAGACTGTGTGTTCTATGCAGTAATAGAAAATAAAATAATTCAAGTAGCTGCAACAAATCAAAAGCTAGATAGTGAAAACAACATCAAAAATGCATTACAAATAAATTTTGGAGAGGGTATTGTAGGCAAAGTCGCTCAAAGTAAAAAAGGAATCATTGTCAACAATACAAGTAAGCATAAAGAGTATATTGTTGATGATCAAATTAGACTCTCAGAAATAACAGTGCCTATTTTGTTAGACAATGAGTTAATTGCCATTATAGACGCAGAACATCCAGATAAAAACTTTTTCAAAAAAACACACTTAGATTTTTTATCACAAATCTCTTCTCTTGTTAGTGTTACCCTCAAAAAAAATATCGTCGAACTTGAAAAATCCAATAAAGAAATAGAGCTGGATATTACTAGAAATAGATTACAGCTTATATTTGAAAGCTCCTCGGATGCAAAGGCTATAGAATCAATAGACGGCTTTATAGAACAAGTGAGTCATGCATTTTTAGATTTGTTTAAAATACCTGTAAGTGAAATATCTAATATTATAGGAACAGATTGTGAGTCTGCTCGTAATATGCTAAAAACGAATTTTGTAGATGAAAATTTATTTTCTAAAAGAATTCAGGAAATTGTAAAAGAAGGAACAACCGTTATAGATGAAATGTTAGAGTTAAAAGATGGTAGAATTTTATCTCGTGACTATAATCCAATTTTTAAAGATGGAAAACCCACCGCACATCTTTGGACCTATAAAGATGTTACTTTAATTGTAAACTATGACAAATCCTTACAGTTTCAAAGCAAAAAGTACAAAAGCATTATAGAAAATATGAATTTGGGCCTTATGGAGGTTGATAATGATGAAGTTATATTAAATGTAAATAATGCCTTTGTAAAAATGTGTGGGTATAGCCCTGAAGAACTTGTTGGATTTAAAGCCAGAGACATACTCTTGGACGGGAAAAAACAGGAGTACATGCAACAAAAAGTAAAATCAAGAAAAGAAGGCGTCAAGGATCTGTATGAGATGGAAATACAAACCAAAACCGGAGAAACAAAATACTGGCTTATTAGTGGTGGGCCCAACACCAATATTAATGGAGAGGTAATTGGATCTATTGGAATACACCTAGATATTACAGAATTAAAAATGTTAAATATAAAGGCAGATTCATTGATTAATGATTTAACGGTAAGAAATGAAGAGCTTTCTCACTATGCCCATATAGTATCACATGATTTAAAAACTCCACTGAGAACAATCTCAACATGTATTAATTGGCTTTTGGAGGACAATACAGAGACTTTAGACAAAGAAAGCAAAGGATACATAGATACTGTTGAAGAGGCTATTAACGATATGGATAAGCTTATCTCGAGCACATTACAATACACAGAGATAAGAACTTCCAGAAAAGTAGCAACAGAACAACTACCACTTCAAACTGTGGTTGATTCTATTATTAGTTTTTTAACTAAAAACGAGAAAAATGATTTTAATTTCAATGTGGTAAAACCATTACCCGTTATTAATTTAACAGAAGTAAAGGCAAGACAGGTATTTCAAAACCTCATTGAAAACGCATATAAATACCGAGACCAAACCAAAAAAGGATTTGTTAATATAGACTGGAAGGAAGACAACGAGTTCTACCAGTTCTCTATCCAAGACAATGGAATAGGGATTGACCAAGAGCACTATGATTTGGTTTTTGAAGCCTTTAAAAAACTAAACAACCGAACAGACTCCAGTGGTATTGGACTATTTATTATTAAAAAAGTAATTACCTCTGGTGGCGGTAAGATATGGATAGAGTCTGAAAAAGCAGTGGGCACTACATTTTTCTTCACCATACCTAAGTAACATGAATTGATGCAAAAAAGGATCAAAAAATATAATTAAAACTACACCTCTCTTTTCAGTGCCAAAGGAATCGGTTTTAGATGTATGATACCAACAAAGTTTAATAGCTGCATGATTTTATAGGTTACATCAATCTCATGCCAACGAACACCCCCAAAGTTAGGATTACTACTATGTTTGTGATGGTTGTTATGATACCCCTCACCCATCATTAAAAAATCAAATTTAAATAGGTTTTTAGAAGTATCCTTTGATTTGAAATTTACATATCCAAAAATATGTGCATACCAATTAATAATAACACCATGTATAGGAGCCATCAATAAAACAACTGGAAATAACAACCATTGCCAAAGAGAAGTTGTGTACACAAAAAAGAATGAGAAGTAGGCAATACTCCAGGCCAAACGAGAAACCCAAGAGCTTGCAAAATCATCAAAACGTTTCCACTGCGGAACGTTTTTAGTAAACTTTGGGGCTACTTCTATTTGCTGTTTGTTAATTTGATAGTATATATTTTTAGTTTTCCACATCATGGAAAATATATTTAAATCATATTTAGGTGAGTGTGGATCTTTTTCTGTGTCTGCATATGCATGATGCATCCTGTGCATTACTCCATATCCATAAGCGCTCAAATAATTTGAGCCTTGAAAAACCCATGTTAAAATAAAGGTGATACGCTCAACGGTTTTAGACATGGTATAGGTTTGATGGGCAGCATATCTGTGAAGAAAAAACGTTTGAAAAAAAAGCCCGCCGTACCAAAGCACGATAATAAACAATAGTATGATCATAAGAATAAGTATACCACAAAAATAAAGGTAGTAGCAGCAATAAACAATGAACCTAAATCAATAAATACGTTTTCTTATTCGGCTTAGCGCCTGAGGAGTTACACCAATATAAGAACTTATATATTTTAGAGGTATAACACTTAAAAGTTCTGGACGCTCTTCAAATAATGAAACATAGTGCTGCTCTGCCGTTAAATTCAGTAAAGATTGTTCTCTTTTAGATTTTATTAAAAACAAACGCTCAGCTGTTAACCTACCTATTAAATTACCAAACTGCGTGTGTTGATATACATCTTGCAAATCTGTATATGAAATACTATACATGTGAGTATCTGAGAGTGTTTCCAGCTCATACAATGATGCCCTTCTAGTTAAAAAAGAGTCATAGGCGCTTATAAATTGGTTTTTGAAACTAAAGCCAAAAGTCACTTCTTTTTCTTTTAACTCTTTAGGTATATAGAGTCTAACTAGACCTTTATCGATAAAAGAAATATGATTTTCTACGGCTCCGTATTTTAAAAAAATAGTGCGTTTTTTAAAAACTCTATGTACAAGTTTGGAAGAGAAATACTCCCAATCTGAGTCTGAAATCACAGAGATTTCTTCAATATGTTGTCTTATAAACTCCATGTATAATTTATTGGATTTTAATTAATTGTTTTTTTACAAGAAATAGTAAACAATTAACTAGGGCAGCCATTTCTTCTCAAAATTTGGCGCTCGTTTTTCTAAAAAGGCATCTCTTCCTTCTTTAGCCTCATCTGTCATGTAAGCCAGACGCGTTGCTTCTCCTGCAAATACTTGTTGACCCACCATACCATCATCTGTTAAATTCATCGCAAATTTCAACATTTTAATAGACGTTGGAGACTTACCTAAAACTTCCTGAGCCCAATCAAAGGCTGTTTGCTCTAATAAATCATGAGGTACCACAGCGTTAACCATACCCATTTCAAAGGCCTCTTGCGCAGTATAGTTTCTTCCTAAAAAGAAAATTTCTCTTGCTCTTTTT
>Ga0209302_10001142_pt1 | contig 15386 bp, 17 predicted proteins | sample ArcOceMetagenome_2_FD_187445 | JGI IMG/M metagenome (GOLD analysis project Ga0209302, IMG submission 187445) | Marine eukaryotic phytoplankton communities from Arctic Ocean - Arctic Ocean ARC135M Metagenome (SPAdes) (version 2) | ecosystem: Environmental > Aquatic > Marine > Oceanic | place... | reverse complement strand
AAAAAAATCAAGAAAATCAAGAATGGGATAAGTTAAAACATATGTTTAATTATGATAAAAACTCTGAAAAAATCACAATAACTGAAAATTAAGAACTAAAAAAAAAACACTCGATAATTTATAATGCAAATATAGAAAGTAAATATTAAATATATAATTTTTTAATTACTTATATTAAATGACAATTATTTTTAAAACGAATGATTTAGAAATAAAAAAACACAAAAACTTATTTTTTTTAACATTGTTGAGAAAGGACAAACGAGACCAACAATTTCTAAATTCATTAAAAAAATTAAATTTAAAAAAAAATACTTTTCAAGCAGAAATGGTATTACCATTTAAAAAATTTTTGAAACTTAACAATAATAGTTTTTCTTATACATATCTGATTAGCTTGTTTTTGGCATTAAAAAAGCAAATTGAATTATTAAAAAATGATAATATTGGTATTTTATACTTTGATTTAAATGATATTTTAGTAGTAAAAAACGATGTTTATTATGATTTTTATTATATGAATAAAAGTATGTTATTTGATATAAAGGATGATATGGTACAAATTAACAAAATTTTTAATAAAAGAGATAATACAAAGGAAAAGTTTTTATCCCCCGAATTAATCATAATTAATAAAATCCCATCAATATCTCACTTTTCTTGTTCATATTTTTCATTAGCTATTTTAGTAGCATTTTGTATTAATGGAGATAATTTAGACTATTTTAAAACACATGATTGGTGTGAAGACGACTTGGAAAAAATAATTGAATCAATTCATGGTACAAAATTATTCTATTCACTAAAAAGAGCTTCTGTTTTAGTACCCCATAAAAGATACTTGTTTTGGATTTAATTTAATTATTTTTTAATAATTAAATATTTTATATAATATATAAATGTCTTTGGTAGTTATGAGAAGAAAAGTTCAAGCAAAACAAAATGCTACAAAAAGAAATAATGAGTCGTCAATATTATATGGCGATCATTTAAAATGTTGTGGTGGAGGTGGGTTGAAAAATAACGTAAATAATAAAAATTTAAGTTATCATTCTTTGATGAGGAAAAAAGTAAAATGTGAATCTTCAACTAGTGATTACAGTGGAAATATTCAAAGAAAATATAGAGTTAACAGTAGATTATCATCATCAGAACATTTACGATTAAAATTAGATAGAATCATGTATAAAATAAAATTAGATGAATGTAATCCTACTGTAAAAAAGGAGAAATTAAAATGTACAGTACCCATGTTACCGGTTCATTACACTAGACATAATGATAAATGTATGATTACAAAATCTTTAAATCTACCTTCAACATACAAAGATTTATATAATAGAGTTTGGGATCATGACCCTTGTAAAGAGACTCAAAATGCTGATAATTCAAAATGTAGTTTATAACTTAATAGCTATTAAAATAATATAAATATAAATTTATATTATTAAAAAAATGGAAAGTAAGAACGATAGTTATACTATTTTATATATTGAAATATGTAATAAATATGATTCTTTGTTAAAAATAGAATATGAACATTTAATACGTGAGAATAATTCAAGAGCGATTAGTCATTATCCAGATTCAGGATTTGAAATATTTACACCAAATCCAAAAAATTTAAGCATAAAGGCAAATTCAACAAATCTAATAAATTTGGGTATAAAATGCGCCTGTTATAAAATTAAAAATCGAAAACCAAATAAGTTACCAAAATATGAATTTATAAATACAATTTTTAAAAGTTCCAAATATATTGAAGCACAACCTTTTCATATTTATTCATTAAGTTCTATTTGGAAAACACCATTTAGATTATCCAATAAAGTAAGCGTAATAGATAGTTCATATAGGGGTTTTTTATATTCAGCCGTTGATAATATATCTAGTAAAGAAGCCTCTTTAGAACCACTTAATAAATATTTTAAAATTTGTATGTCCGATTTAAGACCATTCCATGTAGTCTTAGTGAATAAAATTATAGATAATACTGGAAGGTAACTGTGTTCAATCTAAATAATCTATGATATATCCATTTAATTTATTTTTGAAATTATTATCATTTAATATATTCATATTTTTACAATCTTTGCATATATATGCATGAAAAGTAAAATACTTATTTACTATATTATTTTCATATAAATACGTGTTTGAAGTAGGAATACAACATGAATAACATCCTTGTATCCAACCTCTTTTTGGTAAATCAGAATCTTCACAAATTTCAATCTTTTTCTTTTTTTCATTTTTTTGCATTAATTCGTTGAATATGTTATTTACAATGTTCATAAGTTTATATATTATTTTATTTTTATTATTTAAAATTTAATATGACATTTATATATATTTAATGTCATGTTTAGAAAATCGCAATTTAATTAAGTTATTTGGTGGAACAATAAATAAAATTCAATGTGGCGGAGGGGAAATTGAATCGGATTTGGAAGAAAAAATTACGGATGTGAAAAAAACGCTTGTATCCCTGCAAGAATTAATTTATAAAAATGTTCCTCAGGAAAAAACACCACCACCACCATCACCACTGACACCGACAAAAAGAGAAAGAGAGGATGCATTGAAAGTAGAAGAAATTGATTTTTTAAAAGCCAATATTAATTTAAACACCGATTTGGGAAAAGATAATTTAAAAAAATACTTGGACTTACAAACTAAATTAAAATCTTGGATTTTTTTAAAAAGATATTTTGGGTTTCTTGGGGCGAATGCAACAGAATATAAGAAAGATTTATTTGAAATAAATAATAAAATGATGAAAGTAAGTGGTTCAATTGGGATAACCGAAAATAATATTAATATATTAAATTTATATTATGAAGAAAAAGAAGGAATTTCAGAAGAAATTTCAAAAAAATTAAATGAAATTAATAATAATTTATTAAAAAATATGACTGATTCTCCTTTTGAAAAGTCAATGTTTTTTATATTATCTATTTTTTATTCTCAATTATTAGAACCAAAATTTAAAAAAAAAATAGAGAAATATCATAAAGTTAATAAAAAATATATTGATGATGATATAGAAGTAGAAATAAAAAATACCAATACAGGTTATAAATTTATAAATACAACTTTTTATATGATATCATTATTAAATATAGAAAAGCGAAAAGAATTTTTAAAATTATATGAGAAATATGATTTTTTAATTATCATTCATTTATATGCAAAATTTATTTTAAAAAATATGGAAACATTATCAACATTTGAATTGCTAACCGATTTTGAATTAGATGATAATATTTCTGTAAATTCCGAAGAACATGAAATTTTAGAAAACGAATTAACTGTTGGAAAAATATTTTTTTTATATTTAAATATTAGTTCTAAAAATGAATCTGGAATATTAAACTGTGTGAGAAAACTTATTTACAATGGTTCATTGGGTACGTTAAATATTTATAATTATACCGACCAAATAAAAAATGATCAAGTTGATGCTTTAAAATTTTACAATAATAATAGTTTTGGTGGAAATAAAAAAGATAATTTTTGTAAAAATATATTAGATAAAAGTAGATTTTTATTAAAAAATAGAGTAGATAATTTACTAACAGCAATTTTAAAAATCGAATTTGAAGGTAATTTATCGGAAGAAAGAGGACAAAAAGGGGGAAATATTATATCAGAAACGATGATGATAGAAATAAATAAGATAAAAATTAATGATTTATTTCGTAAATTTTACGATGAACAAATTTCCGGAAAAATAAAAAACAAAACATTAGAAGAAAAAATAAAAATGTTAAGAAGAAAAGGTTTGGAAGAATTTATTTATAATTATGGTGCGAAAGAAGAATATACATTACAACATATTTTTAACTTTAAAAATAAATATATTTTATCTTTTTTGTTTAATTTAATTTTAAATCACCATAATACAAAGTTAATAAGTAATAATGGAATAAGTAATAATGGAATAAGTAACAATGAAGAAATTAAAATAGAAGTAAAAAGTGGTAGTTTTAAGAAAAAGGAAACTGATTCCAAGATATGCAATGGAAATAGTATTACAATGGTTGGACATGATATTCATTCAAATGTATGGATTTTATATTTTTGTACTGGTAAAGAATTAAATGAATTGGAATATAACAAGACACCCGCAACCGGAGACGGGCATGTCAAATATTATAATGAAAAAGGTCTAATTCATTTACTTTTTAAAAAAATAACATTTGGTAATTTGCCTGATGCAATCCCTAATGATATCAAAATTATAAATACTTCAAATATAATAATAATGAATGACAAGTTATTAGATAAAAAAAAGTTAAAAGAAGAAAAGAACGAGTCTTATTTAGACACAGCTTTACCAGTCTCAACAACAACACCAACTACACCAAAATCGAATTATAATAATTCAAAAAAAGTCGAAAATATTTATGATGATAGTTTTCATAAAGCTTATGCTTTTAATCAATCAACAAATATGTCATATTTATTATTGAAACCAAAAGAAGAAGATGAATCAAACACTGCTTCGGGTCTATTAGAAAAAGTTAAGTATACACTTTATGCTGAACCATCTGGTAAGGGATGGTCAGATATAAAATCATTAGAAAAGGATTTTAGAAAAAAACTTGTGTTATTAGAAGATCATGAAAGACCAAAAGAAGATATAGATGATCTCAAAAATGAGATTGAGGACGAATTGAAAAAAATATTAAAGAATGACTTAAATGATGATATTAAAATAAAAAAATTACAAGATTTATTAATTTCATTATTGCCCTTAAAAGAAGAGAAGACAGGAGTAGGATATTTAAATCTAGAAGAAAATAAGAAGTTTAAAAAACATAATGAAAAAGGTACTATGGAACGTATATCCAAAACTAATAAAGGTTCAGGGTTTCAATCAACTATAATTGAATTTGCCAAAGCATGGGTTGGTGCATATCCTAATTTTAAAAATAGTGTTTTCGAAGATGTACATGGAGATAATAATTGTTTTTATAGAGCATATTTGAATGGATTCTTATATTTATTATTAAATAAAAAAGGAAAAGAAAAAATAAGAAGTATAGAATATGAACTAAAATTAAAATGCGAAGGAGAATTTGCCTTAAGACAAGAAAGGCAAATTGAAGAATTTGCCTTAGGACAAGAAAGGCAAATTGAAGAATGTGAATTAACTAACAATTTATTAAGTAGTATTGAAGAAATTAATAAATGGTTTAAAAAACGAGACTCTCAAAATTTGGGGGAAATTTATCCTGGATACCACAATGTAAGTTTATTAATGATATATTTTTTAAAATATATTATGTCGTATTCGTTTAAAAAGATTTTGTTGTTGGATGATGAAAAATATGATTTATTACCAGATTATAAAGAAGATGAATTTGCAAAATATTGGGAAGATAGAGTATTACGAGATAAACCTAATGATACATATGAAAACTATAGTAAATATGGAAGTCATGTATGGGGTGATGAACCGCTTCTACCATTATTTAGATATTTTGGTATTCCTACATATATAATTAACATAACAAATATGAATGGATCATATGAGTGGTCTTCTATATTTCCCGATAAAGGAAACTGGGATTCACAAGAAGTCAAAGAAGAAGCAATATTTTTGATAAAAAATGGAGGTCATTATAAAGTATTATATCCGGTATATGATGAAATTAAAGAACAAAAAAGTTCAAAAGATGATTTCTAATTTTATATTAATATAAAAACTTAATATAAAACTTAATATATGTTTGTATTGGAAAAAAAAATACCGGAAGATATCTGGTTATATTGTATAAAATCATGTATAGTACACGATATTAAAACACAGGGAAAACATTTGATAAAAAGCGAAAATAATGAAAAGTTTAATAAAACAATGATTGAATTACCCAAAAAAAGAATAATTGAAAGTGGTATAAAAATAGTATATAATTCGGCAAAGAAACCATTTAGACTTGTAAAATTCGTATATTATGGAAAGGAGAGAAAAAATCCTAATAAAAATTTGATAATTATAGAAATGGTACCATTAATGAATTTTTGTCCTAATTGGTGGGATATGAGAAAAAAATTTTATCAAAAGATGTTGAGTAAAAGAGTACATGATTTTTACAAATTGTAATTTTTCATATATTTTTAAATATATGAAAAATATAAGTTTTTAAATTAAATCTATTATTACGAACTTTCGTTCGTTTATTAGCATTTTTTCCCGCCAACCCGATTCGAACGGGTGACCTACGGTGCTACAAACCGCTGCTCTACCATCTGAGCTATAGCGGGTTAAAATATTATAATAGTTACTCAAAAAAGAGAACTTGAAATTGTGTACCAACGATTTACAATTATTGTCGAATCCTTTGACAATATGTAATGATACTCGGGAGTCCATATATAATTTAAACAATATATTATGGGTTTTAACCTTATGGTTAGCTGTTCGACTTCCATATAATACTATTGTATTTTCTTTAAGTGTGTTAAATAATTTATATAATTATCGAGTAGTAAAATATAATGGGCGATTTTGATAATTGTATGAAAGAGCTTAAAACTAAACTTGTTGGTGTTGAAGTTAGTGTTGAAAATTTCATGGTAATTGTAAGATTTGCAATGGAAGTCGTTGAAGTTACTCAACTCAAAGGTAGTGCGCAAAAAGAACTAGTAATTAGTTTGGTGAGAACTGTTGTTGTTGAAGCTCCTATTACTGACGCCAAAGAAAAATTGTTACTTGATATGATAGACCAGGGTGTTTTAGGAAATACAGTTGATTTGGTAGTAGATGCTAGTAGTGGAAAGTTAGATGTGAACACTATTGTTAAAGTTGCTTCTGGATGTTGTGCTTCTTTTATGAAGAAATAAATTGATTTTATTTTATGATAAATCACATAAAATAAAAAATGAAATACTTAATATTTATGTTTACTATTGTACAAGCTAATATTTGGCTCAGAATTGAACATTTCTTTGTCAAGGATACTGTCTTCAATTTTCTAGATAATAATCAAATTAATAATTGTTTTTATAAAGTGCAGGACGAGGGTAATCTTTTGTTAAAATGTTTGAGAAATAATAAACTAGTGGATGTTTCCATCAATATTGAAGAAAATTATGATAAGAGGATTATTACAACTAAATTTATTTAGGCATACCGCGTTGTCCATTCTCGAGCAATACAATCGTATGCTAGTCTATTATTCATATATTTATCTGCTATACTTTGAACCAATGGGTCGTCGGGGTTAGGGTCATCTAACAATGAACATATTGAAAGTAGTACTTTACTAATAGTTAATGCTGGACTCCAATTATCTTTTAAAATATCTAAACAAATTCCACCAACAGAATTAATATTTGGATGGTAGATTTTTGTGATAAATTTCACTTTGGGTGGTTTAAATGGATAATTTGTAGGAAAATTTATTTCCATGTTAAATATTCCACCTGCATATGGACTTTCACTAGGTCCTATCAAAGTAGCCTCCCATTTATATATATCACCTTCTTCTTTTGGTCCAGCACTACAATTTGAAGGAGGATCCTTTATTAAATTTTCTAGTTCTTTCTGGATTCTTTTTGATGACATTATTATATTAATACAATATTTTGTTCTTAAATTATTTTTGGATTGTTTTACCAAAGAAAAAAATAGGGTTTCCCCCATTTTTTTATGTATATATTTACAATACTGTTACTGTTCCGTCTTCGTTTAAAGCCCCAAATTGCGTGCAAAAGTCACCTTCTGGTGGAAAATGATAAAGTTCCATGTCTTCCAAATGATATTTAATACCATTATATTCAAATGGGTTAAACACAAATGCGTCGTCATCTATGTCTGATTCTTCATCGCTTGAATCAAAACCATTTTCCTCTATTGCCTCTTTTTCTGCTGCCTCTTCTGCTGCTTTCTTTGCCTCTTCTTCTGCGGCCTGTGTTTCGGTTCTTCTTTCGATCAATTGTTTTTTATACATCTCCAGTTCTTGTGTCATTTTTTCACGCAGCGCCAATCGTTCTTCGGCACCGTGCATTTTACCATCCTTCCATTCTCCAACAACTTGAAAACCCATTGTCAAAGTGAATGTTCCTTGCCCGTGCATTTTACCATCCTTGAATGCTCCAACATACTTGCGACCATCGGCCCAAGTCTCTGTTCCTTGCCCGTGCCTTTTATTATCCTTCCATGCCCCAACATACTTGCGACCATCGGCAAAAGTGTATGTTCCTTGCCCGTTCCTCTTCTTCTTGTATGCTCCAACATACTTGTCACCATTGGGCCAAGTCTGTGTTCCTGGACGATTGTATTTTTCAATTTTTCGTTTCAATTGTTCAATTTCATTTTTATGATTTAATCTTTCTTTTTCTAATTCGCGTTTCAATTGTTCAATTTCATTTTTATGATTTAATCTTTCTTTTTCTAATTCGCGTAAATTCTTCTTCAAAGCATTTTCAACAACTTTATTTTTAAGTTCTCTTTTCCAACGGTCGACAATATTGTGAGGTTTTCTTCCAACCATTTTTTCAGCTATAATACGAGATTTTTTAGCTAAATTAATTTCTCGAAGAATACCGTCTTTTTCTTCCTTATGAGATTGAGTCATATAATCTATAATAATCTTATCTTCAGCAAGCGTATAATTTAAACAGTATTTACTTTTTTTTGCAGTTTCTAAAGTTTGCTCTTTAGATGACTGAGCGTATGTTCTGATAAATGGTTTGTCTACACCAAAACCATCTTCATCTTGTTCACCATACATTATAGCAAACTTTTTATGAGCTTCATTTGGCCATTTTTCAGGTGAAATCTTCTGAATCTTCCCGCTTCCTTTCAAAACATGTATCATACATGCTTCGTTAGATTCGTCGTGATAATAGACATTTCCTGAATTTTGAGATACAGTCTTACATTTTCCTCTTTTTGGAAGAAAACGTCTTGTGAAGGTGCGACGTAATTGTAAAATCATTTGTTTGTTTTTTTTAGCGATTTCTGTAGACATTTTTTTAGAAGCCTTTTTAATTTCTTTTTGAAAAGATTTTTTCATGATTGTGGATTTATTTTGAAACATTTTATTTCGGTGTTTTTTGTTTGTACTCTCATGATCATATATTTAATCAATTTTTATACCAACTGTCGAGTTTTAATAAAATATAAAAAATCTCCAAGATGTAGTAAAAACTGAACTTGAGTTAAAAGTTGAAGTTGGTAGTAGAGTTGGGCTTTAATTATTATAAAACATTTGTTCGGTTTTTTATTATTTACAATTTTTCTACAGTTCCATCTTCGTTTAAAGTTCCTATTTGTCTCAATTCCCCTGGATAGTCTGTGGGAAAATTATAAAGATCCCCATCTTCCAAATGATAAATGATACCCTTATATTTAAATTGATTAAACACAAATTCTTCTTCATCGTCATCTGATGTGTCAGATACTATTTCGAGTTCCAATTCATCTTTTTTTTCAATTTTCTTTTTTTCAATTTTCTTTTTTTCAATTTTCTTTTTTTCAATTTTCTTTTTTTCAATTTTCTTTTTTTCAATTTTCTTTTTTTCAATTTTCTTTTTTTTAGACTCTTCAACACTCTCCTTTGATTCTCGGTCAGGATATTGTCGGTTAAGAACATTTAAGATTTCTTGTTCTTTCCCTTTCATAATCTTTAATTCATTTTCGTACATATCAGCTCGTTCTTTTTGTTTTTTTAATTCAAACTGAACTTCAATTAATTGTTTTTTGTATTTGCACGCCATGAACTCACAATTTCCATTGGACAAAACCATTTTTTCTCAATTTAATCTATATTGTTTTATGATTACTATTTGATAATTCAATCAATTTATATAACGAAAACATCTGAGTTGAAATAAAAAAATAGGGCACCCTCCCCCATGTTTTTATTTTTTTTATATTTTATGCGTCGAGGTCTGGTTCATCCCTGTCGTAATTATTTTGGACTGGTGCAATTTCATCATCATCGGGTGGACCGTATGTAGGAGACATCGGTCTTGTAACCTTTTCAACAGGCTTTGGTACAAATTGAATCTTTGGACGAGGAGCCTTTACGCTTTTGTTTCGGTCCCGTGAGTTAACAAATACCATCCAAAATTCATCTGGGAATTGTTCAGATTTGTCGTCATCAGGTGTGATTTTAATGCTCTCAGAATTATTAAATCTCTTGAGGACTTCAGTAGCTGTTGAGTTTCGTTTGTTCCATGAACCTGCACGGAAGATGACAGTGGCGGACTTAAAGTAGCCTTGGCGAGAGACGTTAACTCGTTCGATAAACCCAAATCCACAACGGATAAAAACACCCTTTATTGACCTAAAGTTGAATCTTGGATGAATCTTTGGTACGAAAAGACAAATTCCGTTTTTGTCTTCACAATTAAACTTGGTACAGTTGACATAAGACATTATATCTTTGTATTTCGATTTATATAATTTTAATACATGAATTTATTAGATCATTAATTTGCTCAATTTTTTAAAATCTTGTATAAAAAAATATGTACATTATATTCATTTGTGTGCAAACGGTGAGTTTAGTTGATTTTTATGATTTTTTATGTTTATGATTTTTTATGTTTATGATTTTTTATGATTTTTATGGTCTAACGAATGAGCTTGGCTTTGAGAACAGCAATCTCAGCCTCCAGCTCCTCAATCTCAGCTGCATCTGCCCAACAGCCTGAGTTGTATGATGAGAGTTCGACTTCTTTCTCCATAATCAGGTTGCGGGTAGCAATCATGTCGGGGGAGCTGCTCGGTTTCTGGTTAGTAGACTGTTCAATCGGTTCATTGATTTCATCGGATTCATCTTCTTCGGAATCTGAATCGAAATTGAACTTTCCATTATAGGTGTATGTAGGTTGAACGAAGGTTTCAATTTGAGATTGAATCAGGGCTTCTAGTCGAGCTTCAGCTTGAATTTTCTTATCGATTTTCATCTGTTTCTTGTGTTGGATATTTGCTTCAGCTAACATCAAATTACGGTCCATTCGTTGGCGATTCTCAAGTTGTTTCTCTTTGATAAGAGCAATTACTTCTTTCTTGGCGGCGGCGCATCCAGGTCCAGAGAGAATGAGACTGTTGTCATTGATGTAGCAATTTTTCAGTTGATATTTTTCTTTGAGGGCTTTAATACCAACACCTTTGGGTCCGATAACTAAACCAGTGAAGTGAGACACATTGATTGAGGTATTTGTTTGGGAGTAAGACATTGTAATATTTTAAATTCTTATATGTTATTTTTTTATAATTCTCACCTTTAAGTTTGAAATCATTCAATTTTTTAAAAAAAAGCAAAGATAAGATCATTCCAAATTTAAAAATTGATTGATTTAATGATCTAAATATATTAATCATAAAACAATATAGCTTATAAAATTATGAAATCATTCTCAGTTACATATCTTTCAAATGGAAAAAAGGATGGTAAGACTAATGGAAAATGGAAAAATATACGTCGTGGAAAAACGTTCACAACGGTGATTTCCAATTTTAAACCAGTTTTGAAAAAGAAGGTAACATTTCAATATGATTCTGAAAATATTGAAAAACCAAAAGCCTCGAAAATCGCGGTCTTTTCTATAAAACACGCTCCAAATATCATGCGTGTCAAAACAAATGAAGAAATTGAAAAAGAGAATATGAGAGAAGCTCTAGCTTTTCTAAAGAAAAAGAGAAAAAAAGGGGCATGGAAACCTTCATTTTTGAGGAAAAAAAATGAATAAAAACTATTAAAACTATTAAAACTATAAAAACAATAAAAACTATAAAAAACCAAAAAAGAATAAAAAAGAAAAAAAAAATCAAAAAATCAATATTTTTTTTTAAAAAATTGAAATTTATTAAGATCAAATATACCCAATTATAACGACTATTAGCTTATTAATAATGAGTGACTTAGAAAAAAAAATCAAAGAATTAGAAGCCAAGAAACTTTCTTTAGATTTGATAATTGATGAACAAAAAAGGGTTGAGGCTTTTGATCCAGAAAATTTTAAAAGGTGGTGCGATATCAAAGGTTTGGCTATAAAACCTCACCAAGTTCATGGAAAGAATTGGTGTCTTGGTAAAGAATTTAATGAAGGAGGTGGAATATTGGCTGACGAAATGGGGTTGGGTAAGACTATAGTGATGTGTTCATTGATGAAGTTGAATTTTCAAGAAAGAAATTTGATTGTAGTTCCTAGATCTCTTTTGCGACAGTGGAAATTTATATTAAATAAATTAATGGGTAACGAATGTAATGGGATTTTTGTATTTCACGGTAATAACATTAGGTTTCGGGATAGTGAAGAAATTTCTGAATGGAATGTAGTACTTACTACTTATGGTATGATTTCTACTCGTAAAAAGGCATATAAATCTCCTTTATGGGGTGTAGACTGGTGTAGAGTTATATATGACGAGGCTCATAACCTGAGAGATATGAAGAGCAATATGTTCGCTGGTGCAATTAAGATAAAGTCTAAAATTAAATGGATGGTTACTGGTACACCTATTCAGAATAAACCTCAAGATATTGTATCATTAGCAAGACTTTTGGGAGAAGGAATTCGTGGAAACGAACATCTAAAAGAATTTATTGGGAACCGTGTTTTGAGAAGAACAAAGAAAGGATTGGGTATAGAGATGCCGAAAATAGAAACCAATAATATTGATGTTAATTTCATGTCTGACGAAGAAGAAAGATTGTCGAAAGCAATACATTCTCGGTGTGGATTTACAAATGTAACTATTACAAATGTGGATAAAGAGATACATCTTATGGAAGGTCCAAATCCGCTGGTCATGTATATTAGGTCACGTCAAATGTGTGTGTATCCAAGACTGGTAGTCGATAATTGGGAACAAATAAAAGAAAATGATGAAATGTTAGAAGATTGTGATTTTGATGAAATTCAAACAAGAAGTAAAATAGATACAATTGTTGAAAAAATCAAAAATGAGAAAAAAGAAGATAAAAAGATTGTATTTTGTCACTATAGGAAAGAGATTGATTGTTTTAAAGAAATATTGGAACAAAATGGGTTTTCTGTCTGTATTTTGGATGGAAGAACAAAAAAGAGTAAATTTGATAAAATTTGTAAAAGCACGGCATACGATGTGCTTTTGGGACAAATAAAAACTGTCTCAGAGGGTCTTAATCTCCAACAATATTCACAAGTTTATTTTACATCTCCACATTGGAATCCTGCAATGGAAGATCAGTGTATTGCACGGTGTCACAGAATAGGTCAGAAAAAGAATGTCCAAGTTTTCAAATTTGTTATGAAATGGAGCAACAAAGAAAATGGGGATATGACTTTAGATGAATATGCAAATATAGTACAGGAAAAGAAGAGAGAATATATGAATATGATTGAAAAATAAAAACCAAAAAAAAAACAAAAAAAACAAAAAAAACAAAAAAACCAAAAAAACCAAAAAACAAAAAAACAAAAAAACCAAAAAAAAACCAAAAAAACCAAAAATGGGTAAAACCCATTTTTTTATAAATTGAATCAATTATGGATCAATAAATATATGTTATTAAAAACAAAATGCTTTCACGACCAACACTTTCTCAATCACTGCAAACTTTCCGCCAGTCTGTAAAAGGACTAAGTTTCTTCTGTCCAAAATCCAAAAATAAGGGAGCTGCTGGGTTACTTTTGGAGGGGAAATTGGGAATTCCAGCTTCATCAGCTTGTTTGGACTGCCTAGATGGTGAAGTAAAAGGCTTTCCCCAAACGAAAGCAACTTCTAGATCTAGACTAGCGAAACAATTTGGTTTGAATGAAGGAGATTATTTGGCTTCAGAAACAGTAGCAATCACAATGATGAAACCGTCTGACCTTTCAACCACAAAATTTGAAGATTCTCGACTTTTTAAGAAAATTAAAAATGTTTTATTTATTTCATATGTAAGGGATGGGGATTATGTATCGTTCAACGAAGAAATAATTTTTGATAATTCGAATCCTTTATTTCAACAAATTAGAGAAGATTATAAAACAATTAAAGAATTTTACAATTCTAACGGTTTTACAAAAGGACGAGTTGGAAAACTTCTTCAAGTGAGAACTAAGGGTCAGGGTAAAGGGGCTCCAAAAACTCATGCTTTCTACTTTCGCCGCCAATTTCTAATTCAACTTTTCCAATAAAAAAAAACAAAAAAATGTACAGAGGTCAACATACCTTTTTTTGTTTTTAGAATCACTGGATGTTTCTTTGAGAGACATAATTATTTATATACTTCAATTTATAAACTATGTTTAAAAACAATCATAAACAATATGTTGTAAATACGTATTTGCACTTTTTTCGTTATTGAATCTAGTTCTATAACTAAAAGTACAATTTTTCATAGGAAATGAAACAATAAATACTTCTTTATTGATTTCTTTAATTTTTTCAATATAAATTTCGTCGGTATAATTAAATCTATTTATATAACTGGTTTTATGTGGTTCATGAAGACCACACCAGTTTTTCTGTGTCAAATATTTTTCTGTTTCTAAGAACATAACTAATATAAATTATAGTTATGTTTTTAAATGATTATTTTTTAATCCATATGTATATATGTTCTTGGCCTCTTCTTTGGTGTGGTTTCATATTGCTCCCGGGTCTTTTGATAATCATATAGTCTTCTTTTTTATCACACTTTCTAAATTTTTTTCTAATTTTTTTATACATTAAATCTGGTATATTAAGACAAAGTAATTTCCCTTTGGGAAGATATGTGAATGCTTTTTTTATAGTTGGTATTAAAAATTCATCATAAAATTTGGGTCCGTCACTCATTTTAATCTTTGTAGAACTACTGGGTTGTTTAATTTTTCCAGTCCCATCATAATTTTTCATATTTTCGTACACTTCTAAATACTCATATGGTGGGGAAGTGAAAACCATGTCATATTTAAATTTAGAAAAATCAACATCTTCGGCAGGATTGAAGTATAATTTTATTCTACTTTTGGAATGTGGTTCAAGTAATTTACGTATTTTTTTATACCCAGGTTTTAATGATATATTACTGTCAATCCCAATGTAGTTAAAATCACCGGCGAATGCTGCGGTCATTCTGGACCCCCATCCTGCCGTAAAATCTAATATAGTGGTTGCCTTGTGTTTGCGATAAAAATTTAAGGCTGCAGCGGGTCTCATACTATTAATGGTTCCCCATTGCAATTCCATTGCGTATTTATAACTATCAAATAAATTTTGAGCCCCTTGATATTTACCGTTATATAAATTCATGGCAAATTCAATCACCTTTTTTTTAGAATGTGGTTCTTTCCATTTATCGAAGTGAGATTTTCCTCTATATTTTGTTTTTTCTCTAGCTTTTTCAGTACCATAATTAACAACAACATTACCTAATAACGAACGCGGGTTTAAATTTTCTTTGTTT
>Ga0209302_10001140_pt1 | contig 15389 bp, 12 predicted proteins | sample ArcOceMetagenome_2_FD_187445 | JGI IMG/M metagenome (GOLD analysis project Ga0209302, IMG submission 187445) | Marine eukaryotic phytoplankton communities from Arctic Ocean - Arctic Ocean ARC135M Metagenome (SPAdes) (version 2) | ecosystem: Environmental > Aquatic > Marine > Oceanic | place... | reverse complement strand
ATTTGGTTTGTTAATTAAGGCGGTAAAAGTAACAAATTAAAGACAATTAAAAAACACCTTTTTAATAAGTAAAAAAAAGAGCCTTAAAGCACTAGCTGTGAGGGGTTAAATAGCAAAATCAAAGGTGGTTTTGTAGCAGATAGCATAGCATCAGCCTAACAGGGGTGCTTTAAAATAACGCTCGCTAATTTTAGAGAGGTAAAAACACTCCTTAGAAATTAAAACCAAAGGTTCCTGTAAAGCCAAATTTTCTGGCATTTGGATAGTCTACCTGGTTTAGATAATTTCCCCTAAAATTAATATCGAGCCTAAATACTTTAAAGATATTACCCACCCCAAAACTATATTCATAGTAAGGCTTATTTGGAGATTGGTAAACAATATTAGACCTATTGATATCAATATTTTCTTGACTTATACTACCAATAACAGTCCTAAAACCGATGACCTCTCTTAAATTAAAGTCTCTAAGCCATGGAATGCGTTGAAAAATTCTCCCTCCAAAGTTGTGTTGTAAATGTAATGACACGTATTGGTCACTCACAAATTCATAAAAATCTAACTGAGAAAATGTGTTGTAAATACTAAAAAGCGTTTGATTTCCAGGAATGGGGTTTAACAAACTTAAATTTACCTCACCAAAGGTTTTACCAGCCTCTATAGTTGATGTTAACCTACCAATACCTCCAATATTCCAGGGCTGGGTGTATAACCCCTGAATTCGCTGGTACTCAAAATCTCCACCCAAGAGTCCTTTTATACCATAGGTGTACCCAAGAAAAATACTTGGAAAACTCCCTTTGTTTATAATGGTTCTTTCCACACCATAACCAGAGACTTTTCTCTTTGGAGTGAAATACGTTAATAGTCGTATTTCTGGCTGTTGTACATCACTCCCAATACTCCCGTCTTCTTTTAAGTAATCAACAGAAAAAGTGTTTGTGGCAGATCTTAAAGACCTGTAAGATCCCGTAAGGCGTATGTTAAGATTTTTCACAGGTTCTAAAGAAACTCCCATAGTAGCCAATTTAACCCGGGTTAACTTATCATTTGCCCCTACTGTAATTAATGATGATGAGGCTAAGTTTCTGCCCAAAATATCATTACTAGAAGAAAGGCTTGCTCCAGTTTGCTCTACATCTTTTCGATACCCTGCATAAAGGGTAAGTCTGTTTTTTCTGTTGAGTAATACTTTAGCAGATACACCAAATTTAAAACGCTCATCTTTAAATCCATAAGCGCCAAAGCCCTCCAGACGCCACTGATCATTTTGAGAAAAATAGGTTCTACCTCCCAACCTAACCCTAAGGCCTTCCGCTTCATTGTATCCAAAAAGCGACAATACAGGCCCAATATCAAAGTTTTCTACCTCATGATACCCAGAGGCTAAAATAGAAGCGGCGCTATACAAGGCCTTAAACCTTGGCACTGTCTTTAAGGTGTCTAACATTTTATAAACACTTAGCTCATCTTTATTTAATCGCTCTAGTCGGTTTTCTTCCCAAAAGCTATCTGGCCTATTGTATACATCATATTGATAAGGATCTACTTGTATTTTATAAAATTCTTTCTGCTTTGGCTTGTCAAAAACATAATCATCATAAAGGGTTGTTCTTCTGCCATACACTCCTTTGGCTTTCTCTTTATCCTGAAAGCTAAAATCACTCATAAAGTAATCTCGTGTGATTAAGAAAATAGAATCATTTAACACATCAAACTCTTGCTCTATATAGATTTCTCTAATCCAGTTTATATTAGCACTTTTTGAAGCCTGCAAGTTGATCTCTTTAATGGCCCAAGTAGAATCATTAACCCAAAAGTCTCCTTTAAAAGTAAGTTCATTTTTACGCCTGGGGTAATACACTATGTTATAGCACCACTTATCTCCTCTATAGGCGCTATCTAAAAGCACATAATTATACACATCTATACCGGTTTTGGATAGAGGACTGGTAAAGGCTTTATCAAAAAACTTTAAGTAATTATCGTACACATCATACTCGCTGTACAAATCTTTTAAAAATGCAATTAAGGTATTGTTGTTTTCAAACCCAGAATTTTTATTCCCCTGGAGCACTTCTCTTTCTTTGTTTAAAGGATTATCTCCGTAAACCTTTGAGAAGGCCTCATTAATAAAAATAGGTAAGTACGTATTTCCAGTAACTTTTGAGGTGTCTATCTCTTCAAAGATAAACTCCATGCCTTTAAATATTTTATTTTTTGTGAGTGTACTATCAATAGTGTTTAAATCAAATTCTAGTTTCTCATACTTGTCGTAGGCGTATTGGTTGAATTTTTTGACTCCGTTTTGCCTGCGATTGTCCCAAATTTTACGCAAAATAGCTATGGCTGGATTGTCTTTCTTGGAGGTCTTGCCACTAAAGATAACTACCTCATCTAGTGATGCGGCCTCTTGCTCTAAGACTATACTCATGTTATAGTTGATCTTTTTATCTAGTATGATTTCTTTATTTTGAAATCCTAAAAAAGATACTACTACGGTTGTATAGCTTTGGCCACTCTCTAAATAAAAACGCCCCTCTTCATTGGTAATAGTTCCTTCAAAGCTATTTTCAAAAACAACGTTGGCAAAAGGCACAGAAACCCCATCGGTATCTGTTACAAAACCGCTTATTTTGGTTTGCGCCTTAGCACCTACCGAAATAAATAGTAGAAAAAGAAAAAAGGAGTTTCTCATAAAAATAAAAGGCTACTCTTAAAATGTAAGTAGTAACCTTACTGCTTTTTTAAAATTAACCTAGCAGATAATTAAATACCTTACAATAAAACCGGCTAGGTATTACTTTAGTGGCGTAAAAAAATATTATTTTTTGTACAATACTTTCTTCACTGCTTTTACAACATCTGTACTATTAGGCAGCCATTCTGCAAATAATGCTGGAGAATACGGCGCAGGAGTATCTGCAGTGTTAATTTTTTCAACTGGCGCATCCAAATAATCAAATGCCTGGCTTTGTATCTGGTAGGTAATCTCTGTCGCTACATTACCAAAGGGCCATGCTTCTTCTAAAACTACCAAACGATTTGTTTTCTTAACAGAATCTAAAATAGCATTAATATCTAAAGGACGTACCGTACGCAGGTCTATAATTTCGCACTCTATACCTTCTACTGCTAATTGCTCTGCAGCTTTGTAGGCTTCTTTAATTATTTTTCCAAAAGAAACAATGGTTACATCGCTACCCTTACGTTTGATTTCTGCAACACCTAGAGGAATTAAGTATTCTCCCTCTGGCACTTCTCCTTTATCACCATACATTTGCTCACTCTCCATAAAAATTACTGGGTCGTTATCTCGTATAGCACTTTTTAATAATCCCTTGGCATCTGCAGGATTACTTGGTACAACCACTTTTAATCCTGGAGTATTTGCAAACCAATTCTCAAAAGCTTGAGAATGTGTTGCTGCCAATTGGCCAGCACTTGCTGTTGGCCCTCTAAATACGATAGGACAGTTAAATTGCCCACCACTCATTTGTCTTATTTTTGCAGCGTTATTGATGATTTGATCAATCCCTACCAAAGAGAAGTTAAAAGTCATATACTCTATTATAGGTCTGTTACCGTTCATGGCACTACCTATGGCTATCCCTGCAAAACCAAGCTCAGCAATTGGCGTATCAATAACACGCTTTGCACCAAACTCCTCTAACATCCCTTTACTTGCCTTGTATGCACCGTTGTACTCTGCTACTTCTTCACCCATTAAATAAATGGTATCATCTTTACGCATTTCCTCGCTCATGGCTTCACAAATGGCTTCTCTAAATTGAATTGTCTTCATGCTCATTGCCCACATAGGTGGGTACATTTAATTATACTTTATGACCTTTTTACTTCTGAAATAGTTAAATAGAACTATCCCTTACATTTAAAAAAACAAAAATAGTATTATTATCTTATTTTTTATACCACAAGTGAAGGCATTTAACATTTTATAGCCAACTATTTACTATGCATGCATAGCAAATTAGAATAATATTCACTATCTTTGTGGTCGAATTTTTAATAATTATTAAAAATTCAAAACACAAAACAAACTACTACAAACAAAATAAAGATTACTATGAAAATATTAGTGTGTATTAGTCACGTACCAGACACTACTTCAAAAATAAACTTCACAGACAGCGATACGAAATTTGACACCAATGGTGTAAATTTTGTGATCAATCCAAATGATGAATTTGGACTTACCCGAGCGATGTGGTTTAAAGAAAAACAAGGCGCATCTGTGCATGTTGTTAATGTTGGAGGACCAGAAACAGAACCTACACTTCGCAAAGCATTGGCTATTGGAGCAGATGAGGCCATACGCATAGACACCCCAGCCACAGACGGCTATAGTGTTGCAATGCAATTGGCTAATGTTGCAAAAGATGGTGGTTATGATCTAATTATCGGGGGGCGCGAGTCTATTGATTACAACGGGGGAATGGTTCCTGGAATGATAGCAAAAATTATTGGAGCCAACTTTATAAACACTTGTATTAGTCTTGAGGTAGAAGGAAACAGCGTAACTGCCATAAGAGAGATTGACGGCGGTAAAGAAACCTTGCACACAACTTTGCCACTTGTTATAGGAGGACAAAAAGGATTGGTTGAGGAAAGTGATCTTCGCATACCAAACATGCGTGGTATCATGCAGGCTAGAAGCAAACCTTTACATGTTAAACAAGGAGTTGAGCAAAGCCCAAGAAGCCAAGCTACAACATTTGAAAAACCTGCTCCAAGAGGTGCTGTGAAATTAGTTGATAATGTTGATCAATTGATTGATTTACTACACAACGAAGCTAAAGTAATTTAAATTAAATAAACGGTTTTCAAACTAAGTTGAAACCCTAAAAATAATAGTTAATACCTATAACATATGAGTGTTTTAGTCTACACAGAATCTGAAAATGGTTCTTTTAAAAAAACCGCCTTTGAAGTTGTATCCTATGCAAAGGCAATAGCTGCAGAGTTAGGAACTAGTCTAACTGCCGTTTCTATTAATGCAAACAACGCTTCCCAGCTAGGAGTATATGGCGCAGACAAAGTGCTGGAAATAACAAATGATAGCCTTGCAAATTTTGATGCGCAAGGGTATGCAGATGCTATATCACAAGCAGCGGCATCACAAGACGCTACTGTTGTTGTATTGTCTCAAACTGCAAATGCAAAATTTATGGCCCCTTTAGTGGCTGTAAATCTAGAGGCTGGATATGTCTCTAACGTAGTTGCTCTGCCGCAGAGCATCACGCCATTTAAAATAAAACACAGCGTGTATACAAATAAGGCTTTTTCTTTAACACAAATAAACACACCTGTTAAGATAATTGGTTTAGGTAAAAATGCATATGGCTTGCATGAGGTTTCTGGGGCTGCAGTATCGGAGGCGTTTTCACCTAGCCTTCAACAAAGCAATACGAAGGTTATCTCTGTAGATAAAGCAACAGATAAAGTGACCATAGCAGATGCAGAAGTTGTGGTCTCTGCAGGGCGCGGTTTAAAAGGTCCAGAAAATTGGGGTATGATTGAAGAAATGGCTACTATTTTAGGGGCCGCTACAGCTTGTTCAAAACCTGTTAGTGACATGGGATGGAGATCTCATGGAGAACATGTCGGACAAACAGGAAAGCCAGTGGCTGCAACACTATACATTGCCATTGGTATTAGTGGAGCCATACAGCACCTAGCAGGTATTAATTCCTCTAAAGTAAAAGTGGTTATAAATACCGACCCAGATGCTCCATTTTTTAAAGCAGCAGACTATGGTATTGTAGGAGATGCATTTGAAATTGTACCACAACTAAATGAAAAATTAAAGGCTTTTAAAGCGCAAAACGCATAATTTTTATTACTTTGTGCCTTTGAAAATGGCTGTTTAAATTAGGACAAACATCCTGTTTAAACAGCCTTTTTTAATTTAAAAACTATGAGTCTAGTTAGATTAAACATAAAAGGTATCTCTTACAGCCAAACACAAAATGGCGCATACGCTCTTATACTCAGCGAAGTAGAAGGCAACAGAAAACTACCCATAGTCATTGGCGCCTTTGAAGCCCAATCTATTGCCATTGCACTAGAGAAAGAAATCATGCCCCCAAGACCCCTGACCCATGATTTATTTAAAAACTTTTCTGATCGTTTTGCAATAGTTATTACACAAGTAATCATTCACAAATTGGTAGATGGAGTGTTCTACTCTAGTATTATTTGTGAGAGAGAGGGTGTAGAAGAAATTGTAGATGCTCGAACTAGTGATGCCATTGCACTAGCTCTTAGGTTTAAGGCTCCTATTTTTACCCACAAAGACATCCTAGACAGTGCCGGTATATTTTTAAAAACCGGAGGAGAAAAAGAGGAAAAACAAGAATTGGAAGATGTAGTGTTAGATGATTTTTTACAAAGTGAAGACTCACAGACCGAACACAACTCATCTCAAGACTACAAAATCAATACCTTAAAAGAACTCTACCAGTTACTTGAAGAGGCCGTTAAAAATGAAGATTATGAAAGTGCGGCAAAAATAAGAGACGAAATTTCAAAGCGAGACTAAATTATACCAAAACCTATGAAAAAGCTATTGTGTAGTATTGTTGTATTGTTTTTGATGGGAAACCTAACGGCTCAAAGTATTGAGAATAAGTGGGTTTTTAATGACATACAAACTCAGGAAGGAACCTCCCTTTTTGAAATTAACACTAGCACAGATACCTTTAGCCTTCAAGAGGGTATGTTTGAGTATTCTCTTGCAGCAAAAAACAATCTAAAAGCAAGCGGAGATTATATATTTCAGAACAACCTATTAGTGTTATTCTACACCCAGCCCACAGATACCATTCGTAGGTACCGCATTACTGAACTTACACAAAACAATTTATCTTTTACCGAGAACAACATAGCCTACTCCTTCAAGGCTCAGAAAACAACAGCTGCTGCTACAGATCAACAAGATGATCAAATCAAAACAAAGGAAGCAATTATCCCCTCTCAAGGATTCTCTTTTGACAGCCTTTGGCGGGGAGTTCTTGGTATGGTTACCCTTTTATTTATAGCCTTTTTATTTAGCGCAAACAGAAAAGCGATTAGTTGGCGTACCGTGGGGCTTGGCCTTGCGCTGCAGTTAGTGATTGCTGTAGGGGTTTTGAAAATTGCATTTATTCAAAAAATATTTGAGGGCATCGGAAAGTTGTTTATTAGTATTTTAGATTTCACCAAAGCGGGTAGTAAGTTTTTATTTGAAGGCTTGGTAGTAGATATGGATACCTTTGGATTTATTTTTGCATTCCAAGTGCTTCCTACCATTTTGTTTTTCTCTGCTTTGACCTCTGTATTATTTTATTTAGGAATTATTCAAAAAGTAGTAAAAGCCTTTGGATGGTTACTCTCTAAGGTATTGAAAATATCTGGAGCAGAAAGCTTAAGTGTTGCAGGAAATATCTTTTTAGGACAAACAGAAGCTCCACTGCTTATTAAGGCCTACCTAGAGAAAATGAATAAAAGTGAAATGCTACTAGTTATGATTGGTGGTATGGCAACAGTAGCAGGAGCTGTGCTGGCAGCCTACATAGGTTTTTTAGGAGGTGATGACCCTGCTCTGCGACTAGTATTCGCAAAACATTTACTTGCAGCCTCTGTAATGGCAGCCCCAGGAGCAATTGTAATTTCAAAAATATTGTACCCACAAACAGAAGAAATTAACACAGATGTTACAGTTTCTACAGAAAAAATTGGCTCAAACATCCTGGATGCTATCGCCAACGGTACAACAGAAGGCTTAAAACTAGCAGTGAATGTTGGAGCAATGCTCCTTGTTTTTGTTGCCTTTATTGCAATGTTCAACGGTATTTTAGGTTGGCTAGGAGAGCTCACAACTATAAACGACTGGATGGCCTCAAACACTAGCTACCCTAGCCTTTCTTTAGAGGCTATTTTGGGAACTGTGTTCGCTCCACTGATGTGGCTTATTGGAGTTGCCTCCAAAGACATGATGATGATGGGACAGCTTCTTGGAATTAAACTAGCTGCAAGTGAATTTGTAGGGTATATCCAATTAGCTGAACTGAAGAACATCAACAACATCATGCATCTTAATTATGAAAAATCAATAATCATGGCCACTTATATGCTGTGTGGTTTTGCGAATTTCGCTTCTATTGGTATTCAAATTGGAGGTATTGGTTCTCTGGCGCCAGGACAGCGTAAAACCTTGTCTAAATTTGGAATGAAAGCTTTAATTGGAGGGTCTATCGCATCTCTGATTTCTGCAACAATTGCAGGAATGATTATTGGATAGCCATGTAAGGGCATAGATTTAATTATCGTTAATAAATACTGATAACAGCTCTTCAAGAAAGTTTATGATTTTTATTACATTACTTATCTTTATAGTTGTAAACAAAAAAGCGCAATGAAGCAATACCACGACCTTATTAAACACGTAGTTGACAATGGAACTCAAAAGCATGACCGCACAGGAACGGGAACCAAAAGTGTGTTTGGACACCAAATGAGATTTGATTTAAGTAAAGGTTTCCCGATGGTAACTACCAAAAAACTACACCTTAAATCTATTGTGTATGAACTGCTCTGGTTTTTAAATGGAGATACTAATATTGGGTATCTGCAAGAAAATGGTGTGCGTATCTGGAATGAGTGGGCAGATGAAAAAGGAGATTTAGGCCCCGTTTACGGCCACCAATGGCGTAACTGGAACAGTGAAGAGGTGGATCAAATTAGTGACATTATAAACACATTAAAAACAAATCCAGACAGCAGAAGAATGCTAGTTAGCGCATGGAACCCGAGTGTGATGCCAGATAGCTCGAAAACTTTTTCTGAAAACGTCGCTAACGGAAAAGCCGCCTTGCCGCCCTGCCATGCTTTTTTTCAATTCTATGTAGCAGATGGCAAGTTATCTTGCCAACTCTACCAACGCAGTGCAGATATCTTTCTAGGGGTGCCTTTTAACATTGCTTCTTATGCATTATTTACCATGATGATGGCACAAGTATGCGGTTACCAAGTGGGTGATTTTATACATACTTTTGGAGATGCACATATCTACAACAACCACATGGAGCAAATAGAACTTCAACTATCAAGAGAGCTAAGAGGGTTGCCAAAAATGATACTTAACCCTGATGTGAAAACAATTTTTGATTTTAAATTTGAAGACTTTACATTGGTAGATTACAACCCGCATCCACACATAAAAGGAGCTGTTGCTATATAATACTAAACATATAATACGCATGAGAAAATTAGTGCTGTTTTTATTTATATGTAGTGCCAGCGCTACATTTGCCCAAGAAAACTGGGGTGAATTAAAAAAGAACAAACTCACCATGAAAGAAATACCACCTGTTTGGCCAGGGTGTAGTGGCAGTATAAAAGAGATAGATGCATGTTTCAACCAGCAATTATCAAAGCACATCATGAGTAATTTCAAGTACCCTACTCTAGAGTACAAAGAAAATATTCAAGGACGCGTGGTTGTAAGTTTTAAAATAAATACAAAGGGTTTTGTTGAGATTACCGGTGTCACTGGTGGTAATAAAGGCTTACAAGAGGCAGCAAAAACAAATATTTTAAAGATACCTCAATTAACTCCAGGCATGATGGGTGGCAAAGCTCGTGAGATTAACATGCGTGTTCCTTTTAACTTCAAGACAAATAAATAACTAAAAAGGTGATTTGATTAATTTACTTTTTTTGAGCCAATTTAGAAAGTCTAAGATTCTCTCTTAATTCTTCAACAAAAGACTTGTACTCTGATATTTTTGTCTTTTGAAAAAGAGCAAGATTACCCTTAATTTGTTTTTTTACATTTTTTTGCATGTCGTCTAGTAACGATTCATCTATAGAGTCTATAGAGAATAAATACATTTGACATATAATAGGTAATGAATCCATACCCTTAAGGGTTGCAATGTAAGTTGTACTTTTTTTGGTGCCTTCAGGATCTAGTTTTTCAATAAGACCCATCTCTAATAATGACTTTAACCTGTTGGTGAGAATATTAGAAGCAATTTTTTCTTTAGATCCTTTAAAGTCTTTAAACTTAGAGTGTTTATGACAGAGCATATCTCTCATAATAAGCAAAGTCCAGCTATCACCTAAAACCCTAGTAGAACGTGCAATTGCACAAGTAAGAAATGAATACTCCATGGTGTTTTAAACTATTGATTTTAAACAAATTAAACAATTATGCAAATTTAACTTAATTTAGACTCATAATGAAAATATTACACTATTATTAAAATTTAATAACTAAATATATCTCAATATTTTTTTGATACTCAGTAATATATGATTTTGTGTAAATAATAAATTTTAAATATTAGTATCAATATACAATTAATATATTAAAAAATTACATATATTTAAGCATAAATCTAAACAACTAATTTTATGAAAACACTTTTAACACTTACAGCGTTATGCTTAACTATGATGGTAAACGCGCAATGGATTGAAAATACCTCATGTGATAAAAAAGCAGCACTTGTTGCTAATCAAGCAATAGAGTATGTTATGAATTTAGAGTACATGGCTGCATTTGGTGCTGCAAAGTCTGCTTTAATACTAGATAAAGATTGTGGATGTGCTAAACTAACCTTGGCCTACATTAGCAGCGGAAACCAAAAATGGGGAAGTAGAATGGCAAAACTTGATGCTATCGATACACAATCACTAACACCACAAGAAAAAGCCTGGTATGATATCATGAGCGCAAGTAAAGAAGAAAAAGCAGCACTTGAAAACACCTTTGCAAGCAAGTATCCAAAGAGCGCCTTACTTAACTTTTTATCAACCTCTATGCAAGACTTTAATACCTTCAAGGTCTTTGCTGATAAATTTCCTGAAAATGCAGCCTCTGCCTACAACATGATTTCTTACGGGTATACCAATGGTGCATATGGAGAGAAAGACACTGCTAAGGCAATGGAGTATGTAGGTATGTCTCAAAAAATGCATGATGGACCAAACTCATATGATTCTATGGCTGAACATTACGCCGCAGCGGGAGATTTTGAAAATGCACTTAAAAACCAACTAAAGGCCTATGACTACGGCACCTTCGCCTCTCCATACAGCGCTAAATTACAATTATATTATGCCAAAACAGTAGCTCCAGAAACTGCCAAGAAGATACAGCAAATGCAAAAAGATATGCAAAAAGCAATATTGGATGGAGATTACCAGGGGTATAAAATGTTTGAACATCCAGAAATTAAGGTTTCTACTGGAGATTCTAATCTAAATCCTTTTTATATATATACAGAGAAAGATGTAACTAAAAATTCGGCCATTACATGGGCTTTTTTCACGCTCTCTGATATGCAGACTTACTTCTCACCAGACATGAAAACAGCAGTTGTTACATTTGTTGCAGATGGAGCCTATACCATAACTAAAACAAACCAAAATGTTGAGTACGCTACAAGAGCATCTTCTACCTGGACCAATACAGAAGATGGTTGGAAAATACTACACACGTCATTTGCCCCGAGAAAGGGTAAAATTGGTATCCCTGAGAACGAGTAAAGGGTTTAAAATATCAGGCACTAAAAAGCCCTCTTGAAAAATCAAGAGGGCTTTTTTAAACCAATAAATTAAGAAAGTTAATTACTATTTTTATAGCCATAACTATAGCCGTAATTATTATAACTATAGTTGTACCCATAACCGTAGGTGTTATTTCTACTAATACCATTAAGCACAGTAACAATGTTTTTTATTTTACCAGCTTGATCTATATCCTTAATAAAATTAAGTAGGGCTTTATCTGTGTATCCATAGCGTACAACAAATATGGTTAAATCTGCAAGGGGAGTTACCAAAAAGGTATCTGTAACCAGTAATGTGGGTGCAGAATCTATAATAATTACATCATAGTCTTGCTTTGCTTGTTCTATAAATAGCTGAAGCCTTCCGTTGCTTAGGAGTTGCGGCGCATTTGGAGGCACAGGTCCTGCAGGTATTATATCTAAGGTGTCAAAACCATCTATTTTTTGTATTAAATCTCTCCATACAACATCTGTATCATGTAATAGGTTTGTAAGCCCTGTGTCATTATGGACTGCATCTATAGACTTATGTATTTGTGGGTTTCTTAAATCTGCCCCAACCAATAAAACTCTTTTTCCTAAATTAGCCTCAACAAAAGCGAGATTAATACTTGTAAAGGTCTTCCCCTCTCCTTTAATAGTGGAGGTACTTACAATTACATGTGCTTGCTTACTTTGCTGAATGGGCAACACAAAATTAAGATTTGAACTTAAAATTCTAAAGGCCTCAGAGAGCGCAGAATTATCATCTTTTCTACTTAAAATAAAATCTTTTTTAATCATTGGCAACTCCCCAAGATTGGGCACTGTATCCAAGGCTGTTTTAACATCATGTACAGACTTTACCTTAGTGTCAAAAAATAAGATTAAGTAGATAATAATTAAAGGCAGTGCAAGTCCATAAAGCACAGCTTTAGTGTAAGAATCTTTGGCATTAAGTGAAATAGGCGCCCAATAAGAACTCGCATATTCAACAACCTGCATAGATGTCTCGGTAATGGCGTTATTAATAGAGGCCTCCTCAAGTCTTTCAAGTAAAAACAAATACAGGGTTTCCTTAATCATTTTTTGCCTCTCAATATTCCTTATATATTTCTGTTTCTCGGGGATCTCTAGTAGGGCATTGTTATAGCTTTTGTTTTTAGCTAGAAGAGCTATATATCTGTTGTTAAGTTGCAACTCAAAAACCTCTAATGAAACCTCAAGGCTTTGTCTTAGATCTTGCAACTCTTTAAGGAGTATTTTATATTGTGGATTACTAGCTCCTGCGCTTGTTTTAAGCACCTCTAATTTTTGTACCAACACATTAAAAGCAGAAATTTGAGTATTTATACTAAGGGTCTTGTCATCTATAAAATTTGGAAGCACTTTAAGATTTTCTAAGGGTGCTTGGATTTTTTGTTTTATGAATTCTAAGGCTATACGTTGAGCCTCTAATTTTACCATAGCAGCTTCAGAGGCATTAAACTTAGCTACATCTGCAGATGTTTTAGCCCCTAGGTTTATCATATTATTAGAGATACTGTAGTTTTTTATACCCGTCTCAATAGAGTCTAACTCGTTTGCAAGTACAATAAACCGCTCTTCAATAAAATCTATGGTTTGTTTTGAAATTTGCTGCCTGAGTTTAATACCATCAATTTCAAATAACTCAACCAATCTGTTGAGTATCTTCTCTGATTTACTTTTTATTTCTCCCCTAAAACTCAGCTGGAGTAAATCACTGTTTTTACCAACCACAGAGACGCTAAAAGCTCCTCTAAACCTATTAGCAATAACAGAAACTGGATCTATGGTAATACTGTAGGATGTGCCTGTTAATTCTAAGAGAGATGCCACGTTATATGGGCTAAGTTCAAAGGGTAGGTCATGCTCTTGTACAAGGGTATTGTAGTCAGGAAATAACTGCGGTTTTGTGTTTTCTGCTCTAGATATGGACAAACCGTCAGATTCAATCTTAACAGTATAGGTTTGAGAATATGCAATTTCAGAAAGTGGTGTATTTAAGGTGTATTTAAAAGGTATTTGAGAAACTTCAGTAAGAAGCACACTCCCATACTGATAAAAAGAGGTGACTAAATTTAAATCTACCACTAGTTCCTCCCATATTTTAGAGGATTTAATAATTTCAATATTATTTTCTAGATTGATATTCGGCTTACTAAAAATAAATCCAGCCTCTGGAAGCTCTAGACCTTTAGAATTGCTTAAAATTCTAATCTTGGCATTAGATTGATACATTTTTTTGGTGTATCGCAACTGCACAAACACCACACTTAATGAAATAAACAAAACACCTAATATAAAGGGCCAGTACCTTATATATTTAGTGATTTCTAACTTTATTTTCTGGCCTCGGTTTTGGTTTTGTTGGTAAGAGGCAAGTTTTTTATTTTCCATTTATGGCGTGAGTAATAATATTGTTGTGAGTATCAAGGTGCCAAAACCTATAAGTGCGGTAGGTCCTGTTATAAAACCAGCAGATCTTACTCTCACATCATTGGGTTTTACATAAATTAAGTCATTGGGCTTTATAAAATAGTAAGGACTATCAAAAAGAGTAGCGGCTGTAAGATCTAGATGCGCTACAGTGCGCTGGCCATCAATTTCTCTTATGATAATGATATCATCCCTCAGGCCGTTTATATTTAAATCACCAGCCATACCAATGGCCTGTAATATGGTTAAATTATTTTCAGAGAAATAATGGGTGCCGGTGCCCATTTCTCCAAGGGTAGTAAACTTAGCGTTTAAAAGGCTTACCATTACCGTAGGTTCATTAAGATGCTCTCCAGATACTAATAAATTCTCGATAGCGGTTTCTAGCTCCTTTATGGTTTTGTTGGCTACAGACACGTTGCCTAGAATGGGTAATTTAATTTCTAAATCATTAGAAACCAAATACCCCTGGCTTTGATAGTTTGGGTTTTGGCCTGATGATATGCTCCCAGACGAGGCGCTTGTTTTATTGTAGGGTTCTGCAGTTTCTATAATACTAGAGCTCACAACAACACTTAGAATATCATTGTGCTGGATGGTGTTTTGGGGGGTAACTACTTTTGTGTTATTATACGTATCTATATCTTGAAGGTATAAAATTTGTTTTTTTGTAGCGCATGACACACTACAAAGAACCATAACACCCATAATAATTTTTGGCATTAGCCCACTTAGGTATTGCTGTATCTTAATGGTATGATTCATGAACTCTGATTTTTTAGAAGAAAAAATTATATACTACATTATCAAACTGCTTAAATTTAGAGGCGTTTTTTAAAGCAAGTACCCACAAAGAGTTTGGTACTTGATGTAATCTTAAAGCGTTGTAATCTTCTCTGGTCTTTTTCCAAATATTTCTCATACTGGCATTACTAGTGCCACCAAGGCGCATTTTAATCAGCGTGTTTGGTAAATAAGAAAACGTTAATTCTTTTTGTTTAAAAAGACGTAATATAAATTCATAATCTGCAGCGATGTTATAGTTTGTATTGAAATTTCCGTAAGTATCATACAGCTCTTTTTTGAGGTATAATGTTGGATGAGCAGGCATCCATCCTTTTTTTAGGAGAGTGTCCTGAAATGGCTTGCATTTCCAATATCTAATCACTTTTGAAATATCATTCTGGCTCACATATTCTAAATCTCCGTATACACCATATGCATTACTCAACTTAAATTGATCTACAATAGACTGGATAGCATTACTAGAAGAGAATTGGTCATCTGCGTGTAAAAACCCAATGATATCGCCAGTGGCCATTGCAACACCTTTGTTTAATGCATGGTAAATACCCAAATCTGGCTCAGAAT
>Ga0209302_10001137_pt1 | contig 15407 bp, 10 predicted proteins | sample ArcOceMetagenome_2_FD_187445 | JGI IMG/M metagenome (GOLD analysis project Ga0209302, IMG submission 187445) | Marine eukaryotic phytoplankton communities from Arctic Ocean - Arctic Ocean ARC135M Metagenome (SPAdes) (version 2) | ecosystem: Environmental > Aquatic > Marine > Oceanic | place... | reverse complement strand
GTCCAAAATTTTTTGACATTTCCCACATTTCCAATTTTGACTAGAAGCAACATATTTTTTTTTACTTTCGCTTACACTTCTTTTATTCGTTTTACCAGAATTTAACATTCTCTTCATTTGTGGTGTATAATTTTGACTCAAGTGTGGTATAATATTTGGATTAGAATAACTTTTGGTTAAATTATTAAACCCTTCGTTAATATTTGTAAAATCTAAAATGGGGGATAATATATCTTTTGTATTTTTATCGATCGGCATATGACGTATTAAACTATTTGCGTGCAAAAACATATTTTTTGATTCCATCGGATGTTTTTTTAAAAACATATAAATAGATAATCCAATAAATCCATACATCAACATTCTATAATATTTTTTCCCATTTAGTAAATATGCTGTATATTTACCGTCATGGTAAGTATTCATTATAAAAAATATAGTTATAAATATTACCCATAATCCTATTCTCATATAAATTAAAATAATATTATATTATTCGATTAAATGTAACGTAAAATATTGTTTATTTAATTTTAATTTTTTCGTGCACCGATGGGTTCTTTTTTTTAAGCGTTTATTTTTTTTAGTTTTCGTATATTTATTTTTATTTAAAAATTTTTTTATTTTTTTGTCTCTTTTTTCATCTGACCATTTTTCAATTCGTTCAATTTTGTTTAAAGACATCTTATCAAGTTCTGATAAAATTTTATTATAATCGCATAATTCTCTCATAGTCATTTTGTGAAAAGGTTTTTTTTTATCATACAAAAAAGAATTAAATTTTTTGTGGTGCATTTAAAATACTACATAAAAATATTTAAAAAAAAATACTTAATAGAATACATATGGATTGGCGAGAACATGATATATGTTTACCAAATCACAGATTAATAACATTAAGACGTTTAAAAAAGGAAATAATTGTGATACACGGTTTAATGATGGGAAAAAGAGATTTTCTTAATAAAATTGATAAATTAAAAAATAAAATAACCGATGAATTAATTGACAAGTTTATATCAATAGATATTGTTGAAGAAAATCACATCTTAATTGAACTGATTTTTAAAAATAAATATGTTTTACCAGTCTCTATGATTTTTCCTAAAGAATATCCATTTAGAGCACCTAAAGTTAAAGTAGCAAATAATGATTATAAAAAATTTCTAAGTCAATATCAAAAAACGGGATTATATAAAGAAAAAACCCCAAAATGTTTATGCTGTAGTACAATATGTTGTGCGCATAATTGGGGCCCAAAAAAAGATTTGTTTGATATTATTTTAGAAATTTATAAAATTTTAGATTTGCTTTATTTGCCAATAAATGACATTATGTATAAAGCAATATTGAAAAAACATATTGGTTATCAAATTGATTAACTTCTTTTTTGATAATACAATGAAACTGATAATAGAAATAGAATTGTCCCCGAATACATTAATTTTTTCTTATTTTTAATACTTTCTTTATTTATTATTTCTTTGGGTTTATAATGTTGGTAATATTCTTCTAAACTCTCATAAAAAGAAACTGTTTTCAAATTTAATTTTTTATTTACTTTGTTAAATAAAAAGTGGGTCCACTTCATAAATGAAGTTCTTGAATTTAAATAAGGTGTTACTGGGAAATCATCCAATGTTTTTGTTAGAAATTTGCCCATTGGTTCATCTGGGAAAAATACTGGTAAGTTTTGAATAAAATTATAGTATTTTCTAATAGTTACTTCATTTGGATTTAAAGGATAGTTTAATGACATGGTTTGTAAAGTAAATTTTAAATGTGGTAACCAGACATCATATCTTAATTTCATTATATAGATAAAAATATTAAAAGATTAAACATTAAACATATAATATGAAACAAAACTATTATAATCATTTTTGCAACAATTGTGGTAAAACTGGTCATTTATTTCAAAATTGTAAAAAACCAATTATAAGTACTGGTATTATAAATTTTAAAAAAAAGAAAAAAAATCTTTATTTTTTGTTAATTTGTAGAAAAGATACTTTGGGATATGTTGATTTTTTAAGAGGGAAATATAATTTAAATGATAAAACACAATTATTAAATTTATTTAATGAAATGACAGTAATTGAAAAGGAAAAAATAATAAATAATAATTTTGATTTTTTATGGTCGGAATTATGGGGTAATTTTATAGGAAATCAATATAAAAGTGAAGAAAAAAATTCAAATGAAAAGTTTAATAAATTAAAAAATAATGATATTGAAAATTTAAATTTAGATATTTTGATAAATGAAAGTCATACAAAATGGGATACTCCGGAATGGGGATTCCCAAAAGGTAGAAGAAACAGCGGCGAAAATGATATTAATTGTGCTATTAGAGAATATATGGAAGAAACAGGTCACCCAAAATCATCATTTGAAATAATACAAAATATTTTACCATTTGAAGAAATTTTTACAGGTTCTAATTATAAATCTTACAAACATAAATATTACATAGCTGTAAATAAAAAAAATGTAAGTAATGAATATTTTCAAAAAAGTGAAGTGAGTGATATGAAATGGTTAACTTTAGAAGAATCTTTAAAAAGAATAAGACCATATAGTTTTGAGAAAATAGAAATAATTAAAAAAATAGATAAATTATTAAATAAATATAGTTTATTAGTATAATATATTAAGAACTATGCATAATATGAAAGGAGGTAATAAATCATTGGTAAATTTTTCAAATATGTTAGAAGCTGGTATAATTAAAGCAGGACAAACTATATATTTTAAAATTAAAAATACCGAGGGTACAAAAATTAAAATACCATTGAAATTACATTCAATTGGGATTTTAGAATATAATAATATTTTTTTTTCAGATAATGAAGGATTATTTTTATTACCTATTACGGATGATAAACTTAGTTTACCTGATTATTTAACTTATGAGAATGAATTGCACCCAATACTAAAAAAAACAAACAAATTATTTTCAATAATGAAAATGAAAGAAAATATAGTTTATAAATCTAGTGATCGTAAATCTGCTCAAAAATTTATGTATGATAATCAAACCAACAAAAGTTTATATATTCTTGGTAAAAAAAATATTTCAAAAATTAAAGAAAGTCATAAAGAAGAAGTATCAAAAAGTTCTGTTAAAATATGGACTAAAAATGGTATAAAAATGCGTGGATTAGGGAAAAATAATAAAGGAGGTACAAGTTCTTTACGTTATTATATTTCTAAAAAAAATATATATTTTAAAGCATATGAAAAGTGGAGTTATAAAAATATTTTACAATTTATTGATGATTTTAATAATAAAAAAATAAAAAGATATAATCCATTAAAAATAAATAAAAAAATAGTGGAACAAAATTTAGAGGCTTCAGAAAAGGCTTCAGAAAAGGCTTCAGAACAGGCTTCAGAAAAGGCTTCAGAAAAGGCTTCAGAAAAGGCTTCAGAAGACGTCCAAGAACCCCCGATGGTTGCCAAAAAAGAATTAATAATCACTCAAGTATCTGACCCAAAGGATATGACATTAGATAAATATATAGAAATATCAAAAATTGTAAAAAAACAGAATAAGGAAGCTTTTCAAGAAACAAGAAAAAATGTTGAAAAATTACAAAAAGATAAAACAGATGAAAGATATACTTATGTAACTGGAACTGGTAAAAGGAGTTATCTTAGGTATAAACATTTTAATAAAAAGACATATCTCGCATTACCAGAAAAATGGAAAGATAAAACGGAAGCATTTAACTTATTTAAAAATAAGTTTTTAAAAAAAATAGATATTGTCACTAAAATAGATAAAATATTGCCTCCCAAATCAACACCAAAAGAAAAAACACCACCGAATGAAGAAGAGGAAAAAGATGAAGAAGATGAAGAGGAAAAAGATGAAGAAGATGAAGAGGAAAAAGATGAAGAGAAAGAAGATGAAGAGAAAGAAGATGAAGAGAAAGAAGAGAAAGAAGATGAAGAGAAAGAAGATGAAGAAGAGAAAGAAGAAGATGAAGAGAAAGAAGATGAAGAGAAAGAAGATGAAGAGGAAAAAGATGAAGAAGATGAAGAAGATGAAGAAGATGAAGAAGAGGAAGAAGAGGAAGAAGATGAAGAAGATGAAGAAGATGAAGAGGAAGATGAAGAAGATGAAGAAGATGAAGAGGAAAAAGATGAAGAGAAAGAAGGGGAAGAGAAAGAAGATGAAGAAGATGAAGAGAAAGAAGATGAAGAGGAAGATGAAGAAGATGAAGAAGATGAAGAGGAAAAAGATGAAGAAGATGAAGAGGAAAAAGATGAAGAAGATGAAGAGGAAAAAGATGAAGAAGATGAAGAGGAAAAAGATGAAGAAGATGAAGATGAAGAAGAGAAAGAAGATGAAGATGAAGAAGAAGAGGAAGATGAAGAAGATGAAGAAGATGAAGAGAAAGAAGATGAAGAGGAAAAAGATGAAGAGGAAGATGAAGAAGATGAAGAGGATGAAGAGAATGAAGAGAAAGAAGAGAAAGAAGATGAAGAGAATGAAGAGAAAGAAGAAAAAGAAGATGAAGAGAAAAAAGAGAAAGAAGATGAAGAAAAGAAAGAAGAGAAAGAAGATACGGATGATACAGATGAAAGTATTGCTACTGGTGAATGTAAAAAAATAATAGAATCCATGGACGAGGATGATATGGATGTAGATAATCCAGAATATAAAAAATATTTAAAATGTATTGAAAAAGAAAATGCTGGTTTGTTTAAACAGTTTGAAAGCTATAATTATTTATATCCACATTTAGATGATGTAGATTTTAATAAAAAAATATTTTTGAAAAAAGAATTTAATAATACAAAATATGATGAAATAAGTAAAAGTGATTTTGACGATATAGAAAAAATAAGTGAAAAAAAATGCAATAGAAGTATTTTTCAATTATCACCTCATCAACTATTTGTCAAAAACTTTTTGTCTTTTGATACACCTTATAATAGTTTATTATTATATCACGGGTTGGGTACGGGTAAAACTTGTTCTAGTATTTCTGTTGCCGAAGAAATGAGATATTATTTAAAACAAATGAATATTAAAAAAAAAATTATTATAGTTGCCAGCCCAGTTGTGCAAGAAAATTATAAAATACAATTGTTTGATGAAAGAAAATTAAAGAAAAAGGGTGAACAATGGGATCTTCAATCGTGTACGGGAAATTCATTTATTAAAGAAATAAACCCCATTAATTCAAAAATATCAAAAACAAAGCTCATAAATCTAATAAAAAAAATTATAAAACATTCATATGAATTCATGGGTTATCTTGAATTTTCAAATAAAATAACATCTTTATATAACAAATTTAAAATAAATGATTCCGATGATAAAAAAACAAAAAAAAGAAAAGAAACTTTAATTAATAGAGAATTCTCTCGTAAATTAATAATCATTGATGAAGTACAGAATATTCGTAATTTAAAAAAATTGAAGGCATCTTCTGAAAATTTCCTCCAGCTTGTAAAATATGCAACTAATTTAAAACTTATGTTATTAACAGCTACGCCAATATATAATAATCCTCAAGAAATAATATGGTTATTAAATTTAATGAATTTAAATGATAATCGTGCACCATTGGAGATAAAAGATGTTTTTACAGATAGTAATGAATTATTAATTGGAAACAATGGCGAAGAAATTGGAAAAGAAATATTAGAAAGAAAATTACGAGGTTACGTTTCGTATGTTCGCGGAGACGATCCATTTTCATTTCCAAATGCCATATATCCTTCTTATTATAAATCCCAAAATTCTATTAAAATAAAATTGGCAAATCAAGAATGGGCTTACCCAACAACTCAATTAAATGAAGCTACTATTACTGAAGAAATGCAAATAAAATTTTTAGATTTATTTATTGTAAATATTGGTTATGAACAAAATAAAATGTATAATTATCTAATGAAAGCTTTAAAAAAAAGCAAACCAATTCTTAAAAACAAAAGAAAAGGTATTCAATATACGATATTGGATGGGCCATTACAAATACTTAATATGTCATATCCTTATGCAGAATTTTCAGAAGATGAAGAGATAACAGACGAGAATGATATTTCCACAGAGTTATATGGAAAACGCGGTTTAACGCGGGTTATGAATTATAATGAATCTAGAAAAAACGAGTTTGAATATATTGACGATGAGAGACTTTTTGCAAAAGAAAATCTTGTAAAATATAGTGGAAAATTATCAGTAATTATGGAACAAGTTGAAAAATCAGAAGGTATTATTTTAATATATTCGCAATATATCGATGGTGGCTGCATTCCAATAGCATTGGCTTTGGAAGAATTGGGATTTACGAGGTATGGTGATAAATCATCTCTTTTTAAGACACCACCAAAAGATCAATTAATGATTGTTGAAGATAAAAATGAAGAATCAAAGTCTGAAAAAATACCATTTCCAGCAAAATATATAATGATTACTGGGGATTCTGCTATTTCGGGTAGAAATAAAAAAGAACTAAAAGCTAGTACCGATCCTAAAAATATAAATGGCGAAATAGTAAAAGTTGTTATTATTTCAAAAGCGGGTAGCGAAGGATTGGATTTTAAAAATATTAGACAAGTTCATATATTGGAACCGTGGTATAATTTTAATAGAACTAGCCAAACAATAGGAAGAGCTATACGAAATTTGAGTCATTGTGATTTATCGTATGCAAAACGGAATACGCAAATATTTTTATATGCTACTGAATTGTTCAATGACGGTAATATTCAAAATCACGAAGAACAAGAATCTGCTGATTTATATATTTATCGTTTGGCTGAACAAAAAGGTATAAAAATAGGAAAAATTAATAAAATATTAAAAAAAAATGCCGTTGATTGTTTATTAAATGAACCACAAACACAAATGAGTATAAAAGATACATACAATAAACAGGTTAAACAAATATTGGCAAATGGCGAGGAAATAGAAATAGTTCTTGGGGATAAAGATAATAGTGTACAATGTGATTTTGAAAAATGCAACTTTCAGTGTAATTCAAGCAAAGATGGTGATATTGATAATCATACATTCAATGAAACATTTTTAAATATCAATAATGATATCATTATTACAAAAATAAAAGAATTATTTAAAGATCAATATTTATATAATAAATCAAATTTAATTAAGAGGATAAATATATCTAAAAAATATAATAAAAATGAAATTAACGCAGCATTAGATTATATGATTGAAAATAATGAATATTTGGTTGATAAATTAAATCGTATCGGTAAATTAAAAAACATAGATAATTTTTATTTATTTCACCCCATAGATATAAATGAAACAATTGCGTTAACAAATTATAAATTACGTCAACCTGTTCCAAATAAAATAGAGAAAAATACAATCCTAATAGCAAAAGATGATAAATTATTACAATTAAATATTCCTGATAATTTTTTGGATGATTTAAAAATGCAAATATTGTATATTTTAAATATGAGCAATACAATAATATCAAAATACAGTTGGACAAAAATTTCAAAAAGAGTTATTGACGATTTAAAAAAAAATCCGTTTTTAGACGAAGAAATTTTAAAAAAATTTATAATATTTCATATTTTGGATATATTAAAATATAGTGAAAAAAAAATGTTATTGGAAATATATTTTTTAAATAAAAATAAATCCGTGGAAGAAAAAGTATCAAGGGAAGAAACCTTATTTTATAAATTTATTGAAAATTATTTTACTGAAAAAAGTATAGAACACAATGGTGTAATGTATTTTATTTTAAGAAATGACAATGATATAATATATAAATTTAAATTGTTAAAATTAGACGACGAAGGTAGTAAAATAATTGAAATAAAAATGTTATCAGAAATATTAAAGAAAATAAAAAAAAAATATGAATTAAGTTTATCAAGTATAAATGAGATTTTCGGATTCTTAAGTAAATTTAAAAATAGCAATAGATATGTTTTTAAAATTAAACGATTAATTCGTAGTAAAAATAATACAGGTAGAAAATGTGGTGGGAATAAATCAGGATTAGTAAAAATTATAAATGAATTATATTCAAATTATTTTAAAATAATTGACAATAAAGACAATATTGAAAAAGCGAGGTATTTTAAATCAGATGATTCATTAAAATATAATAAATCAAATAATTTTGATGGCAAGGAAGATGTTATAATAAAACTAGACCCAATAAAATTATGCATTGAAATAGAGCTATTATTTAGATATTTGGATTACACACATAATAAAATGTTTGAAGAAAAAAAGAAATTCTTTTTTTCAACTATTCAAGAAAATTTTTATAATCTAAAAAAAATTCCTTTTTCCGATAACAATCAAAAAAGTTCAACATTTTTATTATAAATAAAATTGAAATTATTTAAATATTTATTATATAATTATTATATAAGTATTATGTCGTCTAAGAAATCTTCGATTTATTCAAAAAATTTAATACATCGAAACCTATCATTACCTATTCATTTAATAGGTTCTAATTTAATAAATTTAATCCAAACAAAATTATCAAACAAATATGAAGGGAAATGTTCCAAAGAAGGTTATATTAAAAATGGTAGTATTCAAATTGTAACGTATTCCACCGGTGTTTTACAAGATGATTTTGTTGCATTTGACGTGTCTTTTGAATGTTTGATATGCAGACCAGTAGAAGGTATGCGAATATTATGCAAAATAGATAACGTTACAAAGGCTGGTATAAGAGCGTCATATTATAATCAAGTAGAATCGCCAATAACAGTATTTTTGGCACGTGATCATTATGCAAATAACCCGTTGTTTTTGAAATTGATAGAAGGCGATTTGATAAATATTAAAGTTATTGGAACGCGCTTTGAATTAAATGATAAAAATGTTTATATTATTGCAGAATTATTAAGAAAAATTAAAAGTAAAAAAAAAACACAAAAAAATAAAACACAAAAAAAATAATAAGGTAGGTATTTTAACTTAAAAACTTGTATAACTATATTATTTATATGGAAAATGATAAGATAAATATAGAAGAATTAAAAAAAATAAATAATATAGTTGGTAAATTAAGCCCAATTCATCATAAAAAACTTTTTAATATTATTAAAGAAGATGACATTAAATTTTCCGAAAATAGAAATGGTGTATTTATAAATTTAAATAATTTATCATTAAATATTTTAAATAAGATTGTAAAATATATTGAATATGTTAAAATTCAAGAAAAAAATTTTTCTAATTTTGAAAATATAAAAAATGAATTTAAGAAAGATTTTTTTACAAATATTAAAAAAGAAGCTAAAGATAAAAATACTATAGATGATAATAATAAAATAGTTAATGATAAAAATAAATCATATGAATGATCTTTTTTTAAATAAAACAAATATTGAAAGAATTATTAAAAATATTTGTTTTATAGATGAAAATAATAAAGATGAAAATAATAAAGATGAAAATAATAAAGATGAAGACAAACCCAATATAAAAAAAGAATCAAACGATTTAATTGTGAATGATAAAGATAAATTATTCTGGTTTTGGTATATTTTTGAATATGGGTATAATAGTTATGAAATGTTAGGTAAAAACACATATAAAACCGAAATGAAACATAAAACGCGGCTAGTAGAAATTATCCATAAGGAAAAGAAGAATTTAAAAAAATTTAAATTTAAATTAAATGACATTGAACAAGATATTTTATATTCAAAAAATATATCTATAAAATCGTTTATGGTAATACTTTTTTTAAATAAAATAAATTTAGCATATTATACAGATGTTGTGTATTATGAAAATATAAATTTTGATAGAACAATAGTTATATATCATAATAAAGGTAATAATATTTATGAATTGAAAGAAAATGAAAATATAGAAACAATTAAAAATGAAAAATATTTTATCCCTTCTTTAGATAAAAAAATAAAAGCTATATCTAAATATAAAGCCGATGATATTAAAAATATTGCAAAAATATTAAATATAGATATTATAAAATCAGGTAATAAAACATTTACAAAAAAAGAATTGTACGAAAAAATTTTACAAAAAATTTCTTAAATTGAAATTATTAAATATATATAAAATAATATCATTTTGTATATATATCATAAATGTCTAGAAAACATAAATCCGCAGATGAACCAAAATTAGAAGATTATATTGGTTTATTTAAACGACATAAAAATAAACGTGACGAATTAGAAGTTAGATTTGGTACTAAATATTATAACCCAATAACAAAAATAATATTTAATAATGCATTAAAAAAAATGAAATCGGTTGGGTTTATTCAAATGGAAGCCGAAAGTTATCATTTAAATATTCAGAATGAATATGTTGATCCAAATTCAGGTAAACAAAGATTATCCAATATAAGAACAACGATTAAAGGTTTATATAATATACAAAAGTATTGTAAAACAAATACATTTGATACAAATAATATTCCGGATTATATTACATTTATGCAAAAATTTCGCAAATCTATTCGTAATCAAGAAAGTAGATTGGAATGGATTGATTATCACGATTATGAATTTCGCGTAAATTATAAAGAAGAGAGAATATTAGATAAATCAAATCGTTTATTAAATAATATATTAAATAGTTGGGTAGATTCAAGAAAAACATTTCGTTTAATTAAAAGAATAACATTGGTACATCCAGATACACCATATAAATTTGATTTTAGCATCATTAAATCATCCAGTAATGTAAGGGGTAAATCTTGGTTAAAACCAACACACACAATTCGGGAATCAAACGTCTTTGATAATTCAGAACATTTTGAAATAGAATTGGAATTATTAAATAATAAATGTTATAATTTGTTGGAAGGAGAAATTATCATTAAAACTAAAAGGGGTATACAACATATGCTCAGTGGTTTGCAAAATACAAATTATCCAGTATCCTATACAGAATTAAATAATGTATTAAAAAATTATTTACAATTAACAAAAACACTAGAAGAATTTAAACGGTTAGAAGAAGATAATGGATATAATAGAAAAAAAAGAAAGGGTCGGCGAAATTTTATAGGACCATCCACAATTAGTTTAGAAATGAATAATATTATTCCTTTATCCAGTGAATATATATCTATTGAAAACATTAATCACCCATATACTGTAACTGAAAAAGCAGATGGCGCTAGAAAATTACTATTTATTTCTTCTAATAAAAAAGTTTATTTAATAGATATTAATTTAAATATTGAATTTACAGGATTAGTGTGCAATAATAGTGATTATATAAATACAATTTTGGATGGGGAACATGTCTTGTATGATAAACACGGTAAGTATATAAATTATTATTTATGTTTTGATGTATATTGGATAGATAGCGAAGATGTTCGGATATATGCGTTTTCAAATTTAGACGGTATGAAATATGATAAAAAAATAGATGAACCCAAATTCAGATTTAACGAAATGAGTAAAGTCTTACGTGATGCCAATTTAACGTCTATAAGTAAAAATGATATCACAATGAATGTCCAAATTAAGACATTTTATTCAAATGTAGAAAATTCAATATTTGAACAGTGTAAAAAAATATTAGATAATGAAAAAATGGGTGGTTTTGTATATGAAACAGATGGATTAATTTTTACACCCATAAATAAATCAGTTGGTTCAACAAAACTGGGGATATTAGAAAGACATAAAACCTGGCCTTTAAGTTTTAAATGGAAGCCTCCGAAATATAATACAATTGATTTTCTTGTATCTACAAATAAAAATGATAGTGATGAGGATATTATAAATAATATTTACAATGATGGAAAGGATATGTTAAAAAATGCACAAATACAAACTTACAAAACATTGCATTTGAGAGTTGGCTTTGATGAAAAAAAACACGGGTTTTTAAATCCGTGTGAAGACGTTATGGAAAATAATATATTTTCACAAAAAGATGGTAAAAATAATTATAAACCAGTTCCATTTTATCCAACAAACCCAACACCAAATTATCCAATTCACATAGCACATATATTATTAAAAAATAAAGACGGACGACAACAAATGTTAACAGAAAATGGTGAGGAAGAAGTTTTAGATAATACAATAGTAGAATTTCGTTTTAAAAAAGATTCAAAGGAACATTGGCAATGGATACCAATTCGTGTAAGATATGATAAAACAAGTGATTATAAAAAGGGTGGGAGAAATTATGGAAATGCTTACCACGTTGCACAGAGTGTTTGGCGTTCTATCAATCTTCCCATTACCGATGAAATTATAACTACGGGAAATGGCATTATTGTTAATAATTTAGATGATGATGTTTATTATAATAGAAAGTCAAAAGAAACATATACAAGACCATTAAGAGATTTTCACAATAGATATATTAAAAATAAGATTATAACCTCTGTTTCAAATAGAGGTAACACATTACTGGATATGTCTGTCGGTAAAGCTGGCGATATTCAAAAATGGTTGGATGCAAAATTATCATTTGTATTTGGAATAGATTATTCAAAAGATAATATTGAAAATAAAATGGATGGGGCTTGTGCAAGATATATTAAAACAAAAAGAACGAGAAGAAATATGTTTGATGCATTGTTTATTCACGGGGATAGTTCAGAAAATATAAAAAAAACACTTGCGGCTAAAAGTGACAAAGGAAAAATGGTCATAAATGCATTATCGGGCGTTGGATCAAAAGATAGAAAAATGTTGGGTGAAGGAGTATATAAAAAATGGGGTGTAGCAAAAAACGGATTTAATATTATATCCAATCAATTTTCATTACATTATTTCTTTAAAGATAACAAAACATTGAATGGTTTTATTAGAAATTGTTCGGAATATTGTGCAATAAATGGTTATATGATCGGGACTTGTTATAACGGGAAAAAAATATTTAATCGGTTGAAAGATAAAGCAATCAACGAAAATATATTTCTGATGGAAGAAGATAAAAAAATATGGTCCATTACAAAATTATATCAAAAAGAAGAAATGCCAAATACTACAGATTGTTTAGGATATACGATAGATGTTTATCAAGAGTCTATTAATAAAAGTTTTAAAGAATATTTGGTTAATTTTGATTATTTTAAAATAATTATGGAAAATTATGGATTTTCACTATTAACAGCCGAAGAAACCAACGAAATAGGCTTGCCCAATTCAATGGGTAGTTTTGAAGATTTATTTATAAATATGACCGAAGAATATAAATCAAAAAGATTGGAAAAAAAACAGATAGGAGATGCTCTAAGTATGAGTGAAAATGAAAAAGAGATTAGTTTTTTGAATAATTATTTTGTATTTAAAAAAATAAGAAATGTGAATACAAAAAATGTATACAATATTGAAATTGCAAAGACCGATATGGGTGAATTGGGGGAATTGCAAAAATCTCGTGAAACAATAAAAAAAATAATGGCTGAAAGAATTTCTAAGAAAGTTAATAAAAAATTTAATAAAAAGTTAAAACTTCCAAATATGGGTGATGGTGAAGAATAATAATAAACGTTTTATTTAAAAATATTTTCAAAGTTATTTAAAAATTTTTTTTCATTTTCAAATTAAATAACGATTTAAAATAGTTTAAAAATTTATCATTATTATATTTAGTTTAATGTCATATTTTAAGATTCCATCAAATTTAAATATAAATATTAACGAAAATACATATAAATTAATATTAAAAAAAAAAAGTGAAAAAGATATAAATCAAATATGCAGTTATAATTTATCAAATTATTTAAAAACCACCAAAAAGAAAATAGATAATATTTATAAATATTGGGATCAAATGAAAATATATACAAATCCATATGAATTTATACACACAACTATACCAAATAATAATATATCAATAAGTAAATATAAACCAATATCAAGGGCTTTCTATAAATTATTAGAAATTTATAATATGTTTAAATTAACGGATTATAAAAAACCAATAAAAACATTTCATTTGGCAGAAGGCCCCGGTGGATTTATAGAAGCTACAATGTTTTTAAGAAAAAACAAAAAAGATATATATTATGGCATGACTTTATTGGATGGTATGAAAAACACACCAGGATGGAAAAAAAGTTTAAAATTTCTAGAAAAATATCCAAATATTTGCCTAGAAAAGGGTATTGATAATACTGGAAATTTATATAATGAAGATAATTTTAAACATTGTTGTCAACAGTATAAAGATACATTTGAAATAATTACTGCAGATGGTGGTATAGATTTTTCAAAAGATTTTAATAATCAAGAATTGATGGCGAGCCGATTATTAATAACACAAGTTTTTTATGCATTATCAATGCAAAAAAAAGATGGTACATTTATTTTAAAAATATTTGATATATTTAACAAAACGTCAATAGATATTGTTTATTTATTATCATATTATTATAAAACAGTATTTATTGTTAAACCGCATACCAGTCGTTATGCCAATTCAGAAAAATATATTGTTTGTAAATCTTTTAAAAACCCTTTAGATTTTAACATTAAAAAAAAATTTTTCGGAATATTAAAGTTATTAAATAATATTAACCACGATGAATATAATATAACATCTATACTAAATTTAAAACAAAATTTATATTTTTTAAATATTATCCAAGAAATTAATCATATTTTGGGACAACGACAAATAGAAAATATTTTATATACAATTAAATTAATAGAAAATAAAGATCAATACAGAGAAAAAATTGAAAAAATGAAAAATACAAATATTCAAAGATGTATTAAATGGTGTGAGGAAAATAATATTGAGATTAATAAATTTAAAGACATTGCACATACTAGAAATATTTTTTTGAACGCTTAAATTTAATTTTATAACTATATTATAATATGAGACAAACTAAAAAAATAAAAGTAATAAAATTAAATTATAAAAAAACTAAAAAGAATAAAGGGAAACCGTGTGATAATTATATTCAACCTAGGAATTTTATATTTGGTTATGGCAGTCTAATAAATTCATATTCAAGAAAATATACTGGAAAAGGGTTTATAGGAAGTGCTATACCGGTTCAATTATCAAAAAAGGCAGAATATAAACGCGTATGGGTTTGTAAAAAAAGTAAATATGGTGATAAAAGTTTTCTTGGTTTAGTGAAGGAAAAGAATAAAGCACACAATATAAATGGTGTTTTAATGCCTATTTATAACTGTATATCCAAATTTGATAAAAGAGAAAAGGGTTACAAGAGAATAAAAATTAAATATAATCCAAGAAAAAAAAATATTATTAAATCATTATCTTGGCAAAAAATGCCAAATTATCCTTGTAATATCTATATCTATACAATAAAAAAAGAGCTAAATAATATGCCAAATAAAAATTGTCCCATATCACAAAATTATTTAGATGTTGTTTTATCTGGATGCTTGGAGTATGGTAGAGATTTTACAAAAAACTTTTTAAAAAATACAATGAATTG
>Ga0209302_10001134_pt1 | contig 15435 bp, 16 predicted proteins | sample ArcOceMetagenome_2_FD_187445 | JGI IMG/M metagenome (GOLD analysis project Ga0209302, IMG submission 187445) | Marine eukaryotic phytoplankton communities from Arctic Ocean - Arctic Ocean ARC135M Metagenome (SPAdes) (version 2) | ecosystem: Environmental > Aquatic > Marine > Oceanic | place... | reverse complement strand
GAGGGGACATCAGTTGAAAAAAAAGGGCTGAGGTAGGTACATATTTAATATGTGCGGGGAAATCTGGTGGTGGGACTCCCGGCGTGATCCCGGCGCATAGCGCCGGGAAATTTTGGGGCATATGTCCGGCCTCTGTCAAGTTTTCCAACCTGGTTCGGTGGTGACGCTCCTCTCCCTCTCCGTCGTCCGCGGATGCGGGGATGGCTCCACTACCCCTTAGGGACATGGTCGAGAAGGTCGACACCGAGACTCCGCGAGAGCCGCGGGCCCCGGAGCTGGACGTCGACGTGAAACCTAATCAACGCCCGTTGATTTTTGCAAGTGGTGTAGTTTACGATCCTTGTAAGTTCCTCCCCCGTGTTCAAGCAAATTACATGCTACTCTGAAGTGTTGGTTTCGTCGCTGGCGCCCATGCGGCATGCGCCCATCGTGTCTCTTCCGTTGCGGGGCAGGTGCACGCTTCACGCGGTGGCGGTGCAAGGCAAGCTGCAGCCAGCCCCAGGCCCGCCTCCCTGTCGCGCGCGCCCTCGGAGGCACGCGCCTACTACCCCAAGCCGCCCTCGGAGGCTCCGAGACTCGACGCGGCATGCCAGACACTTCGTCGCCCTCGCCCCCCGTGCACGCCTTCGCGCGCGGTGGTTCCCCCCGCCGCCGCGCCAGCGGCGGCCCCACCGAGCGGGGCCACCGCGCCCCCTGCGGCGTGCTGCCCTTCGGCCGCAGCGCAGCGCGAGGGCCTGCCCGCCGCGAACGTCGCGGCGGCCTGCGCCGGCGGCGCGCGTGATGAGGCGGCGGTGGAGGGCGCGGCGCACGCCGGCCCGCCCAGCCCACCATGCAGCCCCAGCTCACCCACCACCAGGCGCTCCACGGCGCTGCCGCGGCCGCTCGTCTTGCCCGCCCACAGCGTGCCGGCATGCGGGGGCGGCGGGGTCTTGAGCCGTAGCACGCGCGCCTGGGCACTGGCTGGCCTCTGCGCGCTGGACGACGGCTCCGGGCTCGTCGAGGCGAGCCAGCCCGAGCGGCCTGCGTCGCGGCCCGCGCTCGGCTGTGCGCTCGCGAGCGCGCTCGGAGTGTGCGCGCCGTCTCTCGGGGTGGTGGCGCGGCGCGGCCAGCTGGATGCGAGAGGCGTGCCGCCTGGGGTGAGCGCCGCCTTCACTCGGGTCGGCATTCCGGCGGGGGCAGCCGCGGAGGCGGCGGCGGCGGAGGCGGCGGCGGCGGAGGCGGCGGCGGCGGCGGTGACGACGTGCGAGCCTGGCCAGGCGACCATCGCCTCGCTGCCATAGAAATAGTCCGCCTGGCCCGACGCTGGGCTCTCGTTGGCCAAGTTCGACACGGCGCGGCGCCGACTCGGCGAGGCACCCATCTGGATCCCGCCTGACTCAATTCCTGACTCGCCCTCGCCGCCGCGCACGCGTCGGAGCGGCGAGCCCAGCGTCGGGTCGGACGGGCGGCCGTGGGCGCCGTCGTACTGCGCCGACTGCGACGGGTGGCTCCTCCCTTGCGATCCGTCCATGTCGCGCCCAAAGACGAGCTCGTCCACCACGGAGCGGCTGGAGATGCCGAGGCTGGCGATGCCCGTGAGATTGTTCTCGGCACGTGAGGCGGTGAGCATGGTGGCCATGCCGGCCGCGCCCTCCATGTGCGCCTCGTTGAGCACGGGCGGCGCGTCATCTGAGCCGTCGAGGTCGCGGCCGAAGATGATCGAGTCGACGCTCGACCTCATGTTGGGATGCGGCGCGTGCGGCGGCGGCGGCACAGCAGCCACGTTGACCACGCGCGAATCGCAGCCGGCGGCGCCGCTGAAGACGGCGGAGGCGCCGAGCGGCACGCTGTCGTCGGAGCCGTCCATATCTCGGCCGAAGACGACGCTGTCCACCTCCGAGCGCATGCATGGCGAGTTTCCCGCGGGGCGCCCCTTGCCGGCGCCGAACTGCATGGCGAGCGCCTCGCCGACGAGGGCCGCCTCGTCGGCCGCACCCACCTCCGCCTCGGAGCCATCGATGTCGTGGCCGAAGACGACTCGGTCGACGTTGGAGCGCATGCACGGCGGGTTGCCCTCCGGCCGCCCCCGCGTCCCACGAGGTGTCTTCTCGGGCCTGCCTGCAGCACCAGAGAAGGGAGGCGCGGCGGTGATGGGCTCTGCGGTGTAGGTTGGCCAACCGAAGAGCACCGAGCCGACCAGCGGCTGCACCTGCGGGTTGGCGGAGGGGCGGCGCGCTGGTCTGGCCGGCTGCCGCTGCGCCGCCTGCCCGTGCGCCGAGTGCGACGCGATCGCCTGCGCATCGAGCCCGGCAGAGTCGGAACCGAAGGCTGCGTGGGTGTGCAGCGCGAGCGGCGGCTCGAGCGGTGCGCCGTCCGGACCCATCACCTCCCGCACTGCGCCGCCCTGCGTGGGGCAGTGCGCGCCGTAGTGCCGCCGCGTCGTCACCGGCCCATGGCGGATCGACCGCACGGGCCCACGCACGACCGCGTCGGCCGCGTCGGCCTCCGCCGGACCACGCGGCTCGGACCCTCCAGGCCCGAGCGAGGCTACAAAGGCCTCGTAGTCGATGGCGTCGCTGGACGCGTCCCAGGAGCCACCTTTGAGCATCGGTGCCGCCGTCGCCGGCACCCCGAGCCTACGCAGGACCGAGGCGAAGTCGGAGAAGCCGAGCTGGCCCTTGCGCTGCAGGTCCACCTTGGCGAAGGCACTGGCCAGCCGCGCCGGGTGCACGTCGTGGAGATATTGCCGCGCAGCCTGAAAGTCGGGCCCATTTGGCGGTGTGGCCCTAGCAGGATCGTTGGATTCTTCGGAGGCAAACGGCCCCTTGGGGCTTGCGACGCCGGTCAGGAGCTTGCGCCCCTTGGGCGCATCCCGCCTGCGCGAATGCTGGTCGTGCTGCTGCACTGCTGCCGAGGCGCCGACTAACGAGTCTCGCCATGGCCGATCTGCGTCAGCTAGAGGCGAGACCAGCGTGCGCGCCGCGGAGTAGCGCGGCATATGCCGTCGCGCGCTTGAAAAATTGGAAGTTTCCGGTGGATAACCAGCGCCTTTCCAGCGACCGCGCCGAGGTCCCGCCGAGAGCAATGGTGAGGAGTGACATCTGCGCGCCAACGCTGCACGCCAACGCAGCGCTTCAGAGTCTCGCGGGGGTACATACACATGTATCTGACACGCGAAACGGCTCATCAGAAGCGCGCGCCGCCCGGGCGCCGACACCCGCACAACAACCACGCTCTCTTGTTGCTGCCACCGCCGCCGTCGAGCTTCGTCGCCGCCTTTGCTAATGAGCGCGCCTGCCGCCGCGCCGGGCCCCGAGGACGCCAGCGGCGAGCGACCCGACAGCGCGCGCGGGCCACGCACCGGGATCAGTGCCTACTGGCAGATGTTCCGTGAAGGGTGCGCGCGCGCGCAGAACCGCCCCTGCGAAGAGCACCGCTGCTGACCCACCCCGGCACACACGCTGCAGGTACGACGAGTTAGTGAAAGCGATCATTCGACCACCTCGCGCCGAGTACGGTATCGAGGAGCTCGGGCCGGCGCTCTTCGACCTGGCCGACGTCACCTTCGTGCGTGACGACTTCGAGCTGCAGAACAGCCGCGCGCTGACGCTACACTGCTCCATGTGGCGGCGGCAAGCTTCGCCCGAGGGCGGCGCTCCCTGCGTGATCTACCTGCACGGCAACGCGTCGTGCCGGGCAGAGGCGCTGCAGGCATGCATGGGCCGCCGCCGCCGCACACCCGCCCCGCTCGCAGCGCGCACGACGCCCGCCCACCCTCCCGCCCGCCCCTCCCGCCTCCGACAGGTGATCTCCACGGTGCTCGCCACGGGCGCCTCCCTCTTTGCGATCGATTTCGCGGCGTGCGGCCACAGCGACGGCGAGTACATCTCTCTCGGCTGGTACGAGCGCGACGACGTGCAGACCGTGATAGACTACCTGAGGCGAGAGAACAACCCGCACCCGACGTCGACCATCGCCCTGTGGGGACGCAGCATGGGCGCCGTGAGCGCGGTCTTCCAGGCGGCGCGGGACCCGGGCATCGCGGGGATCGTGCTCGACTCGCCCTTCGCCAGCCTGGAGCAGGTGGCCGTCGAGCTGGTGACCAACGCGCCGGAGCAGGTGCCGGGCGCGCCGTCGGTGCCGCCCTTCTTGGTCAAGGCGGCGCTGCGCCTCGTGGCCTCGACGGTCAAGACGCGCGCCAACTTCGACCTGTACAAGCTGCGGCCCGTCGACGCGGCGGCGACCTGCTACACGCCCGCGCTCTTCGGCACGGGAGACGGCGACATCATGGTTCGCCCGCACCACTCGCAGTCGATCTACAACGCGTACAAGGGCGACAAGAACCTCGTCACCTTCGACGGCGACCACAACGAGCTGCGCCCCTCCTTCTTCCTCGACTCGGCCTCCATCTTCCTCAAGACGTGCCTCATGGCGCCCGACCACCTCCAGCTGGAGATACCCCTCGACTCTCACGGCCGGCAAATGGCGTCGATTCGGCCAAGCCGTGGCCCGAGCGGCCGCCTGGCTGGAGGCGTGCAGCATGTGCGCCCGCAGCAGGACCCGCGCGACGCGCTTGAGGAGGCGGAGGAGGCCATGCTCAACCAGGCGCTCCTCGCAAGCCTCCAGGTCAGCTCGGCCCCTGCTCCAGCCAGTGCTGCGCCAGCGGCGGCACCAGCGGGGGCGCCAGCGGCGGCGCCAGCGGCGGAACCAGCAGGGGCACCAGCGGCGGCGTCAGCGCGGGCACCAGCGGCGGCGCCAGCGGCGGCGCCAGCGGGGGCGCCAACGTCGCTGTTGGCTAGCCCTGCAACACAGCGTGCGTTAGCCGCGGGGTACGATGAGGAGGATGAGGAGCAGCTGATGTTGGCGCAGGCCATCCAACTGAGCTTGCAGGATCAGGAGCCATCGCAGCAATGACCATGACAATTGGCTCCATCCATGGATGCCGGCAGTATGGTGGAGGTGTGTGGCGTCAGCCTCCCTTATCTTGGGCCGATTGCGTCACGTCATTATTACCCCTGTGCCCTGCCGGGTCTGTTATCTTCTTATCTATCTCATCTCTTATCTCTCGACGCACGCCCGCCACCCTGCCTCCCCCCCCACCACCACCCCTGTGGCGGCGGTGTGTGCCAGCTTGGTGGCGGCGCAGGCGGCAATGCAGAATCTAGCGACCTCCATCTTTAACACGGTCGCCCTGGAGCCGACCTACGATGCGCAGCCTGGACCCAACGTTCCGCTGCAAGGGGGGTCGGCGACTGGGGTGATGCAGCCGATGAAGAGGACCACAATTCTGTTTCATACGCTATTCAAGGTGGCGTGCCTCCCCGCAGACGCCGGCCGCGCCAATCCCACAGCACGCTGCAGCCCTGCTGGCCCCACACACGCCGCAGGTTTTGGCCCTCCTCATGTACGTCTTCGCGTCGTGGATCTTCGGTGACAAAGGGTGCAAGCCGCTCACACAACCCGTGCCCCACACACACACGCCTGACCATCTAGGTGGCACACACGCGTGACGCGTCTCTCCGGCTGCGCACACAGCTACGTGTTGACCTTTGTGATGGTGACCATCCTCTCTGCGATGGACTTCTGGACGGTCAAGAACGTCTCAGGGCGGCTGCTCGTCGGGCTGAGGTGGTGGAATGACGTGGACGAGGCGGGACAGAACCACTGGAGATTCGAGAGCTTCGAGGCACGCGGCCGCCCCCCCCCGCCCTCGGTGCCCGAGGCCGTGGCCGCGCCTCCATGCCGCGTGCCTCCACGCCGTGTCTGTGTGTGAGTGTGTGTTCCCCTCTTGCTCGCAGGAGCAGCGATTCATCCACCCGACAGACAGCAGCTTCTTCTGGGCCGTGCTCTTCGCGGCGCCCGTCTGCTGGGGGATCCTCGCTTTCTTCGCCCTCATCACCTTCAAGGTCATGTGGGGCCTGCTCACCTGTGCGCCGGCCGCCGCCCTAAGCGGCAGCTCGCGACGCCCGAGCGCCCCCTGCCCCTCCCCTCCACCACCCCAACCACCCAGCCCCCCCCACACACCCCGCAGGCGTTGCTTTTACGTGCAGTGCGATCAACGTCGTCGGCTACGTCAAGTGCAAAAAGGATGCGCGCAAGAAGCTGTCAGCGCTGGGCGGAAGCGTCATGCTTAAGGGTATGGAGATGTGGGGCTCCAGGAAGGGCGCGTCGTCCTCAGGTGCGTGACGGGGGAGCAGCCTGGCCCAGACTTTGGGGCGTAGTGTGTGCGTTAACCGTCTCAACCACATCCTATTTTGCAATAGTCCGCTGCAATTCTCCCCAAACTTCTGCCGCCGCCGCGCGGGGCAATGCGGCGGGCTGGCTGGAGGCTTCGCATCCACAGCCATGGCATCCTCCGCGACGCCCTCGTTTCTAGACCCCATTCTGGCCGATGCGTTCGACCGGGAGCCATCTCTTCTCGTCATGGCCTCGGGCCTCGGGCTGCACATCGTGCTGCAGCGCCTCGTTGAGGCCAACTCAGGCCCGGAGCACCTGGTTCTCCTCCTGAACACGACCAAGGAGGACGAGCAGCAGCTGCTGGAGCAGTGCGCCGCGCGCGGTGTCGTGGCGCCTGCCATCATCAACAACGAGTGCCCCGCCCAGGAGCGGATGGAGCTCTACCTTGCGGGTGGCGTCCTGGCGGTGACGCAGCGCATCCTAGTCGTGGACCTGCTGTGCGAGCGCGTGCCCGCAGCGCTGGCGACAGGCATCGTGGTCGCGAACGCGCACCGGGTGACCGAGGGTGGCAACCTCGCCTTCATCCTCCGCATCTTCCGCCAGCTTAACCGGACGGCCTTCATCAAGGCTCTCTCCGATGACCCTCCCGCCCTCACCAAGGGCTTCGCGCAGGTGGAGAAGGTGATGCGCTGGCTGCGCGTGCGCAAACTGCAGCTCTGGCCTCGCTTCCACGTCTCCGTCTCGGCGTGTCTCGACGCGATGCAGCCCGTTGTCGAGGAGTGCTCAGTCTCGCTGAGCGGCAAGGCCAAGGAGCTGCAGCAAGCACTGCTGCGTGCCGTCGACGAGTGCCTGACCGAGCTCAAGGGCGGCAGCTCCGCCGTCGACGTGGCTCATCTCACTGTCGAGAACGCTCTCTTCAAGTCCTTCGACGTGATCGTGCGCAGGCAGCTCGACCCGGTCTGGCACCAAATCTCTCGGCGCACCAAGTCCCTCGTCGCCGACCTTCGCACCTTGCGCCAGCTGCTCAACTTTCTGGTGCGGCACGACTGCGTCAGCTTCTTCGAGTACCTGGAGACCGTCTTCGACGCCGCCTCGCTCCTGCACCCGTCAGAGCGGCCCCACTGGCTGCTCAACTGCTCCGAGGACGCCTTCGTCTTGGCTAGGGACCGAGTCTACGCGCTGCAGCGCACGCAGCCTTGCTTGTTCCAGGCCCTGCCGACGCCCGCACTCCCAGGGTCTGGACTCTCAGGCCCTGCCGACTCCCAGGCCAAGCGCCAGCGAGCCGACACAACGTATGGTGCCGCCGCAGCCGCAGCCGCAGCCGCAGCCGCAGCCGCAGCCGCAGCCGCAGCCGTCGCGCCCATGGGCGCGCCCGAGGCGCGAGGCAAGCCCCCCGAGCTGTCGGTTCGATGCGTGCTGGAGGAGTGTCCGAAGTGGGGCGCGCTGTGCTCGCTGCTCGAGGAGATTAGGCTGTCGCGTGCCGAGAAGGCAGACGACCGGGGCGATGCGGATACACCCATTCATCTCGACGAGGCCGCGCAAGGCGCCGCGGGCGCTGACGGAGGTGGATGCACGCTGGTGCTCGTGAGGGACGAGCGGACGTTGGGCATGGTGCGCGAGCTGCTGCTCCACGGCTCGCGTAAGCTGCTGGAGGCTAACTTCATGCAGTGGGTGGGGCGCCGCCGTCGTTCGCACGTGTCGTCGAGCGGCTCGTTGATCTCGACCAAGCAGCACGAAGCGGGCTTGTTGCGAGCGGCAGCCGCCAAGCTGGCTGGGCACCTGGTATTGGGCGAGGTGCAGCCGTGCCCTCTTCCTTCTCTCGAGCCGCACGCCTCGGCGTTTGGGGCCTCCGGAGGCCACACTGGGGCTCGTGCAAAAGGTGGCAAGGGAGGTCGTAGTGGCGGAGGCCGTGGTGCCGGTGGCCGGAGCGGTGGCGGCCGTGGCGGCGGCGGCGGTGCTGACGGCGGCAGTACTGGCGGTGGAGGCGGCGGTGGCGGCGGCACCAGTGGTGGTGGTTGCGATAACAGCGGCGGTGAAGTTGGAGACGGCACAGCGCTCGAAGACGAAAGCGTTGCTCAGGTGGTGGAGCTGCTGTCGATAGCAGGTAACGTGACGCTGGCAACACACAGCACGGCGGCGCAGCAGATTCTAATGGACCGCTCGCCATCTCACGTGGTGCTCTATGACCCGGAGCCTGAGATGGTTCGCGCCATCGAGCTGGCGCAAGCGGGTCGGCACTGCCCAATGCACGTCTACTTTCTGATGCAGTCGGATTCGGTGGAGGAGCAGAAGTATAAGTCGGCGCTCAAGGTAGAAGCCGAGTCCTTCCGCGCCCTCATCCACCTCAAGGGCCACATGGCGCCGCCTGAGGAGTGGGCCGAGGCAGAGATCCTGCAGCAGCCTGCCACCACCTCCAACGCCAGCACACGGCGGGGCGGTGGGAGGCAGCAGCCTCGTGCGGCGGGGCACGTCGTGGTCGACATGAGGGAGTTCCGCTCTGCGCTGCCCAACATGCTGCATCTGCACGGCATGGTCGTCCAGCCAGTGACGCTCGAGGTGGGGGACTATGTCCTCACTCCTGAGATGGTCGTCGAGCGCAAGTCGGTGAGCGACCTCGTGCAATCGCTAGCTTCGGGCCGGCTCTACAGTCAGGCGGAGTCGATGCTACGGTACTACAAGCGCGCAGTGTTATTGATCGAGTTCGAGAAAGGAAAGCCCTTCTCTCTTCAGAGCGCGAGCGACGTGGCCCAAGACATCTCGCCGAATGCCATCACATCGAAGCTCAGCTTACTGCTCATTCACCAACCGAAGCTGCGCCTCCTCTGGTCGCGTTCGGCCGAACACACCGTCGCCATCTTCCAAGCTCTCAAATCCGGCCAGGACGAGCCCGATGTGCAGACCGCGGCGAGTCTCGGCGGGAATGCGGCATATGCAGAGCAGGTCTTCAACATGACGCCACAAGATGTTCTCCGCACCTTGCCCGGTGTGCATCTGCATAACTACCGCAGGCTAATGAATTCAGTGCGCAATCTCAGAGAGCTCGCCAGCAAGACTGTCGCTGAGCTCTCGGCCATTTTGGGACCTCAAAATGCCAACCTACTCCACACCTTCTTACACCGTGACGCTGCTTGAAGAATTGATTACTTTAATTAGAAAATGCTCTTGTAATTTGGCTCTCGTACACGGTACAGGGTACGTCAACTTGATATATTACGATTACATTGGAACATTGTCATTGACGATTGAGCTTTGAGGCCTCTATCTTGACTAACTTGTGTGTTGAGCCCACGCAGCACACACAGCAATCTGTAAACTAAATAAAATATGTATCTTGCAAACCGGGCCATGCCCCCCTGCTCGTGCGCCAAGAGAATCAACACAAGTGACGAGACCGAATCAGAATCCTCGAAACAAGTCCACGGCTCCACGGGCTGCTCTTACTAGGTGTCTCGCTTCGGCTGTTTAGATTTGGTCGTCGCTTGGTCAAGCAAGAACTGGCAAGGCTGCGGCGGCAGCAACACAAGAACCTCGGTCTGTGGCGAGTAGGCACTGAAGGAGAACCGCTTGCCGTCGTGCGGAGTTAGGCAAGTGACCATGTATGCTTCATGTACAGGCTCGATCTGCAGCTCGGTACGCAGCATGTGGTACGCGTCGGCGAGCGTGTGGCCTGGGCCGATGATGAGCATTCCCCGCAGCTGCAGGCCTGCCTCGCTCTCGTGCATCACCGGCACGTCTCGTGCCGTGTCAATGAACTCATCAACCTGAAAGTTGGCGTGCCACTGCGCGCGGTTGCCCCGCGGTGCTTTGATGTCCGCTCCGCTCTGCGTGGAGCGCACGGCGGGAGGAGTGAGGTGGGAGAGTGAGGTGGGAGGAGTGAGGTGGGAGAGTGAGGTGGGAGGAGTGAGGTGGGAGGAGTGAGGTGGGAGGAGTGAGGTGAGAGGGGTGAGGTGGGAGGAGTGAGGTGAGAGGGGTGAGGTGGGAGGAGAGGTAGCGAGGGCGAAGCGAGGGGGTCGGCAGAGCAGTGCACCACATGCGAGCGAGCGGGATGACTATGTCAGAAGGGTGGGTCGCGTGGGTGCCTGCTCTGTCCTGAGGAGAGCCTCTGCGCGCGCCTCGGCTACCTTGGTGCTCGCCTCGCGGCTACTCTTGATCTCGTGCCACAGCTGCTCCTGTTGCTGAAGCTCTGCCTTCTCCTTCATATTCTCGCGACGGGAGCCTACAGTTTTCACCTGGCATAGCCCCATGTGGTTGTTCAGGAGCATGCAGCCCATGTGGCCGCAGAGACCTGGAGGTCGTTCGTCCTCTTCTACTCCGCCCGTGGTGTCGAGCGCGGCCGGCTCGCGCTGAGGATAATACAAGAACAGCGCCGGGCGAGGTCGCGTGCAGCGGAGCGGCAGCCACAGCCAGTTGGCGTAACGGTCGTACTGAAACAGCAAGCCTTTGAACGGGTGGAGCTCGCGCAAAATGCCCTCCCACCAGCAGTCGTTCCACAGCCCCTCAATCTTCTCGCCGATGAAGGGCGTCCAGTGCGAAGAGGGCGCCGACGGCGGTAGGCGGAGTCGGTCGTGCGTCATTTTCTCCACGAGGGGTGACCCGTCGTTTTCCACAAACTCATGGAAGCGTACCATCACGTGATTGCGCCCGTCGAGCTGAATGACGTCGGCCACTGACCACCCACCCTCAAAACCCTTGCCCGACCAGGCCACCTCCACAGTGTCGCCGACCTCCCACCGCGGCTTGACCACGGCGAGCTGGTACGCCTCCTCGCACGAAGGCACCGAGCGCGAGAGCTCGAAGGCTGGCTGCTTCAGACTGGGCGGCGGGAGCCAGACCTTGCGCGTGGACTGCGGGTGGCCGCCGCGCCCCTTGGGCCTGCTCGGCTTGGCCTCGATCTTCTCGGTCGCCTCTTGGATGTCAAAGTCCTCGAGATCGAAGTCCACGCCTGCGTCCTGCTTGGCGCCCGAACTCCCACTCAGACTCCGGTAAGTCCCTCCGGCAGCAGACTTTCCGTTGGCGTGGCTGGATGCGGCCTCGGAAGGTCGAGCTATCTTGGGCGGCTTGAGAGGCTTCCTGTGGCGTCCAAACCGTTTTGTGCTGAGGCGGGTTCAAATGGAGCTGCGACGCGGGTCGAGGCGCGTGTGCGACGCACCTGGGAGCCTTCTCTTTGCTTGCCGCCTTCTTAAGCGCGGGTGCGGCCGGCTGAGTAGAGCTGCTGGAGGCTCCACCGCTGCTCCCCTGTGCCGCACGCACGCACGCAGTCACTCCTCACTGCCGGCAGCAGCCCTATCCCGAACCCAAACCAACGCACCTGCTGGGACTGCCTCCATGCCTCGGTCAGCTTGGAGTCGAGGATGTTGTCCTGCGGCTCCCAAGAGTTGTGCGACGCGTCGTATCCCAGCCACTTGATGTGGTACTCGAGCTTCCCCTTCCTGTCCCTCTGTCCGAGGATCCTCTCCACCATGAACAGCTCCTTCTCCGCAGGCATGCCTCCTCGGGCTCCGTTCTGCGACGGCTTGGCAGGCTTTGCGGCAGGCTTTGCTGCGGCAGGCTTGTCCTCTGCCGCTGGACGGGCAGCTGCCGCACTGCTAGCTGGACGCGGTTCGGCATCGGAGTTTGCTCGGGAGGGCTTCGGCGACCCTGACCCTGCTGACTCTGAAGCATTCTGCCGCTTGGCTGCGGGTGGAACAGGCGGCGCTCCCTGCGCAAGTACGGCGCGCGCTTAAGTGGAGCCCGCCGCGGTGGTTCGTGCTAGGGACAAGGCACACCTTGCGCTTTGGATCGGCGGCTTTCGCCGAGCCGCTGAGCTTTTGAGGCTCGTTGATCGCCTTGCAGTTTGGGCATCGCACTTGGTAGCGCACCGCCTTGGTGCTGGGACTGAGACCAGGGATGAAGACCTCGCACAGGGTTTTGCACGACGTGCAGACGAGCCGGACGCGCGTGCCGCTCGGCGATTTTGACATCGACACGCACTCCTCGTTGTGCCCACGTTTTCCTTTTCCCCTTCCCCCCTCCTCTTCCCCTCTCTCTCTCTCGTGCCATGCCACAGGTCGCTGTGCGCTCCGTCGAGTTTGAGTTGCCTTCTGAGGGAGCGTGATGTGGCTCGAGGACGACGACACGCTCAAGGACGTCGTGCCTGTGGGCGTGCTCGTTCTGCTGCTCAGCCTGCGCGTGCTGGGCCTCTGCTGCTGTGCCACCTCCTCGCGCGGCGCCAGGCTCACGGCGAGGCGCAGGGTCCATCTTGTCATCGCCTCGCTGGCGCTCGGCCTCGGCTGTGCGGCAGCGGCTCTCCTGCTGGAAGCTTCGCCCGGCTCGCTGGTCTGGCCGCCCCCGCCTCGTGCCATCGCTGCCGCTGCGGCGTGGGGTGCCGTGTGGCCTATCGCTGCGCTCGTCGGCGTCTATGAGCTACGCGTCGAGCCGTCCCTGTGGCGGAGGCGGATTGGGGTCGTGTGGCTTCTCCTCGCGTGCGCGGCGCGCGTCGTCCCTCTCGCCCTCGGCCTGCTGAGCTCAGCAGGCTCCCAGCAGCTCCTCCCGTGGCTTCCGGTCCAGGGCACGCTGCTCCTCGCCACCGTCGTGCTCGCGGCGCTCTCGTGCGCAGCTGCACCGCGCCGGGGAGGCAGCAGCCTGCTAGGGTCGCTGGTGGTGGAGCCGCTGAACACGCGCACCGCGCCGGACGGGCGCGCCGCCGCTCCGGAAGACGACGCCGACGCGCAGGCCGAGGCCGCGGCCATGGAGCTACAGCGCGTCCAGTGGACGGAGGAGCAGAAGGATCACGAGCGCATCGCCCCACACGGCGCAGGCTGCATGGGCTTCCTGTCAGCCTTCCACAAGCTGCACCTCTCATTCCTGAGCGAGGCGAAGGAGCTGCAGAAGGCGAATGACCTCAAGAAGCACGGCAAGAAGGCCGCCGAGACCGACAGAGACGAGGGCTACACCATGTCCGACTCGGTCCGATCGTTGCGCCACCACCTGTGGGCTCTCTGCCCCAAGACCCCGCTCTTCGTCGGCGCGTGCTGCTCGGTGCTGCTGACCGCCGCGTCCTTCGGCGCGCCCTACGCGCAAGGGCGCGTCTTCGACGTGGCCGTCGACGCGTACAACCGCGGCCACAACGGCCTGCCGCCCGAGGGCGAGACCTGGCAGGGGATCTTCGACGAAAAGGCGAGACCTCCCACGCCCGCCGCTCCCGCCGTTCCCGCCGCCGCCGCTCCCGCTCCCGCCGCTGTCGCCGCCCTAACCCTAACCCTACCCTCACCTTCACGCTCACCCTCACCCTCACCCTAACCCTAACCCTAACCCTAACCCTAACCCTAACCCTAACCCTAACCCTAACCCTAACCCTAACCCTAACCCTAACCCTAACCCTAACCCTAACCCTACCCTCACCTTCACGCTCACCCTCACCCTCACCCTAACCCTAACCCTAACCCTAACCCTAACCCTAACCCTAACCCTAACCCTAACCCTAACCCTAACCCTAACCCTGCGCAGGTCATGCCATGGTTGCTGATCGTGATGGGACTCTACACAGTGAGCTGGCTCTTCGAGATCCTCGTGGGCATACTCTTCGCCGTGGCCGCGCACACGACCCTCACGCGGCTGCGCAACCGCATGTTCCTCAACCTTGTGCAGCAGGCGACCACCCTCCGTGACGCACACTGTCTTCTATGACCCTCCGCCAAGCACCACGCAGTCTTCTATGACCATCCGCCAGAGCCCACCGCGCCACGCACCACGCAGCACACCATGCCGCGCGCCGCGCCGCGCACCACGCCACGCGCCGCGCACCGCGCCACGCGCCGCGCACCGCGCACCGCGCCGCGCACCGCAGGACATTGCCTTCTACGACGCGCACGTGAGTGGAGAGCTCTCCTCGCGCCTGATCAACGACTCGGGCCAGCTGCAGGGCCTCGCGCAGTTCACGACGCAGCAGCTGCTCCAGGCGGCGAGAGATAGGGGAGATGGACAGACACGCACAGGCGTAGGGCGGCACCCTAGGACAGGCACACATAGGCACAGGGCTGCACCCTACGGCCACAGCAGCGCGCAGGGCTGCAACCGCACGCACCCCACCACCCTGCAACCCCACGCGTCCAGGCGACGGTCCGCCTCGTCGGTGCCCTCGTGGCCATGTACATGACCCACCCGCTGCTCGCGCTGCTCGCCACGGTCATCTCGCCTCACAACTACTAACCTAACCCGAACCCGAACCCTGACCCGGACCCGAACCCGAACCCGAACCCTGACCCTGGCCCGAACCCGAACCCGAACCCGAACCCCTAACCCCTGACCCCTAACCCCTAACCCCTAACCCCTAACCCCTAACCCTAACCCTCGCCAGGTCATCTCGCCGCTCAACTACTTCATCGTCAAGCGCGCGGGCTACCTCTCAGGCCTGTACGGCGTCGTGCAGAACGCCGCGCTCGCCGAGAGCAACCAGGTGGCGGTCGAGGCGCTAGGCGCCGTCCGTACGGTGCAGGCCAACACGGGCGAGGTGGGCGAGGCACCCTAGCCCTAGCCCTAGCCCTAGCCCTAGCCCTAGCCCTAGCCCTAGCCCTAGCCCTAGCCCTAGCCCTAGCCCTAGCCCTAGCCCTAGCCCTAACCCTAGCCCTAGCCCTAACCCTAACCCTAACCCTAACGCTGACCCTACCCCTACCCCAAACCCTACCCCTAACCCTAACCCTAGGTGGGCGAGGCGCGCTTCTTCGCGAGCAACATCAACCGCTTCCTGCGCGTCGTGCTCGTGACGGTCATCACGCAGACCGTCGTCATCTTCACGCAGCTTGGCCTCTCCAAGGCCCGCGACCCGAACCCGAACCCGAACCCGAACCCGAACCTGAACCAGAACCCAAACCCAAACCCGAACCCGAACCCGAACCCGAACCCGAACCCGAACCCGAACCCGAACCCGAACCCGAACCCGAACCCGAACCCTAACCCTCTCCAAGGCCCGCGACGTGCTCGTGCTGGGCTACGGCATGTGGGAGGTGATCACCGGCTCGGGGAGGGATCGCCTCACCATCGGCTCCTTCACGGCATTCAACACCTACGTGAACCTCTACGAGCAGGGCTTCTCCTCGATCGCAAACATATGGATCAACCTGCGCCAGGTGCTACACCCCCTTAACACATATCGATCATTCTACGACAGGCCCTTGCTCGCCTGGAGTAAGGCGCTTACTACACCCCCTCACCACCACCACCGCCCAGCGCGCGCCCCTACCTCCACCACCACCACCACCACCACCACCACCACCACCACCACCACGACCACCACCACCACCA
>Ga0209302_10001133_pt1 | contig 15443 bp, 14 predicted proteins | sample ArcOceMetagenome_2_FD_187445 | JGI IMG/M metagenome (GOLD analysis project Ga0209302, IMG submission 187445) | Marine eukaryotic phytoplankton communities from Arctic Ocean - Arctic Ocean ARC135M Metagenome (SPAdes) (version 2) | ecosystem: Environmental > Aquatic > Marine > Oceanic | place... | reverse complement strand
CCCCCCCCCCCCCCCCCCCCCCCCCCACCCCCCCCCCCCCCCCCCCCCCCCCCCCCCCCTCGCATCCACACACCCTGCGGAGCCGCATCCCTCGCGTACCCAGCTCCCTTTCCCCCGCACCCCCCTGCCGCTCCCCCGTCCCTCAGGTTGGCAGCTCGCGCCTACTCCACGCGACTCTGCGCTCCAAGGCCTGCTCAGCTTCGCACTCCCGCCGCCGCCGCCCTGCAACGTGCGGCGGCTGCTTAACGCGCTGCGCGCTGCCATGCCCCTTCCCACGGCGACAGCAGCGGCCGCCACCGCCGCGACCACCGCCGCCATTGTCGCCGTCGCCGCAGCAGCCGGGGGCGAGGCGGCCGCGCTGCCCGCAGCCGGGGGGGCGACGCTGCCCGCGGGGGCGGCGGTGCTGCTGCTGCAGGGCAGCGTGGTCGACGCGGCGAGCGGCGTGGCCTTCGAGCTCGACCTCTCGCCGCGTGTCTTCCGCGCGCCGCGCGCCGCCGACGCGGGCGCCGCCGCGGGCGCCGCCGCGTCGCCGCTGCTCGTGAGCTGCCGTGGGGCGGAGGCGCGTACGGTGGCGGAGCTGCTGCTCGCGTGCCGCGACATCCCCGCGCGCGCCGTGCTGGCGACCGCGCTCCCCAAGGAGGCGCTGGCGAGGGTCAAGGAGGAGGTGAAGAAGGGGCCGCTGCCCGAGGGCATCTTTTACGATGGGCGCGGCTACATCGATGGCTTCGGAGACTGGACGGCAGATCACCCGGAGCTCGAGGCGGCGGTGGAGGCGGAGATGAAAGCCCTCAACGCCAAGGCGGAGAAGAGCAACGCCGCCCTCGTCGCCCAACACGCGGCGGCCCAAGCAGAGGCGGCGGCCTACCTGGGGCGCGTGCAGGGATCTATCGAGGTCGACTGAGGCGAGCGGCCCCTGCACTGGGCTGGTCGGGCTGGTCGGGCGGGTCGAGGGGGGGGGGGGGGGGGTGAAAAGGGGGAGATTGAGCAAAGAATAAACCCCCAGGGATCAACTTGAACCAAATATCAACTGTGTAGACATTGGGATCTCACGTGTAGACATTGAGTCACGTGCGGTGTCACGAAACACGACAGTCGACACGCACGGACGCACGATGTTTGAATATTTTCACACGCCTAAAGTACACGTTACGGCTAGTTTACGACCCTCCAATTGAACCCCGTAAGTGTGACTTTTTAATCGCAGGATGAACCGGAGGCCACTGCACAAGGGGAGGTCGGTACTGTCCCAGTTTCCCGATTAAGGCTTGACCACGGGTGGTGCGATGTGCGAATCTATCGGGCGAAGCGCGTCGCGTCGTTGCCGGCGGCACACACGAAGGCAACGTGAGTAGGGAGGGTTGGTGAAACTAGCTCTAGGTTGGTTGCGCAAGAGAGGGTTGGACGGAGCGGGGAGCTGGGAGGGGGAGACTCGTGTCACAGACCAGCCGTCGCAACTCCCGACCGCTCCGATCGGCGTTAGGACCACTGGGGGCCTCCACGAGATCACGCCGATCGTGTGCGAGGACGACCCCGTCCGTGATCTCGGACTGGTTCACCGACGTGAGGGGCGAGCCGTGCGCCGAACCGTCCGAAGGTGGGAGACCCCAGCCGCTGACTGCAGAGAGCATCATCGCGAGGTGTGTGAGCATGATCATCTCGAGGAAAGGAATCAACAAATCTCAAACGAAGGATTCCACGCCAGGAGGGGGCGCAAACCCACGGGACTTGACGCGACCCCTTCCGTTCGGTTTTACGACTCTCTGAAGGGGGGGGGGGGACCTGAGTCCACCAAACCTTGCTGAAAACTCGGCTAAAGTGGGCCTCAAAAACCGCTTGCTCGCGGCGATCGCAGCGCCCGGACCCCCCCCCAGCAGTTCGTACGACTCTCTAGGGGTACCCCCGCTAGCAGTTGGTGCAACTCCCTAGGAGGGGGAGGGGGGGGGGAGGGCAAGTCCCGAGCTTGGCGCCCCCACCTGGAAGCAAGCTGCCGATCCGACTGCACGTTTCGACACCCCTCGTCGGAACACGGTGGCTGTTCTTTTCGCGGCGGCATGGAAAGATCGGTGCAATTGTTCAAAGCGGTCATCCCCGAAGCTTTGCCGCACATGGCGTGCGCAGTGGTCGCTACGTGCGACAAACTTCGCAACCGGGATATCTGCCGGGAGCATTTGTTCAACGAATCTCGAGAAGGTTGAGCCACTCCAGCCCAGAAAGGCTTTGGAATGCCCCAGCACATGCAGATCGGCCATGGCGTTGAGCTCGCGCTCCGCGAGCCCGCTGCTGCCCGATATGACGCGCACACCAAGGACGAGAGCCACCTCTGCCTCAAATTCGCGCAGAATCCAAGCCGTCTCATTATGCTGCTTGCCAAGCGAGGTTGCCACAACAACGGGCTTGCCGGAAAGGCTGCCATTGAAGAGCTGCTGCATTTGCCGCACGAAAGGCGTAATCACGGATGCTCGCACAAAGCCGGCGTACGTACCCCCAGCTTCAAAGAGCCCCATTGAGATGGATCCCTGCGCGTCCCACAGCCAGTTTGGCGGAGCCTTGTGGCAAATGCTGGCGATCCAATCGACGTCAATGTTCAGGTGGACGCCGACGAAGGCCTCCCGGTACGGGTCAAAGCTCCGGTCACTCGAATACCATGGCTGCGGCTTCACTTTGAAGAGGGAGGCAAGACCCCGCGCCTGATCTTTCCCTATGGTCGATGCGCGGGCCTCCACCCTCATGCTCGCTGCTTTGACACAGCTGTAAGGCACGATATGGGTCGAGGTGCAGTTTGGCACGCTCTTCAGCGCAACCAGCGAGCGCCAGTCACACGACCGGTTGGCCTTCTGCATGTCGGTGAGCAGGAGGCCGGCAACGTAGCAGCCTTGGGTGCATGCCTTGCGCACCGTATCCCCAAAGCGGGCGAGCTGGTTCACAGTCCCGCGCTGGAGCAGAAGCTCTTGCGGCACGATCACTTGCTTGTCGAACAAGCGCCGCTGCTGCTCTATGGTGCACCGGCTTTCCATCTCACACCTCGGGTGGTCATTGACCGCATCACCGTGCCGTTGTCGTGGGTCGCGTTCGACGCCATCGCAAAGCACCTCAGGCTGCCGCGATCGCGCGCCGCGCAGTGTGAGCACAGGCACAAGCAGCAGGGCCGTGGTCCTTACAATCTGTATGGCGGCAGAGAGTGGCCTCGGGGCATGGCTCTGTGGGGATGAAGGGCCACTTGCCTGCCCGCTCACCGTCGAGAGGAGCACGAGGAAGATAAGGCTCCAGACGCTTGCCACGAAGCATGAAAGCTGTGGCATCTCTTCACGCAGGCATGCGAACAAACCGAAGAAAAAGGCGCAACACGAACTGTTGCTGTTGAACTTAGCTCTTTATTGACGGTGAAAACGCTAACAGGCATGACAACGGTTGCAGTCGAACTGTTGGTCGGTTTGCTGTTGTTTTGCTCGAATAAACTCTGAACTCTGAACAGTCGAACTGTTGCAGCATAAATAGGGGAGGTGCATAACCTGTTTTGCTACCCAACTGGTGGTCGCCCCCGGGGCCGGAGTCCGCGTCGGCGCCCGGGCCGGCATCGGAGTCGGAAGCCGGCCCCGCGCGCTAATGAGCGTATTTGTCGTTACGCAAATTTCCTGGCTTCGGTGCATCTGTACGCGTTGCACGACTCACCGCTGCCGCGCTGCTCGCGTTTGTCATGAGGGAGACGCTGTGGGCTCTCGCCCTGCGCCCGGAACACCATCCGCGAAGCGATCAGTCGGGACACGTCGAGCAGCCAGCATGTGCAGGACACGCTGTGTCCGAAGGAACCGCACGCGCAGCGCAGCTGGCACCTTACAGCGGTCTCACACCGCCAGTGCAGTCGGAGGATCTGCCACCAGAAGTGTGGTTGCCGACTCTCTCTGACGACTTCTCGGTAAGCGGCGATCTCCGAGAGTAGGTAGGGATGTTAATGTTTATGTATAGAGGGAGCCCACGAGCGCACGCGACAGCGAAGCACCACTTCCCTCTAATACCACTATACGGGATGAAGGGCGGGTAAAAAACAAAGGCTGCCGCTGGGGACAAACCGCAAGAAATTTGCTGAGCGCCTCCGAGGCTCCAGCGCTTGCGACCACTTTTGGGAACGCAAGTTCCCATAAACAGCGTTTGTTGGTGCCCATGGGGGGGCATTACACCCCTCCAGTGTGGCCGTTTAAAATCACAGTCCATGCCTCCAGCTGGGTTTTGAGCAGAGGGGCCATCGTGTGATGTTAAGCTGTTAAGGCAATGTAGCTTTCTGGGAGGGTGGTGGTTACCACCCCGTCACCCTGCAGCAGTGTTGTGGCTGTTACTGACTGTGTTTGCGGCTGGATTCTTCGTCGATGTTGAGATCATGCCGATGGGTGCTTTGTGCCTTGGTATGTACTGCAGCAAGCACCACCCGGGTGTGTCCTAAGTCAACGCGAGATCGCGACAGCGTCCTGGTGGTCACGCGATCCATGCTTGAGCAGGCCTACCTCAATGGCTTTGTTGCATGGTACACAAAGCTCGGCGTTGAGTGCTTTCTCCTTTTCCGCGACGATCCAGCTACAACTGCTCTGGCTCTACCACCCTTGCCCGGCAGCGTCAAAGTTTTTCAGTCGAAATCGAAAATCGGGGGGAACCATCTGCTCAAGGATTTTCTCGAGCCAGTAAAGAGGTCGGAGTACACCTGGGCGCTTGCCGTAGATACCGACGAGTACCTCCTCTTGGCGCCGCACTTCCGTTCGCTTGCGCACTATATAGCCGATATTGGAGGCACACACCCAATGGCGATCATCGACGCGTTTCAGTTTCCATGGGCGCGAGTCGAGATGCTCCAGCCGCTCTGCTCGCAGAGCCGGGTGTGTCGTGCACTGCAGGACCCCAACCTGGTGTACCATTCGAATAAGCACGTGAAAACGTTGTCTCGTATCTCGCAAGTTGTTGGCTTCTCTAATGCGCACTCGCCTAGCGTCATGGTGCAGAAAGAGGCATGCACCTCGAGCCACGAGCAGCGACCCTGCGCCAGATGGCAGGTAAAGAGATCAGTCTACTCTGCTGGCATGCTGCTCCAGACGACGCCCTGTTCCTCTTGTTCCAATGCTTCCAAGCGCCTGTGGCTGTCGCCTTTCTCCCCCCCCGACGTGGCGGTTGGACGTAAATACGCGGACTCTGCGATGGTGCACGTACAAACGCGCAGCCTCGCCAACATGCTCACGAAGGCAGCCGCGACGCGCTTGGAGAACGGGAAGGGAGAAGTCGTAAAGGGCATGGCCAACGCCAGCGCTCTCGCCCGCCTCGCGCAGCAGGCCAGCCAATACCAAGAACGGCCTGCGCTACTCGCATCATTCAAGGAGGCCGTCGGGGTGAAGGCGGCGCTCGCTTTCATGGTCGATCTGCCGCTCAACTTGAGCCACCTTATTCACGCTGCCCGTCCACCTGATGACGATCCGGCCATGTGCGACGCGGAGCGCGAGCAGTCGATCTTCAACGACGTCTTCACTGCACAGGGATTCGCGCCCAGACGTTTGTGGAAGCTGCTGCAAGACGTCTCAGCTGAGCTCTTGCCGCTCCACCAGTAGCTCCATGCGTCACAAAGAGTTCACTCTCAACGCGTTTGTGTCACGATTAATTTCTTGATGCGACTCACTTTTTTGAGGCTCAGTTGTCACGCTATGTATATACACATTGTTTCTCGGTGTATAAGTATATAAGATTTGCTCCCTTCAGGCCCTTGCAGGATGCAGCGTGCGGCAACGGCGCCCGTGAGCGTGACAGCTGACACCGCGCCGTGTGACTGCGCGGCACCCGGGGGTACTAGACGTAAGGGGTCGGTCGGACTTTTGGTTTAGCAGATATGTTCTCCTGTTGTTTTCCTGTGAGGGTCACGAGGTAGAGATCAACTTCTTATCCAAAGGTGGCTGGGTTCTCAAGGGCGACTGCCCCGCGCTCTCACCCTCCCTCCTGCCGCCTCCGCCATTGACCCGTGGTTTTCCCCCCCCTCGCCTATCTATCTATCTATCTATCTATCTATCTATCTATCTATCTATCCCCCTCGCCAGCTGGCCGGAAAGGGAGGTAGCAAACCAACAAGGGGGAACCTCGGCCACACCGCGCCGTGAGCTGCGCGGCCTCATGACATCTGCGCTGACACTCGAGGCCCTGCCCGACGTGGTGCGCCGGCACGTGACGGACGTAAGGGCCATAGACATGCACACGCACCTGCTTCCGCCGTCGCATGGCACGGGAAAGGACAGCCTCCTTCTCTTTGGAATCGACGAGCTGCTGACCTACCGTAATATGCCACACCGGGCTCGAACCCCGGGCTAACAGGCCCGCCACTCACGCGTCGGGCCGTGCCTTGGACAGACTACCTCGTGGCCGAGCTCTTCATGGTGATGCCTCTCGAGTCGCCTCTCGACTCCGTGAGCCACCCAGGCGCGGCACCAACCCCCGACGAGTTCTTCGCCTGGCCCAAGGCGCGGCAGGCGGAGCTGGTCTTCGAGGAGCTTTTCATCAAGCGCACGCCACTTTCCGAGGCGCGCCGCGGCGTGGTCACGGTGCTGAAGAAGCTCGGGCTGGAGCAGCTCCTGCGGGAGGCGCGCGCGGCGCCGCCACCGCGCCGGCTCGATGCGCTGCGCGCGTGGTTTGCAGCGCAGGAGCCGACCGCCTACGTGGAGAAGGTCTTCGATCTCGCCGGGATCCGCTACGCCGTGATGACCAACATCCCCTTCTCGGCCGAGGAGGTGCAGCACTGGTTAGGGTTCGGGTTAGGGATTTAGGGCTCACCGTAACCCTAGCCCTAGCCCTAGCATTAGCCCTAGCCCTAGCCCTAGCCCTAGCCCTAACCAGGCGCAGCACTGGATGCCCGACCCGCTGACCGGCGCGGTGCCGCCCGTGCCCGCATGCCTCCGGCCCGCGCTGCGCGTCGACCCTCTGCTGGTGGGCGACTGGGCAGGCATCTCTGCGGTACTCGCGCGCTGCTCGCCGCCATACCCGCTCACCCTCGCGGGCTGCCATGCGTTCATCGCCGACTGGGTGCAGAGGATGAGGCCTCTCTATCTGATGGCATCGACACCACATGGCTTCTCCCTCCCTCCCGCCTCCTCCGCTTCCTCCGCCTCCACCGCCCTCACAGCCATCGCCTCCTCCGCCACCGCCGCCGCCACCCCCGCCGCCGCCGCCGCCTCAGGGGCGGAGCCGCCCACCCGCGCGCAGCTGCTGGAGGAGGTGCTGCTGCGCGTGGCTGCGGAGGAGGGGCTGCCCATCGCGCTCAAGGTCGGTGCGGTGCGCGGCGCCAACCCCGCCCTCCGTGGCGGCGGCGACGCCATGGAGGTGGCCGACCTCAGTTTTGTGCGACAGCTGTGCGTGCGCTACCCGCACGTCAAGTTCCTGCTGACGGTCCTCTCGCGCGACAACCAGCATGAGCTGTGCGTGCTCTCCCAGACCCTCTTCTATCTGAGCCTAATCCTAACCCTGACCCTAACCCTACCCCCAACCCTGACCCTAACCCCAACCCTAAACCTAACCCTGACCCTGATCCTGACCCTACCCCCGACCCTGACCCTACTCAGAGCCCGAGCCGAAATCTGCCGCTGCCCCCAACAGGTGCGTGCTCGCGCGCAAGTTTGGCAACCTGCACATCTACGGCTGCTGGTGGTTCTGCAACAACCCATCGATCATCGAGGCCACGACGCGCATGCGCCTCGAGATGCTCGGCACCGGCTTCACCTGCCAGCACAGCGACTCCCGCGTGCTCGATCAGCTCCTGTACAAGTGGCCACACTCGCGCGAGGTCATCTGCCCGCTGCTCGTCGAGCAGTACTAACCCTAACCCAAACCCAAACCCGAACCCGAACCCCAATCCCAAACCCAAACCCAACCCGAACCAGGTGATCTGGCCGCTGCTCGTCGAGCAGTATAAGAACCTCGTTCGAGCGGGGTGGGAGGTGCGCGAGGAGATGATTGAGCGGGACGTTGCGCTGCTCTTTGGTGGCGCCTTCGAGGCCTTCGTGGCAAAGTGAACCTGGCCACGTCTACAGACTGCAGCTGTACAGTATATGTGCATGATTGTAAAGCACGCCCTAAGATCAGGGCATATATAGGAAGGGACCGCGCAGAGGAAGTACTACAAGTAGCGGCGCGCGCGGTAGTGGCGCGGGGCCGAGTCGGCCACGGCGGGGGCAACTCGCAGCGGCGAGTCGGACCCGGCGAGGGCGCCTCGCCATTTAAAGGAGGGTCCGAGTGCGGGGTGGTGTGTGTCCGCTCTCCACACAACCCCGCTTAGTACCGCACAGACTCTCGTATGATGTGTAAATATCTCGTGTGTATTAAAATCTACTACCGATTTTGAAATGTCTATAACTGCGATGTGTTTGCAACTTGCATCACAGATGCTGCACCACATGCGCACACGATCGCGGTTCGCGGCCGGGGGGCTGCGCCTCTTGCGTGTCGTCAGCTACCCGTTGCCGCCGCCGTATCACCCGCCGCCACGTCGCCCACCGCAGCCGAGTCGCCCGCCGCAGCCACGTCGCCCGCCTGCGCACGCACGCGAACACCACTGAGCAAACATAGCGAAGATCCGTACAGCAACTACGGTAGAACAAGACCGTGAACGACGCATCCAAGCGCCATCACAGATGCACTTGTCAACATCCAATCATGCCCCACATCCTAAGCCGCAACGCCAACCCACGCCACTCGCTTGCCCGCATCGCGTACTTCTCCGCGCGTAGCCCTAGGTCAGACAGACCGCCGCACCGGCCCTAAAAACGACCTGGCATAGCGTCGACCCCAAGCCGACGCAAACAGCCGCCCGCCATTGCCTTCAGGGCCGCGCTCGAGCCCTCATGCACCCTCATTCTTTTTTCTTTTTTATAACTCTCATTATTTTTTGGGCGCATGTAATGTACACTACTATCCCGGTCCACGCTAGACTTTGAGGGCTAGGAACGCGGCCACCCCTCGCTTGACCCAGTGTTGCTGTGGTCGGTCCGAGGCGAGCTCGCAGGCCATGACGAAGTTGGTCGAGTGACCGGTCGTCGAGAGCACACCGAAGCGGGCCAGCGTCTTATACACTGTGGTGACGAAGATGCCCGAGTCCGGATCGACGCGGTGGTCGACGGGGACCAAGTGCATCATGGGCAGCGAGGTGTAGAGCTCCTTGGAGCGCGACTCGGTGAGTAGATGTGTCTCCGAGTCGACGCGCGCGCCCTCGATGAACATGCCGAAGATGAGCACGCCGTTGGTGGGCGGCAGCTTGACCTCCTCGGGCAGGGTGTGGGTGAGCTGGTAGCTGAACGAGACGGTGTCGATCGGCAGCTGATACTTGCGTGCATGGTTCTGCATGGTCCCGGTTAGGAAGGCCTGCGGGAAGTAGAAGCCCGACACCCAGAAGGCCGCCGGCTTGCCTCCGTCGAGCCAGCTCTGCAGGAACTGCAGCCGGTCGCCCAGGTCGGGCACCCAGGCGCCGAGCGGCTTCATCGAGGGGTAGGCGGCATTGGCCCACATGTCGGGCACCTGGTTGTTGAAGAGCTGCGTGCCGAGCACCTCGAGCTCCTGCGTCATGACGACGGCGCCCTTGAGGGCCTTGCGGAAGTCCTTGAGGCTCTGGTGGATGATCACGATGACCTTGTTGTAGCGGATGCACTCCTGCTGGACCACGGTGTTCATGCTGTCCTCGTAGATGGTGGGGTACTTGTCAGCGACGGCCTCGAGGTTGAAGGGCTGCGGCGTCTTGGACAGGATGTCGTCCGCGGTCTCGTCGAGCAGCTCCTCGCGCGTCTTGCCGCCGCCGCTCGCCGCGCGCGGCTGCAGCGAGAGGATGGCGGCGAACATCGTGTACGTCTCGTTCTGCGCGCACGTGATGTCGGCGTTGTCGTGCAGGCCGAAGACCTCGGGCCCCGCGTTCACCGGCAGCTCCTGGATCATCGCGAGGTAGCCCTCCTTGTCCTCGGCGGCGATGGTCTTGTAGTGACCGCTAGGGCTGAAGGCATAGGCCTCGCGCAGCACGTCGGCGTTGATGAAGTCATACAGCTGGTTCTTGATGGTGCGCCGGTCCCAGGTGTCCGTCACGCGGCCGCCGTAGTTGACCTCCGCGGTGAGCTCCGTGACCACCTTGAAGGGCACCACGTCGTAGTCTCTCACGAGGAGCTTCGTCTGCTCGAGGCAGATGTCACGGTCCGAGGCGGTGAAGCCGTAGGCGATGTTCCACCCCAGGGGGCCGAACTTGCGCCGCTCGAGGATGACCGCGTTGAAGAGGAGGAGGCCGAACATGAGCTTGCGCCACGTGTCCATCTTGCCTGCATCCATCTCACCATCCTCGCTCGGCTCGAAGGACTCGGGCGGCATGGCGGCATACGCGGTGCGCAGGTTGGCCCGTAGCCCGGCGGGGGGCTCGTTGGTCATCTTGACGCCGTTTTGCAGCACCGACACGGGGAACTTGGCCGACGGCATCGAGGTGAGCCATAGCCGGAAGTTGGGGTCGGTCTTCTGCGGGTCGATGTCCTCGACCTAGGGTTAGGGTCGGGGTTCGGGTAAGGGTCAGGGTCAGGGTCAGGGTCGGGGTTGGGGCTAGGGTCAGGGTTGGGGTTCGGGTTCGGGTTAGATGTCAATGTCCTCGACCTCCTTCTCGAGCTGTGTGAGCCATGACACGTACAGGTGGCAGTTCATCAGCAGGACCCACCGCCCCTGCTCCTTACCCTCCTTGATCAGCCGCTCGGCCTTAGGCCCCTGCCCCTGCCCGAGGGATATGTAGTCGAGGCGCGAGCCCATGCCGGCGTTGTCAGCGTACCCGAGTAGGCCCTTGACCGGGTCGGCGCCCGTCGAGAGGATGAAGATGAGGGGCAGGTTGACAGAGGAGTCAGTGAAGGCGGCGTGCAGGTCGAAGGGCGGCGGCTCGATGAATCTGCGCCCGAGCTCGATCTCGACGAAGCTCTGCAGCGCGGTTAGGGGTAGGGGTAGGGGTAGGGTTAGGGTTAGGGGTAGGGTTGGGGGGTAGGGGTAGGGTTATATTTGGGGGTAGGGTTAGGGTTAGGGTTGGGGAGGTAGGATTAGGGTTAGGGTTTGGGTTTGGGTTTGGGTTTGGGTTTGGGTTTGGGTGAGGGAAGCCGACGGGGACAGTCACCTGCAGCGCGGGCACGCACTTGTCGGGCCGGAGGCAGCGCAGCACGCAGAGCCTCGGCAGCGAGTTGAGGTGGGACCACTCGCCGGGCAGCGTCGCGTCCTGCGGCGCCAGGTCGTTGTAGAGCTTGTGCCACGCGTCGATGTTGGCCGCCACATGCTGCTCGATGTTCTTGAACGAGTCAAGCTGCGCCAGGTTGAGGAACTCGATCCACACGCCCTCCTCGAGCCAGCCGACGTCCGGCTTGGCCACGCCGCCCGCGAGCTTGCCGCCGGAGAGCAGGAAGCGCCACTCACCCATGTCTATCTTGTCCTGGCCCATCATGATCTTGATGGTGAGGAGGAAGGAGAACATGAGCTTGTGCGTCTCGAAGATCGATCGGCAGACGTTGACGTAGAGCGAGTAAGTGATGTAGTCGTTCATGATGACCACACGCTTCTCCATGTCGTCCGTCTTCTCGCTCGCGACGCAGCCCTTCACGAAGAGGTCCTTGAACCAGATGAGTGAGTACTGGTACATGGGGTCGATGCTCGCGAGGTCGGAGATGGCAAAGAAGAGCAGCGAGCCACGGTTGGCCACGGGGATGTACTTGGCCGAGAGCACGTCGATCTCCTCCTCGGCTACCGCCGCCTCGGCCACGGCCTGCAGGATCTCCTCCGAGGTCACCTGGTTAGGGGTAGGGGTAGAGGGTAGGGGTAGTGGGTAGTGGGTAGGGGTAGGGGTAGGGGTAGGGGTTAGGGTTAGTCCTCGTAGGTCACCTTGGAGATGCCTAGCGTCTCTATGAGCGCGGTGTCGTCGAGGATGTTACCCTCGCTATTGGATAGCATGTAGAGAATCTCGTCCTGCAAGTCCTGTAGCTTGCTCTTGTTCTCAGCGCCCTGAATGACGTTAGGGTTAGGGTTAGGGTCAGGGTCAGGGGTTAGGGCTAGGGTTAGAGGAATTCGGGTTCGGGTTCGGGTTCGGGTTCGGATTCGGGTTCGGGTTCGGGTTCGGGTTCGGGCTTGGGCTCGGGTTGGGGTTGGGGTTGGGGTTGGGGTTGGGGTTGGGGTTGGGGTTGGGGTTGGGGTTGGGGTTGGGGTTGGGGTTGGGGCTCGGGTCGGGGGTCTCACCTGGATGACGAGCTGGCTCTTCTTCTCGGCTAGGTCTGGCCGCTCCGTCTCCACTGTGGTTACTAGTAGCTGGTCCTCGAGGCCGTTGGGCGTGATGGTGAAGTTGAGCAGGGCGACCTTGACGCTCACCTGGTTGGGGTTAGGGCTAGGGCTAGGGTTAGGGCTAGGGACTAGGGCTAGGGGTTAGGGCTATGGGGTGGGCCTAGCGGCTAGGGTTAGGAGTTAGGGCTAGGGTTAGCTTGACGCCATGCTCGCCTCCGGGGCATAGTGTGGGTTGGGGATGACCGTCGTCAGGCTGAACTTGAAGTCGTGGTGGTAGGGGATGATGTTGTCGCCGAGCTTGATGACGAGCGAGCCCGATGCGTCCTTATAGGTCTGGCAGGCGAGGATGGGCTCGAGGCTGGGGTCGAGGAGCTCGAGGACATTCTCGAGCAGCATGGGGTTGCCGAGGCGGATGCACATCTCGAGAGTCTGTTGCACGCGCTTGGCCGAGTCGGAGGCCTTGCACGTCTTGACTTGAGCCTTGGCCTGGGACAGCTTGATGAAGCGGTTGGCTTGGCCCTGCGGGTCGATCATCAATGGCCACCGCTTGGTCGAGGTCATGATGATGCCTGGGTAGGGTGGGGGCTAGGGTTGGGGGCTAGGGTTGGGATCAGGGTTAAGGGTTAGGCTTACGCTTGAAGGGTTCGGGTTCGGGTTCGGGATTGGGGTGAGAAGGGGGGAGGGGAGGGGTGCATGGGTACCGTTTTCGATCGAGAAGTTGTCTGCGGGCAGCCCGTCGATGTTCCACTGGCGGACGACCACCGGGTCGGCGAGGATCTTGGCGAGTGAGGAGTCCTTCGAGTGGAGCATCTTGACCCTGTCCATCTCCGCGAGCCACTCGTTCACAAGGGCCGAGCGGTATGAGGCGACGAAAGGGCCCAGGTACGAGATCGAGCCAGCACACACGAGGACATCGCCCACCATGGCCTTGAGCTGCTCGCCTAGCGCCTCCACCGTCTCCTGCCACGACTTGGCCTCGCCACCAAGCCCGCCGATGAGCTTGTCCGCATTGTCGAGTTGCACGGTGCATCGCGCCACCTGCTCCTCCAGCTGTGCCATCTTGTCGACCGCCGCCTGTAGCGCGGCCTCGAGCTGCGCAACCTTCTCGTTGACGGCCTGGTAGTGGTCAGTGGTCAGTGGTCAGTGGTCAGTGGTCAGGGTCAGGGTTAGGGTTTCAGGGTTAGGGTTAGGGTTAGGGTCAGGGGGTTAGGGTCACCTTGAGCTGGCCCTCCGCCGTCTCTTTCATGGTCGTGGCCTCGCCGAGCTTGGAGGTTGCGGCGGCGAGCGCGATTCGCTTGGGCTCGACTTCCTTGGCGACGTAGTAGTAGGTGCGCATGGCCTGCGCCCACATGCACATGGCCTCACACGCCACGCTCACCTTGGCGATCGCCTCGGGCGTGAAGTCATCTTGGTCGCAGATGGGATCGACCAGCTTGATGATACTCTCGGGGATGTTGTCCTTATCGAAGTCGATCAAGGCCTGCTTGAACTTATCGGGGCCGAGGTCGTTGAGCATCTTGGACGATGGGCCCCAGTAGTCGTCGATCTTCTTCTGCGGGTTGTCCGGGTCGGCTATCTTGACACTCTTCACTCCGAACATGATCGCCACCGCCTTTAGGGTCAGCTTGACACCACCAGGCGGCTTCTTGAGCGCCTTGACCTGTAGGGGTAGGGTTAAGGTTCGGGTTAGGGGGTCCGGGTCAGGGGGTTCGGGTCAGGGGGGTCGGGTTCGGGTTCGGGTTAGGGATGGGGCTTGACCTCGACGATCTGGCTCTTGTCCAGCTTGGCAAGACACTTGACTGCGGCGTCGAGGGCAGGCAGTGCCTTTGCGAGGCCGGCCTCTGCACTCTCCTTGATCTCCTTACACTCCGCCGCGATGATGTTGGCTGAGGCCTGGTTAGGGGTAGGGGTAGGGGTAGGGGTAGGGGTAGGGGTAGGGGGTAGGGGGTAGGCTTAGGGGTAGCTCTAAGGCTTAGGGTTAGGCTTAGGGCCCGCTCTGGGCGTACCGTGGCGTCCGCGGCCTCCTTCTGCACGACGGTCGCCTCCTCCTTGTCCTTAGCGATCTGCACCTGCTGCGCCTGCACCTCGATTGTGGTCTGTTCGAGCACGGGCTGCTGCTCCGCCAGTTGCTGCTGCAGCGTTGCCACCTCGCTCTTGGTCGTGTTCAGCTTGTCAAGGCCGTTCATCAGCCGCTTCCGCTTCTCGCTTACGGCCTGGTAAGGGTTGGGGTTGTGGTAAGGGTTGGGGTTGGGGTTGGGGTTGGGGTTGGGGTTGGGGTTGGGGTTGGGGTTGGGGTTGGGGCGGGGGAGGTGGGCCCCCCACCTTCTGGCGCATCTCGAGGACCATCTTGGTCATGTTGATAAGCTCAAGGTACGAGGTGGGTGTTACGTAGTTGTGCCGGCGCATCTCGTCCAGGTACTGCCTGCTCTTGACACTCACGGTCTTATGCATGGTCGAACACATATGGCCGGCGACGCCGAAGTCGGCGAGCTTGACCTGGTGAGGGTGAGGGTGAGGGTGAGGGTGAGGGTGCGGGTGAGGGCGAGGGCGAGGGTGAGGGTGAGGGTGAGGGTGAGGGTGAGGGTGAGGGTTAGGGGTTAGGGGTTAGGGTTGGGGTTGACCTGCTCCGCCTCTGCGGCCATGAGCTTGCGCGCCACGCTAGAGAGCGCGTCCTCAGGCCAAGGGAAGAACCAGGAGATGGTGGTGTTGTTGATCAGGGAGGGGAACTGGCGGATGCGCGTGCGGTACTCGTCACCGAGCGGCGACATGGCGAGGACAATGTGCACGTGCCGCTTGACTTGCTTGATGAACATGGCGTAGAGGTTGGTCTTGTTCACGGGCAGCCCCGCCTGGACGACGAGCGGGTTCATCTTCTCGAAGATGAGGCCGAGGTCCGCCTCCTCGAAGAGGTTGGGGACCTCGCCAGCGCTCAGGACGTTGTTGATGTTCTCGAGGAAGATCTCATCGGCGATCTGCACGTCGGTCAAGGGGAAGGCGGGTAGGGGCTAGGGCTAGGGCTAGGGCTAGGGCTAGGGCTAGGGCTAGGGCTAGGGCTAGGGCTAGGGCTAGGGGTAGGGCTAGGGCTAGGGCTAGGGGTAGGGCTAGGGCTAGGGCTAGGGCTAGGGCTAGGGCTAGGGCTAGGGCTAGGGCTAGGGCTAGGGCTAGGG
>Ga0209302_10001131_pt1 | contig 15448 bp, 4 predicted proteins | sample ArcOceMetagenome_2_FD_187445 | JGI IMG/M metagenome (GOLD analysis project Ga0209302, IMG submission 187445) | Marine eukaryotic phytoplankton communities from Arctic Ocean - Arctic Ocean ARC135M Metagenome (SPAdes) (version 2) | ecosystem: Environmental > Aquatic > Marine > Oceanic | place... | reverse complement strand
GACCACAGCGGATGTCCGCTGCTGCCCACAGCCCTGCTGCGTTCCTTCCGGGTGCCGGAAGAAGATGACCACGCCGTGCATCTTCACAGCGCGGTCACCTGCAGCTCTAGCCTGGCTGGCAACGCGTAAAGCAGCGGTCGCCCGCGGCAGTCGTCGTCCCTCCCTAAAGAGATAAGAGATATCTTATCCCTCCCTCTCCTCGTGCTGTCCGGTCTCTCCGTTCTTGTCGTCCGAGACACGCGCTGCCACGCGCTTCCAGCGTTTCGATGTCCCCTCGGGGATGGCGGCGACGCCGCGGCGGTCAGCTCGACGTCCTGCCTGCTCCCGTGTCCGCACACCATTCGAAAGCTGGAGCGGGCGGCAAACTTTCGGCAAACTTCTAACTAGGCGCTTGGGTGGCTGCATGCCTCCTCTGCGCCGAGGGGGCGTTGGCTCCTGGTTGGTTTTCGCCTGCCTGTTGGTTTTCGCCATGGATGCATCCTCCCCGCCAAACCCCTCCAGTGCTGCGGCCAGTGCGTCCGGTCTCTCCCAGCCCGCCGAGGAAGGCAGCGATACCGAAGTGCTCCTCACTCTAACTCCTCACCCGGGACCAAGCTGAGGTCGCCCGAGGCGCTCATGCACATGGTCACGCAGAACGGCTTGTGGATCCTCAACCACCATTAGATGCGCCATGCGGCCTCGAGAGCTGGGGCGCGCCGGCAAGCTCGAGGCGCTGCGCGACGGCCTGTATAGGCGCCGCGCCGGCTTCGCTCCAGGCGCAGGCGGGCCGGGCCGGGCCGCGGCGAGTTGCGGCGCGAGGCGGAGGTGGGGCGGGGCGGGCGGGCGCTCTCGGACTCTGCACGTGCGTACCTTGTCTGCTGAGAACAGACTTTGTCTGTCTGCTGAACAGACTTGTCTGTCTTCTGAACGGACTTGTCTGTCTGTTGGCAATTTTCGCCTGTTGGTTTTATCCGGCCTGTTGGTTTCACACCGGCCTGTTGGCAATTTCCGGCCTGTTCGGTCTGTTGGCAATTTCCGGCCTGTTCGCTGTTGGCAATTCCGGGAGGCCCAATGTCGAATACTTTGAATGACGATGCACACCCTAACCCTAACCCTACGCGACGCACACGCGCACGGGTACCCACACGCACACACCCGTGCCGCCGGCGCCCGCTTAATCCGGTTGCATCACCAGCGCTGCGCCCGACAGGATCCACTTGTTCGGGTCCACGGACGTGCGCAGCGGCCCCGCGAAGACGAAGGTCGGCCCGCGCACCGTCGTCGAGTAAAAGGGGCAGATGTACCGGCCGACCGCCTTGCGCATGACGTTGAGGCAGTCGACGGCCTTGTCGACGGTGCGCGCGGTGAGGTGGATCATCGGCATGATCGGGTAGAGCTCCTTGGGCCGCGACTCGACGATCGCGCCCAGGGCCATGCTTGCCGGGAGGCCCGCGGCGGCCTCGAGCTCGTCGGCGATGGTGGGCTCCTCGCACGACCAGCGCGCGTTCTCCATGAAGAGGCCGTGGATCTGCGCGCCGTCGGGGGGCTGCGACTCGACTGTGGAGGTGTCGTAGACATCGGTCACCTCGATGTGCACGCGCATCTGGTCGAGGGAATACTGGTTGACGCGCGCCGTCACCTGCAGCGACGCGGTGACGAAGCCCATAGGGTTGAAGCAGCCCGGGAGCCAGACCGACGGCGGCAGGTCCTCCATGGGCTTGGTCGGCGCCGACCACTCCTCGAGCTGGATCCAGCGCAGCCTGAGGTCCTCTTGCCAGTTGGACATGTTCTTGCGGTTGTACGTGCCGGTGGGTCCGATCTGGCCGCACGTCTTGAGCCAGCTGGGCGGCACCTGGTTCATGAAGAGGGCCGTGATGAGGCCGTCCATGGCGTCGGAGATGTTGAGCGCGCCCGAGAGGCCGAGCGCGAGCTCGGAGAGGTTCTGGCGCATCATGCCCAGGATCTTGTTCATGCGCTCGAGCTCCTGCGAGACAAAGACAACGTAGGGCGAGCCCTTCTCCTTGATGCGCGTGCGGATCTCGACCATGTTGAAGTCCTCGCGCAGCCCTTCGAGGAGAGACACCTGGATCTCGGAGACCTTGTCCTCCTTGGACATGCCGCCGCCGCCGCCGCCGCCGCCGCCGCCCACCGAGAGGATGGAGAAGAAGAGGCCGCTGGCGAGCGCGTTGAGCAGCGAGATCTCGGCGTTGGGGTGCATGCCGAAGATCGTGGGCGCCTCGGCCGGCGAGCGCTCCTCGATGTACTGCTTGTAGTCGGCGTACTCGCCCTCGATGAGCGGCTTGAAGTTGGGCGACAGCTCGAAGCCCGCCTTCTCGTCGATGAGGTCCGGGTTGAGCAGCACGTCGAGGTACGTGGCGGTGATGCGCCGGTCCCACGGGTCGGTGATGTGCCCGCCATACATGACCTCGCCGAAGAGGTAGCGCACGTCGGCCCACGGCGTGTCGGCGTTGGCCTCGATGTAGTTGTGCAGGATCATGCCGCACACCTGCAGGTCGCCGTTGTTCCACGCGTACGGCCGCGAGAAGCCCTGCGTGCCGAACTTGCGCCGGCCGAGGCAGAGCGAGTGGAAGAAGGAGAGCGTGAAGAGCATGGGCTTGAACGGCACTTTCTTGTTCGACTTGTCGAAGGTCGACTGCGAGAAGAGCGACCACGCGCCGCGGAAGAGCGACTTGACGTCGGTCGGTGGCTCGCAGGCCACCTTGATGGCCGACTGCATGATGCCCTCGGGGATGAGCATCTGGTCGGGCAGGCCGGGCGGCTCGGCAGTGACGAAGCAGCGGAAGTCGACGTGGCCCTGCTCGGTGGCGATCTCCAGCTTGCGCTCGAGGATCGGCAGCCAGGCCTGCATCAGGTGGACGTTCTGCAAGAAGGCCCAGCCGCCCTCGAGGGTGAAGCGGTCGAGGACGTTCTCGCCGTTCTTCTCCTGGCCCTGCCCCATCGAGATGGAGACGAAGTTGCCCTTGGTCTCGGTGAAGCCGAGACTGGTGCCGAGCGCCTCGATCTCCTCGCCCGGGTCGACGCCGGGGAAGAGCACGAAGAAGAGCGGCGTCTGGTAGGTGCTGTTGGGGAAGGTCGCCGCGAGCGAGAAGGGCTCCTGCGTCATGAAGCGGTCGCCGAGCGTCAGCCTGATGAAGCGCTCGAGCGCGGCCGTCGCGCGGTCGGGGCGGAGTGCGCGGATGAGCAGCAGCTTGGAGAACTCGGAGATCTTCTTGAGCCAATCGCCCGGCAGGTCCTGCGACTCGGGATTGGGCCACTCGATCCACTCGCGCCAGCCATCGACGTTGAGCTCAAGGTCCTCGGGGAGGGCCTTGAAGATGTCCACGTCCTTGACCGCGCACGCCGAGGACCACTGCGCAACGGTGAGGTACTCCTGCACCTTCTGTGTCATGGGCGGCGGGTTGGGCACGGCGGTGCCCATGATCAGGTAGGTGACCTGGTCGGCAGGCGCCTGCCCCAGCCGGCCGAGCACGCGCAGCGTGAGCATCGTCGCCACGATGAGCTTGTGCTTCTCGAAGAGGCCCGTTCGGCAGTAGTCGAAGACCTCGTACGTGATGTTGTCGACCAGGTAGACGAGCCGCTCCTGCAGCCTGGCCTCGGCAGCCTCGGGGTCGGCGGCAGCCTCGGCGGCGGCGGCGGCGGCGGCGGCGGCCTCGGCAGCGGCGGCCTCGGCGGCGGCGGCGGCGGCGGCGGCCTTCGCCGCCTTCGCCTCCTCGTCCTCCTCGCCGCCGGCCTCCTCGCCCTCGGCAGGGGCAGCACCCTCGCCCTCGGCGGGCGCCTCCACGGCGGGTGCCTCGTCGCTGCCGGCGGCGAGCTTGCCGACGATGGCGCGCTGGTAGACGATGTTGAAGGAGTTGAGCGAGTAGAAGTGGAAGGTGTGGATCTTGAAGAGGTCCGAGAGTAGGAAGAACATGAGCGAGCCGCGGTTGGCCACGGGGCGGTACATCTCCGAGGCGATGTTGATGGCCACCTCGGTCTCCGCGGCGATGATCATCTTCGCGGCCACCTCGATCGAAGTGGCCTTCGAGGCCTCGAGGTTCTCGATGAGCACGATGTTCTCGGTGGGGTCGCCCTCGGCCGAGGCGAGCTGCTCGAGGATGCCGTCCTCGAGCTCCTGCAGCTTGATCTTGAAGTTGTTCTGCTGCTGGATCAGGTCGTCCTTCTGCTTGGCGAGGTCGGGCCGCTCGAGCAGCACGACGACCGCGAGCAGCTGGTCCTCCAGCCCGTCCTCAGTCACCATGAAGTTGACGAGCGTCGTCTCGGCCTGGATCTCAGGCTGGTAGTGCGGGTTGGACAGCTTGGTCTGCAGGTAGAGCTTGAAGTGGGGCGAGTAGTCCACCTCCTTGTCGCCGAGCTTGATGACAAAGTTGCGGCCGCGCTTGATCGTCTGGCGGCCGATGACGGGGTTCAGCACCGCGTCGATCGAGAGCTGGATGTTCTCGATGAGGACGGGCACGCCATTCTCGATGCTCGTGCCGAGCGTCGTCATCAGAGTCTTCTGCCCCAGGCGTACCACCTGGAGACCGCGCGCCTCCTCGTGCTTCTTGACCCACCGGATGCCCTGCAGCTGCGGGTCGATCATCACCGGCCAGCGCGCGCAGCTGGTCACGATGGCACCGTTCTCTGTGCTGACGCGGTCGGCCGGCAGCGACTCGGTGTTCCAGCCGGCGATCTGCGCGTCGGTCGTGAGGATCTTGATCGGGTCGGGCACGCCCTCGGACATGGGCACGCCGCCCTTTGCGGCGGGCAGCGTGCCGTCGAGGTAGGGGACGAAGGTCTTGTCCATGAGCTCCTTGCGGAAGCGCTTGTTGAAGCAGCCGATGTACGAGACGAAGGCCGAGGCGAGCAGCACGTCGCCCGTGAGGATGTCGAGCGAGGCAGTGAGCGAGATGATCGACTCCTTCCAGCGCGCGCCCTCGGCGCTCAGCGCCGTCATCAGCCGCTGCGCCAAGCCCAGCTTCTTCTCGAGCTTGTCGGCCACGGCGAGCACCTCCTCCTTCTCAGCGTTGGCCGCGTCGTACTGGCGCGTGAGCTCGGCCACGGTGTCCTCGGCCAGCTTCTTGGCGGCGAGCGCGGCGTCCTTGGAGGCGATGGCCGCCGCAAGGTCCTCGGCCGCCTTGTTGCCGGCGATGCGCATGGGCTCGACGTTCTCGTTGATGTCGTTGTAAATGTTGATGTTGAGAATGAAGTCGGTGAGGCCAGCGGCGGCGTTCGACTTGCGCTTCATCGTCTCGACAGTGAACTGCTCGTCGGCGATCAGCCCCTGGATGTTCGGGAAGGCCGTCTTGGGCACGAGGCCGTCATCGATCTTCTGCTTGAAGCCGAGCATCATCTCGAGGAATGCGGGCGGCGGCGACATCATCTTCTGCGCGGCCTTCCACGAGGTGTCGACCTTCTTGAAGGGCATGTCTTTCGTCTGGCTCGTGCAGAGGTTAGGGTTAGGGATAGGGTTAGGGTCAGGGTCAGGGTCAGGGTCAGGGTCAGGGTCAGGGTCAGGGTCAGGGTCAGGGTCAAGGTTAGGGTTAGGGTTAGGGTTAGGGTTAGGGTTAGGGTTAGGGTTAGGGTCAAGGTTAGGGTTAGGGTTAGGGTTAGGGTTACGGTTAGGGTTAGGGTTAGGACCTGGGTCATGCAGAGGCACGCGGCGGTCACGAGGTCGACGCCCGCGGGCGGCTGCTTGAGCGACTTCAGCTCGCCCAGGTCCTTCACGTTGAGGCTCTCGAGCGCGGCCGAGGCCGCAATCAGCGCGGGCTCGGCGGCGGCGAGCTTGGCCTCGATCTCTCCTTTGAGCTTGATGACCCCGACCTCGACCGCGGAGGCTTCCGTGGCGATCTTGTTGGCCTTGGCGGCCTCGATGCCGGCCTTGCCCTTCTCCTCCTCGAGCTTGGGGATCATCGCGTCCACCTCGACCTTCTTGGCCTCGACCTCGACCGTCTTCACCTTGATCTCCTCCTCGAGCTCGCCCACGCCGTCGGCGGTCGTCTCGAGCTTGATCACGCCGTCGGAGAGCTTGGTGATCTTGTCGTTGACCATCTTGCGCCGCTGCGCGAGCATCTGACGGAAGAGCGCGATCAGCTCGAGGAAGGACTTGGGCGTCGTGTAGTTGAAGCGTCGCTCCGCCTGCTCGTAGGCTTCGGAGACCTTCTGGACGGCGAGGAAGGAGTAGGGCATGAAGTTCATCACGTTCTCCTTGTTCTGCGGCTCGCCCAGGTCGACGTCGTCGAGGAACTTCTTCGAGACGGAGGTGAGCGCCTCCTCTGGCCACGGCTGGAACCAGTCGATGACGACGCAGTTGACCAGCGCGGGGAAGCGGCGCGTGCGCACCTTGATCTGCTCGCCGATGGGCGAGAAGCACAGGATGACGTGCAGGTTGTCGCGCACGAGGTTGATGAAGAAGTCGTAGCAGCTCTCGCGCGTGTCGGGCAGGCCGGCGCGCTTGACGAGCGGCCGCACGGCGTTGATGATGTCGTCGACGTCCTCCACCGGGAAGAGGCCGGGGATGTTGCCCGAGGAGAGCAGGTCGTTCATGTAGACGAGGAAGCGCTCGTCGGCGATCTGGCCGTCGGTGAAGATGAAGGAGATGCCCTCGCCCTTCAGGCCCGCCTTGCGGTACATGATCTGCAGGTCGGCCTTGAGGTCGTTGACGCCGTAGCGCGAGGTGATGACCACCTGGAAGGCCGAGTTGCCGTTGATGAACGTCGCGAGCCGCGCGAGCGACTGCTTACCCATGCCGCCGACGCCGACCATGAGCGCGTGGCCGCCGGAGCCCTCGATGATACGCGAGATGCGGCAGATGTGGCGCATGGCGTCCTCGAAGAGCACGAGGTTCATCGCGGCGTTGGTCTCGTTGTACTCGTCGAGCGCGCCGGTGAGCAGCTCGGTCAGCCGCGGGAAGTTCTCGATCCGGTCGTAGATCTTGTCGCCGACGCCCTGCGCGAAGTGGCAGAAGATGAGCGGCTCGGCGAAGAGGATGGGTGGCGAGAACTGGTTGAAGAACTTCTTGGCCTGCTCCATGGCGAGGTCCTTGTACTTCTTGAGGTCGTTGACGCTCACCAGCCGGTCGCCGTAGGTGCGCTCCGCCTCGTGCAGCCAGAGCTGCGTGATCTTGAGGGGGTCCTGGAACTGGCCGGGCTGACCCATGAGCATGCCCTGGAAGACGCCGGCGACGTGCCGCACGTTGAACTCGTAGTGGAAGTTGGAGGCGGTCTTGCGGAAGGTGGCGGCGACGCGCTTGTGCAGCTGCATGCCCGCCTGCACGAGCTTCTTGCCGATCTCCTGCACCTCCTCGTTGAACTTGCTCAGGTGGCCGAGAAGGAAGGTCTGGAAGATGGTGTTGAGCGCGTCGATCGACGGGAAGCCGATGGCGAACGACGCGAAGCAGCGCTGCAGCCGCGGGTTGACGATGAACGAGCCGGCGGTGGGGTTCATAGCGGAGAGGTACTGCGTGTTGAGCAGCACCTTCTGGCTGAGCTTGTTCATGTCGTAGATGTGACCGTAGCCAATGTGCTGCCGCATGAGCGAGAGGTTGGAGGCGGTGCCGTACGGGTCGAGCGCGGCCATGTTCAGGTCGTCGACGAAGTAGATCATCTTCTTGTTGCCAGGCGGGCCGAAGTTCTTGCCCGCCTGGCGAGGGTTAGGGTTAGAGGGTTAGGGTAAGAGGGTTAGGGTTAGAGGGTCAGGGTTAGAGGGTTAGGGTTAGAGGGTTAGGGTTAGAGGGTTAGGATTAGGGCTGGGGCTGGGGCTGGGGCTAGGGCAGTGGCTAGGGGTTGGAGGTGCTTGCGCGCCTTCTTCTCGAGCGGCGCCTCGATGACCTTCTGGTACATGAAGGAGTTGGTGTAGTAGTTGATGTTGACGCACAGGCTCGAGTACTCTTCGGGCAGCGAGCGCAGCTTGCCGTTGATGAGCGCCGTCTTGCCGCAGCCGGCTGAGCCGATGAGCATGGCACCGTGCTTGTGGGGCAGCAGGTTGTCGAGCCAGAAGGCGGTGGCCACCGTCTCCATGGTGGGCACGGTGACGAGCGACATCTGCTGCGTAGCGCTGTCGAAGTTGAGCTCGGGCACGACGTCGCTCCACGGCACAAAGTCCTTCTTGGCCTTGTCGACGAAGACGTCGTAGATCTCGCCGCGGTGCGGGAACTTGATCGTCTTCCACGTGTCCTTCCAGTAGCCCGAGAACTTCTTGCGGAAGTCTGTGCCCGAGGTGATGGACATGGCGCCGCCAAAGGCCCACACGCACGCAAAGACGAAGTAGATCTCGAGCGCCGACGCGTCCTTGACGCCGATGTTGTCGATGACCCACAGGCCCTGCAGGAAGTTGAGCAGGGCCTGGATCATGCCGAACTCGAGCAGCGGCACGATGTGCGTGTAGTACATTGCGATCTCGAGCAGCACTAGCCCGCAGTACTTCTCGATGAGCTCCTCGGCCTTGGCCTTCATCTCCTTGCGCGCCTCGGCCTTGACCTGGAAGGGCAGGTCGGCGGCCCACCAGTCGACCCACGACTGCGCGTAGTTCTTCCACTGCTGCTCGTCCGAGATGAAGAGCACGCCAGCGCGCGTGACGGTGGCGGGCGAGGCGTAGAGCAGGTCGCGGATCTCGAAGAGCAGCTTCATGTTGCCCAGCAGCCGGATGCGCTCGTTGGAGGCGAGGGTGAGCAGCCGGTTGTCGTCCATGACGCTGTTCATGTTCTCGATCCAATTGGCGTCGAGGTCGCCGTCGAGGATGATCCATTTGGGGTTGGCGTCGGGCGCGTTGGCCATGTCGCGCATCGTCGATGAGAGCAGCCCATCCTTCCACTCGCGCGTCGCCATGTTGATGAAGCCGTAGAGCTCGTTGGGCGTGATCGACTTGGGGTTGATGTCCTTGTAGACGGTCTTGCCCATGACGCCGCCCTTGGTCCACGCCTTGGAGAGCGTCTTCCACGTCTCCGACTTGTTGTTGCCCGAGAGTCCGATGACGAAGACGCAGTGGCGCAGCGCAAGCAGGGCCTGCAGGTCGACCACGTTGGCGATGAAGTACGTGGAGGCGGTGAGCTGCGGCGGGAAGCGGAGCTTGTCCTCCTCCACGGCCATCTGGCGGCAGAGGTCCTCGAAGGGCGGGTCGCGCATCTGCGGCATGAGCTCGAAGACCTTGGCGAAGAGGTCGCGGATCAGCCCCATGAAGACGATGTTGTCGTCGCCACCGATCTTGGGCAGATTGAAGTCGCGCAGCGCGCGCATGAGCAGCCCCTCCTCGAGCGTCTCGATGGACAGGCCTTTTGCGAGCAGCTCCGCCTTCTCGTTACGCAGGAACTCGCCCGCGACCTTGAGCACGGAGTTAATCGCGCGCAGCCCCCAATCGTAGTGCAGCTGCTTGCCCGTGGGCTTGGGGTTGCCGCCGAGCAGGTCGCCCGCGAGGTTGTAGAGCGTGAAGAACTTCTTGGCGAGCTCGGCCGCCTCCGTGTAGCCCTCCGCCATCATCATGTTCTCCATGATGAGCTGGAAGTCGGGCACCATGACGGTCACCGGCCGGAAGAGCACCTTGAGCGACTCGGGCAGCTCCTGCCTGCCGAGGTAGCCGGGGTTCATCGTGATGAAGGCCATGCAGCCGTCGGGGTGGAGGAAGACGTCCTTGCCGTTGAAGCGGAAGTTGTCGCCGCCGGCGCGGATGCCCTCGAGGACCGACTTGTACTGGATGGTGCACACCGAGAGCACTTCGGCCATGAGGCGGTTGAACTCGTCGAAGCAGCCCCAGCTGCCTGAGGAGGCGAGGCCCTTGAAGATGTCTCCCATGGTGCGGTAGTCCATCTCGGGGCCACAGTTGAAGACGTAGACGGCCTTGCCGAGCTGCGCCGACAGGTCCTTGGTCGACTCGGTCTTGCCCGTGCCGGCAGGGCCCTGCGGCGCGCAGCCGAGGACCAGGTGGGCCGACTGCGTGGCGGTGATGTAGATGCGGTCGGTGAGCGGCGTGATGACCAGGCGGCCGGCGCAGCCGAGGTACTCGAAGGAGTAGCGGAAGAGCGCGTCGCAGATGTACAGCACGCAGTCATGCTCCTCGGCGCCATCGAGCGCCGGCGTCTGGCCGCCGTGGCCCTTGAGCTTCTCCCAGCGCGTCTTGAGCTGGCCGAGCCACAGGAAGTGGTCGACGCTCTGGACGCCCTCGTTGACGAGCTTGTACGAGATGTCGCGCGAGTGCGCCTCGAGCGTGATGACGTTCATCGCCGAGCGGCGCAGCAGCTTGGGCAGGTCGCCCTGCACCATCTTGATCATGCCCGAGAGCATCTCGATCTGGAACGCGTAGTACTCCTCGAGGGCCTTCATGTCGGTGCCCTTCTCCATCTTGTTGAGCGCGATCTCGCACTCCATCGTCCATCGGTACTGCGTGGTCACGAGCGAGAGCTGCGCGCACGGCGCGTTGGCGAGCCACGCGGGTCGGTCCTTGCCGGCCTTGCCCGTGATGTCGTAGTCCTTGAGGACCCACTCGAGCTTGGCGCGGAACTCGTTACGCATCTTGGCGATGAGCAGGTTGAGGTAGTTCTCGACCTTGCCATCGAGCTTGAGCTTGGGCATGACCGTGGCCATCTCGACCCTCTCGCCCTCGTTGGACTCGAAGGCCTCCACCGTGATCGCCGGGTCGCCAGAGAGCTTGACCTCCTTGACGCCCTGGAACATGGCGTTGACGTTCTTGAGCACGGTCCACGGCCGGTTGCCGTTGGAGAGGATGTCGAGCAGCATGACCTGCGAGACGAAGTAGAAGCGCGGGAAGATGATGCGCTTGGCCTCAAGGAAGTCGGCCAGCGCCTTTTCGCACAGCTCGAGGTCGCCCGCGATGGTCTCGAGCTCGGGGATGAGGCCGTCCTTGGAGCAGCTCTCGACGCAGTTGGGCGTGGCCTTGAAGTGCTTGAGCATGGCCTTGAAGTCGACGTCGATCTTGGCGAAGCGCGCCGCGTCCTCGGGCAGCTCCTTCTTCACCTCGTCCGAGCCGATGAAGAGCGTCTCGAGGTAGGCCCACTTGCGCTGGGTCTCGCTCATCTGTCCGAGCACGTCGGAGACGCTCGAGAGGTTCTTCTGCCAGCCGGTGACCTCCTCCTCGAAGGTGGCCAGGTACTTGCTCGCCATCATGCCCTGCACGACCAGCTGGTTCTCCTCGAGCATCTCGAAGTTCTCCTCGCCCAGCCCGATGAGGTACACGTCCGAGTCGGCGTGCTGGTCGAAGTTGAACTCGACGACCTTCCAGGTCTCGGCGAGCTTGACGAGCGTCTGCTCCATCTTGTCCTCCTTGTTGGCACAGTCGACGACCTCGCCGACGTCGTCGACGTAGTCCTGCAAGTTGAGCGCGATCAGGTCGGCCAGGCTGAACGCGGGGTCCTTGACGTCGATGGTGACCTTGGTCACGTCCATGAGCTTCTGCCAGTGGCGGTCACGCATCGAGGGCGACTTCAGGTCGCTCACGCACGGCATCGCGACGAGGAAGTTCTTGACCGACGCGTCGATGGCGCGGTAGACGTCCCAGCCGCGCACGGCCTTGTCACACGCCTTGACGGCCTTTTGGAAGGCCTTGGCCTCCTCCTCCATCCTCGCCGGCTGGATGTCAGGCCACAGGATGACCTTCCAGTCGTCAACCTGGCTCTCGACGATGCACGAGAGATCCCATAGGTTCTTGACGCGCACCAGGTCGGCGCGCAGCCCCTCCACAATCTCCTTGGAGGCGGCCGCCTTGTCGTTGGCCTCGAAGAGGTCGGCGAGCTGCGCGATGTCGGCCATCTTCTTCTCCTGCTCGAGCATCTCCGTGTGCACGCCGCCGCACAGCACGTAGCCCTCGGCGTAGCCGGCCTCCGCCTTGAAGACGGGCTTCTTGGTGAACTTGGCTCTGTACTCCTCCAGCTCCGCCTCCCAGACCGCGAGCTTGTCGAAGACGCTGAGCGTGGCGGCGTCCTGCAGCGGCTTGAGGTTCTTCTTGACGGTGGGCGTCGTCTTCTTGGCGTACGAGTACTTGTCAAGCGCCTCGTCGAGCTTCTTCTGGACCGGGTCGATCTTGCCCATGTTGTTGGCACGCATGTAGGTCAGCGTGTCGGTGAGCTGATCGAGGTCGTACTCGACCTTGAGCTGGTTCTGCCGCATGTACATGAGCGCGTTCATCATGTTGTGCAGCTCGGCGTCGTCGCCCTCCGCCACCTCCTTGTCGAGCTGCGTGTTGACCTTGGTCACCGCCGCGGTGATGTCGGCGATCTGCTTGGCCACCGAGGCCGTCATGGCCTTCTGGAAGGAATCCTTGTCCTCACGCTTCGCGAGCATCGGCCCGATGTCGATCACCGACGCCACCTCGAGTGCCTCGCCCACCTGGCCCTTGCTCAGCCCGATGACCTTCATGCCGCACCAGACGTTGTTGCGCCCGTTGCCGAGGTTCTTCTCGATCTCGCACGCGTACACGCGCGTCCACGCCATCGCCTTCACGTCGAGCGACCACACGTCGTCGTAGAAGATGGTGCCCTTCTCGTCGCAGCCGCCATAGACGTAGATGATCCCTTCCTTGATGTCGATGGTGAAACGCTTGCGCGGCTGCGGGCAGGTGCCGTCGGCTGCATTGGCGATGGCACCGTCGGCGCTCCAGTTGTCGAACTCCGTCTTGGGCCGGCACATGGCACGCGCGAGCACGCCCGGCACGCCCATCTCCTCGAGCGTGACGAGGAGCGCGTCGCGCTTGGCAAGGAAGTCGGGGACCTCGACGATCGGCCCGGCCTCGCCCTCGAGCGGCTCCGCCTTCCACACCCCGCTCTTGATGTCGAGAGTGTACACCATGTCCGGCGCCTTGACCACCACCTCCTCCTCCGGCGCCGCCGCCGCCTCGCCCTCAGCGCCCGCCTCGCCCTCAGCCTCCACGGGCTCCTCCGCGGCGGGCGGCGGCGCCTCCTCCTCCTCCTCCTCGGCCTCCTCCTCGTCGGGCTCGGGCTCCGGCTGCTCGAGCTCGTACCTGCTCAGGAATAGATAGGTACAGGCTCGGGCCCGGTTCGAGGCTCAGGACTTGGGGCGTTGGGCTTCGGGAATAGGTCCAGGTGGTGGGAAGGTGCCCAAACGGGCTCCTCCTCTCCCGGTGGGGCTCAGATGAGGCTCGTAGCGTTGAGTTGGCTATGCTCGCCATGTGCCATGGCGACACGGCTGAGCGAAAGCACAGTATCAATCTCTGCCCCGCCCGGGAGATAACTACGCCTTGCCGGCGCAGCGTGAGAGTGCGGGCTATGCTATGCAGAGAACGCGCGCGCGCGCCCGTGTCTAGTGTGAAAGGCGAGGGCCAGGGCCCGAGTCAAGAGGGTGCGGCTCCGGGGCAGAGCGGCGGCTCCGGGCGCAGTTGGCGAATGAGGGGTTGGTTGGGCGCAGTGTGTATGTATGTGCGCACGTGAAGTTCAGCTTCCACTCGGTGTCGTCGGCGCCCACGCAGCCGACCTCGACGGGCGTCTTCACACCGAGCGCGGCGGAGATGGTCACGGTGCCCTTGAAGAGCGGCGGCGCCTCCGCTGCGTCCATGTCCGAGTCCCACAGCTCGACCTCCAGCGTGACGCTCCGCGACCCGTCGTCCGCCGCGGGCGCGGGGGGCGCGGCCTCGGCGGCCTCCGCGCCCTCCTCGCCCTCGGCGGCCTCCTCCGCGGCGGGCGGCGCCTCGGCCGGCGCCGGGGCCTCGCCCTCCTCGGCCGGCACGATGTGCGCCAGCCTGAGTGCGGGCAGCTCGAAGGCCGGAGCGGCCAGCGACTCGGGCGAGGTGTCGGCGGGACCCGAGCGGACCTCCTTGTCCTTAGAGGCACGGCCCTCTGGTGCGTCGACCTGAGTGATGCGCAGGGTTAGGGTTAGGGTTAGGGTTAGGGTTAGGGCTAGGGTTTAGGGGTAGGGTTAGGGTTAGGGTTAGGACCTGGGTGATGCGCAGGGTTAAGGTTAGGGTTAGGACCTGGGTGATGCGCAGGGTTAGGGTGATGCGCAGGGTTAGGGTTAGGGTTGGGGTTAGGGTTGGGGTTAGGACCTGAGTGATGCGCAGTGTGATGTCGTCGCCCGCGGCCTTGGCGATGGCGCTCGCTGCCAGCTCGGTGAACTTGAGCATCGGCTCGGGCAGGGGCTTGGGCGGGTCGATGACGAGCCCCAGCTCGCGGTCGCTCGGGTAGTCGGGCGTGCCCTTGTCCTCCTCCTCCTTGACGACCACCACGATACTGGCGTCGTCGGGCGCCCAGGCGCGCATCCACCCCTTGAGCTTGGGCCAGTTGCCGCCCACCTTGATCTCATCCCAGCTCTCGCCGAAGTCGACCTTGCACGGGAAGCCGCGCACCGGCATGTAGACGGTGTTGCCGTCGTACGGGTTCTCGTCGATGGAGACGGTGATCTCGTACTCGCCCGAAGTGGGTACGAAATACTGGACCTCGTACGTTCCGTCGAGCCGGTCCAGGACGACGGCGTCGGTCGGGGGCAGCTTGCAGGGGCCGGTGATCTCCACCCGAAGCGGGTCGAGTCCGGTGGTGCGTGTCTTGCCGTGCAGGTCCTTGGCCTGCACGATGAAGGAGACGAGCTGCCCGGCCGGGCAACCGGGCATCAAGCCGGGTCCGAAGGCCATCGACTTCTTGGCCTGCGTGTTGGCGTAGTAGATGAAGCGCGTCTCGTTGACGGTGAAGGGGTCGCCCGAGATGGAGAGGCGCACGATGACATCGGCCGCGCCGAACTTTGAAAAGTCGGGGCTCGTGCACTTGATCATCGTGTCGGAGACGTAGGTGCCGTTGCAGTTGGCGTCGCGCTTGCCGTCGGTGAAGCGCACGTTGATCATGGGCGACTCGATGAAGCGCAGCCCGTGCAGGATAACGGGCGTGCCGCCCGTGAGCGGTCCCGTGTCGGGCTCGGACTTCATGATGGCGTAGGGCGGCCCCACGACGCCCGCCACGTTGAGGATCCACAGGTCGTCGAGCCACTTCTGCTTCCAGCCGCCGAAGAAGACGAGGTTGCACTGCGACGCGTCGTAGGCCATTCCGCAGTCCTCGCGCGGCGGCGGCGCCGCGCCCTGCATCGTGTACGGGGTCCACTCCATGGTGCCGGCGTCCATGATGCTGATGGTGTTCGAGAACTCGCGCGGCGACGTCTGCCCGCCGAAGAAGAAGATACGGTCGGTCGGCACGCTCTCGATGTTGCGCGCCATGTGGTTCCACAGCGAGGTAGGCAGCTTGGACCAGGTGATAGGGTCGTCGTCCTCGGGGTTGAAGCCGTCGGGCTGCTGCCACTCCATCTTCGTCGTCTCGAGCACGAAGACGTCGTCGTGGAAGCCGGGGTTCTTGCCGTGCGACCAGCCGCGCCCGCCCGAGAGGATGATGCGTGAGCCCGCCACGCACGCGCAGTGGTCGGAGCGCGGCGAGGGGGGGACGCCCTTCTGCTCCGGCACCTGGTCAAGAGAGAGGGGAGAGGGTGAGGTCCGAGGGGTTGGAGGCGGAGAATGGTGGGATGGGGGGGGATGGGGT
>Ga0209302_10001130_pt1 | contig 15454 bp, 24 predicted proteins | sample ArcOceMetagenome_2_FD_187445 | JGI IMG/M metagenome (GOLD analysis project Ga0209302, IMG submission 187445) | Marine eukaryotic phytoplankton communities from Arctic Ocean - Arctic Ocean ARC135M Metagenome (SPAdes) (version 2) | ecosystem: Environmental > Aquatic > Marine > Oceanic | place... | reverse complement strand
TCGAAAAAAAGCGTCATCTAATGCTCCGCCATCCCGCCGCGCGTCGCACAGCCAACGCGCGCTGCGCCACCCAAAAGAAATCCACGGATGCTGTGCTGGCTCTGCCTGCACTCGGGCAAGAGGCACTTGCCGCACCGGCCACCGGTCGCCGCAGCAGCGGGCCGCCGCCTTCCGAGCCGCATGGCGCTGTCTTTGAGCGAGGTGGAGGCGGCGGCCTTCGGCGCACTCGAGAAGGAGGCGCACCTCGACGAGAAGCTGGGTGCAGGCGTCGGGGCCAAGAAGGAGCGCGCGGTCATCCAGGCGGCTGTCGAGGCGTACGAAGGGGCACTGGCTGCCAACGATGCGGCAGCGCTCGCCGAGGCCGTTGGTGAGGATGTGTCGCCCTCAGAACGCACGCTGTACCACGTCGCCACGGACCACATCGCCGTCTTTGGCGGCGACCCGGCGCGGCGCAAGGACAAGGCGAGCAAGCGCGATGCCTCCTATACTATGGCTAAGCTTACTATACTGGGGCTATTACTTACTGCCCAGGTGAGCAAGCTCATGCAGCCGTACGCCTCGCTCGCGCTGTACGGCACGCCGCGGGACGTGGGCACTGGCGACCAGCAGCGTCTCGTCTCGCAGATACGCAACGGCAAGCTCGACGTCGTCTATTGCTGGACCAGGCTCCCACCCACCCTCACCCCCCACACCCGCCCTCGCTGCCCCTACGCCGAACCACTGACGCGGATCCTGACCCTGAGCCTGGCCAGGTTCAGCAACCACGGCTCCCGGCACGCCATACGCCAAGCTTGCGCCGCCATGCCAACCGTCGAGTTCGTGGAGGTTGGCTCCCTGTCGGTGATGAGTAACTGCTGGTCGGGCGCGAGAGTGGTCGGGGCCACGGAGAGCGGACGGAGGCCGACCGACGAGGGATGACGTTAAGACGTGTTCGTCGTGGGGAAACGTGCAGTACTTTAGTCAACTGACGGCTATACATACAATTTAAATACACGCACATCAGAATGAAAAGAACCGCTTGGCTCCGCAGTATATACAACGGCTTGGGCAAGAAACGGCTGCGCGTCCCCCTCACCCCGTGGCTGTCGGTGCTGCGTCTCGCGCCGAGGTGCGTGTCCTGCGTGTGGGGCGCGGGCTGCGTGGCGCCTACATGGGCTTTGGCAACACGGCGGAGGCGGCGCACGACGCGGTGCGGGGGCGGCGGCGGCGCGGCGTGAAGACGGATGGCGCTTACAACCGACGCACGGGCGCCGGCTACGTGAGCCACAAGGACGGTGACTACGTGCGCGTGCGCAGGCGGAGGCCGGAGGGCGTGGAGTGCGTGCCGCTGCTCGTCGAGACGTTTGGCGGCCTGTCGCCGGCGCTCACCGGCGTGCTGCGCGAGGCGGCCGACTGGCGCAGCAACAAGCTCATCTCCTCCGAGTACGACGAGACGACGTGGTCGGCGCGCACCTGGCTGACGTTTGTGGCGCAGCGGATCTCCGTTGCGGTGCAGCTCTCCATGGCGCAGGAGGCGGTGGAGGCGCTCGGGCTGTCGGTGGCGGCCGATCCTCGTGCGCGGTGAGAGGGCCCCCAGATGGGGTACAGATGGGGGCCTTTGGACTTAGTAGCGCATAGGCTCAGCTGGCGTCGGTGTGCCGGCGGTAAACCCAGCCAGGGGTGTAAAACGGAGCGTGTGTACTGTGTAGAACTAGTGTGTACGAGTGTGTGGGTCGATCTGTGTGTACGTCTGGATGTAGTGGGTGTAGTCTTGGTTACTTGTTTTTTTCGGGCATGCAAAGCAAAAAAAGCCCAACGCGCGGACAAAGCCCGTTGCAGCCCGAGAGATTGTTCACGCGCGCTAACAGTGACATATAACTAACGGCCGTGTACACACCCGACTCACGACTCGCGATTCTCACGGTACTGTGCATGCCACACATCACAATTACTTTTACATGTTTTGGTAGGCATTGCCAGCTGTGTCTGCGGGTGGCGGTGGGATGTGGCAAATCCCTAGCGTGTGTACCTTTGCTGAAGGGTCGGTAGCCGATTAGGCTTAAATCAGGCTGTCGGTTCTGCGTTCCGCGTGCTGTCAATACGGTCCATGAATGCGTCAAATATGGCGCCTGGGCTCTGGGGCGCCATGGCCTCCACCGAGACCGGCACCTCGCCGATAGATGAAGTTGCAGGAGCCAGTGACGGAGCGCTCGTGACCACGTGACCGTCGCCCACATCGCCCACGCCGGCTTCGGTCAGCTCTATCGCATCGTGGGCGACGTGGGCGACGCGACCACGCGACCACGTGACCACGGCGGCGGTGGGCGAGGGGTATACGCCGGCAGCGGTGGGCGCGCTGCGGTGGCCGGAGCGCGGGCTGGGCGCGGGTAGGCGCGCGGCGGTGGGGCCCGTGCTGACGGCGGGCAGGCCTTGCGCCAGGCGCTGCTGCCAGCTGCTCATCATCACCAGGTGCTGCTGGCCATCTGGCCCGTCGGCCCCGCTCTGGACGGGCCGGAGTGCTGAGGCCTTGCAGAGCGGACAGGTCGGCTCGAGCGCTCCCCACAGCCACTTGCGGATGCAGGGGCCTGGTCAGGGTGAGGGCTGAGGGGTGGTGCGACGGTGAGGGTCGGGGTGAGGGCTAGAGTTCGGGCTCGGGCTCGGGCTAGGGTTCGGGTTCGGGTTCGAGTGAGGTTTCGAGTGAGGGTTCGAGTGAAGGGTTGGGGCCAGGGCTGGGCTACTGCGCACGCACCGTGGAACTCGTGGCCGCACGGCAGCTGGGAAAGCTTCTCTCCCACCGCGAGATCTCCCAGGCAGATGCTGCACTCCAGCGGCTCCGCTGCGGCGTCGGCCACCTCACTCCGGGCGACGGTGCGCGTGGGGAGCGCGTCGATGGCGGCCGCGCGCGCGCGCAGCAACGAGAGCTCGTCCTGCACCTCGGGCGAGGTTAATATCGGGTTGCCGTCACTACCAGTCGTCCTTTCGCGAAACGAGGCGTCGTAGAGCTCCAGGGCCTGCGCCCGGCGTCTCCTCGCCTGCTCGTGCCGTTGCTGCAGCTGCCGCCGCCGGCGGTAGACATTCAGCATGAAGGCGATGCCGAGGGTAATAAAGAGAGCGGTGGTCATGCCAGCACCCGTCACGAACGAAGAGAAGTGCTCGCTGCCCGGCCCCGTGCCCGTCAATGAAGGCACGTCTTCGATGTGCAGGCTCAGCTCGCGCGGCAAGGAGGGCGCGAGACCCGGCGGAGAGGAGGGCGTGAGAGTCCTCGATGTATTAGGCGAGGCCGGCGGTGAGGAGGGCGGCAAGGGTAGTGGCGCCGAAGGCGTCTTTGGGGAGGTGCTCAGCGCCCGCCGCTTCTGTAGAGGAGACACGCGATCTGCGGAGGCTGGAGGCGGGTGGAGGGACGAACGTGCGACGGCAACCCTTTCATGCCGTGTGCCGTTGCACCACCACCCTGGCGGGGCGTCGCAGGCGGCCACTGCGGACAAAGGCAGCATGTGCGCCGTGGTGCCGCAAGGTGCACATACACATATCCCGTGGCGAAGGAAGGAGGTGATGCTTTACGTTTGTACAACGCGCCGGCCAAAGAGAGGGGGGCCCTTGAGGCATCCACGGCGCACAAACCCACGCAAACACAAACACACACACGCGCACACGCGGGCGGAGTGGCTGTCTCACGCACTCATACATCTACGTTCAAGCGAAAACGGCACAAGTTTGGAGTTCGTACCCCAATTCCGCAGGGCCGCCAAGAGAGCGGCTCAACGCGCTCGGTTGGACAGCGGCATGACGGCCCGCATCGTGGGCGGCACCGAGGTACCCTCCGACACCTTCCCGTACCCGTTCGCGACGTCGCTTGAGTCCTTCGGCTTCCAAATTTGCGGCGCCTCTCTGATCGACCCTCAGTGGATCCTCACCGCGGCGCACTGCGTGGACGCCTCAGCAGCGCCCTCGCAATACAGCGCGTACCTCCACGGGTTCCACCTCGGCGCGTACACGCACGACTGCTCTGAGCGGCTGCAGGCGATCCAGATCGTCTGCCACGAGGACTTCGACAAGGCGAGCACCCTCTGCGCTCAGCACCTCAGCACCCTCTGCGCCGACCTCAGCACCCTCTTCCATCCAGCACCCTCTTGCACCAACATGCGCATTCTCACCCCCTAGCTTGCGCTTCAGGACACACTCCGAGCCGATGTGTGCCTGCTGATGCTCGAGCGACCGGCGCGGTGCGGAGCGGCGCTGCAGACTCGCGGTGCGCTGCCACGCCTCGACGGCGAGCCTAGCCTCGTGGTCACGGGGGCCACCGCCCGAGTGCAGGAGGTTGGCCCCAGAGGGTGATATCATCACTCGCCTCCCCTACGCCAAATGCACCTGCTGGGGCGGTTTGCGGCGCCGAAGGCGCTCGCCGTGGCCGCCCTTCAGCGCCTTGGGGGCCCCATCACTTGCCACTCTGCCAAGTTCCTGTACTCAGGCCAACGCGACGATAGTCGGCTGGGGCGCCACGTACGACGACAGTGGGCACGGCCAGGTGGAAGGCGTGCCGCGCTGGCCGTGGCGGCTCCGAGAGACCACCGTGCCCTTCGTGCCAAACGCAGAGTGCGCCCTAACCCTAGCCCCAACCGTAGCCCCAGCCCTAGCCCTAGCCCTATCCCCAACCCCATCCCCATCCCTATCCCTATCCCTATCCCTGACCCTGACCCTGACCAGGTGCGCGGCGTGGTACGGCAGCGGTGCAATCTTACCCGGGATGCTGTGCGCCCAGCAAGGTCAAATGTCCCTTGCTCGCAGCTAGGTGCCCACGCGGCCACCCACTGCTGCAGACACTGCTGCAGACCAGAGGCTCGTCCGCTTGCTGGTGGCTGCCCCTTGGGTCAGAGAAGAGCACCCTAGCCGTATGTGCCTGCCGAGAGAGGCGGCGGCAACGCTCCAGTGCGGAGCCATCGCGCTACCTTGACCTTAGTAGTAGTAGTAGTAGTAGTAGCAGTAGTAGCAGTGCGGAGCCATCGCGCTACAACTCCCCAAAGGCCGCCAATCGCGCCGCCTGCCCAATGCCGCCTTTGGCCGTCCAAGGTGCGCGGGCCTCGCTGCGGGCGGGCGTGACGCGTGCCAGGGCGACTCTGGCGGGCCGCTCTTCGTGAGCGACGCGGCGGCCCGGCACGTGCAGGTGGGCGAGAAACCGCTCTACGGGTAGGCTAGTGACAGGCCAGCCTGCTAGGGTCTTGTCACTTGAGGCTCAATGCATTTGAACTTGTATCTATGCCTGTATCTGTATCTGCAGGTGGGCGTTGTGAGCTGGGGCTCAGGCTGCGCGCTGCCCAATGCGTACGGTGTCTACGCGCGTGTGGCGGCCTACCTCCCCTGGATAGTAGAGCACGTGCCCTCCGTCCAGATAGATTACCCCGCCCGCCCGCCCGCTCCGCCCGCGCAGCCGCCGCCGCCGCCGCCGCCGCCACACCCACCACGCGTTCCGCCGCCACCTGCGTCGCCGCCGGGCGTGTGCGCTGAGACATGCTATTGGGCACAAGATGGCGAGTGCGACGACGGTGGCGCCGGTGCAGATTACACTGAGTGTACGCTCGGCTCAGACTGTGCCGACTGTGGCCCGCGCGCCTTTGCACCGCCCGCCACCCCCTCGCCCGAGCCGCCGTCGCCGTCACTGCCGCCATCGCTGCCGTCACCACCGGCGCCGCCACCGCTCTCACCGCCGCCGCCGTCGCCACTCTCGCCGCCGCCACCGTTGCCGCCGCCGACGCCGCCACCGCACGTCCCTGGTTTCATTGCGCCGCCCAGCAACCCACCCACCCCACTCCACCCACCCTCACCGCTGCCACCCTCACTGCCACCGCCTTCGCCCTCGCCCTCGCCGCAGCCCTCACCTCCCCCGCCCTCCCCGTCGCCAACCCAGTCGAGCCCCTCGCCACCGCCACCGCCCCACTCGCCACTGCGCCCACCCACGGCGCTACCCGCCCCTGCACTGCCGCGCCCGTCGCCGCGCCCGTCGCCGCGCCCGCCGCGCCCGCCGCGCCCGCCGCGCCCGCCGCGCCCGCCGCGCCCGCCGCGCCCATCGCCGCCGCCGCCACGCCCACCGCGCCCACCGCCGTTGGTCGGCGGCCTCTGCACAGACGCGTGCACCTTCCACCACGACGGCGCGTGCGATGACGGCGGCCCTGCATCCGCATGGTCTGTCTGTGCGCTCGGAGCCGACTGTACCGACTGCGGCGGTGCGTGCCCCAAGCCTGGCCCTGGCCCTAGCCCTAACCTTACTCCTAGGCCTAGGCCTAGCCCTAGCCCCAACCCCAACCCCAACCCCAACCTCAACCCTAGCCCGAACCCCAACCAGGCGCGCGCGCGGCGCCGCCGCCCGCACCGCCCGCCGCGCCGTCGCCGCCCGGATGCACCGCGTGGTGCGATCGCTATGAGGCATTGCTCGCGCGCTTCTAACACTAGCCCTAGCCCTAGGCCTAGCCCTAGCCCTAGCCCTAGCCCTAGCCCCAATCCCAACCCTAACCCTCATCTAACCCTAACCAAGGCGTCGCTCGCGCACTTTGCCGCGCTCGGTGCCTCCGCCGCCCCCGCCACAGCAGCAGCAGCGCAGGGCCCCGCGAGTGAGGCATCCGGTGCGCTCGCATTCGCGACCTACGCCACCGCTGCCGCCGAGTCGCTCGGCACGAGCCTTGAGGCGCTCCTAACCCCGCCGCCGCCACCGGCCGCGTCGGTCGCGCCGGTGGTGGCAGCGCCGCCCGCAGCGTCGGAGGCGCCAGAGGTGCCACAGGCGTCAGAGGTGTCGCTGTGCTTTGATGCCGTCTTCGCACCGGTGGACGGTTGCACGTGCCACGCCTCGTGTGCGCTGTGCGGCTACGGCGACAGTCCGACCCTCGCCTCGCAGTGTGTTGCCTGCAGCGACGCCGCCACCTCCACCTTCGTCCCCGCCGCCGCTGCCACCGGCACCACCACCGCCGCCGCTGCCACCGCCACTGCTGGCAGCACAGCCGCCGCCGCGAGCACGGGTTACTGCGTGCCGTCGGTGGAAGTGGCGGGCGGGGGCGAGAGCTCCGCCACTGTAACCCTAACCCTAACCCTAACCCTAACCCGAACCCTAACCCTAACCTGAACCCTAACCCTAACCCGAACCCTAATCCTAGACCCTGGCCCTAACCAGGCGAGCTCCTTTTTGTATGTTACGCGGCGTGCGCGCTCGCCGCCGTGGCACCGCCACCGCCGCCGCCACCGACGACGGCGGCACCGACCACCGATGCCGCCGGTGCGCCGCCTTCAGCGGGTGCACCCACGCAGGCCGCCGCCACCCCGCCCTCGCCCTCGCCGCCGCCGCCGCCGCTGCCGTTGACGTGCAGCGACACGTGCGTCACCGCCAGCGACGGCGACTGCGACGATGGCGGGCCAGGCGCTGAGTGGGCTCTGTGCGCCATAGGCACCGATCCATGTCATGAAGAAAAGCTGTGTGGTCGGCCAGATCCCGACCCAAGCGTAACCTGGTCGGCTTAGCCTGGCTAATGCCTAGGGCAGCCCGAGGCGTAATCTGGCGCTGAAGGCAGCCGCCGGAGCGCCAGCAGGCCGACGGCCGAGCCAGCTTGTGCCTTCACCGACTGTGACCCTAACCCTACCCCCCTAACCCTAACCCTAACTCTGACCCTAGCCAGGTACCGACTGCACCGACTGTGACGACCGTGGTGAGGTGGCGGCACCTGCCGTGGCGAAGCGCGCACCTTCGCGCCCGCCGCCACGGCCGCCGCCGCCGTCCGCACCGGCGGCGCCGCCTCCGCCGCCGGCGCCGCCGCTGCCCCCGCGGGGACCAGCGTGCGAGCCCGCCTCCACCACTGACGGCGCCTTCGAGACGTGCGCCACATACTGCGCCGCGTCGCCCGCGTGCGAGCGGTGCGACTGCCGCGGCTGCGCCATGTGCGCGCCCGCGCCGCCGCCTCCGCCGCCACCGCCGCCGCCGCGCGCCGCGCCGCTGCTCGCGATAGTCCGTTCGGTGGCGGTGGTGATGGAGGCGGCCGGTATGCTCACTCTCACCTAACCTCAACCCGACTCCCCTAACCCAAGCCCAAGCCCAAGCCCAAACCCTAGTCCTTACCCTAACCCCGACCCTTAGCCCCCAACCCCAACCCCAACCCTGAGCCCTAACCAGGCACGGCGGTCGCCTTCGCGCCACGGCACGCCGCGCTCGTCGCGGCCTTCGCCGTCGAAGCGGGCGTCGCGGCCGCCAACGTCAGCCTCAGCATTTCGGACGCGCCCGCTGCCGCCGCCACCGCCACCGGCGCCGCCGCCCGCGTCGCCCACCGCCGCCTTGACGGTGGCGAAGGTGCCACCCGCGCCGCCGCTGCCTCCGCCGCCGCTGCCTCAGCCGCCGCTGCCTCCGACGCCCGTGCCACCATTGCTGCTCGCCGCCGCCCGCGGACGTACACCTCGAGCTCTGGCGCCGTGCACTTTCACTTTGTCGTCGCGGCCGAGGACGAGGACGGCGCGCGCGCGGTGGCGAGCCGGCTGCGGGCGCGGCTACCCGACGCCGCACGCGCGGCGCGCGTGCTCGGCGCGCCGATCATCTCCGCGCCGTCCACGACCGTCACGGCGACGCCCGTCTACGCACAGCTGCCTCCCGCCACGCCGCCCGCCCCGCCGCCGTCGCCGCCCGCACCGCCCGCACCGCCCGCACCGCCCACACGGCTGCCGCCGATCGCACGGCTGCCGCCGCTGCCGCCGCTCGCGCCGCCGCCGCTGCCGCGCGCGCCAAGCCAAGAAGGTGCTTGGCTTCTGGGCTTGGGCGATCTTTTGGGATGGCCCTTGGAGGCGGTCGTCGGCGCGGGAGGAGCGCTGCTCCTGCTGCTGCTGGCTTGTTGCTGCTGCCTGTGCTGCCGCCGACGCGCGCGGGCGGCGCGGCGCAAGGTGTCCCCCGGCGAGGGGGGGGTAACCGGCGAGCACACGCGACAATCGGCACGGCGCTCGTTCGATTCGATGCGCAGGGTGGTGCACCCCCCACTGCCCGGCGACTCGATGCGGTCCAGCGAAGCGGAGGCGCAGGTGGCTCGGGAAGGCCGAGGTCAAGAACGCCGGGGCCGGGGCCGAGCCCCCTCAAGCCCCAGCATTCGCACCGGCCCAGACGAGATGACGCTCGTGCAGTCGCTCAGCGGCGCTCCACATGTTGAGCGGCCGACGACACAGCGCATGACCCCGTCTTGATGTACGGTTTTGACCTTTGTACGTAGGTCTTTGCGTTCTGCAGACACTCAAAGCTTAGTGTACCTGTACCGTACTACTTAACTACGTGGATAAAACGCATATCCATATATATACCGAGGAGCGAGCTGAAGGCGAGGTGTAGAGCTCCATACATTTTAGCGAGGTACTTTACTCAGTCTGCTGCCTCTTGGTTTTACCCTGTCGCCTGTGTCGAAACGCACATTGTTGCTGGGGCGCGTGTGGTGAAGTCACAGAAGTGGCAAGTGCGAAACGCCACAAGGCCGGTCCCCAGCGGCTCGGGTGTCGGGACGCGGAAGAACAGATTCATTGGGACGCCAGAAAAGTTGTGCACACGTACTTTACTTTATCGTTCAAGTATCAAGAGGGGACGACAACCGGACTAAATCCTGCCCTTATTCGGCACTTGAGCGAACAAGGGGAAGTAAGGACGTGTCACAATCTGGTTTTGTAACTCGTAACGCTCTCTAAGTCTGGATCTGGAGTATGGGCTCCATTCCCTCTAAGTGTATGCAGTATGGACCAGAATATGGAAGGATGGACGACCTTTTACCTCAGTAAAACGAGTAAAAAGGGCCGGTATCTAAGGTAAAAACATAACACACGAACTCGATAAAAGTGGATTTTCAAGGCACTTTTCGAGCGATTTTGAACAATTTCGAGCGATTTTGCGAGCAATTTCAAGGCACTCCTGCAGGGACGTCTCATCCTTCGCATTGAACACCCAGATTTGGGATGGGCTCGCCTTAGGCGTAAGTCTGGCCAGAATCTGGTATGATCTCGAGCTCTCTAAGTATTGATCCAATATAAATATGGCAGATTGTGACACGTCCATCGTCCTTAAGGGGAAGCGGCAAGCCCGTTCACACGACGCACTGCTCCACACCGCCCGTGCTGTTGAGCCCCCCCGGACGCGGGGTGGGTAGCTGCTGAGCCAGGTCGGCTCGCCACTCGAGGTAGCCTCGCAAGCGGCAGCCGAAGATGGCGCCGCTGCGAGCCGCCAGCACTGCCTCGTCCTGGATGGTCGCAGGCAGCAGAGAGAGTGAGCGACTTTGGCAAGGCGCCAGAGCGCTGCAGCGGCCTCTGTTCGGCACCCGCGCGGCGAGGCCAATTGCGAGGCCTCTCTTCTCGGGCCCAGAGGGCGGCCTTGAGCGAGCGGGTGGAGCCTCTGGAGCTGAGGGCGGCCGCGTACGCTGCTGCGAGCCGGCCCCCTTTGAGCATGCTGCCCATCCTCCGCGCAGCCCCGGTTGCGATTGACGCGCACGCGGGCGCGCGCCTCGGCGTCGCTGCCCATCAGCGGCAGCGGGACCATGTGCTGCACGTCGGCGGCGGCGAAGCCCTGCCGGCGGATGCGCAGGTGCACGCCGAGAGAGAGCTGCGCGGCGGCGATCGAGAAGTGCGAGTCCGACGCCGCCAATACCTGAAGGGTTAGTAAGTAGGCCCGTGAGCGGGTGAGTACGTTGATCAGTGAGTAGATCCGTTCAGTCGTTTGAACCAGCACGCGTACGTCCGCTGCCGCGAGATGCGCGAAGGCTTCGAGCGGGTCGCCGCCGACACGCTCCGCGTAATAGATGCGCCCGGCGCCGCGGGCGGTGCGGTTGAGGGCGGCGAGCGGCCGTGAGATGTTGGCGCGCTGTGCCGGCCCCCATGGTAACTCGGTCACGACGAGGACGAAGATGCGCAGCTGCGGCGACGCAGACGCCGCACTCTCGCGCAGGGCCGCCTCCGCCACGGAGAGCAGCCCGACCGACCAGCGGTGCGTCGAGACGTACCGGAAGTGCCGCGCGTCGCCCACGTCGCCTCGCCGGATGTGCGCGGCCACGTGCAGCTCCTGCCGGTGATAGGGTCACAGGGTCACAGGTCACAGGTTACAGGTTACAGGGTCATAGGTTGTAGAGCGAGGATAGTAGGGTTAGGTCCAGGGTTACAGGGCCACGTGGAGCTCCTGCCGCGCGTGCCGCGCCGCAGGAGGCCCGCCGAACCACGGGCTGTGGTGCTTGGCCACGTGCAGCCCTGGGCGCGGGTCGCGCGCGGTGAGGTAGCGGCTGCGCAGCACCTGGTGAGGCTTAGGGTTAGGGTTAGGGTTAGGGTTAGGGTGAGGGTGAGGGTGAGGGTGAGGGTGAGGGTGAGGGTGAGGGTGAGGGTGAGGGTGAGGGTGAGGGTGAGGGTGAGGGTCAGTGAGGTAGCAGCTGCGCAGTACCGCGCGGCTGCGCAGCCATGCGCTGACATCGAAGAGGATGCTCGTCATTTCCATCGGCGGGTACTCGGAGGAACACCTAGGGTTAGAGTCAGGGTTAGAGTCAGGGTTAGAGTTAGGGTCAGGGTTAGGGTCAGGGTTAGGGTTAGGGCCAGGGTCAGGGAAAGGTCAGGGAAAAGGTCAGGGCTAAGGATGGGGTTGGGATCGGGGCTAGGGTGAGGGGTACGCGGAGGCACACCACGCGCCGGAGGTGGCTGCGCGCCGCAGCCGCGCCGCAGCCTTCGGGTCAGCGCGCATGTCGCGGCTACGAGACTCACACCACTCCCGCCGACCGTTGCGACGTTGTGGGCCTCCGAGGCCTTTGCCTTCGCGTGGCTGCGGCGGCGCGTCGGCCGGGCAGGCTCCGTGCGCTGTGGCGCTGCCCAAGTTGAAGAAGGCGCGCACCTCCGAAGCGACGGTGGCGTGCGCGAGTTTGCCCGCGAAGCGTGCGTCCAGTGGCGTGTCCGCATACGTGCATCCGAGCTGCGCCGCCTCCAGGAGGTGCGACTGCCGGATGTACATCTGCGCACCCAGTCCGTCGCCGCGGTGGTAGGTCGTCTGCAGCACACAGCCGGCCGGCGGCGCGCCCGCCGGCCGCAGGCAGCTGCATCCGCTGCCGGGCACTGCAGCGGACGCGCCGAGTTGGCGCTCGTGCTGGCGCCCCAGCGGGAGACAGGTCGTTGCGAGGAGGCGCAGGGCTTGGTGGCCGGCCGGGTCGCAGCCGATGCCGCGAGGGCCCTGCGACGCTGGTGACCCAGGCTGCGGTGCTACCACGCGTGGCATCGCCAGAAGTTTGAGGCTGCAGAGAGGGGAAAAAGACGGATCCAAACACTCAATCCGCGAAAAAGACTCAATCCGCACCTCTCTGCAGCGAATTTCAGCCGAGCATGGTCGGCTCAGTCGGTACTCGGCGAACGAGTGAAGACTCGCAACACGGGTGGTGTTCGGGGTGTGTGTGCTTTCATGTTTGTTTGTGGGTTGGGCTGCAGGGGTGGGTTGTGTTGTTACTGTACGTGGTTCGGGATAGGGGTGGTTGGGGGGAGGAGGAAGGACCGTTGGGCCGAGGCCGTATGCACACGCACATGTGCATGCACATGTGCACCGAGGGGGGGCACTAACTACCAGCAGACGACACGTTAATGTCCTAGACGAACTCAGCACTAAAATCCGAGGCTGTGAATTTAGCCGGAGCATGGTCGGCTCAGCCGGTACCCCGGCCAGCCCGCCGCGCGCCGCTCACTCACAGGCCTGCACCGAGGGGGTACATATGCATGCACATGCACATGCAACCCGCACGACATGCACATGCACATGTGCATGTGAACATGGACATGTGCATGCGACATGCACCATGTGACACGCTGTGCACATGCACATGCACATGCACCATGTGAACATGGACATGAGCATGCACATGCACATGCTCATGCACATGCACACACATGCACATGCACATGCATGCATGTGCATGTTGTTGCGTGCCTGCCGGTGCGCGCACCTGCTGCCGGAGAGAGAGAGGGTCTCTCTCTGCTGCCGGGCATCGGAAAAGGTGAGAGCACAAGGTGGCTCAATACTTCCTCTGCCGGAAATTCCGCGCCTCTGTTCTGAGGCGCTTGGAAGCGAGCTCAGGCGAGCTTGCGAACACGATCGAGACTTGCCACGCCCGTTCGGTTCGTGATAATCGTCAAAAGGCTCGCCACACCGGACGCGCATAACGGGTTGGGATGTGGCTGTATACCGGGCTGGGATGCGCGCGGTCACCCAAGAAGATGCTGGCCGACAGGCGAATCGTTGACCGCAGCAAACTCGAGGACGATGCGAGGTCAAGTCACTCTGAGGTCGGTGGTAACATCGGTGAGTTTCCGATCCCACACCACGAGGAGGCCAAGCTCTCTGCTATGCCGACTCGCGAGGCCTCGTTCGTACAAGGAGGCTTGGGGCGCAGGCGAATCGCAGACTCCTTGGTACTTGAGGCGGTTAACGTGAATGTTCCATGCCACGGCTGCGGCACGCTCATCACCGGTGCTTTGTACATGGGCTACGATCGTGCCTACTGCAGTGCCGCCGCATGTGATTAAGGCATTGGTAGCCACAGCCAACCCAATCGGGGCCACTGGCGAGATTGCCTTCGGGCAATTCGCTACCCACCTTTTCTTGCCACCTGCAGGCGAAGCGCACCGAACACGGGCTGTCGAGGCCATGCTATAAGCTTGTGCACGAGAGCTTGAGAGGGAGGGGCGCGCCCTCGAAACGATTCGAGGAAATCTGCACGCCCGATGTTAGGTAATCTACGTCACCCTGCACGCGCCCCATCGCGTGGGCGTGCAGGAAATCTTGTTCATTATTTGGGTTGTTGTTCGTACGCCTGCCGGCCTGGTCGTAAGTGGTTTTATTGTGTGCTGTCTACTACGGTCTATATGCATTCGAACACACTATGCGCCATTTGGTCGAAGGCAGGGCGATTCCGCCGCGATGCAGCGAGGCGCCAGCACGACGCGGCCGCGACATGTTGGCCTGTGCAGTAGTGGCCGGCAGCGCGGTCGTCTCGACGAAGCGCATCGCCCTGGTCACCGGCGCGAACAAGGGCATCGGCAAGGAGGTCGCTCGGCTCCTGGGCGCGCTGCCTGACCATGCGGTGGTGCTGGGCTGCCGCGACGAGCAGTTAGGCATGGCAGCGGCGTAAGCCACCAGGCTGGAACCCTGACTAGCAGACTTCGCGCGCGACCGCAGCCCACATGCCACAGCGCCCCAGACAGTGCATCCAGACAGGTCTGCTACTCACACGCTTGAGCCTCGCCTTGGACAGGGCCGAGCTGCAGGCGGAAGGGTGCGACGCTGCCTACTGCTGGGTCGACCTGACTGACCCAAGCTCGTTCGAGTCGGCCCGGGCGTTCGTGGAGCGGGAGTACGGCCGGCTCGATGCGCTCGTCAACAACGCCGCGGTCTGCTACAACGATCCGACGCTGTACGGCAAGGTGGCGCACACGCCCTTCGAGCAGCAGGCCGCCATCACTGTGCAGACCAACTACCACGGCGCGCTAAGCCTAACCCTAACCCTACCCTAGCCCTACCCTAGCCCTAATCACGGCCATTACGGTGCAGACCACCTTCCACGGCGCGCTCGGGCTCAAGCCAACCCTGAACCTGGCCCAACCCCTAAGCCTCACCCTAGCCCTAGCACTTACTAGGCGCGCTCGGACTCACGCGCGCGATGCTGCCGCTGCTCCGGGCCTCGACTGCCTCGCCTCGCCTCGTCAACGTGGCGAGCTCCGCCGGCCGGCTGCGAGGCTCGCCAGCACGGTCAAAGTGCTGTCCTGGCAGCGCCGACTCGACAGTGCCAAGCTCGGCTCGTACGCCTCCTCAGGGCGCGCCTGGCGGCTCCGGGCGGCTCGAGACACCCAGGGCGAGAGGCCGGCCACTGGGCGCCCGACCACTGCCTTAGGTGCTCGAGCTAACCGCCGCCAAAGTCACCCATTCTACCGCCTTTGAGCATACAGGCTCAGCCCAGATCCAATCTCAGCTGACCTCGCCTGATCTCGACGTGCCGCAGCTCTCTGCACTGATGAACTCCTTCGTGCGCGACGCGGAGGCCGGCAGGCACCTGGAGGCCGGTTGGCCGGACACGTGCTAGGAGGTGCCGAAAGCTCAGGCCGGTCGTGGCCGGCCGGCGCAGACCAAGCGGCGGACTGGCCGAGGCTGGCCGGAGCTTGGGGCAGCCTGCGGCACGCCCTGGCGCTACAAAGGTGCTCCGGAGGTCCGGAGAGCCAGTCTGCCGAAGCCTACGCCGACTTGCTCCCCACATAGGTGCTACGGTGTGAGCAAGATGGGCGTGATCGCCCTCACGCGCGTGCTGGCGCGCGAGGAGCCGACCCTGCTGGTCAACAGTGCCGACCCCGGCTACTGCGCCACCGACCAGAACGCCGACCAGGTTAGCTAGCCCTAGCCCTAGCCCTAGCCCTAGCCCTAGCCCTAGCCCTAGCCCTAGCCCTAGCCCTAGCCCTAGCTCCAACCCCTAGCTCCAACCCC
>Ga0209302_10001129_pt1 | contig 15461 bp, 6 predicted proteins | sample ArcOceMetagenome_2_FD_187445 | JGI IMG/M metagenome (GOLD analysis project Ga0209302, IMG submission 187445) | Marine eukaryotic phytoplankton communities from Arctic Ocean - Arctic Ocean ARC135M Metagenome (SPAdes) (version 2) | ecosystem: Environmental > Aquatic > Marine > Oceanic | place... | reverse complement strand
GGGGGGGGGAGGGAAAAAAAAGGCCCGCCGCCAGCCCCAGGTCTCAAAACGCCTTCCACGGTCAGCACGTTGCAAGAAAAACATCGTCTAAAACCAACCACTTGTAGGCGTGCACGAAAGCAGATGCACAGGCCCATTCGTGGCTGTGGGTGGTGGCGCTTGATTTTTCGGAAGCCCGCCCGCCCCGCTTTCCACTTTTCCCTTTTGAGGTGAGGTGGGCCCTGTTGACGGAAGTCGGGCTCGGTTGGCCCCCGGTTTAGGAAACCGACGCTCTATCCTCTGAGCTACGCGAGCCAAAAGGTGTATCAAAGTATAGTCGAAAACGGGTCCCTATACGCTGTGGTTTTGTAGTTTGGAGCAGCGGGCGTAAAGCGGTGAATAACACCCCAAACTTAGATGTCTGTCTGTCTGTCCTGCATGCCGCTCGGCGCTTTCGAGTTCTCGTGAGTCGCTCGTCTCCAGCCCCACACACGCGCCAGATACCTGCTCCACGCCGTGCCAGTCGGCTCGGCGCTCGTCGACGGTGGTGATGGCATCTCTCGCCCGTCCCGTCCCCGCGAGCTACAATGGTACGCCACACGGTAATAATCCGTGCGATGCTGACAAGCGCTGGTGCGGCGCAAACCTCGTTGACCCGAAGGTGCAAACCACCGGGCCCTACCACTCCCGCAGCGCAACTGGCTTGTACACGTGGCAAGAGGTCTTGTGGCACGTGCGATCTGCGGGACACGTACTCAGCCGCTCGACGGAGACGGAGGTTGATTACAAGGCACACCGCAAGCGGGTCCGCTCATCGGGCCAGACGCTCGCTGACAACGTCCTCTCCTACTTTACTGTCGGGGTGGTCGCGTTCACACCCGCACTGTTCCCGTACGCGCTGCCGCCGGAGGTTCGCCACTGGATCCTGTGGGTGCGCCAGACGTCGTATGACGCGTGGCGGCGGCACGTTGGCCCAGCCGCCGAGCTGCGGCAGCAAGTGCGTCGCGTGTACGGCAAGAGGGCGGCAGGCGCGATTGCCTTCGTGCAGAATCTAGAGGGCGAGCGCTCGATCGCGGCGGTCCCTCACTACCACGTCTTCGTGGTCAACTCGAGCGTGCGTTCGCCCGAGCATAGCACGGTGGCCTCTCGCTGCGTGGCGAGGAACGACAGTGTTCGTAGTGTCGCAATGGCGCGGACTAGACCGGCATCGTTACCGTAGCGTGTACCACGGAACTGCCCACACCCCAGTTACTGTAATAAGTCCGCGTACGGTAATATAGATCCGGTACTTTAAAAGTTAAAGGGATCAATATAATATATAAATAAAGCCCCGCGGGTCCGCGCGTGTGCCTTCTAGTACGGTATCTACGCGTTAGACGGCGACTCAGACGGGTGCGAGATGGGTTCTTTTATGCTTACTAATTTTCTTTCACCTTGTCGCGTTCTCTTCAGCCCTTGACCTTGACGATTTTGACGAGAATGACCCACTCCTAGAGAGGTCGTGAAAATGCTTTCTCGATCTCCGCGCGTATTACGCCCGGCTTTACCCGTATATAAGTTCTCTTGCGGCCTCGCCGGTCTAGGGGCACCCTAGGCTTAAAAGTGGTGCCCTCGCTGCAGGAGTGTGCGCGTGCCGTCGCCTCGATCGGCACACGGCGAACACACGGCAGCGATACGATAGGTGTGCCGAGGCGCGTGCATACCTATGTGCTAGTGCTTCGACCCCCGTCGCGAGTATTTTGCAAAGGGATTTCAGCGCTGGCGTCGACATGCTTTGCGTGCTGGCCCTTCTTGCGGGAATTGAGAGCGGCCCGTGAGGTAGGTGTGCGTGTACTTCGATCCCCGTCGCGAGTATTTTGGAACGGACTGCTCACACAGCTCGCCCTGCCGAGGGGTCCATGCAAGACTCCATCACTGCCGAGTCCAAGCAGCAGTGAGTTTAGCAGCATGTGAGGTGACGTGTTGCCACCTGCTCTGTGGCACGCAGGTGTGTGGTAGCCGGTTTTTCGCCTGAAGTAAGAGAATTTGAGCCCAGTGTCGGAGTGTCGGAGTGTCGACAGCAGTGTCGGAGCAGTGTCGAGCAGTGTCGGGGCAGTGTCGGGGCAGTGTCGGTTGACACTGGTGTCGGAGTGTCGAGCAGTGTCGGAGCAGTGTCGGAGCAGTGATGAGGTGCTGTGGATCTGGATGTCATAATAGCGCTGAACAGCATTAGTTACTCAGGCATGCCGTGGGTAGCTTCGAATAGATCTTCGCATGGACGCTTTGCACCGTTGCTTCCTCGCATGGATGCGATCATCATTTTGTATACCTCAAATGAATTTTCAGCCTCTGGAAATGGAATTCAGCAAAGAAAAAAAGCCAGTATAAAAGAAAGTAGGGTGGGTTGAGACACTTGATGCAAGTTTCAAGAGCTGAAAATGTAATCTTAATTTATCGCGCGGCTGTTAGGCGGACTCGGTACTTGGTGGGCGCAACTTAAGGCGCAACACGGCACGAGAGGTCATATATGGGGGGATGCACGTGTGTGATGCCTCTCACACGTTTCCCATTATTTCCCACATAAACATCTACACATCATGAGGCCTGTTAGCATCGAGGCCTGCACCTCGTTAGCATCGAGGCCTGTAGTGTCGGAGTGTCGGGGGTGTCGAGTGTCGGCGTGTCGGGGGTGTCGGAGGTGTCGGGGGTGTCGGGGGTGTCGGGGTTGTCGAGTGTCGGAGTGTCGGTTTTGCTTTGACACCATTGACACTGGCTGGCTTGACACTGACCGAGGAGGTCCACTGTCAAGATGGCTTGACACTGGCCTGACACTGGTGTCGGAGTGTCGGACCGAGTGTCGGTTGACACTGGTGTCGGAGTGTCGGGGTGTCGGGACAGTGTCGGGTAGTGTCGGGATCTAGTGTCGAAGTGTCGAGCCAGGGCAAAAGAGAATGTATTAAAAGACACAAAGCCTATGATAAACACGACACGGGGTGGGCGAAGGGCGCGCCATCCGAAGACCACACTATTTAAACCCGAGGTGCGTTTTTTACCCTGGAGTACACCATTTGAGCCTGAAAGCTTTCTTTTTAGGACGTTGACACACGTGCCTACCTACCTACCAAGCTGCGGCTAGGTAGATCTAGACGTACGTGGATCCTACGACTGACTGCTATAGCCGTGAACGCCTAGGCAGAGGCCTAGACTAGGTATTACTGGAGCGAGTGTGTGTTGAGGAGGGGGGGGGGGAAGTTTGCTGTCGCGCAAGTTCACACGGTTACAGGGAAACACCAACAGCCAGCACAGCGCGGCGCAAACACGTCGATAGGCTGAAATGGCCGTCTCTTTTGCCTCCCGCCTCGGCTCGGTCTATAGCGATGCGTGGTCTACAGCCAGCACCACGCCCAATCTTGTTGTGCGTATGGCCCATCCCGGAAGGCTACCTCCCTGTGCGCAGCGTGGCGAGCCCGTCTTCTGGGTGCACCAGGCGGGCTTGTTCCGCTCGTTCGCCGCGCACGTTGAGCACCTGCGCTCCTTTCTCGATGCCTCGTCTTCTTGCTGGTTCGTCGTGCTCTTCACGCTCGATATCCAAGACAGCGCCGTCACAGCTTGGAACCGCGGTGCAAAGACGCTGCGCTTCGCGGGCGACCCGGGGCAAGAGGTGCGCGACGCGATCGCAGCGCTGCAGAACGCTACGAACGGTGGCGCGGCGTACGCCATGGCGTCGCGCTCACACGAGAAGCCACGGGATCACCGCGGCGAGGCAGCTCATACGTCCGGGACTAACCCTAAGCTGGAAGCCTTTGCGCACGTGCTGCGAGAGCAGAACGTTGGCGCGAGCGCGCTGCTCGGTCGCGAGGTGGTCGCGTGGCACGGTCTCGCCACTGACCCCGGCGACGTGATTTTGCAGACGCGACCCGACGTGATCTTCAAGGCGTCGATCGATGCGGCGAAGCTGAGAACCCTCTTCCGCGGGGCGACGACGGCGCGAGTGGGGGGCGGCTCGCCACCGCTGCTGCTGATGACCGAGGACGCCGACGGCATCAAGGGCAACGCGCCGAGCGGCGACAGCTATATTTTGGCGCGCGCGGCGCTCAGTCGGCTGTGGCCCGACGGCCGGCCGGCCGGCCGTTCTGGCGAAGCGGTGAACGACGTGACCTGTGGTCATAGCGAAGCCCGCTTGCTGGTGCACGTGGCCCAGCGCGCTGGCATCTCCTCCTTCTTCATCCGGCCCGACGCGTGGGGCATACGCATCCATCGTCCCAACGAGCGCGGCTGCCATTGGATGGGGAGGCGCTCGGACTGCTTCGGGCGACCCGGAGCCTCGATGCCCCTTTCGGCAGACGACCCGCCCGTGGACATGACGTTCGGCCTCCGCGCCGTGCTCGGGCAGAACTCGCTCGGCGAGAGCGCGTGCGTCGCAAGCACGCCGCTTGTCACAGCCACGCGGTGGGGGCCCGCGTTCAGCGGCCTCGGCTTCGCCTACGGAGGGTCGTTCTTTGTGGGCCTGGCCTCGCTCGATACGGAGGCGCTGCTGGCGCCGCTCCATCCCAGGCGCTCGCAAACGCACGGCCGGCGCGGCAACAACGGCAGCTCAACGTCGGCGGCCGAACTGCGTCGCTTTTGCGCGACCGTCGGCTCGTGCACGGCGCAAAGGTTGCAGGCTGGCCTCGCTGCTGCCGGCGTAGGCGCCGCCAGCCTGCCACTGGAGGGGCGCGCTGGTGTCTGCAGTGGCACTGACTCTGGCGAATCCGACTGTGCGAGGTCGAGGAAAGGCTCATGGAGCACTGTCAGGTACGCCATTGGTGACCTCGACGCGTGCGTGCAGCGCTGCAAGGGATGCAAGCGCTGCCACTTTGTGTCGTTCTCGCCGCTCAGCCAAGATTGCTCTTGGTACGCAAATTGCGATCTCGACCGGCTCCTCACCGGGGCCGTGGGGCAGGCGTTCGACTTCGTGACTGTTAAGTCTTGAACCGCTGGCTGTTAGCCTTATATTGAAATCCCCGCTCGTTATATATTTACCCCCCCCTGTGAAACGGTTCAACTTCAAGCGGGACCCGAGTGGCGAGAGGACCCGCCTGGGAAAGGCGCGTAGGGACCGTTTCGGATTATACGGGGTAAAGAATAAACAGCGGCCGGCTGTATAGTGAAATGGGTGTATTCAAGCTTTCAACTCGTGTTGCTCGAACGCCTAGAGCTACACAAACAACAACTATATATGTTTGCTGTTTCGTAGACCGTTTCTCGCTTTCTCCTCCTTGTCAGTTTGTGTGTTCATCAGATTATCGTGCATCTGTTCGTTGTTCTCTCTCGATCAGCAAGGCCGAACGTTTACCTGAATATCTCCCACCTATTCATCAACTCTGCGGACGCGGATTCTTTTTGTTGTTGATCACGTGCATGGCCATCAACAACCTCGACCAGCTGCTGGAGGAAGTGGCGATCTTGCGTGGGCGATCTCGCGACCGTGGGCTGTCAGCTTGATATCGGCGACGGCTATTGGATGTGCGTGAGCACTGCACGCAGAAACGCGGGCGGGTAGCGAGCGGCGGGCAGCGGGTTGAGCGAATCAAAGCCGTTGGTGCCTTGTGTGTTTTCTACTAGTCGTATGAGTTCGGAATTGCGTTGTGGGCGTTGCTAAACGTGGAGATGTCACGTTTTAGCGTTTATGATGATGCCCATTTATTGCGTAATTTTTGAGGAGCTTGGATCGCGCCGGCCGGTCCCATCCGGGCGGGATTCGACGACACCCTACCGTAGACCAATACACTAGTCAGGTGAAGCGAGAAACGGAGAGACAGAGATACTCGCAACATACCGTACTGACGGGCTAAAAGGTGACGAATCGAGATGGTGCGGGCATATATGAATCGGAGCGTAGCGTACGGATTTATATCTGAACAGGTATCAACACGCACTCCTCTGTGTACTTCTCGGTAAGCGGCGATCTCCGAGAGTAGGTAGGGATGTTAATCTTTATGTAGAGGGAGCCCACGAGCGCACGCGACAGCGAAGCACTCCCCATTGCGCGAGTGGCAGGTGTACACCTACTTTATAAAGCCATAGACCTACTGTGAACTGTGTGCTCCTGCTCTTCGCTCTTGCTGCGCTGCCGCGGCTTTTCTAGGCAGCAGCGGTGCTTTAGAGGTCTGCTTCTCGGTAAGCGGCAGTCTCCGAGAGTAGGTAGGGATGATAATCAAAAACAAAGGCTACCGCTGGGCCAACGACGCAAAAAATTTGCGCTGCGCCTGACCCTTTGAGGCGACGCTCTTGGTGCCGCATTTGGGTTGCCCCCGGGGGGGCACCAGCGGATAGTCTCATTCTGTGCATGTTAAAATGCCTTCCCGGCGCGCGCGTCAGCGGCGACGGCACGCTCCACGCATCTGCGCAGCACTTGTTGGAGAACTTTATGCGGCTCGCAGCCGCGGAACCCCCACCCTACCGCGGCGGTACCGGCCCTTGAGTTGAGTCAGACTGCCTAACGAGAAAGGAAATCTCAGCGGAGAAACAACCATCTCACGCTCACCTCGGTCAGATCTCACGCTACGAAAGTCCGTACGGCTTTACGAGCTACACAAAGCCGTAAATACGAGGTCGAGGGTGCCTATGGTAGGCCACCCTCAACCGACACAAGGACGGAATAAAGGGTTTAGATTAGACGATCAAGGGTTAGGGTAAAGGACGATACAACACGTACAGTAACAGCACACACAGGATGTGGAATGTGGTTTATTTACAAAACTAATACTGACACCCGGTCTAACAAAAATAAACTCCCATGTACCAGGTAGGCTAGCGAAAAACAAGTATAATCTCGACGCGTCTTCTACACGCGTTGGGCGGGGTCGTCGAGTGCTGAGGGGGACCGCCGCGGTGAGCCCTTTCTAGCAGGGGGCGTGCCAGCGTTCTGCTTAAACCCGCGCAGACGGGCCGTGTTGACCGCCTTGCGTAGTAGCTGGACCGCGCCCTGGGCGTCGCTCACCACATGCCGCGGCGTGAGTTTGCGTCCGCCGCATGCCTCGCCGTCGCAGAGCACCTGCACCACGACTTTGTTGCTCGCGCCGTTCTTCCCTGCCTCGAGGCTGACGGGTACCCACACATACGGAAAGCTCTCGCCCAGGTCGGCCACGCTCGTCACTGGTCCCAAACTGCCGGACGGACGCGGGGTCGGCATCCGTTCGCTACCGCTGTTGCTGCCGGAGCATTCGGAATGCCGGCAGGCGGCGTGCTTCGAGTCGAGCGCGAGGAAGAAGCCGCAGCCGTTGGGATGCGTGTGCAGCGCGGAGGCGGGCACGCTGAGCTTGGTGGCGCGCGGCAGGGCCGCCCCGTCAAACGGCGCCAGGATCGCGTTAACAGCGTCCGCAGCCTTCTTGCCCGGCGGCGACAGGGTGCTGTACTTCTGCGTGGCGGCCGCGGCCGAGCCCACGTACGACGTGACCTGGTACGCGGCGGCCTGACCGCCGAACGCCTCCCGCGCCCGCGCCCACGCGCCCGCCCGCTCACCCGCCGTAGATGCCCGCCAGCTCAAGGGCCCGGGCTCGGGTGCCACCGCCCGCAGCGGCGCGGCCGGCGTGGCGGCCGGCGCGGCCGGCGCGGCGGCCGGCACAGCCGACGCGGCCGGCACGGGCGGCGCGAGCGGCACGGGCGGTTTGGACGGCGCGGCCGGCACGGGCAGCGCGAGCGGCACGAGCGGCTTGGACGGCGCGAGCGGCACGAGCGGAAAGGTCCCTCGCGCCGAGGCAGGGCCCTCATCCCCTCGAAAGGAACCGCCGCCCTCGTCCCAGCACGTACGAGGCGTCTCCATCGCGGCGCGTTCCGCGAGCGCGGCGAGGGCCTCGCGCTGCGCCGGCTGCAGCAGTGTGCCAAGCTTGGCACCATCGGCCACCAGCGCGCGCAGCGCTTGCATCGAGGGGTTCTCGGCGGCCGCCAGCTGGGCGCACTGCTGCTCCCAGCGCAGCACCGCCGCGGCAGACGCGGTGCGACCTGAAATCGGCGCAGCTTTCTGTGCTCCCGACGTCGCCGCTGCTGACGACACTTCCACTGTCGCTGCCGCGCCGCTGCTGAAAACGTCAGATTTGCTGCCTCTGCGGAACAGCTCCCTGCTGCTCTTGCGACGGTTCTTGCGCTCATACTGTGGAGGAGGCCTCATTCCGAGAGGACTCGAAGGGAGGCACTGGCGCGTCGCGCGGCCGCGCACCGCCGCCTGCATGAGGTTCGCTGCGTGCGCCTGCGCTTGCGAGAACTCCGCCTCGGGCAGCGAGTCCACCTTGGCTGCCTTCATCGCGCGTGCCACCTGCCCCGCGACAGAAGAACAGTGAGCCGAAAGGGTAGCAGTGAAGGGATGGTAGCTAGGGGGTGGGGGCGGGTCGCAGCGGGGCGGCACGGGCATGGGTGGGCAGCTGGACACGCGGTGGTGTGGTGGCGGCGTGGTGGCGACGTGGTGGTGGCATGGTGGCGGGGCAGTGTGACGGGTCGTGACACACCTGCATGCCGATCTTGACAGTGAGATCGAGCGAGGCCGGCAGCGCCGCGATGGCGTCGGCGTACGCACGGCGCGTGCACGCCTGCAGCACCTCCTGGAAGCTGATCTGGCCGCCGTGGTCGGGGATCTCAAGCTCGGTGAGGAAGACCATCTGCTGCTGGCGGGTCATGACCACGCCGCCGTGCCGCTTCGACGCGAAGCCGACCGGCTCCTTCACGCGGCGCAGCAGCGTGGTGAGCTTCTGCGAGGCGATGAGGCCGTCGCCGTCGGGGTCGAGCCGCGCCCACTGCTCGACGAACTCCTCGAGGAGCGAGTCTGGCATGACCTGCTCATCCTCGTTGGAGAGGCCAGAGAAGTTCTCGAGGATGACGGCAATGACGAGGTTGAGCATAACGAAGGAGCCAATGAGCGTGAAGAAGATGAAGTAGACGAGGGCGGGGAGGGGCGAGCCGCAGGTGCCGGCTTCGTTGCTGCAGCGGTTGGGGTTGACCTCCTCGGTGATCATGGCATCGTGCATGATGCCGTTCCAGCTCTCGCCGGTGACGCAGCGGAAGAGCAGGAGGCAGGCCTGCGAAAAGGTGCGGAAGTTTGCGTTCTTGGTGATGAAGCGGCCCTCGAGGGTGAGCTCCGAGAAGAGGCTGACGCCCAGCACGGCAAAGACGAAGAGCAGCAGCACCAGCAGCGAGCCGACGTTGCAGAGCGACGGCAGCGACGAGACGAGCGTCGCGAGCAGCACCCGGATGCCCTTGGCCCGCCGCACGAGGCGCAGCAGCCGCGCGACGCGGAAGATGCGCAGGACGCGCAGGATGGTGGGGTTGAAGCCGCCCAGGCCGGAGGTGCCGAGGATCTCCATCGTCAGGTCGACGATGGAGGCGAACACGAGCAGCACGTCGAAGCAGTTCCAGCCGCTGTTGAAGTATTGCAAGCCGAAGGCCGCTTGCTTGATGGCCATCTCGAAGAGGAAGATTAAAGAGAACACGTAGTTGGAGTAGCGCCACACTTCGGCCCACAGCGGTTCGATGATGCACGCCTGCTCCGCCACGTCGGGCACGCAGTTGAACGTGGCCATCATCAGCACGTTGATGATGATGACCAACAGGATGAAGATCTCAAACTGGTTGGAGCGAGTGATCTCCCATAGCTTGAGCCGCAGCCCAACAAAATGTGGCTTATGCGTCTTCTGTGGCCGCTTCTCCGTCGAGCGCTTGATGGTGTCCACCCAGTCCTTCTGCGCGTCCGTCAGGAAGGCCGAGCCACTCTCCTGGTCCTTGATCTGGTTGAAGTTGTCGATGACCACGCCCACCACCAGGTTGTTGATGAAGAGCGCGCCCACGAAGATCCACATGATGAAGAAGAGCGCCGCGACGGCCGATGCGTCACGCCGCGGTGCCTCGTCGATGGCGTAGGCGTCCATGCCGTGGTACATGACGTCAGGCCACATCTCGAGGCCCGACATCTCGAAGAGCGTCAGGATAGCTCGGAAGATGTTGTCAAAGTGGCCGAACTCGGGGTTGACCCACACGCGCTTGAGCGTGTCGCCCGAGCCGGCGTCGACAAAGTCGCCCGCGCACTCGGCGCGCAACGCTACGGTGGCGTCGGTGCAGAAGGCCATCTTGCCCGAGAAGAGCTGCTGGCCGAGGATGCCGAAGATGAGCATGAAGAGCAGCTGGACCGACATGACGTTGGCGACGCCGGGCATGGCGCGCAGCAGCGAGTTGACGACGAGCTTCATGCCGGGGTTGCGCGAGATCATGCGCAGCGGGCGCAGCGCGCGGAAGGTGCGCAGGGTCTTGAGCGCGGCGAAGGCCGGGTTGGAGTCGGTGTCGGTGTCGCCCGTGAAGGCGGAGGTGTCGAAGGAGACCCAGGAGATGATGACGATGACGGCGTCGAGCTGGTTCCAGGCGTCGCGCAGGTAGGCGGTGGGATAGGGCGTGATCAGCCCATTGGCGATCACCTTGCTCAGCAGCTCGAGCGTGAAGACGATGGTGAAGAAGTAATCAAAGCTGCCCAGCACGTGCTGCAGCGTGCACGCCGAGCCGCCCGGGTCGGCGTCGCAGCGCTTCTCGACGCTCGGGTACTCGAGCAGCGGCACCGCGAGGCAGAGGGAGGAGGCGACGATGAGTATGAGCACGACCTGGTCGAAGAACTTCGAGTTGACCACGATGATCATCGACGCGCGGAAGGGGTGCTCGCGCGTGAAGAGGCAGAGCGCCTTGTCCCGGTCGAGCAGCGGCACGTAGTCGTCGTCGTCCGCGGCTGTCCGGGAGCCGGTGGCAACGACCTTCTCCGCCTCCTTCGTCTCGCTGATCCCACTGGTGATCGCGTCCACGGCATTCTTGAAGCCGCGCTTCAGGTGGGCTTTGAGCACCTCGGAGGGATCCTCGACAACCACCGCGCCACTCGCCGCGCCAGGCGCCGCCGTCGGTGCCACTCCAAGATGAGCTTCAACTGCGGCGAGATGAGCCTCAATCGCGGAGTCGACGATCTTCTTGAACTCCTCGAAGGAGACCTGCGCGTCACCATCACCGTCGGCGAAGGTCATCATTCTCTTGACGGTTGCGTCGTCCACCTTCGGGTTGACCTTCCGGATGGCGGCCTTGAGCTCGGCGGCGTCGATTTCACCGTCGCCGCTGGTGTCGATGGAGTCGAAGACGGCGCGCAGCTCATCGTCGGTGAAGCGGCGGCGACCAGCGCGATGGATCGGGGGCTGGGCGGCAAGCTCCGTCCACGTGGTGAGCACCTGGTGAGGGTTAGGGTTAAGGTTGGGGCTAGGGCTAGGGCTAGGGTTAGGGTGGTGGTTAGGGTCGGGGTCAGAGTGAGGGTGAGGGTGAGGGTTAGGGATGCCCACCTCGAGGGCAATGGCGCTGAGGATGATCTTCTTGAACTCCTCAAAGGAGACCTGCGCGTCACCATCACCGTCGGCGAAGGTCATCATTCTCTCGACGGTTGCGTCGTCCATCTTCGGGTTGACCTTCCGGATGGCGGCCTTGAGCTCGTCGACGTCGACTTCGCCGTCGCCGCTGGTGTCGATGGACACGAAGACGGCGCGCAGCTCATCGTCGGTGAACTGGCGGCGGCCAGCGCGGTAAATCGGGGGCTGGGCGGCAAGCTCCGTCCACGTGGTGAGCACCTGGTGAGGGTTAGGGTTAGGGTTGGGGCTAGGGCTAGGGCTAGGGTGAGGGTGGTGGTTAGGGTGGGGGTCAGAGTGAGGGTGAGGGTGAGGGTTAGGGATGCCCACCTCGAGGGCAATGGCGCTGAGGATGATCTTCTTGAACTCCTCGAAGGAGACCTGCGCGTCACCATCACCGTCGGCGAAGGTCATCATTCTCTCGACGGTTGCGTCGTCCATCTTCGGGTTGACCTTCCGGATGGCGGCCTTGAGCTCGTCGACGTCGACTTCGCCGTCGCCGCTGGTGTCGATGGACACGAAGACGGCGCGCAGCTCATCGTCGGTGAACTGGCGGCGGCCAGCGCGGTAAATCGGGGGCTGGGCGGCAAGCTCCGTCCACGTGGTGATCACCTCATCGGCAATGGCGTCGCGCTCTTTGGCATTTGCATAGTTCGCTGTGGCAGCGGTCCGCAGCTTATCGTCGGTGCTCAGGCTTCGGGTCAGGCTTTGTTTGGTCGGCGTGCAGCCTGCAGCCCCACCGGCGGCCCACGCAGTCGGTTGGCGTGGCCGGGGGTTGCGGAGCAGCTTGGTGAAGGGCCAGCTCACGCTGTCGCGATGCTTGAGCACGAGATTGCGGATCGCGCTGATACGGTCGCTGCCTTCGGGCTCGCTGACGCCCGCCTCGAAGTTGCCGAGCAGGATGGCGATGAAGAGGTTGAGCATCGTGTAGTTGCCGATGATGACGAGCAGCAGGAAGTAGATGGTCGCCGGCCAGCCGATGGCCTGGTAGGCCGTGAAGTAGACGTCGTTCCAGTTCTCGCCCGAGATGACCACGAAGATGGTCACGATCGAGAAGTAAAAGTTGTCGAAGTGCACGTACGGCTCGGGCACCATCTTGCCGGGCGGCGCCAGGACGCCCCCGAGGCTGGGCTGCGTCGGGCCGAAGCCCTTGTCCTCCGTGTAGGTGCCCCGGAACATCTCCATGCCGAGGAGCGCGAAGATGAACATGACGAGGAAGAGGATCATGAAGAGGTTCATGATCTGCGAGAGCGAGCAGAGCACCGTCTCGATGATCTGACGGAGCCCCGAGAGCGAGCGCGCCAGCTTGAGGACACGCAGCAGGCGGAAGGTGCGCAGCACCGACACGTCGACGTCGGCGTCGACGCCGCCGTAACTCATCAGGATCTCGATGAGAGAGGTGACGACGATGAAGCCGTCGAAGGCGTTCCACCGGTCCTGGAAGTAATTGTACGTCGAGAAGCCCAGTAGCTTGAGCACCATCTCGAGGGTGAACAGGCCCGACAGCGCGAGGTTGATGTACTCGTTGACCATCTCGTGCGCCACGGGCATGTCATGGTAGTAGCTGGCAAGCACGACGGTGTTCAGCATGATGAGGCCGAGCATGAGGCGGTCGAACCACGCGTGGGTGACGAGCTTGTGGATGCACTCCACCCTCCACTTGAGGCAGTGGCACCGGCTCAGGAACGGCCGGCCCGCTTTCTTCGAGATCAAGCTCAACCTCTGCTTGAGTCCCGTTCCGCTCCTCGCTCTACTCCAACGCTCCTTAGCTCCCGCCTCCTTCGAAGAGCGGATCTGCTTCTCCTTCTCGATCTGCTGCTCGGCCTGCGCCGCGTAGAAGGAGTCGAAGATGACGGCGAGGAAGAGGTTGATGACGAAGAAGGCGCCGAGCAGGATGAGCGGGATGAAGTAGACGACGACCCACGGCGCCATCCCCTCCTGCAGCATATACATGTTGTCCACCCAGCCTTCGAGCGAGATGCACTGGAAGATGGTGATGAAGGCCCACAGGATGTTGTCAAAGCTGTTCACCCCGTTGGGGTTGGACGCGCCCCACACGCAGTACTGCCCGGCGTCGCAGCTCGCACCGGAGCATGCTGTCTGTGCCGGGTCACAGCACAGGCCTGTGTCGGCCACCGGGTCGGCGGCGCTGGCGTTGAGCGTCAGAGCCGTCGGCAGCAAGCCAGCGCCGCTGCAGCTGAGGTCCAACTGGAGCTTGGCCCAATGGGCCAGCACCCCGCTCCCCGCCAGCTGCAGCGACAGCGGCAGCCCAGCGGAGGCTCCCAGGGGCGCCTCGCACGCACCGCTACCGCCCGCCTGGCCAGCCTGCAGCAAGTGGTGGTGCGACCAGCTGCTGTTGTCGACCGAGAAGGAGACGTTGACGATGCTCACGGCCGCGCGCGCGCCGTCGCCGAGCCAGTGGAGATCGAGCCCGTGCAGCCGCGTCTCCACGCCGAGGTTGACGAGCAGCTCCGTCACGCAGCCGTCACCCACGCACAGCGGAGCGGCTGCGAGGGGTAGTGACGCGTGCGCGCCGTCGTGGCAGCGGTGGTGCATCATGCCGCTGAAGAGCTGCACGCCGATGATGCCGAAGACAAGGAAGATGAAGAAACACAGCATCGCCACGTTGGCCATCGGCGGGATGGCGTCCAGCAGCGAGCGCACGAGCACCTGCCGGGGCCAGGGTGGACAGTTTGGTTGGGTGCGCGCTGCGGGCGGCTGCACGGCGCGGAGCTAAGGGTCTATTTTGGGCCGGAGGGCCGGTGAGCCCGGGAGCGAACGGAGGGCGGTGCAGAGAGGGTGCCCTCCACATGGCTGCTGGCTGGCGCAGCCTACCTTCATTCCTGGTACTCGGTTGATCGTGCGCAGCGGGCGCAGCACACGCACGGCGCGCAGCGTGGACAGAAAGCCCAGGTCAGCGCTGCCCGGGAGTGACAGCATGATGATCGAGATCCAGCCTGTGAGGACGACCGTGAAGTCGAGCCAGTTCCACAGGTCTCGCAGGTAAGACCCCTTGTGGAAGGCGAAGCCGAGCGCGACGATCTTGAGCGACATCTCGAGCGTGAAGAGCGTCAAAAAGTAGATCTCGACCTGGTCGAGCCAATCGACCGGGTCCAGTGCCATGAAGATGCAGTTGGCTAGGATGGCGAGCAGGATTAGGTTATCAAAAACTGCCAGTGATGACGGCAGGCGGCAGCGTGAGTCTGGACTGGCGGACGGGCTGTGTGGTGAGGGATGGCCAGCTGCGCTGCGCCAGCGTGCCGCGCCGGCCAGCCGACAGCCGCGTGTAGCGCGCAGACGATTGGTCGAGCCATGTAACAGCACTCGTGCCGTGGGAACCAGGCGAGGAGGCAGGTGAGGGGTCTATCTTGGACGAACCTGGCCAGCGAATGGTGCGAATCGCGGCCTGCCTGAGGGGGTTGTTCAGCGCCAGACAGAGCAGCGAAGATTTCGGATACGGTTTCCCCGCACCGTCCACCAGGATGTCCTCCTTCTGGCCGAGCTTCAGGCGAGCGTTGGCCGCGACGGTCCTGAACCTCGAGCCACCACTGCTGCCAGAAACAGACACTTCACCACGAGCGCCAGCAGTAGCAGCCTCCCGCCTGGCTTGCGACTGAGCCGCTGCGCCCTCGCATCAGAGCGTTTTGCCAAGGCTGCACTGCACCCGGCCATCTCTCAGGCCCGAGCACCGCAGCCAGACGCAGGCGGTAACACGACTCAGACAGCCTCAGCTCTGCCTTGGGGCCCAAAATCGAAAAGCCAAATCGGTCGAAGTTACAGCCTTGGGGACTGTAATCGATGACGGGAGTTGTGAGCGGACAGTATGCGAGATAGATACAGTATGCCAGATAGAATCTTATCAGTATGCCAGGTGGGGTTTCGCGTCGGCGTCCGCAGACACGCTGCTGCCTCGTGGCTCGTACCAGCGCGCCAGGACGCCGCTCGTTGGTGGCTCTCCCTCGCGTGTGTGGTCCTCTAGCAGCACCGCCGGTCGCCTCGGACCGATGGACCAGGCCGCCGCCTCCGCCCCCGCCTCGCTCGCACCGATGGTGCGCCTGGGAACGTTGCCGCTGCGGCTCCTCTCCTTGGAGCGCGGCGCGGCGCTCGTCTACT
>Ga0209302_10001128_pt1 | contig 15467 bp, 7 predicted proteins | sample ArcOceMetagenome_2_FD_187445 | JGI IMG/M metagenome (GOLD analysis project Ga0209302, IMG submission 187445) | Marine eukaryotic phytoplankton communities from Arctic Ocean - Arctic Ocean ARC135M Metagenome (SPAdes) (version 2) | ecosystem: Environmental > Aquatic > Marine > Oceanic | place... | reverse complement strand
GGGCGGCGCAGAAGGGCTCGGCCGCGCGGTGCAGCAGCGCGCGGCAAGAAGTGCGGAAGTGCAGAGGTGCGGCACTCGGAGAGACCTCCCCCTGCAAATGTCCCAACGTTGTGGCCCCACCTGTACGTCCCAGTGTCTTGACGTCGCGCGCCAGGTCGCTTGCGTCAGAGGAACCCATGGTCGACGCATGGCTCGTCGCGCGCGACCACCGCTCGTTAGGCCCTCTAACGCGCACCCTCTGGCTGCTTGACGCGCAGAAGCGGCAGGCCGCAGCGGAGGTCACGCTGCCGCCGCCGCCACCTGACGCGCGGCTGGTCTCTGCTCCCCTGGCGGGATGCGCAGGCCGCATCGGTTGGCTGTACGCGGAGTACCGCGTCGTCGTGCTGATCGACGCGCGGCGCCACTGTCTTCTGCAGCAGGTGGGCTCGCGGCTGGAGACCCTGCTTGGTTCGCTCGCGATGGGGCCGAGGCTCGGCGACGCTCTGCAGCCGACGCTGCACGTGAGCGTGGCACTGGCAGCGCGCGCGGGCGCGCCGCTCCGCGTCCTGCTGCAGGGCTATCGCCACCGCTGCGGCGACCCGGCCGAGCCGCTGTGCGCCGCCGCCGCGCAGCAGCTTCGCCTCGCCGCGCGCGAGCCGCGGCGGCGCGACAGCGGCCGCACAGGCGGTGGCGGCGGTGGCGGCGGCGGCGGCGGTGGCGCGGTGCCTTTGACTTTGCACGGGCACAGTCTGCACCAGACCATCGAGCAGGGCCTGTTCTGCCTCTCGCTGCTGCCTGCGGCCGCGTGCCCCGCCCTCGCTCTGCTGACCGACTGCGTGGGCGCGCCGCTCGACGCGCCGCTGCTGCCGCTCACGCAGCGCGACGTGGGGCTCCTCGTCGTGCGCCTGCCGCCACCGGCCGCCGCCGGCCGCGCCGCCGCCAACTGCACCGCCGCCGATCGCGGCGGCAGCGGTGGTGGCGGCGACGAGCGGCGGCGCGGTCAGCTGGCCGAGCTGGGGCTGCTGGCCGACCTCACCTCGCACCAGTTAGCGGCAGAGGGAGCTGGCGGGCTGTTGCTCGAGCTGCCGGAGCCGGGGCCACCCTTCTCACACGCGGCGCCACCTTTGGGCCCTCCTGGGGCGTCCGTCCTCGCGCGCGCGCTCCTGTGCCGCGTCGATGAGATGAGTGTCGGCGCGCACGGCTGCGGCAGCCATGCGCGTGGTGCCCTCGCGCGATGGCTGGTCAGCGCAGCGCCACGCGCATGGCTGCCGCGCCCCGCCCTGCTGCTCTCGCCGCCGACAGCGGCGGCAGCAGGCGGCGGCGCAGGCCCTGGCGGCGGCTTGCGCGGCATGCCCGGGGCACGTGGGGCGGAGGCGGAGTGCGGCGAGAGGCTGCATCGCGAGAGGCTGCATGCGTACGAGCTCGAGGCGGGCTGCGGTGTGACGGCGGATCAGTTGCTGGCTGTGCGCCTCGCCGAGGGATTCGTGCTGCTGACACCGCAGCCTCCGGGCGCGACGAGCGCGACGGGCGCGGTGGGAGCGACGGACGCAGCGGGGGTTGCGGCGGCGGCGGCGGCGCAGGCCAGCGAGGGCGGCGACGGTAGTGGCGTCGAGGGTAAGGCGGCAGCGCGGTGGGTGCCGCCGCTTTTGCGGCTGGCGTGCCAGTGGAGCAGCGGTGCGGTGGTGGAGTACCGAGTGCACTGGGCGGAGGTGGAGACGGAGGCGGAGACGGACGGCGCGGACGTCGGCGGCAGCGGCGGCCGCGGAGGCGCGGTGGCAGCGCTGCCGGCGCCGGATGGCGGCGCACTGGCGTGTGGCGGCGGCGCCGCAACGACAAATGGCATCGGCGAGGGCAGCGAGGGCGGCGAGGGTGGCGGCAGCGGCGATGTGGGTGGCGGCGGCGTGGGCGGCGGCGGTGCAGTTGGCGGCGGCGGCGCGCTGCGCGTGCGCCTCTCCGTCGTTGCGCCTATCGGCTTTTGGCTGCGCGTCGAGAGACTGCTCCAGATGCAGCAGTTCCGGCCACCACCGCTGCAAGCGGCAGGCGGCGGCGGCGGCGGCGGCGGCGGCGGCAGCGGCGGCGACGGTAGCGGCGGCACGCCACACGATACAGGGCGGCCCGGCGTTGCAGGCGACGCGACGGCGCTGCTTCTGTTTGTGGAGCAGGTGCGCCATCGGGACCGGCGGCTACGTGCACTGGCGGCGGCGAGCGCGGAGGCGCACGGCGAGGGGGCCGGGGAGGCGTGGCGCCGCGCGCACGAGATTGGCGCATTGCGCGACCTGAAGCTGTGGAGCGCGCTCTCACCTGACGCCGCGGACCTCAAAGCCGAGACCGTCGCGGGCGCCGCGGGTGCCGCGGGCGGCGCCGCTGCCGAGTGGGCTGAGCGCGGCGGCGGCGGCGGCGGCGGCGGCGGCGGTGAGGAGGGAGGAAGCGTGCTGCTGGTGCCGCGAGCTCAGTTGCCGGCGCACGTGGGCATCACGATACGCCTCGATCTCGGGCCCTATCTCGGCGGCGGCGGTGGCAGTGTGGGACGGCTGCGGTTGCAGTTGTGCGTGCGCGACGGCACCGCGGGGGTGGCTCGCGCGCAGGCGCACAGACAGATAGGGCGGATAGCTGGATGTGAATGTAAATGTGCATGGCACGCTCCTCCCCCTACAGGTCACACTCACGCCATGTCATGTTCATGTTCATGTTCATGTGCGTGCACGGGTGGTATTCGCATGACCCTCTGCTTACCAGGCACTCGTGCGCGACGCGGTGGCGGTGGCAACGGCGGCGCAGCCGTCGGTGGGCTGCTTCGTGATCCCTGGCGACCTTTGGCAGCATCAAGGGGGTTCACTCGGCTCGGGAGCAGCTGATACCACCGACGCGGAGGCGTGGGGCGGGCTGGAGCGTTTCGGCCCAAGCAATCAGGAGCTGAGCTCGCTGCTGCTCGTCAGGCTGGTGGCCGCACCCAACGGACTCACGCACGTGCACGCCTACGGGCTGAACGCGGCAGCAGGCGCGCGCGCGCGCGTGGCGCGCCGCGTGGCGTGGGCGCGCGTCACGACAGCGGTGCGCGCGGCGGCGGCGACGTGCGAGCTGTGGGTGACGCCGGGCGACGCGCAGCCCGACCAAGTGGCGTGGCGGTTGCTGCTTGCGGTGGCGGGCAGCGACGCCGCCGTCACGGACGGCGGCGTGGGGGCTGACGAGGTGGGCGAGGAGGAGGAGGAGGAAGCGGAGGGTGAGGAGGAGGAGGAGGGCGAGGAGGAGGAGGAGGAGGAGGAGGAGGATCTCGAGGCAGACGAGATCGACGCGATGGGCGGTGCGCTAACCCGAACCCCAGCCCTAGCCCTAGCCCTAGCCCTAGCCCTAGCCCTAGCCCTAGCCCTAGCCCTAGCCCTAACCCTAACGCGATGGGCGGTGCGCTACCCCTAGTCCTGAGCCTGGCCCTTTCACCTGTAGCCTTCACGGAATTCCGCAGCCTAGCCCCTACCCCCCACCCCTATCCCCACCCCAGCCCTCACCCCTATTCCCACTCCCGCCCACCCACACCTTTCCCTAAGCCAGGCGCGCTGCAGCCGACTGTGGGGCCGGGCCTCAGCGAGGCGGCGCTGAGCGGCGACGGCTCACTTAGCGCCCTCGCGGCAGGTACCCTGTGGCAGCAGCGGCGGCGGTGGCACCTGCCGCCGCTTGTGGCGCGTGCCTTCCGTGAGCAGCTACTGCAGGCTCGCGCGCGCACCGTTTGCCATGCCGTGTGCCATGCATGCGCCATGTCCATGTCCATGTCCATGTCCATGTCCATGTCCATGTCCATGTTCCATGTGTCCATCCATGTCCATGCCCATGTCCATGTGTCCATCCATGTCCATGTCCATGTCCATGTCCATGTCCATGTCCATGTCCATGTCCATGTCCATGTCCATGTCCCATGTCACCATGTCATGTATGTATGTGCCATGCATGTGCCATGCATGTGCCATGCATGTGCCATGCATGTGCCATGCATGTGCCATGCATGTGCCATGCATGTGCATGTGCTATCTGTGCGGACGAGGGGGAGAGAGGGGGCGGGAGAGAGGGAGAGCGAGCGAGGCATCATGCTTGCCTGCCTGCTGTAGGCGCGCCGTGCCGAGGGTTGGTGGTGCACGCACGCCGGTGCCACCAGCGCGCTGCTGTGCCACTCTGTCGGTGTGGAGACGGGCGGCGGCGTGGTGCGGCGCGTGCTGCTGCAGTACTCGGTCGAACTCGACGAGGCGGCGGGCCACGTGGTAGTGGTACTGTGGCAGGTGCGTCGCATGGCGCACACAGTGCATAGCGCACAGTGGCAGCTGCGCTCAGCGTACGGCACGCTGCAGAACCGCGCGCAGCAAAAGAATGCACAGCGCGCAGTGCAGTGCGTAGTACATCACACAGTCCACGTGGTGTTGGTCCTGTGGCAGGAGCCGCAGTGCGGCATCATCCAGCACGAGCAACGCGTCTGTGGCACGGCGAGCGAGGCGGAGGGTGAGGCGGAGGGTGAGGAGGAGGGTGAGGAGGAGGAGGAGGAGGAGGAGGGCGGGGAGGAGGGTGAGGAGGAGGGCGGGGAGGAGGCGGCTTCGGATCACCTCAGCGCAGCCGAGTTCTTCCGCCGTCTCTCGGCATGGCTGCAGCGGTGCGATGGTCATCTCGCCGCGGCAGTTGCCTCGCTCCTTGCCTTGCAGCAGCTGCCGCAGCCGCAGCCGCAGCCGCAGCCGCCAGCGCTGCCACAGCCGAGGGTAATCCAGTCTACCACTCTTACACCGGCACTCAATGCTGCGCCGACGCCGCGCGGCGCTGAGCCGTTGCCATTCTTTCCGCTGTTTACCCACATGCAGCAGCCATCACAGCAGCAGTCACAGCTAGAGGAGGGCGAGCCCTCACCGCCTTCGCAGACGCCGCAGCCGCAGCAGCCGCAGCAGCAGCCGCAGCCACAGCCGCAGCAGCAGCAGCAGCAGCAGCAGCAGCAGCAGCAGTCGCCTCCGCCATCGCCGGTGACGCCGCCGCATGAGCTGCCTTTGCTGTCGCTGCCCGCGCGACCGTTACTCGTGCATGGGCGGCACAGTTGCCATGAGCTGCGCGGCTTCAGCGACGAAGAGGCCGCCGGCGTCGGTGACTGCCTCCCCGCCGCGCCGCCGCACGACGGCGACGCCGCACCGCCCGCCGCGCCGTGCGGGGCGGGCGGGGCGCTGCTCCTGGCGCGGCTGGAGGAGCTACTTGGCCTCGAGTGCGTGGGCCGGCTACTCTTCAGCGGGCAGGTGTGCGACGCTGAGGCGGCCCGCGTGCCGTGGAGCGCTACCTCCGCCTCTCTCCGGCGCCCGCTGCGGGCCTCGAGCATCGCGCCGCCGCATGGCACGAAGGCGGAGGCGGCGGAGGCAGCGGGGGCGGCGATGCCCCCATCGTGCCTGGTGGTGCAGGGGTCGGACAGGCTTGTAGGCCTGATATGGTTGCAGCCGTCGCGCCCTGCCGTGGCGCACGTGTGGGTGTGCGGGCTGCGCGACTTCACACCGCCGCGGCTGCGTGACTCGGCGCTGCGGCGATGGCTCGCCGCTTGCACGACGCGTCACGCGCAGGTCGCGTGGCGCCGGCGCGCCGCGGTGGACAACACCGCGGCCGAGGCGCTTGCAGCGCGCCTGGTGGCGCTGGTGCGGCGGTGTGAGGCGCCCGCGTTCGTCCTAGCGCTGCACGCGCGGCTGCAGGCGGCCGAGGCGCCGGCCGCCACCGACTTCGGCCACGCGCTCGCGCTCTGCCGCGGCACGGTCGCCGCGCGCCTCGCGCTCGGCCCCGTGCCGCGGGCCGCGGCGGGCCTCGCGCGCCTCGAGCGCGAGGTGGAGGCGGTACTCTCCGCACACTTCTGCCGCGTGCCGGATTTGGACGCGCCCCTGCATCCCAGCTCGCTGAGTGTGCTCGCACCGGGCGCACTCGCGCCGGCGGCGTCCCACCTCTTCGGCGCGCGGGGCGCGCGGCCGGTCTTTCTCCGTCTCGAGGCCTCGCTTAGCGCGAGCGACGCCGCGCTCTCGCCGCTGGCGGTGGATGCTGCCTCTGCGGTGGTGGGCGGCGAGGCGGCAATTGAGGACGGCGAGGGTAGCGGTGTGGCGCTCGTCGTGCCGCTCGTGCCCGGTGGGTTCGCGGCGCTCACCGGCGTGGAAGGTGCCGAGCTAGTGCTGCATGTGCTCACCGTCAAACCTGACGGGCGCAGCGGCGCCAGCAGCGGGGGTTATGGTGGCGGCGTGGGTGCGTGCGGCGGCGGCGGCGGTGGCGGCGGCGGCGGCGGCGGCGCGGGGGGAGGCGGCAGCGGCGGCGGCGGCGGTTGCGGCGGCAGCGGCGGCGGCAGCGGCGGCGTTGGCGGCGTCGGCGGCGGCGTTGGCGGCGTCGGCGGCGGCTGGACTGTGGAGGAGGCGGCGGAGGAGGTGGGCGCGCTGTGCGGCAGCCTGCGCGAGCTGGTGGCGGTCGCCTCCCTGCGCGCGCTGGCGGCGGAGCCGCTGACCGGCCACGTGGTACGCGAGGTGTGGCGGGTCATTCCACGGCTGGCGGAGCACCACACGCTGCACGCCACGGTGCGGCTTAGCCTCGTGCAACCCGCCGTGCGGCCGCTACTGCACGGCGCACTCGCCGCGCTCCAGCTGCCCGAGGCGGGGCTGGCGCTCACGGCCGTCGACGGCACGCTGGTGGGCGTGCGGTCGGGCGGCGCGGGGGGAGGGGGTGGGCGGAGCCACGCGGCGCGCAAGCTGCCTTTTGCGCTTGGCGATGACGGGCTCGAGCACAAGTCGAGCATGCTCGAGGTCCAGGGGCTGGCGGCTGGGCTGGAGGGGCCGGATGGGTACGACGAGGCCACCGCGGGCTTCTGGCTGCTGGGCGTGGCCGCGCCGGTGGTGGCGAGCAGCCGTGCGAATGGGAGCGATCGCGACACCTCGACGGCGCCGAGGCCAACCTCCTGGCGCGATATCGCGGGCTCGGGCGCGGGTGCGGCGAGTGATCGCCTCGAGCGCCCCACCCAACAACGACGAGCGAGCCTCGACCTAGGCGAACCCTTGGTCTCTGTCGCACCGACGCGGCGGGCACTGCGCAGCGAGGCTCCCGGCTCGCGCTCGCTCGACCTGCCCTCCAAGCTGTTCAGCGCCGAGGCGGCCGAGGCGGCCGAGGAGGAGGCGGAAGCGGCGGCTGGGGGCATGGGCGCGGCGGCGGCGGTGGCACCACCGCCGGAGCAGCAGGAGGAGGAAGAAGTGCAGCTGGTGCTCGTGGGGATGGAACGGCCGCGCCTCGAGCAGGTGCTGCGTGCGGTCGAGACTGGCTGCGTGGACGCGTGCCGCCGCGCGACACAGCAGCTGCTGCTCGAGGCGCTGCACGAGAGCCGTGCCGCCGACGCGCGGCTAGCGGACGGCGGCGCCTTTGCGGTGCCGGAGCGGCTCATCGTGCGGCTCGAGCTGCACGAACGGCTGCGCGCCGACCTGCCGCGCGCGCTCAACCACGCGTGCACCGCGCTGCAGCCGCTTGCCGTGCAGGAAGGGCCGCTCTTCGACCTCGGCCTCGGTCACTTCACGCACAGCTTCGTCTACCGGCAGGCGCGCGAGGAGGGCCAGGAGGGCGGCGGGCTGCGCGGAGACCGGATCTGGCTGCTTTACCTGATGGCGCTCGCCGAGGCGTCCGAGGTGGCTCCGGCGGCGCTGCAGCTGCGCGTGTGCGGCCTATGGGAGCCGACGGGCGAGCTGGCGGGCGGACTGGTGCGCCACCTTCACGACAAGCTCAACGAGGCGACGCTGCAACTGCTCTCGCTGCTGCTGCGGCGCAACCCCGAGACCCGCCTCTCGCCCGCCGACATGGGCTTCCTCCGCCCGCCGTTAAAGGCGCCGCTCGCCGCTGCCACGCTGCCGCTGCCGCTCCCGCCGCTGCCGGCCCTCAGCGATCCCACGGGGCCACTTGCCGCCGCCACCGCCGCTGCCGCCGCCGCCGCCACTACCATTGCCCTTTCCTCTCCCGAAGACGGCAGCGGCGCTGGCGGTGCGGATGAGTGGCTCGAGTGGCTGCATGGGGCGCAGCTGGCGAGCCGTCTGCGCGCGGCCGGGTGGCATCCGCTCCACCTACTCTCACCCCTCGCCGAGGGAGAGGCTATGGCCCTGCTGCACCTGCCGTCTGCCGCCGCCGCGCCGCCGCAGGCTCCACCGCACATGCGCCGCGGCGCGGCGACACCACGCGTGGCGCTAGATCAGGCCCGCTCCGCCCCACCTCCCTGACACCCCCTCACGCCGCCCCACCTCACGCCACCCCACGAGTTCGCCTCACGTCGCCGGTTCCCCACCCCAAACCGCAACCGCATCCCTCACATCGCTCGCCCCGCCCACCCAACGCGTGCCCCCTCGGCGCACTCCATCATTCGAGCCTGTCACCCCGCCCGCGCCTCTCTCCTTACCTCCAGTCGCCGGGCATGCGCTCACCCCCACCTCACTTTTCCTTCCAATCTCTCGCCGTGGTGCAGAATTTACGGCCCCCACAACTAGACACCATCCGCGATTCCGACCCCAACCGCAACCCCAACCCCAACCCCGACTCGACCTCAACCCCAACCCTGCCCTACCTCAAGCCCCTGTCAAACCCTTACCCCACACGCCGCTCCTCCAGGGCGCTGCACCGGCCAAGGCGCTCACGTGTGTCGTCGTCTCCCTCGTCCGCTGCGGCGATGACGGCACGGCGCCACGCTCACCGCGCGTATCTCTTGACGAGTGCGAGCCGCCCGACCAGTTGGTCAGGCTAGGCCACGGCTTTGGGAGTCGACCTGCGATCGCACCCCCAGTGACAGCGGCCGCAGGCGGCGGTGGGCGGTGGCAGAAAGCGGTGGAAGGCGGCAGCGGTGGTAAGCAGCAGCAGCAGTGGGCTCTGCGGCTGCGGGTGTGGCGGCGCGGCGACGGGGGGGGCGAACGCGAGCGAAGGGCACGCCGCGGCAGCTACGAAGGCCGCCGAATCCCCAAGGCGCCACCATCGGCAGGCGGCGGCGGCGAGGGCGAGCGGGGGCTGTCGGTGGTGGATGGGTTGGTCGACGGGCTGTGCCTCAGTATGGCGGGGGCACTACACGAGCACGCCTACATCTACCAGAGCGCACTGCTCGCCCCACCGCGCCAGCTGGTCGCCCTGCCCGCGCCCACGCTCGCACCTTCAATCGCGCCCGCTCCGCTGGTGCTCGCGCTCGCGCTGGTCCCGCTGCGGGAGGCGATGTGCCGCGCCGCCGCGCTCGGCGCGCCGGGCGCCTCGCGCTTCCACGCACGCCTCGCCATGCCCGCGTGGGCGCTCGCGCGCTTCGCGCGCCTGCTGGTGCGGATGGTGTCGCGTCTGCTGCCCCTGGCGCACCCCCCTCTGCTCCTTCCGCCGCAAGCCGCCCGCGGGCCCTTTACGATCGTGGTCGGCCTCGCCGCCGACGCCACGGCCGGCAGAGTCGCCACCGACGCCGGCCTGAACGCCGGCGGCGCTGCACGAGAGGGCAGCGGCGCAGCCGGCACTGGCTGGGAGGGTGGCGACGGCAGCGACGGCGGCGGCGGTGGCAAAGTACACGGCGGTACTGGTTGGGAGGGCGGCAAAGTACACGGCGGCGAGGCGGCAGCGGCGGCGGTGAGTGCGGCGGCGGCGGCAACGGTGGCGGCGGCGGCGGCGGCGGCAGCGGCGGCGGTGGAGGCGGCAGAGCAGCCGCTACAGCCGTTGCTGCTACTCTCGGTAGGTGGCGGCGCGGTGGGCGGCGCGTGCCACATGCCTCCTAGCGCAGGAGGTATCGCCGTTGCCGCAAGCGATGGAAGCGGCACCGCGCCTCTCGAGCTGACGCCGCTGCTCGAGGCGCTCGCCGCGCACGGGCGGCTGGCTGAGACCGCGCCCCCGCCTTCGCCCGCGAAAACGAACGCGAAGGCACCTCTACTAGCGACGCCCGCCACTCCGAACCTGTCACTTGCGATCGCCGCCACCGCCGCCGCTGCGGTCGCCACCGTTGCCCGCACCTACGCGCCACCCTCCTACGCTGCACCGGCCGTCGCGGAGGACGACGACGAGACGGCGCTCTCGCGCTCTCAGCAGGCGTGGGGAGAGGCAATGCTGCCGCTCGCGCCTGTGCTACGACAGTGGCGGCGGCGGCTGCTGCTCGCTCCCCCGCTTCCAAGCGCGCCACAGCCAGCCCTCGGCTGGGCGTCGGGCTCTCCAACCGAGACGTCGACGGCGGCAGCGGCGGCGGCAGTGGCGGCGGTGGCGGCGGCGGTGGCGATGCCGATGGCACCGCCCACAATGCCGCCCAGCTCGGCACCGCTGCCGCTGCCCAGCCTGCTTGAGTCCTTTCTCAAGCAGGCGGCCCGCCATCTGCACGAGCGCGGGCTGGGGCGGCTACTCGCGCGCCCCTCCTTGCCCGCCGAAGGCTCGAGATCGCCCACGCCGCCGCAGCAGCGCCGAGGCTGCGGCGCGGCCGGCCCATGGGCAGGCACCGCGGCGCCAGACGCGCCCTCATGGCGGGCTCGCCTCAACAAGTCACGGATGCCGCCGCCATCACTCGACATGGGAGCCGCGGCTGGCGATCGACTGCTCGAACGGCCAGGCAGTGCCTGCGGCGGTGCGGGAGGAGGGGGGGGTGGATGCGGCAGCAGCGGCGGCAGCGGCGGCGACGAGGGCGCTGCGTCGGCCGGTGTGGAGCTGCTGCTCGCCTCGCGCGCGGGTTGCTTGCGCCTGCTTCGGCTGTCACCGGGTGGCGTTGCCGAGAAGGGCGTGGAGTGCAAGGAGGGCGAGGAGGACGAGGAAGGGCAGGAAGGCGGGGGCGTGGCGTACTGCACCTCGTTGCTGCTCGGCAGCGCGCCATCTGCAGAGGCCGACATGACACCACCGCCAACTGCCAGTGGGCGTGGCGGCCGCAGCAGTGGCGGCCGCGGTGGAGGAGGAGTAGACCGAGGTGGGGGAGGGGGTGGCGTAGCCAACGGGGACTGCGAAGGTGACTGCAGGCCGCCAGATGAGCCTGACGATCTGGAGGAGGAGCTCGATGCCGCTTGGTACGAGCTGAACCTACGCCTTAGCCTGGCCCTGACGCCAACCGTGACCCGAACGACGACACCTCGCCCCAAGCTCATCCCCACCCTCACTCCCGCCCTCGCCCCCAACCCTAGCCCCAGCGCCAAGCCTAGCCCCAACCCCAACCCCACCCTCAACCCCACCTGCAGGTACGACTTCCACGTTGCCCAGTGCACGCCACCCTCCGACGAGTCCGAGACGGTGCCGCCGCGCTGCGACGGCGTTGGGGCACTGCTGCGGCTGCGTGCTCCTTCCCGGTGCCGCCGCCGCGCGCACGCACTGAAGCGGCGTGCGGTGAGGTGCGCCGCTCGCCGTTTCACCCCTCCCTCCCCCGCCACACCACCCCCACTTGCACCACCGCCGCCCTCAGACCCTACCCCAACCCCCCAACTACCCGACTCGCCAACCGCACGCACACGCCGGCAGCCACCCGCAGACCTGCCAGCCTGCCGCTGTCGCAGATATGCGCCGAGCTGCCTGAGCTGGCGGGCAGCGCCGCGCAGCGCCGCGGCACGTTCGCCGACTTTCTCGACTTTGTGGTGGCAACGCCAACCTCGCTTGACGGCCTGGCCCTAAGCAGGCCAAGCTTGAGCCCGAGCCAGGCGGAGACGCCATCGAGCGAGCCTACTACCTGGTTGGGGTGGGTAAGGATGAACAACGCGGGCACGCATGACGGCGCCTCCGCCGCCTCGCTCGACAGCACGAGGCCGCGCAGCCCAGACCGGTCCAGCACCGGTGGTCACGTCTCACCGGCGGCGTTCGAGCTGCCGTCCGCCGAGGCGGCGCTGCGCCTGACGGCCGAGACGTTACGCTTCCACCCCTGCGGCCGTGCCGGCGCCGTGAGCTTCATGCTGCCGCCGCCGTACGAAGCGTACGCTTGTCTCGTGTGGGTCGTGAGTGCGCCCACGACGCCCTCCTCATCTGCCGCCGTCACACCCGCACCCGCTGCCGCTGCGCCCGCGCCTGCCGTGGTAGCAGCGGCGCCCGTCGCGGCGCCCGTCGCGGCGCCTGCCGCTGTTGCCGAGCCGGTAGCGGAGCCGGCGACCGAGCCGGCGGTGGATCTGGCCAATGATCCCCAGGGAGCGGAGATGAAGATAGAGCCCAAGGGGGTGGCGACAGCGGTGGCAGAGGCCATTGCCGCGGTTGCGTGGGCGGCAGTGGAGGGGGCCATGTCGGCGGAGTCCGCGTCGGCAGCGGTAGCAGTGGCGACGGACAAGGCGCCAGTAGACAAGGCACCAGCGGATAAGGCGTCGCCGGACAGGATGGCGGCAGCACCGGCGTCGGAGGCGTCGGAGTTGACGGAGGCGACGGAGACGGAGGCGGCGAAAGCAGCGGAGGCAGCGGAGGTGGCGGAGCCGCCAGCTGCGACGGCTGCCGACGAGGCAGAGGCGGAGGCACCGTGCCGGCTGGCACTGATGCTTGTTGGCCCGCGCGGCAGTGAGGCGGAGCTGCTGGCCGGCGAGGCCGAGAAAGAAACTGCGGGTGCGCTAGCGATGGCGGCAGCGGGTGGGGCGGCGAGCGGAGCGGCGAGTGGGGGCGCCGAAGTGGCCGAGGGCGCGGAGCACGACGTGACGCCGCACGGCTCTGGCGCACGACGCGCGGCCGCACGACAGCTCGCGACGCAGCTGGTGGAGAAGGGGCTCCGCTCGCGCTGGGCAAAGTACCGCAGCTTCAGCGTGTGGCGGCAACTCAACGGCGGTGGTGCGCCTTTTGGTTGAAGCTCCCCCCCCCCACCCCCTCTCCCTTTGCGGCAGCTCCCCCTTTGTCCCTTGGCCCTTTGTCGCCCTGTGCCCTGAAGACGCATCCCGCTCCTGCGCACCCCAGGCCGCCCCCCCAGGCCGCCGCCCCAGGCCGCCGCCCCCACAGCGTAGACGCCTCGGGGAGTGCCACGGCGCCCCGCCGAGGCCGCCTTCCCGAGGCCGCCTTCCCGAGGCCGCCTTCCCGAGGCCGCCTTCCCTAGGCCGCGGCTCTGCGGCGCTTCCTTATATGTATGGATATGCATGGCCCTCACCCATGGCATACATGTATACATGAACATATGCATATGCATATGCATATGCATATGCATAACATACACATATGCATCAAGTAGGCGTGCCAGCGGCGGCCGAGCTCGCGGCCTTCCTCTCGCGCCTGCCCACCTCGACTCAGCTCGACGCACTCTACCCCTCACTGCACAGCGTGCGGCGGCTGCGGCTGCCGTGGCGCGCACTGCTCGAGCACCTCAGCGCGCTGCCGTTGCGCCCGTGCCGCTGGCGTGATGAGCGCGGCCACAGCCAGCTGCTGTTGCTCCTCGGCACGCGGGGCCACCTGCTCCACTTCTCAGTCGGCGCGGAGAAGGGAGCGCTGCTGCAGATGCGCGCATGCAGCATGCACCGGCTCACGCACAGGCACGAGCTCCTGAGCGACCCAGCTGAGAGCGTCGCAACTGCCGTGGCGTGCTGGGTGTGGGAGCAGAGCATGGCGCTGCTGCAAAAGAGCACCGCCGCTCCCAGTCCACCCGTGTCGAAAGGCTGGACGCCGCGGACGCATATGTAGTGACTGACCGCAAGTCGACCGAACAGCCTAGTAGTGAACCGTCGGTGCGGGATCCGTCTCAAACTTGACCAGACACTTGTAGTTTGAGATAAAGATAAGAGATAAGATTGTTGGGTTTCACGACGCTACACGACTCGCGACGCTAAAGTACTAACACAATTCCGCGATGCCTGGGCCCCTCTCGGATCCATACGTGGGGGTAGTATGCGAAAATACTCGTGGCAAGTTGCTTGGTGGGTGGACGATAGCCACTCCGCGAGCGTAGCCCGTCCGCTGCTCGTGCACGGCGGCCTGCGCTGACCTGCGACGACGAGGGTGCCGAGTGCGTCAGCCTGGAGGCGCGGCCGAGATTTGGCCCATGAGATGCAAACGGCTGGCGAGCTAGCGGGGCTGGAAGGCACCATTTCGCTCTGGCGCACATAGCACACTGGTGTTTCCTCTGCGCCTTACAGAGAAAGGCGCAGGGACCTTATTCAGGGAGGGTAAACAGCAAGCAGTTGGCTGGAGGCGATAGGCAGCGAACGTAGACCGACGGTCGTGCGCATAACTGTTGAACTTGTTGAAGTCACATAGCCTGCATCGTGGTGAGAGTCACACTATGAGTAGTGGCTCAGAGCCGGCAGCTGGTGTGGTGCACGCCTGGGTCGGGCAGATTGTGACGTTTTTCGCGTATCGTCCCCCTAGCCGCCCCCAGGGCTCCCTAACGCCTACCCAGCCCGGGAGGGTCACTAACCCGACTCAGGGCCACCCTGGGCCGCCCTGGGAAGCCCCTCAGGCAGAGTGCCGGTCGCTCAGGCGTGAGCCCAAGCCACCGGCCTAGCACCGGGTCATGCCACTGCGCGCGCTCTGGCTCAACAGCACGCCCCGGGCAACGGCTGCCACCTTGCATGTGTTCAGGCGGTATCTCGGGGCACCTCCTGAGCACCAGCCCTGAGCGCGCGCGCGCGATATGAGCTCGGGCTGTCACCTCTGTCGTTATCGACGATGACGACGTTGAGTGGCAGCCATGTCATTGCGGGCGCGGCAGCGGCCATGAGCAGCCTGGGGAGTGCAGTGGCGATAGCCATGATGGTGGGTGGCGGTGGGGCGCCCCCCTTGGCCGCGTGGCTTGGTCCAGACTGGATCCGCGCACCGGGTCGGGCACCGTCTTATTCGGCTCGGGGCTGCTCCCACGTTCGTCAGGCGCATGCCCTGCCTTAGTTAGCCGTCTCACGGCATGCGGTCAAGTGGCGTGCATGCCGTAAGACAGCTAACTAAGGTCGGCCGTGGCCTCCGAGAGCGGAGCCGCGTCCCCGAGCCAGCGTCTCAGTGGGACGGACGAATTACGTCTTAAAAACGTTACAATTTAAGACTATCTGCCCCACCCAGGCGTGCACCAAACCCCTAGGTAGCCAACTCTTCGCAATACCTGAGACCTGTCGCTCGCCTCACGTCAGTCACCTAAAGCCGTAGTCCTCTCCGCACATACACTCCGCACATATCGACTCAGCACAGGCTGGTTTATTATTCCCCACTGAAGGTTATCGCCCTCTCTAAACAGATCTAGCTAGGGCGTCATGGCCAACCTTCGGGTGTTAAAAAGGACCAGCCTGAACTCACCACAGACACCTCACCGGAGCTCACCACCTCCACTCTACCTCCACTCATGCGCGTGAATGCACAGCGTGCGCAGGTAGGTTATCCACCGCACCTGGTTAGGGTTGGAGCTGGGGCTGGGGTTAGGGTTAGGGCTGGGGCTGGGGCTGGGCACAGGGTTAGGGGTGGGGTTTGGGTTGGGGTTGGGGTTGGGGTTCGGGTTCGGGTTCGAGAGTTCGGGTTCGAGAGTTAGGGTCAGGGTTAGGGTTAGGGTTAGTGCGCAGGTAGGCGTGGCGATCCACCGCACCGCCTCTGACCGATGAATACACGCGGCCCTAACCCTAACCCTAACCCCAACC
>Ga0209302_10001127_pt1 | contig 15473 bp, 13 predicted proteins | sample ArcOceMetagenome_2_FD_187445 | JGI IMG/M metagenome (GOLD analysis project Ga0209302, IMG submission 187445) | Marine eukaryotic phytoplankton communities from Arctic Ocean - Arctic Ocean ARC135M Metagenome (SPAdes) (version 2) | ecosystem: Environmental > Aquatic > Marine > Oceanic | place... | reverse complement strand
GTTCCGAGGGTTCTTGGTTTGCGCGATCACCTGAAAATGAGATACGATTTGGTGTCAATTTAAACTTATACCCCTGTTAGTGGCAAGTTTGGCAAGGAGGAGAACCGCGAGTTCTTCGCCGCGCCGCCGCTCCGCCCGGCCCCTCTCATCGCAGGCAGGATCTAGAAACAGGAGGTCCTGTCTGTGGCGATGTCGGACGAGCTTCCGCCGCCCCCGGCGTCGAAGACCCGCGCAAGTCAGATCGCGATCAACTTTGCGGGGCGCGTGAAGCACCAGATAAAAGATGAGAGGAAGCAGTGGACCGCGCTCGACAAGGAGCTCGCGTCGGAGGCAGTGCGCAAGGTGGAGAAGCTCGTGCGCAGCGAGGACAAGAAGCTCACGAAGGACAAGGAGAAAGGCGACGCGGACCGCATCCTGCGACGGTACAACGCCGCGGTGACCGTCAAGATGGCGCTCCACGAGCACGCGCACGCCGAGGGCCGCGACGGTGACTCGTACCGTATGGCCGAGATCTCAGACTCGATCCGGCTTGAGGACCTGCTCGAGGTGGCGCGCCACCGCTTCGCGCGCGAGGGGCAAACGCAGGTGCTCAAGCTGCTCTGGCTCAACGACGAGGGAGTGACAGTGGCCATCGACAGCCAGCGCAAGCTGCACCAGTGGCTCGACTCGGCGTGGTGCTGCCACCCAATGGCGCTGCACGTCATCGACGAGGCCACCGCCACGACCGACGCGCTCGACCTCGCCGACCGTGCCTCGAGTCTCTTCGAGCAGTACGACGACGACGGGGACGGCTTCATTGACGAGGCCGAGCTGGGTAAGCTGCTGCAGAGCATGCGCCTCACCGAGCTCGGCGTGACGGAGCAGATGGTTGGCCACTTCGTCGCGCAAGAGTTCGCTGCGGCCGACGTGGATGGCTCGGGCAAGCTCGATTTCGACGAGTTCTGCCGATATTACAACAAGCTTTCCGACTGGGCACGCAAGCAGCTGGTGAGCCACAACCAGCACGTGCACATCTACAAGACAATCTCGGAGCACTATCTCGAGACCAGCATGGCCTTCGCGCCACTCGACCGCTCCGACTTCACCAACTACCAGGGCGAGGGGGGCACGCTCGTCACTGAAAAGTACTCGATCAAGGTCAACGTCGGGCCGGGCGCGCTCAAGGCGGGCGCCGACGCCAAGCTCGCCGTCGGCACGCTACTCAGCCACCGCGTCTCGCACCTCATCGACGAAAACAACGGGGCGGGCGAGCAAGGCGAGTACCCGTTCACGCCGATCGTCGAGCTGCGCTGCAAGGGCATGGCAGCATGGTTGAACTGCCGCCCTTGCCAGTGCCTGAGCTCGGCTCCCGTGCCTCCTCAAGGCGCGCACGGTGGCTCGCCTCGCCTCTGGCCGGCTTGGCACTCCGAGGGGGGAGAGCCCAGCCCACTGGGTACCTAGGCCACTGCCGCGGGTGCTCGAGCAAGCCGCCTCCGGGGTCGCTGATTCCATCGCCTCTGACCATCCAGGCATGGCGGCGGACGAGGACTTCCTTCAGCCCATCGAGCTGCTGCTGCCGCACGCCTTCCACCCCGAGGACGGCGCGGAGTCAGTGGTGATGCTTGGCGCCAGGGCCGGCTCCTCCGAATGGCAGCCGCTGCCAATCGGCTCGGTCAAGGACATCGGCGGGCCCGATGAGGAGGGCATCGCCCACCTCAAGGTAGCCTCACCTTGACCCTGACTCCAGCCCTAACCTTGACCTTGACCTTAACACCTGACACGAACCCTGACCCGACCCCTGACCCGACCCCTGACCCGAACCCTGACCCGAACCCTGACCCGAACCCTGACCCGAACCCTGACCCGAACCCTAACCATCGCCCACCTCAAGGTGGCCGTGACGCACCCCGGCATCTTCTGCGCATTCTCGTCGCCCGAGGTCGAGGACACGTGCAGCGTGCGGCTCTACGTGACGATCGCGCCCCATCTAACCAGCCCGCAACCCTACCCAACTGGCCCGCAACCCTACCCAACCGGCCGCAACCCTTCCCAACCAGCCTGCGACCCGATTCAACCAGGTGATGATCGCGCCCAGGATCGCGCCCTACCGCGCCTCCTCGGTGCGTGTGCACCTCTGCCCGACGCTGCCCGACCAACTCGAGGAGGTCGAGCTCGAGGAGCATTGTGAGTGGGGGCTCGTCAAGTGCGCGGGCACCTCGCAGATCCTGCGGCTGCCGCAGGGCGCAGCCGTCGTGCTCGAGATGGACGGCGAGGTGCACACGCTGCAGTGGATGGGGATGTACCTTCTTGCTATGGCTCTACTACTGTGGCTCTACTTACTTACTACGGCTCTACTTGCTAGGTGCACACGCTGCAGTGGATGGGGCTGCGCACCCACGTGGCCATGATGTACGACCCGCGCAACCGGGCCAAGGTGCAGGGCAAGGAGGGGAGCAAGGGCTCCAAGTTCAGCTACGACGAGGTCGTCACCGTCAAGCTGGCCAAGGGCGTGGGGCGGCGCGCGGCGCTCGGCCGTGCGCAGGGGATCAAGGCGGGCATCCCGGAGGAGGGGCTCAAGGTGCCCTTCGACGTCGACCAGCTGCAACCAGCCTGCAACCAGCCTGCAACCAGCCTGCAACCAGCCTGCAACCCCATGCCGCCAGCCTGCAGCCCCCTGCCGCCAGCCTGCAAGCCGATCTAACGGCCGTGCAACCTGACCTGACCAGGTGCCCTTCAACGTGGAGGTGCAGCACCACACGCCGCCCTCGCCGCCGCAGCGGCTCAAGCTGGCGAGCCGCACCCCCAAGCAGTTCACGCTGAGTTGGATGCCGCCCAAGGCCACGGGCGGTGCGGCCGTGCACCACTACGCCGTCGAGCTCGAGATGCTCACGAACAAGGGCGTGCGGCGCGGCTTCAAGGAGGTGTGGCAGGGGCGACGGCCCGGGTCAGGGCAGGGTCATGGGGTAGGTTAGGGGTAGGGGTAGCCCCCCTACCCCTACTCCTACCACCTTCCCCTACCCCGCACCCCGTACCCCGTACCCCGTACCCCCTACCCCCAATACCCCTGCACCAAACCCCCACCCCTGCCCCAACCCCCAATCAGGTGTGGGAGGGCGACTACCCGGGCGATCGCCGACAACGTGTACCACGGCTACGTGCGCGTCCGCTGCTGGAACATCGCCAACCAGGACCCATCCGGCTACTCGGAGGTGCTCGAGCTAGGGTCAGGCTTAGGGTTAGGCTTAGGCTTAGGCTTAGGCTTAGGGCTAGGGTTAGGGTTAGGGTTAGGGTTAGGGTTAGGGTTAGAGTTAGGGTTAGGGTTTAGGGTTAGGGTTAGGGTTAGGGTTTAGGGTTAGGTTCGGTTAGGGTTAGGGTTTAGGGTTAGGTTAGGTTAGGGTTAACCCTAACCCTAACCCTAACCCTACTCGGAGGTGGTGGAGCTTCCCAAGCTGCAGGAGGCGGGCGTGCGCGGCGACGGCAACGACGAGTACATTCTGCCCAAGGGCGGCGGTAAGAAGGGCGGCGGTAAGAAGGAGCTGCCTCCGCTCGGCGGCAAGGGTGGCGGGCAGGAGAGCAAGGGCGCACAGCAGAAGGACAAGCAGAAGGCGCTGGTGGGCGCGGCCTACGGCAAGGCGGCCGGGACGGTGACGCAGGGCAGGAGGGGCGGCCACGGCGTCGCCAAGCCGCTCGCCGAGTTCGAGCGCGCCAACGTCGCAAAGGTGGCCGCGGCGGGGCCGGCGGCGCAGCGGTGCGCCAAGGCGCTCGGAGGGTTCTACTTGGAGGCGGGCGCCGAGGGCGGCCGCGACGGCGCGCTCTTCGGCTTGCGCGTCTCACACGTGGCGCTGGCGATGCACGAGGGCCGCTCGGCGGTGGGCGTCGATCGTCCGCTCGTGGGGCTGGTGGACGTGGCGCTGCACGACGCGCTGCTGCCACTCGCCGCCAAGGCGCGCCACTTTGCGGCCTACTCCCTACTACTTGCTGCCTGGTACCTGCTACCTGCTACCTACAGCCTACTGCCACCTACCACCTACTACCTCATTACCTACTGCCTAATTACCTAATTACCTACTACCAACCACGTACCACCCACTTACCACCCACTTACTCCCGCCAAGGCGGCCGTGCTCGAGGAGGAGTGGAACGTCGTGCTCGACCGCTGTCTCGGCTTCGTCGAGCTCGTCGAGTCCTTCCCCGACGATGACGAGGGCGAGGTCAGCACCCGTCCGCACCCCTCCGCCGCACACACCTCGCACCCCTCCCCACCACCCCGCACCTTTCCCCACCACCCCGCACCCCTCCGCACCCCTCCGTGCCCTCCGAGGTCTTCTTGCGTGACATCCTCTATGTGATGCTCGAGATCTACGAGACACTGCGCGCCTGCCAGAAGGGCGGCTACCTGACGCAGCACCTCGAAGAGCCCGCCTACAAGGCCGACGTCAAGGAGGCGCTCCAGAAGGAGGCCGTGCAGCGGCTGACCAACCTGTACTGGAAGTTCTCGACGGACGTGCTCAAGATCCTCATGCAGCTCAAGAGCGACGTGAAACCGCATGCGCAAGTTGCCTTGCCTGTGCCGGCTTGCTGGCGCCACAGCTCACCGCCCTGGCCCCATGGGGCTGAATGCTCCAGGCTCCTGGCTGCGCTACGCACTAAGGGCGAGCAACCGAGCCGCTCAAGGCCCAACGGGGGGGGCTGCGCCTGCAGTACGGCCGAGAGGCCCGGCCTCGGTGTCACGGTGTCACCGAGGCGATACCGCGGCCTTCCACGATGTCGTGGTGTCCGCGGCCTTCCACGATTCCGCGGCCTTCCACGCACCACAGGTGAGCGAGGTGGAGGAGCCGGAGGACATTCTGGCCGAGGAGCGGCAGCGGCTTCAGGCGCGCGCGCTGCGAAGGCAGCAGTCTTCAATGGCACGCTCTTCGATGGAGAGCTACGGTGCCTTCCCGGCCTTCAGCGCTCCTGCAGGGGCGAGCTAACATCTGGCATGGGGCGTGTATGCTTCATTGCGTTTGGTCGGACCGATGGACCTCACACCGAGGTAAAGTATGCATGGCCGGGTACTTTTGATTCGTCACGGCGTCTCCCCACACGCCACAGTCTTGATCGGTTGATGCGTCGCGTCCGCGCACACTGAGATCTGCGAGTGGCTCCGCTTCCTACGTCATCGGTCTCGTGGGGTCAACATGCTATCGCCTCGCGGTAAAGTACTTTAAAGTCGTCCCGGTTTCCTTTTGCTTTACGCTTTGGCGTAGGGGATCCACCTGCACCATGTGCATGTGCATGTGCATGTGCATGTCATGCAGTGCAACCAACTATGTAATGGAACGAGGCATCGTCGTCGCAGTCGCAGGGAGGTCCCGCCGCGGGGCCAGCAAGCCAGTGGGCGCAGGCGAGTGCGGCGGCTGCGCCGGAGGCGAGGCGCGCGGCTCCGGCCGCTCGACGAGCCGCCACTGCATCACGGCGCGGTCGTGCCCGCCGACAGAGACGCACCGCTCGCTGCCGAGCAGCCAGCGCACGCTGGAGACGTGCGAAGCGTGGCCGGCGGCGCGCGAGCACGCCGCGCGCGGCGCCACGCACGGGAAGCGGAAGAGGCACACGCCGCCCCGGTCGTCCGACACCACCACCAGCGAGCCGTCGTCCGACGCGTGCGCCGCATTGACGTCGGAGGGGTCGAAGCCCTCCTGCCAGATGCCCATCACTGGCCAGCCCAGCGTGCAGCTCCACCCGTCCCACTGCGTGTACTCGCGCTGCGGAGAGCGCACCTGCCGGCCGCTCCGCCCCTCCCAGTACAGGATCTCGTACGCGTTGCAGTTGCTCTGCAGCAGCGCCGCGTCGCGCGACCAGTCGAGCTGCGTCACCTTCGTGCTGTGCCCACGGCACCGCGCCAGCCGCGTCCACCGCGCCACGTCGTACAAATCGATCGAGCCCTCCACGTTACCCACAGCCAGCGTCGCGCCGTCGGGCGACCACGCCAGCGCGCTCACCGCACGGCGGCTGTCGTGCAGCCTCGTCTCCAACTTGCTGCCGCCGCCGCCCGCCGCCGCCTCGAAGACCTGCGGCAGCGCCAGCACCTCCACGCTGCCGTCGAGCAGCCCCACCGCAAGCCATGCGCCGTCGCGCGAGAAGCACACCGCGCGCGCCGCCCCGCCCACCCGCAGCTCCAGCAGCGCACAGCGCGCCTGCGCGTCCCACACCTTCACCTTGGCAGAGTCGCACGCCGTCGCGAACAGCCGGCCGTCAACAGGCGAGCGGGCCACACCGTGCAGGTCTGCCGTGTGCCCGTCCACCACCATCGCCACCACGCCCTCGCCGCTCACGCGCACCACGTCGCACCCGCTCGTCCCCACCAGCACGCCGCCACCCGAAGCCTCGCCGTCGAGGCCCCGCACCGCCGCCGCCCGCCCACCGCCGCCCACCGCCAGCACCCGCTCCGGCTCCAACTCCAAGCTACCGCCGTGCCGCCCCTTCTCGAGGGCGTAGACCTCCATGCTCACCTGCGCGCGCTCCGCCTTGTGCGCCCGACCGTCCAGCTCGGCCAGTCGCAGCCGGAGGGCCGCGAGCTTCCGATCGGTCTCCGCGACCGCCTCCGCCGCCGGCTGGCCCACGCCCTCGAGTGCCGCCACGCCCCACACCAGCACACGGCCGTCGCCGCCGCCCGACAGCAGCTGGCGCCCGCCGCGCGCCAACGTCACCACGCGGCACTCGTGCCCATGCGCCCGCAGCCGCGCCACCACCTCGCCGCCTCGCCACACGAGCAGCTTGCCGTCCGGCGCACCGCTCACCAGCACGCCGCTCGGCAGCACCGCGACGCCCAGCACGTCCGCCGCGCCGCTCTCGCCAAAGCGCAGCACCTTCATCGACCACGACGCGGTCTTGCCGCGCCCGTCCTTGCTGCCCCACAGCTTGATGTGTTTCGCGCCGTAGCTCACCAGGCACGCAGGGCTCGCGCCGCCGTCGCCCGCCACCTGCAGCTGCTGCTCGCTCGCCACCGCGCCGCCCGCCGGCGCCCACTGCACGCCCCACACCGCAGGCGGCACGGCCTTCTGCCCCTCCACCGTGCTCAGCAGCCGCTCGTGCCGCCAGTCCCACACGTGCACCGTGTTCAAGTCGTCCCTCCCCACGCTCGCCAGCAGCTCGCCATCCGCGCTGAAGCCAACCGCAGTGACGCCGAGCACGCGCCCGTGCCGCAGCCGCGCCAATTGCTCAAGCGAGCTCACCGCCCACACGAGCACCAGCGGCTGAGCGCCCACCTGCCCGCTCGCCGCGTGCGTCCGGCTGCCGTCGATGGTCAGGCAGCTGATGTCGTCGTCGTGCCCTAGGAAAAAGCGCTGCGAGTGCGCCGCCGCATCGAACACCACGCCCACCGCCGCCGTGTAGTACACCACCTCGCCGCTCGACGCGCACCACAGGTTGTTGCCCAGGTTGCTCACGCCCGCGTAGCCATGCACCCACTCGAGCTGCAGCGCCGCCGCCGGCGGCAGCACCGAGCGGCCCGTGTCGGAGGAGCGCCACCCCACTGGCGCGAACACGCCCGTCCGGCACGGGTGGTACAGCAGCTTCGCGGCGTCAGCCCCGGGTGCAAGCAGTCCCGAGCGGGGACCTCTGACGCAGGTATGACCAAGCGCGCGGTGGTTCGAAGCAAAAAGGCTGCGTGCCCACGCCTCGTGGTCCACCTTGATGTCGACGCCGGAGCCGAGCCCACCCGAGAGTAGGTGCGCCTCCTCGTCGGACAGAGGGAGCTCGAAGTGCCCCCACGCCCGCTGCAGCTGCTGCCAGGCCGGCTGGTGCCCCGAGTCAGGCTGCTCCTTACCAAGGGCGCGCATCAGCTTGGCCACGTACCGAGGCGCGTCGTACCGCGGCGTGCACGCGAGCACCGCCGCGGCAAAGGCGGTTCGCTGCTGCGCCAGCTTAGAGGCGGGAACGAGCTGCTGCTGCTGCACGGCGCGAACCAGCGCCGCAGGAAGGTCCCGCCGCGGGGCCAGCAAGCCAGTGGGCGCAGGCGAGTGCGGCGGCTGCGCCGGAGGCGAGGCGCGCGGCTCCGGCCGCTCGACGAGCCGCCACTGCATCACGGCGCGGTCGTGCCCGCCGACAGAGACGCACCGCTCGCTGCCGAGCAGCCAGCGCACGCTGGAGACGTGCGAAGCGTGGCCGGCGGCGCGCGAGCACGCCGCGCGCGGCGCCACGCACGGGAAGCGGAAGAGGCACACGCCGCCCCGGTCGTCCGACACCACCACCAGCGAGCCGTCGTCCGACGCGTGCGCCGCATTGACGTCGGAGGGGTCGAAGCCCTCCTGCCAGATGCCCATCACTGGCCAGCCCAGCGTGCAGCTCCACCCGTCCCACTGCGTGTACTCGCGCTGCGGAGAGCGCACCTGCCGGCCGCTCCGCCCCTCCCAGTACAGGATCTCGTACGCGTTGCAGTTGCTCTGCAGCAGCGCCGCGTCGCGCGACCAGTCGAGCTGCGTCACCTTCGTGCTGTGCCCACGGCACCGCGCCAGCCGCGTCCACCGCGCCACGTCGTACAAATCGATCGAGCCCTCCACGTTACCCACAGCCAGCGTCGCGCCGTCGGGCGACCACGCCAGCGCGCTCACCGCACGGCGGCTGTCGTGCAGCCTCGTCTCCAACTTGCTGCCGCCGCCGCCCGCCGCCGCCTCGAAGACCTGCGGCAGCGCCAGCACCTCCACGCTGCCGTCGAGCAGCCCCACCGCAAGCCATGCGCCGTCGCGCGAGAAGCACACCGCGCGCGCCGCCCCGCCCACCCGCAGCTCCAGCAGCGCACAGCGCGCCTGCGCGTCCCACACCTTCACCTTGGCAGAGTCGCACGCCGTCGCGAACAGCCGGCCGTCAACAGGCGAGCGGGCCACACCGTGCAGGTCTGCCGTGTGCCCGTCCACCACCATCGCCACCACGCCCTCGCCGCTCACGCGCACCACGTCGCACCCGCTCGTCCCCACCAGCACGCCGCCACCCGAAGCCTCGCCGTCGAGGCCCCGCACCGCCGCCGCCCGCCCACCGCCGCCCACCGCCAGCACCCGCTCCGGCTCCAACTCCAAGCTACCGCCGTGCCGCCCCTTCTCGAGGGCGTAGACCTCCATGCTCACCTGCGCGCGCTCCGCCTTGTGCGCCCGACCGTCCAGCTCGGCCAGTCGCAGCCGGAGGGCCGCGAGCTTCCGATCGGTCTCCGCGACCGCCTCCGCCGCCGGCTGGCCCACGCCCTCGAGTGCCGCCACGCCCCACACCAGCACACGGCCGTCGCCGCCGCCCGACAGCAGCTGGCGCCCGCCGCGCGCCAACGTCACCACGCGGCACTCGTGCCCATGCGCCCGCAGCCGCGCCACCACCTCGCCGCCTCGCCACACGAGCAGCTTGCCGTCCGGCGCACCGCTCACCAGCACGCCGCTCGGCAGCACCGCGACGCCCAGCACGTCCGCCGCGCCGCTCTCGCCAAAGCGCAGCACCTTCATCGACCACGACGCGGTCTTGCCGCGCCCGTCCTTGCTGCCCCACAGCTTGATGTGTTTCGCGCCGTAGCTCACCAGGCACGCAGGGCTCGCGCCGCCGTCGCCCGCCACCTGCAGCTGCTGCTCGCTCGCCACCGCGCCGCCCGCCGGCGCCCACTGCACGCCCCACACCGCAGGCGGCACGGCCTTCTGCCCCTCCACCGTGCTCAGCAGCCGCTCGTGCCGCCAGTCCCACACGTGCACCGTGTTCAAGTCGTCCCTCCCCACGCTCGCCAGCAGCTCGCCATCCGCGCTGAAGCCAACCGCAGTGACGCCGAGCACGCGCCCGTGCCGCAGCCGCGCCAATTGCTCAAGCGAGCTCACCGCCCACACGAGCACCAGCGGCTGAGCGCCCACCTGCCCGCTCGCCGCGTGCGTCCGGCTGCCGTCGATGGTCAGGCAGCTGATGTCGTCGTCGTGCCCTAGGAAAAAGCGCTGCGAGTGCGCCGCCGCATCGAACACCACGCCCACCGCCGCCGTGTAGTACACCACCTCGCCGCTCGACGCGCACCACAGGTTGTTGCCCAGGTTGCTCACGCCCGCGTAGCCATGCACCCACTCGAGCTGCAGCGCCGCCGCCGGCGGCAGCACCGAGCGGCCCGTGTCGGAGGAGCGCCACCCCACTGGCGCGAACACGCCCGTCCGGCACGGGTGGTACAGCAGCTTCGCGGCGTCATCGTTATCGCCAGCGGCACGTGCAGCATCCTTGGGCACAATCCGCGCTTCCATGAACGCGGGAGCCATTTTGCCGCGCTCGTGCCGGGCGCGGCGCCGTCCTGGCGTGGTTTTGGGACCCATGTCGGCGAAGGTGAAGGGCGCGCGAGTTCGATGCGCATAGATACTATCGTCAAGGCAGTATATGGGGTCCCACTCGCGCCGGAGCCACTATCCACTAACGGCAGCTGAGGCACCAAACACACACACACGTGATCTGTCGAACGGGGATACTTACTCAGACGCCTGCGGCCTGCAGCGCGCCTTTGCCGGCCGCCTTACTCTTGTGACCCTTCCCTGCTGGCTGTGCAGCCTCAGCGTGCGCAGCCTCGCCCTCGCTGCCTGCCTCGGATTGGAAAAGGACTTGGTTGCCCTTTACCGTCGCGGTATCGCCTGTGGTCCTCGAGGTCACGAGCTCAGCAAAGATGCCCGTCGCGCCCTGAGCAAACCCATCCGGGAAGTGCATGTTGAGGTGCTTCCAGCGCGACTGCTCGCCCTTGCTTTCGAACTTTCCTGCTCCCGATGAGTAGATGCTGAAGTGATGGTTGTAGGCGTAGACCTCGAGCTCCTGGGCGTGCTTGTCGCCGATGCGCTTGTCGCCGTACTGGTGCAGGCTGAAGCGCGTGGACGGATGCCGCGCGGACGTGAAGTTCATCACGGTGCTTATGTCGGTCACCTCGGCAGACTTGCCTTCGACGGTTACGGCCATTGTCCCTACCTTCGTTTCGCCGAAGGCGCTCACGTTGAAGAGGGGACGGCCGGCGCAGCAGGTCAGCGCTAAGCTGTCAAACCACACGTTGCGCGTCGCGGTGCGCTCAAACGTGGTCCCCTTGAGAACAAACGTCTCGCCCTTCTCGCCTTTCCACTTCAGGAGTGTTGAAGGGCCTCCCACGGGCAAGTCGAACCGCTTCCCTTTGCCATTGATCTTGAGAACCGGGTCGCCGTGAATTTTGATTGGTTCGTCGTGCGCCTTGACGTCGAGCTGTTGCGCGGAGGCTGGCAGATAATAGTTGTGGTAGTACCCATTGCTCATCACACCGGCAGAACTCAAGCTTCTGCATGCGTTGTTGAACCACAAGGCGCAGAAATTCGGCGTTCCCGTCGTTTGAATGCCCGTGCAGCCTTCGGTATCGACGCAACGCTGCGCGCAGCCGTACTTATTCCTGATGCCCCGCTTGAAGTCCTTCTGGACGGCATAGTCAGCGGGCGTGTAGTGCTCGGGGTCACAGGCCACGGGTGCGCCTGGCGGGATGATTTCGCCGCCATGGCTGCACGTTTTGCACGATTTGGCCTGGCCGTCGCTCAGCAGCTGCTTGAAATCAAGCGATTTGATCGGCGTTTCCTCCAAACGCAGCCGACCACCGCTGCACGGCGTCTCCACGCTTGCCATGCTGTTGCAATACTGCTCGCAGACCTCGTAGACGTACTCGGGTCCACTCGGTGGCCTCCAGGGGAGGCCTTTGCTTGCGAGCGCCATCGAGAGCGCCGGCATGCTCCATGTGCAGACCTGGTACATGGTGAAGTTCGCTGCGGTGTCAGCCATGGCGAGGATCGGGATGACGTTGGTACACGTCTCCAGCCCAGAGGGGATTCCAAACTTGCGGAGCGAGCCGGGGCCGAACCCCAGCTCCTTGTCCGCACACGAGCTAGCGGGCTGGCCTGCCATTGTGGCGCCCATGGTGGCGACCATGGCGGCCATGGTGGTGGTGCGGGCTTTGGCTGCCTTTTCCGGCGAAAGGGGAGGTAGCCGCCGCCGAGAGGCAGGCTCTGGTGAATATCTGGTGAATATCGTTGAAGGTCGGAGGACCGCTCAGGAGCGGGTGACCGGAGGGCGATGGCGCAGGATTGAGCTCGGTGACGTTCTGGCCGAACACGTACTCGAACTATGAAGAGGTAGGGCCCGTGTGTGTCTGCGGCCGGGCCGTGGACGGGTACCCGGGGGTAGGTAGGTAGCGGCGGGAGTTTTGGCAGCGGCCGCACCGCTGGGTGGCGGGGGAGGTTAAAAGTAGGTTGGGGTAGTGGGGTGGGGGTAATTCAGGGAGAACGAAGTGTCGTCCGCTGGAATATTATCCTTTCTTATCGGTTCTTATCTATCCGGGCCGTGGACGAACGAGTCGCCCACCCACCCAAACAAACGCGACACGAAAGCTCGAAAGGCTTTCGGGGCCGGGCCGACCATCGTTTTCCACCCCCTCTCTCTCCCGCCCCGGAGCGCCGTCGTGAATTGCGTGTTTTTCGTGGCTGGCCTTTGGGGAACAAGCAACCGTCCCTGATCACTCGAGTTGTCTCCCTCCGGGAGAGAACTCCCCGCCTCTCTGCGCCGCGGCTGTTGCGTGAACTCTGCCGGGTGCGCGAGGCAGGCGCCCGCAGCGTTGCACTGTGAGTGCCAGAGCCCGCCATGAGAGTCAGAGTCAGAGTCAGAGATCACACGCTCACGATCAACGTCGGTCAGGGCAGCCAGCGGCTCAAGTGGCTCGCTGTGATCTCTTTGCAGCGGTACGAGGAGACAATCGGCGAAGACAGTGGCGAGAAGGTCTTCTCGAGTGCGCACGTGGCGACCGGCATCATGGACGCGGCGGGCACGCTACTCCCGCCCAACAAGTCGATCCGGGTCGCGCTCGAGGACATGGAGGAGGTATTTGTGCTCGTGCAGGCCGACGACGATCCCAAGGGAGCGGACGCCAAGGGCGCGCGCGGCACTTCCAAATTTTTGATGGCGCAGGGCGCGGCGCCGACAAAGTGCATCATCCACGGCCCGAGCAACACAGTCGCGCACGTCGGCCAGGCTAACTTCTTCTACATCACAGCGCGCGACGCCTACGGCAACCTGTCCCGCAACGGCGGCGAGTTCTTCGACGTCAAGTTCGAGGGGCCCGAGCCGCCGGGCCCCAATTGCAAGCAGTCGGTGATGGAGGCGGCGGGGGAGCACGTCCCCGCCGCATGCCACGACAACGGCGACGGCTCGTACACCATCACGCAGACGCTGGCCAAGCGGGGAAAATATGAGGTCTCGGTCAACCTCGACGGCGAGCCCATCGCAGGCTCGCCCTTCCCCGTGGTGGTGGTCCATCCCCACCCGCCCAAATCCTTCAAGTGGATGGCGCCGCGCGTGAGCGGCACCGCGCCCGAGAAGTTCGCGCACGGCGCATGCGTCACCTTCGAGCAGAGCCTGCTTACTTTCGGCGGGGTCGACGGCGGCGTCTACTCCAATGACCTGCGCCTGCTCAACACGAGATCGGCGATCAAGTTCGACACGCCCAAGATGGCGGGCAAGCCGCCCTCGCCGCGGGCCGGCTGCGCCGTGGCGCTCTCGGGCTACCGGCTCTTCCTCTATGGCGGCGAGGAGAGCGCCACGGGCCCGCCCCTCGACGAGCTCTGCTGCCTCGATCTCGAGGGCGCGAGCTGGCAGCAGCTCATCGGGCGCGGCATGTCCCCCGGGCGGCTCTCCTTCGCAGCGGCCGCCTCCATCGGCAACAAGGTCTACCTCTTCGGCGGCTGCACGGGAGAGGGCGTCACTAACAGCTTCCACTGCCTCGACGTCGTGAGCACCATGTGGGACCCGATCGAGAGCCTCACCTCGCAGCCGCCCTCGCCGAGGTAAGCCGAAGCCCAAGCCCAAGCCCAAGCCCAAGCCCAAGCCCAAGCCCAAGCCCAAGCCCAAGCCCAAGCCCAAGCCCAAGCCTGAGCCTAGCCCTAAGCCCAACCCTAAGCCTAACCAGGATGGGGCACACCATGGTGGCCGTGTGCTCGCAGCTCGTCGTCTACGGCGGCAAGGATAAGGCCACCGGCAAGGTCAACGCGGGCCTTACGGTCTTCGACACGGAAGGCGAACACTGGAGCACGCTGCAGGCGCGCGCCGAGACCCCGCAAGTTATCGTTCGCCAAGGTAGTTAAGTTAAGTTCGCAGCCCACCAACCTTGCTAAGTTACAGGTGCGCGGCGACATCTCGTTGGTTAGTTACGAAGTGAGTCAGCTCACGTACCAACTTACCAAGTTAACAACTTACAGGTGCGCGGCGACATCCCGCGCGAGCGATGGGGCCACTCGAGTTTCATGTGGGGCAGGCAGCTCGTGCTGGGGCTGGGCAGCGATGAGGGGCAGGAGTCGAACACAGTCAACATGCTCAACATGGACACCCTGACCTGGGACAGCTGGGATGGCAACCTGCAGCGCGTGGGTGGCGCGATGGGGCTGCTCGAGGGCAAGCTATACCTCGTCGGCGGGCAGGCAAAGCATATATAGCGTGTGTGTGCATATGCATATGCATATGCGCATATATGCATATGTATATGTGTATGCATATGCATATGTGATATGTGCATGTGCATATGTGTGTGTGGATGCATTGATGCATTCACACATATATGCTCCTCGTCGGTGGGCAGGACGGCGAGCACCGCTTCGCCGACGTGACGCAGTTCAACCTGGGCGGCTTTCTCATGCAGTTTGACGGCATCGACGACGAGATCATGGTGCCCCACCTAACACATATGTATCTCCCTGTGCATACAGATCATGGTGCCCCTCCTACCCACCCTCCTCACCCTCCCTCTCCCCCTCCCCCTTCACCCTCACCGTAACCATCACCCTCCGTTACCCTCACCACTCACCACTCACCACTCACCACTCACCACTCACCACTCACCACTCACCACTCACCACTCACCACTCAACCTTCACCCTCGACCTCAACCTTACCCCGAACCACCACCCCCAACCCCAACCCCACCCCCCAACCACCCCCCTTCGCCAGGTACCCCACATGCCCACCATCCTGCCGACGGTCTACACCATGGAGGCGTGGGTGCGCCCCGCCAAGATCGGCGCCATGAGTATCATCGCGCGCTCGGACGAGAGCTACCCGACCAGCGCGTGGAGCCACCAGCTTCGGATGAACGCGGCGGGCTGCTTCGAGCACTACTGCGAGGGTGAGGGGCCCGACGAGAAGCACTCGGTGTGCCACACGCAGCCCGCCGTGGCTGACCGGTGGTACCACGTGGCGGGCACGGCGACAGCCGACGACAAGCTACGGCTGGTCATCGACGGGCGGGAGGAGGGCACGCCGGTCGACATCGCGGCGCTGCGGCCCAAGCTCGACCGTTACTTCATCGGCTCGGCCACGGGCGATGGTGCGCCAGCCCCATGCACCTCTCACCTCTCACTCCTCTCACCCCGGAACCCCTCACCCCTCACCCCGCACCCGCACCCCTCTCACCCCTCACCCCTCGCACCCCTCACCCCTCGCACCCCTCACCCCCCGCGCCAGGCACAGTACGTATG
>Ga0209302_10001126_pt1 | contig 15479 bp, 17 predicted proteins | sample ArcOceMetagenome_2_FD_187445 | JGI IMG/M metagenome (GOLD analysis project Ga0209302, IMG submission 187445) | Marine eukaryotic phytoplankton communities from Arctic Ocean - Arctic Ocean ARC135M Metagenome (SPAdes) (version 2) | ecosystem: Environmental > Aquatic > Marine > Oceanic | place... | reverse complement strand
CGGCGTTTGGTGACGGGTAGTTGTGTGCTGGCATCCACCCCCTCTCTCCCCCCCCAGGTCGAAACGCCTTGAAACGGACGCGGCGCGGAGCAGAGCCGACACCACCTCACTCTGCAGTATGGTGGTGCTCAACATGAGCGAAGACTCTCCGAGCGGGCGGAGTAGGAGCAGCTCACCGAGCGGCAGCACACTGGTCGACGGCCGGTCGCGGTCGACGGCCGTGCAGCACGCTCGAGACCTGCTCCGGCCGCACGCCTCTTACCGCAGCATCAACCCGCCGCTGCTCACGAACGCGGCGCAGAGCCACGAGCTGGAGCCGCTCGCGTCGTGGATTCCGTCCAGCCTGGGCGAGTCGCCGTCACACCAGAGACGCCGGGCGCTCCGGCCGCCGTCTCCGGTCGAGCCGGAGCCGGAGCCGCCACCGCCAGCCAAGCTGCCGCCTCCGAAGGCGCCGCCTCCGAAGGTCGCGATCATCGATAAGAGGATGGGCAACTACGAGATGATGTGCCGGATCGAGCAGATCTTCAACATCGTGCAGGAGGCCGCCTCTGGCGCGCACGAGGGCCTCGAGCGCGGCCCGTCCGAGCAGCTAGACTACCTCTCGCGCCAGCTCGGCCCGATCTCAGACCATCTGATCGCGCCGCTCGAGCGCTTCGGCGAGAACGTGGATGCGCTGACGAGCTCGTTGATGGCGCGCGACACCAGCGCCGAGGCCAAGCTCGCCGCCATCCGCCACGCCGTCGGCAAGGCGTTGGAGCGCGGCCGCTACGGCGCGCTCGAGGAGATGGTGCCACTCGACGTGGGCGAGGCCAAGGCTGCAGAGATGCGGAAGCAGCAGGAGGCGGCGGTGCAGCAGGAGCAGGAGAAGTGGGCGAAGCTGCGCAGGCTGCAGCAGCAGGAGCGCAAGGAGGCAGAACAGGCGCTGGACGAGCTCTTCTTCGCGCAGCATGACCGCGGGGAGGAGCGCGAGGGGCTGATGGGGCAGGTCCAGGGCTGGCTCGACAATGTGTCCGAAGACCTGAGGGACGCGACGGGCGATAACGAGGCCGAGCAAGGCGGGCTCGTCAGCGATGGCAAGGGGTCGTTCGCATCTCAGCGGGACTTTGAGGTCGAGATGCAGATCGACAAGGGGCGCCTCGCCATGGAGGAGCACCTGGCCGATCTCGCGAGATCTGGCAGGTGTAGGTCCTTACGGCCCCTTACGGCCCCTTATATGGCCCCTTTTATAGCCCATTGCAGCTCCCTATAGGCCCTCACGGCCCAGAGGCAGGGCCTGCCCCTTGCGACTCTCACGCTCCTCTCGCACGATCCCTGGCAGCGCCTACTTCTAGCCCTAGCCATAGCCCTAACCCAAACCCCAACCCTAACCCTGACCCTGACCCTGGCCCTAACCCTAACCAGCGCGGCGGCCGCGGTGCACAAGAGGGTGGTGCAGACGCTGCAGGCGATGCAGAGGGAAAAGGAAGAGCAGATTCGCTGCATGCAGGCCGCCGCGGGCGGCGCGTCGGAGGTGGAGCGTCGGGAAATGGCGGCGGCGGTGGCGGCCAAGGAGGCTGCACTCAAGGCGGGCGATGGTTTTGGGATGGGGCGTAGGGCGTAGGGCTAAGCCTACGCCTAAGCCTGCGCCTAAGCCTGCGCCTGCGCCTGCGCCTAACCCCAACCCCAACCCCAACCCCAACCCCAACCCCAACCCCAACCCCAACCCTAACCCTAACCCTAACCCTGACCAGGCGGAAGCTGCGCAGCTCGCCGAGCGGATGCAGGGTCTGCAGTCCAAGGCAAGGGAGCTGCAGGAGCAGCTCGGGGAGCAAGGGAAGCAGCTGCGCGCCGAGACCCGAAGAGCTGACGAGGCGGTGGCGGCGGCGGCGGCGGCGGCGCAGGGGGCAGCGGGCGGTGTCGACCCGGAAGCGGTGGCGAAGCTGCGGGGGGAGCTCGACGCGAGTCAGGCGGCGCAGAGGAGCTACCGAGAGGAGTCCGCCGTGGCCAAGATGGCCCTGGAGCGGCAGGTCAAGGACCTGGAGCGCAGTCTCGAGACGAGCCGCCAGGAGCACGCGCGAGATCGCGACGAGCTGCAGACCTTGCGCCGCGATCTCGAGGACACGAGGGCGCGCGCGGCCCAGAGCTCGGGCGCGGGGGGGGCGGGCGCGGCGGCACTAGAGGAGGAGTTGGGTGGGGTGAGGGAGCAGCTGGAGCAGGCGGAGACGAAAGCGGCGGCGGAGCGTGCCGCTGCTGCTGCGGCGGCGGCGGCAGCGGCGGAGCGCGAGATCGAGCTCACGCAAGCTCAGGGCGAGCTGGCGAAGCTGACGAAGCTGACGGCCGAGCTGACGAAGCTGACACAAGCTCAGGCCGAGCTCGAGGGTACGCCGGGTCCCGCAAGTATGGCAGTGGCCGCTGCCAGCAAGCATGCAGCGTCGCAGGTCAGTCGGCCGGCCAGTGGTGTCGGCAGCAACAGCGGCGCACCGGAGCCAGGCGCTGTGCCGCCAGCGTTGGCAGAGCAGCTCGTGGAGGGGCTGGCGGCGGCGGCGGGCGCGGCGGAGGCTGCCGTAGTTGAGCGGCTGGCGGCGTGCGAGGCGCGCGTGGGTGCGGCTCTCTCGCAGCTCGGCCGCGCGCGCGACGAGGCGAAGCGGTTGGCCGGCAGGCTGCGCGCCGAGACCCGCAGGGCCGCGGTGGCGGAGGCGGCGGCGGCGGCGGCGGCGGCGGGCGGCGGCGGCGGGGCGGATGCTATCGCGATAGAGTCTCGGCGGCGCGCGGCGGCGCTGGCGGAGGCGGAGGCGGAGGCGAGAGCTCGCGAGCTCACGATCGAGATCGCCCAGCTGCGCGCGGCGGCCGATGCGCGCGAGGCTGCGGATGCCCTCGCCGCCGCCTCGCCGTTTAAGCAGTGGGAAGCGGCACCCGAGGCGCCCCCCGAACCGCCGCAGAGCGCGACGGATGCGGGCGAGGCTCAGGCGAAGCTGCTTGAGGATCTGAGGCGCGTCAAGCGCGAGCGGTTCTGGGTACGCTGCCTGGTGGTCTCCCTGAGCCACACGGTCGAGTTGTGCAAGGACGAGCTGGAGGGCAGCCAGCAGCAGGCGTCACAGGGCGCGGCGGCCCTGCAGCAGGCCTCGGACCAACTGCTACAGGAGCAGGCTAGGCTAGAAGCCATGGCCGACAAGCATGCGCAGCTCCAGCACAACCTAGAGCTCGCCGCCGCCGCCGCCGCCGCCGCGCCGCCGCCGCCCGGGCCGGAGGCCGAGGCGTGGCGAGTCTTCTGTGCCGAGCTGAGCCCCGAGACGAAGCTGCAGGCCGACTCGCGCCAGCTGGAGCAGGGCGCGCCTGGTACGGTTTGGAACCCTGATACCAGCCTGACGGGTGGCGTGGTCTGGGTATGTCCGGGCGGAGATACGCTCGAGCTCAACTTCCTGGGCTCGTCACCCCCAGTGGACGGAGGCTCGTTGCCACTCCCGCGTGCCTCGATGCCCGTGCCGCGTGCCTCGTCGCCACTCCCGGACGGAGGCTCGTCGCCCGCCGCGTCGTCGCCCGGACGGAGGCGGGCGTCGCGTGCCTCGTCGCCTCTCTTGGAGCAGCACCCGTCGCTCAACCCTGCCGCTGCCGCCATCGCCGCCGCCGCCGGCCCCGCCGATCATGCCGACCACGACGGCGAATATGCCTGGGTGTCTCGAGAGGCGACACTCGAGCGGCGAGGCTCCCTAATGTCTCTGATGACCGCCGCTGCCCCCGTCGATGGAGGCTCGTCGGTGGGTGCCAAGGAGCAGGTGAGCGCGCTACTCGGCGCGAGCCTGCACGGCGCAACCCTCGTGCACGAAGGCAAGTGGTCCAAGGCGTCCAACGGCCGCAGTTACTCCGTGAGCAGCCAGGTGTGCTAAGGGGGTAGTAGGGTGTGCACGCTAGATTGATCCTCACCCTAACCTTACCCCCAATCCTGAGCGTAGCCCCAACCCCAACCCCAACCGCAACCCCAACCCTACCCCAACTCCAACCCCAACCCCAACCCCAACCTCAACCCCAACTCCAACCTCAACCCCAACCCCCACCAGGTGTGGGAGTTGCCCTCGGGCCAACGCGTCGAGCTCAAACGTCGTCCGGCGGCGGGCGGTAGCGGCAGCCCAATGTTGATCCGTCGCTGCGCAGGCTCGCCGCTGGCTGTGACTGTAGGAAGCGTTAGCCTGCAACCGTAGGAGCGAATCATGCAACCTACATACCATCCACCCCCTTCACACCACCCCCACACACCCCAACCCTCCCCTGTCACCTCCTCACCCCAGAGACACCACAGACCGACACAGAGACGCGGGATGTTGCATGCGAGGCCTTTCCCACGACCCCACCCCCACCTCCACCTTCCACCCTCGGCCCACCGGGTACCCTTCGCGCAGGCTCGCCAGCCATGAGCCGACCGGAGCTGCAGCCGGTGCTGAGGGCGGCGGCGCAGGCGGCGGTCGAGGCGGAGGCGCAAGAGGCGGCGGCGGAGGCGGCGTTGGCGGCGGCCACGGGCGTAGGGGATATGATGCTAAAGCGCATCCCGAGCTGGAAGCGCACCGCCGCCATGGCGAGAATGCAGGAGCTTGAGGAGCAGGCACGCACGGCTAAGGCCACTTGCCACTTGCCACTTGCCACTTGCCACTTGCCACTTGCCACTTGCCACTTGCCACTTGAGTAACCACTGCTTGCGATAGGCGCGCACGGTCAAGCTGGAGTCGGGGCGGGCGCTATCATTTACTATGCCTACTACACTTACTACACTTACTACTACACTTACTACACTTGCTACGCTATACAGGTGCGCAAGGCAAGGCAGGAGTCGGAGAGGGCGCGGCGTGAGCTCGCTACGGCGCGGCGCGAGCTGATCCAGCTTCGTACCGACAACGAGCAGCTGCACGCTGCACTGGTCGGCTCGCTCGAGCCCCTCGAGGCTGCAAAGGTCGTGGCCTTCCGCCGGATGCAGGCAGCCCTCGATGCGGACGCCGCGGTGCTCACTGACCAGCGGCGCGTGTCTGCCCACTCCGCGGAGACAAGCGCGCTGCTCCAGCAGGTGCGCGCCGACTTGGCGGCTCTCGAGGGTGACGTGCAGCGTGCGGTGGGTAACATAGAGCAGCAGCAGCGCATGCTCCAGAGCGCGGCGGTCCACGCGGCGTGCCGCGTGCCGATGGTGGTGCCACCTGCGATGCTTTCCGGGATGGGCGGTGGCAGCCGAGGCACGCACAGTACAAAGACTAACCCTGACCCTAACCCCAACCCCAACCCTAGTCCTAACCCTAACCCTGACCCTGACCCTGACCCTGACCCTGATTCTAGCCAGGCGGCACACCTACCGCAAGGACGCGCGCAGAAACTGCACTAGAGTCGCGTCGGATCATTGAGCAGCAGGCGGCGCAGCAGGCGGCACTCGCGCTCGATCTGCCAGCGGGCGGCAGGCGCGCGCTGACGCCGCCAGACTTCTTCACAGCCTGGGTCGAGGACAAGACGGCGCCCGTGCTGCGGGGCAGGGGCAGCCAGGGCATCGCAGGTAACCCGGCACCACACGGCTATGGCAAGTCGTCGGTGAGCAAGGGTTTCGTCATGCCCAATGGCGCCGACGCGCTGCTCAAGGCGGTCACGGTGGGTGACACCTTGCCGGCAGAAGGGGCGCAGCGCCGGCTCGGCGCCGCCTCCGCACCGCCGCACAAGGATCGCACCAAGGCCTCCGCCGTGTGGGCGACGTCTGAGGGGATGCTCGGGGCGGCGGCTCCCGGCCTCTTGGCCAAGGCGGAGGCGGGCACCTTGGCTCTCTCCAGGGCTGCTCCCGGCACGCTCTCCAACATCTCTAGCGCGAAGCGCCGGTCTGAGGGTGCGGTGGATACGGCGGCGGAGGCGGCGGCGTTTGCGGCAGCGGCGGGGCGCGGCGCTGGCAGCGGCGGCCTCCGCCCTTGGACAGCAGAGGGTACCGAGGGCGCGGCCACAGGCAGCGGCGCGGCCGACGAGTACGCGGTTGGTGCTTGGGATTCGGTGGGGAGTAGCGGCCGTCGGATCAACAGCAGCGGCGGCAGCGGCGGCGGCGGCAGCGGCGGTGGTGGCGGCGGCGGAAGGGGCGGCGGAAGTGGCAGTGGTGGGGGAAGTGGCAGTGGTGGTGGCGGTGGAAGAGAGCAGAAATCAATGCCGACGCCGGTGCTCACTGGCCGCCGACGCAGTGGCAGCGGTGGCGGCAGTGACGGCGGCGGTGGAGGCGGCGGCCCTGCGAGTGGCTACGGCACGGGGAGCGGGGTGGGTGTCGGCAGGCTCGCGGGCAACGCCAACGCTAGCGGCGGCGGCGACGGTGGAGGTGTAGGTGGCAGCTTCAGCTGCGGCGTACCTGGCCGAGAGGGGGGAGGCTTCTCCGGCGGAGGCGTGCTCGGAGGCGCGCGCCCGGCGGCGGGCTTAGGACTGGCGCTGGGCTCAGGGCCGTGCTTAGGGCTGCGGCTGGAGCTGCAGCTGGAAGGTAGTTAGTTCGCACACCCTCTCATTCTCTCGCCCCCCCTCCTCCTCCACAGGCGCGCTGGGTGGCGGGCTGGGTCACTCGGGCCTAGGCTCCTCCCGCAACGCGCTGCGCACGGGCTACGCTGCATCGGTGTCGCCAGACGCCGTGGCCGGCGGTGACGGCGGCAGCAGGCCTAGCAGCAGGCAAGCGACAGCGGGGGTGCGCGTGGCGATGCGTCCAGGCAGCTCGCGCCCCGGTAGCCGCGAGCATGGCTGCTCCGGAAGGTCCCGCTATACGTCGCCGCCGCGGGAGGCAGTGACGAGCCAGCCGCACGCTTGGAACGACGAGGATCCGTACCACGAGATACAGCCAGATGACCACGAGATGCAGCCCGAGATGCAGCCCGAGATGCAGCCCGGTCATGGCTACGGCGACGGCGGCGAAGGCGGTGACGGCAACGGTGGCGCAGACGTGTACGTGACCGACAGCGCCTACTCTGCGAAGAGGTGTGCACTGACCAGCATCCTAATCCTCGCCCTCGCCCTCGCTCTCGCCCTCGCACTCGCCCTCGCCTATATATACACACAGCGTGGCCCACCCCTCGCGCAGGCCCCTCGCAAGGCGGCGGCTGCCGCCCGGAGCAAAATTCGTCCGTCCGAGCACAACGCCGACACCGCACAACGCGGCGTGGCATCTGAGCGACGGGCTGGGCGGGACTGAGCCGCCACGCGCCGCCACTCCCGGCCACGATCAGCGCCACTCCCGGCCGATCAGCGGCGTGCGCAGTGTGCGCGGCGTGCGCAGCGGTGGCGGCGGCGGCGGCGGCGGCGGTGGCTTGGGCGATGGCGGCCGCGGCGGCGGCGGCAGTGGCCAGACCGAATCGCCCGAGGCTGGGCTGCGCTCTGCCACGGCTGGGCTGGCCACGAGCGCCACCGCGCCTACCGGCCTCGGTAGTGGAGTGCTGTTGGGCGGCTTGGACCCCCGCGGTAGCAGCGGCGGCGGCGGCGGCGGATCTCAGCTGCGCTCCAGCGAGCTGAAGCTGGATGCGGACCCGCCCGCCTTTGGCTGCGGCGATGGCAGCGGGGGCGACGGTGGCGGCGGCGGCACGTGGGTTGCAAGCGGAGGCTCTTGGGTACTCATGCACAGCCCGACTCGCATGGAAGCCTCCGCCGAGGTGCACATGAGTGGCGGCGGTGGCGGCGGCGGCGGTGGCGGCGGTGGCGGTGCGGGAGGCCGACCGACGTCGCGCGGCCCGCCGCCCTCGGCCGAGTGGTCGGGCCAGCTCGTGGTGGGAGAGTATCCTTCGGGTACGAGCGGCGGTGGGCTCGGCAGTATTCCGGGGTCGGGGACGGTGCTGCAGGCCGGGCAGGGCGTGCACGTCGTGTTGCCGTCGGGCGGCGGCGGCAACAGTCACGCGCCCGCCGCGGGTGACAGCCCCTACCTGCAGCGGCTACCACCCGTGATGCGGCGCTCGGTGAGCGGCACCGGCGCGCGGCCGCACACGCAGCGCGTGTTCGCGGGCGGGCGCGAGCGCGACGGGCGGCCGAACGACCCTGCGACGGGCGGCGGATACGAAGCGCTTGCCGCGCAGAGCAGCGAGCTGTAAACCGCCCTTCGCCACGACGCCGTAACATAGTAGCTTGGTCCTCGGTGCGGGCGGTACCATATTTGATATTAGTGCGATGTTTTGTTGCCTGAAGTGAGAGAATTTATTTACAATGGGTGGTTCCGTACCAACCCGCCGCCTGCTGGGAAAAGTCAAAAGAAGTAGAGATAAGACTTGAGAGCGAGACAAAGAACCGGCTAGCTAAACCCCCCTAAAGTATACTCTTTATAAACTCGCGCGGAAGAAGGCGCTTTGCTGACTTGCGACTTGGCTACAAAGTACGCGCATGGGGCATGCAGGGGGGGGGGGGGGGGGGGGGGGGGGGGGCTAGGAAAAGAAGTCTCGCCGTCGGTAGTAATACACGTGAACCCGACTTACGCAAAATATCTTTCGGGGCCAAACGGTGGGGCCGCGTGCAAGCGTCGCGTCATAGTTACTTACGTCGGTACGGCCTCGAAGACCTGCAGCTGCAGGTGCTGCCGCACGATTTCTCGTTTGACGCTCGCAGCCACTGGCGCCGCGCCCGCGTGCGCCACTTCGTCCAGGAGCGCCTCCAGCCTGCCGTCGTAAAGCCGCAGATTAAAGATGGCCGCAGGATTGACGTCTCTGGCCGAGAGGCTAGTGCGTGTGGCTCGGCCTCGCTCACTGGGCTCTCGAGCCGCTCTCGAGCCGCTCTTGAGCGGCCGGAGTGCGGAGCCTCCCCTCCCCCGGCCAGCAGGGCCAGCACCCAAGAGGCGCGTGGCACTCCCATGAGGGCGCTTAAGACATGCCGCTCGAACGCGACGCCGTGCGCGAGGAGTCCCAGCTCGAACCTTCGCGCGCTGCGGAGCAGCCCGCGCAGTGCCTCGAGCGACAGCGGCGGCGCCGGGCACGCGGGACTGACCTGGTAGAGTGCAGCCATAGAACGCTTGGTCGTAGTAAGCAGGGGCATAGCAAGCTGGTAGGGGCAGGGGGGCTGACCAGCCATCGCGCATCGCCACCAAGGTGCTCACACACAAGTGCAGTCCAGCAATCGAGAAGGTGCGCACCCAGCACGCCGCTCGCCCCACCGCCGCTCGCCCCACCGCCGCTCGCCTCACCGGCACCGCCACCGCCGCCACCACCTGCTCGCTCTCCTCTTCCTCCACCGCCAACTTCGCCCCCGCCGCCTCCTCCGCCGCCGCCGCCGCCGCCGCTCCAGCCACCGCCGCCCGACTCGCGCTCCCCGGAGATACACGAGGCACCCACCGCCTCCCGCTCCTCGCGCGCCAGCAAGCAAGCGAGCTGCAGACGCTCCAGGGCCGCCGCGCCCAGCGGCGCCGACGGCTTCTCCTCCGTGAGCATCACTGCGGCGGGCGCGCTCGCCGCGCCCGCCACCGCGCCGTCGTTGCCGCCGCCCCTGGGCGCGGGCGCGGCACGCGGCGCGGCACGCGGCGCGAGCACACGTGTCCGAAGGCTGGAGAAGGAGGCGGCGAGGGAGGAGGCGGACGTGGCGAGGGAGGAGGCGGAGGCCGAGGCCGAGGCGGAGGAGAAGGAGGCGAAGGAGGGGGAGAGGGTGGAGGAAGCGGAGGCGGCGAGGGATCCTCCGTCGGAGAGCGTGCCCACCTCGGAGAGCGGCCTCCCTTGGGATAATCTCCCCTCGGGCCTCTCACGAAGCGCTGCGTCGCCCCGCTGGTTACAACCCCTCTCAAGCAGCGGGCTCACCATGTGGGCCGCCATCTGCAGGTAGTGAGTTCAGTGAGTAAGGAGGTGAGCAGATTCAGCCAGCTAGCCAGGCGCATCTGAGGTAGTGAGGTAGTGGGGTCGTGAGGTACTGAGATAGTTCAGCCAGCCAGCCCGGCGCACCTGCGAGCCGAGCACGCCGAGAACGCAATCTCGCTGATTAACCGGGAAGGCCGCCGCCGCGCGCGCGCGCGCATCCGCGCCCATCCCGCCGCGTGCGCTGGCCCAGGCCGCCTGGTCAGGGTTAGGATCAGGGTCAGGATCAGGGTCAGGGTTAGGAACAGGGTCAAGGTTAGGGTTAGGGTCAGGGTCAGGGTTAGGGTTAGGGTTAGGGTTAGAGCCAGGGTTAGGGTTAGGGCCAGGGTTAGGGTTAAGCTGGCTCAGGCCGCCTCGGCGAGCGGCGCCATCGCCGCCGCGCACGCGCACCGCACCTCGTGCGCCACGCCACGCCACGAGTCATCGGTGAGCACTTCTTCGTTGGGCAGCGCAAGCCGCACGGCCGGGCCAGGGGCGGCGGGGGCGGGGGCGGAGGCGGAGGATGGCGTAGAGGCGGAGGTGGGCCGCGGCGCGACGGTATTCCGCGGTACGTGCACACACCCTTCATTCCGCTGCATGTCCCCCTCGGCGCGCTGCAGGGCGGCGAGCAGCGGCGAGCGCAGCGCAGCGGGCAGCGGCGGCAAGGGCGGCGAGGGCGGGAAGCGCAATCTGCGCGCCGGGAGGTCGACGCAGAGGAGATGCGGCGCGAGCTCGTGCACGGAGATCGTGTCGACCGCGCCGCGCGCCGCGCCGAAGATGAACGGCACGGGCGCCTGCGTGCCGTGCATGCGCATGCGCATGTGCATGTGCGTGTGCGTGTGCGTGCGCGTGCGCGTGTGCGTGTGCATGTGCATGTGCATGTGCATGCGCATGTGCATGTGCGTGCGCGTGCGCGTGCGCGTGCGCGTGCGCGTGTGCGTGTGCATGTGCGTGTGCGTGTGCATGTGCATCGGCATCGGCATGTTCGGGCTAGGCGCTTGCAGCAGCTCGTCACTTATCCTATGGCTACCTTGCATTGCTATGGTTGCAGGCCTGTAGAAGCTCGTCACGCATCCTCTGCGGAAGTACGGGTAGGAAGCCGCCCTGCCACGGAAAGGGCGCGAGGAGCACAGCAAGCCCGACGGCGGCGGCGGTGAGAGCGAGCGACTCGTCGGCGAGCAGCAGCAGCGACCCCTCCTGCCATGGTCAGAAAGTCAGAAGTAAGAAGTGTAGCCACCGTGAGTATAAAGCAGCAGCAACGACCTCGCCTGCACGTGTACATAGACATGGACATGGACATGGACATAGACATGGACATGGACATGGACATGGGCATGGACATGGACATGGACATGGACATGGGCATGGACATGGACATGGACATGGGGCATGGACATGGACATGGACGTGGACGTGGACGTGGACATGGGGTTGCACACGTGCGCCCATAGGGTTGCAGGCGTGTCCCCCTGGGGATGCAGGTTGCAGGATGCAGCGATCCCTCCTGCGCGGCGGCAAACAGCATCTCGGCCATAGTAAGTAGGGCCATGGTAAGTGGGGTCATAGTAAGTAGGGCCTGCGCGGCGGCAGATAGCATCTCGACCAACAGCTCGGCGCCGACGATGCGCAGTAGCGATGCGCAGCACCAGCTCTGCCAATCGCTCGCCGCACCGCCCGCCGCGCCGCCAGTGCCGCGCGTGCTGCCCGCGCCACCGCCCAGGGCACGTCGAGCGGGGCTTGGCAGGTCGAGCGGGGTGAGCGTGGGGGCTGCCGGTGGCAGGATGTCCACCTGCCAAGTAGTAGAGCCATAGTAAGTATGGCTAAGCAAGTATGGCCATAGTAAGTATGGCCATAGTAGTAGGTCCGCCTGCCCCGCCAGCAGCCGCTCGTCAAGCCACGCCTCCACCGCCTGAGGCGTCGCCGCCGCAACAGGCCCCGCACCATCGACACTCCGCTGCCGCCGCGCCTGCCTGCGGGTGCGCGTGCCGCCGCGCTCGTCGCTGCCGTCAACCTCTCCCGCCCCCGCCCCCAGTCCCGCCTCCAGTCCCGTTCCCGGTGTCGGAGGCACGGCCTCGGCCTCGGCTTCAGCCTGGGCCTCGGCCTCGGTGCGCACCTGAGTGGCATGTGCATGGCATGGGCGTGTGCGTGTGCGTGTGCGTGTGCGTGTGCATGTGCGTGTGCGTGTGCGTGTGCGTGTGCGTGTGCATGTGCATGGCCTCGGCCTCTACGCTCACCGGCTGCGCGGCGCGCGCAGCGGCGTCGCTCAGGTAGAGCCGGTACAGCCCGTAGAGGTAGGCGCGCTGCCGGAAGATCTCGTCGTTCACAGATAGCTCGCAGAGGCACTTGAGGGTGCCACCGCCACCGCCTGAGGCCGGCGGCTCACGGAAGGCCAGGCAGCAGATGTGCACCTGTGGGTAACAGCCAGAGGGCTTGGCCAATGGGCTCTCCAGATCAAGACAGGGTGGCCTCCAGCCTCGGCCAGCCTCGGCCAATTCGCAGATCTGTTCCGACTGGCCAGCCACACCGGCCTTTTTCTCCACCTAGATGTGCACGCGGCGAGTCGCGGAGGAGACGACGTTGCACGAGAAGATGGGTGACCCTTGGGCGGCGGGCGGCAGCGCGCCGCCCGGGAAGCAGAACGTCGCGATCGACGGTGGTAGCGGCAAGCCGGGTGGGTACGCGTAGAGGAGGCGCGGCTGGCCCGCAGGCTGCGCATAGTAAGAGCCGGGCACGCCCTCGCCGAAGACGAGCAGGTGGTCGGTGAGGTGGCGCCGCCGCCGCCGCCGCTCGCGGCCGTTGCGCCGCTGTGAGGCGTCGCCGCCCTTGTCCGGCATGTGCTCCGCTCCTCCGACCGGCGGGGTGCCAAAACGCGCACTGAGGTTAGGTGGATCTGTGAGCGGTCTTAAAATGCGCGCACTGAGGGCTTGAGGTTGATCTAGTGAGCGGACTTAAAAACGCGCGCACTGAATGGCTTGAGGTTGATCTGTGACTTCAAGGTGCTTTCCAAATTCGTCAATAAAGAGCTCACTAAACTCGGCAGAACTTTCCTAGGGCGCGCGCGCGACACGTCGTCCTCCATTGTGCGCTCACCGACAACTGGCGGGAGCTCGGCTGGGGCCTGACGGTGCAGGTAGCTCATGGTCAGCAACAAGCACCCCGTGCTGGTCGCAGTGACGCTCATAGTCGCCGTGCTCTCGATCGCCGGCTTCGTGTACATCAACTCGGTGATCGCCTCGAGGACCGTGGCGTTTGTCTTCGCGCTCGACCTTGCCAGTTGGTCGGGGCTGGCGACAAGCGCAGGCGTGCTGACGTTGCTTGCGTACTTTCTTTACATGGTGAACTATCCGGAGGGTCAGTCGGTTAGCGATGCTGTGAGCCAACGAGGTCGAAACAATAAGGCGCTGTAAGTCGTGTGTCAGTCCAGTGTGGGGCCTGAGGTCAATACCTTGCAAATGGAGTGAACGGGCCAACCTCCCATCCGACCGCAGCCGTGCAGAGAGACTACATGCTCTTTCTCACATGCACATGCACATACATATGTGCACATATGCATATATGCACATACGATATGGCATGGACATGGGGACATGCACATGCGCGTATATTGTATATTATCTGCGTGTTTATCAGTGTTAACCTTGTGTTCTCGGGTTTCCCCAGGTGAAACCTTGTAGGTGAAACCTCTAATTAAAACCTGAAAAAATCATCCGCCCTTTCAGATTTCACCAGCTGACTGCGCCATATGCCCCTCAGCCGAGCGGACCCGCCCCTTCGTTCTACATTCAGGGCCCGCGCAGCGTCATGATGACCGGCAGCGGCGCGCCTGCTCTGCAGCGCGCCAACAGCCCGTAGCACGTGCAGCCTTGCCTCTCGCGTTGCTAGTCCTGAGCTGTCTGGGTACTGGGATGTCGGCGTCAAGCCCGGACTCTCATGTCTCAACGCGCCCGGCCGCAGTAGCACAGGCCTTCCTCCAACCCAATGCAGCCCCGCCCCCGGGACACTGCAACTGTGAGTGTGTTCCCTCAGGCGAGAGCCGTTGCCACAGAAATATGCACATGCGCACACATACATGCACACACGAATCACGATGGACATTAATCTTTAATGCACATATGCGCATGTGCATATGCACATCCTGTGCGCGCGCATATATGGAGCATCAGCATGCACACATCCTGGGGAATCCTGGCACGGCACTGTCGTCTGTCCACTGTGAAGACTCTCTGATCGATTGTCATGCCTCACGTGTTTATAACACACTGGCGAAAGAATGTGGGCCACGCCCCCACGCCATCGGCCACAATACGGTATATATAGCCAGAAACACGCACACAGTGACAACCCGACACACCTCACTCTCTCGTGTCGGACCCGACTCGAGAGAGTAACAGAGAGTCTCGCTCGTGTGTCGGAACAGAGAGTCGGCAAGGTGCCGTGCACGCCTGCGCACGCGCCCTACTTCAGTCATCCTGCGAGCTAATCACGTCGACCTCCACCACGCCCGACCCCTTACCCTCGTTCTCCCTCTGCCGCCTGAAGACACCGTTGACCTGGAAACCGATGTAAGGTTAGTGAGAAAGAGAAGTAAGCAAGTATTTTGAGCCTGGGTTAAGGGGACCCAGCGTCGCGGAACTGAGTAGCGCGCGAGACGTGGCGCGTGACACCTTTCTACTTCCTCACTTACTACCGTAACTGCCGTTGACCTGCTCGCTCGTGTACATCGTGCCGCAGTTGGGGCAGGACGTGACTTGCCCCCTGAGGGTGTTGGTCTCCTAGAGTAGGTGGGGCGGGGAGGTGGGGGGGAAGGAAACTACCACTGCTACTACCACAACTTCCGCCGCCGCCATCGCCACCGCTACCGCCACCGGGTCACCGCCACCGCCGCAGCTACAACTATAGCCCCTTGCAGGCACGTGGCAGGCCCGTGGCAGGCAGGGCTCGCCTGCGAGCATGTGGGGCAGGTGCCTTCGAGTAGATTGTTCTTGATGTACCACTGGAAGAGCGGCACGCCGACCACGGGCACGATGAAGAGGAGCAGCTGCGCAGGGTGGGTGGTGGGTGGGCGTACAGCGGCGCAGGGTGCGCAGGTAAGTTGCATGGCGTGCACAGGCGGTGCATATGCGCAGAGGTGCAGAGTCACAGAGTCACAGATGCAAAGAGGTGCACAGAGGTAGAGGTGCAGCGGTGCAGAGGCGCCTGGAAGCCGATGATGAAGTTGAAGATCCACCCGAGCGCTCCCGAGAAGAAGAGGCCGGCGAATATGGCGGGTGCGATGAGGCTGCTCGGCTCGAAGCCGCCGCCACGCGGCAGGTTGAACTGCTGCATGTGCACGGGAGCGGTGCGCGCGGCGTGGTCTGTCGCGTGCGGGCCGTGCTGGAGCGGAGCGGCGATGTTGCTTCGATGACTTGGGCCGAAGGTGACGGCCGGCCGGCTCTGCAGCGTGCGGAACGCCGACACGCTCGTGCACAGGCACGCTACGAACACGCACGCCTTGCCGAGCATCCCTGCGGCCGTCTGGGGGGAGCTGGAGGCAGCAGGAGAGATCAACTCGTGGGGAGCTGGAGGCCGCAGGACTTGCTGCGCGGATCAACTTGCGGACGCCGTGCTATGCCAGCGAAGCAGCCGGGCAGTCCCTGCCGGCCATCCAGCGGCGTCCCGTGGGCGACTCCAGATAACTTGGGCGACGATCTGACGGGCGGCTGCTCCCGAGTCGCTGCCCAGCGATCC
>Ga0209302_10001125_pt1 | contig 15490 bp, 13 predicted proteins | sample ArcOceMetagenome_2_FD_187445 | JGI IMG/M metagenome (GOLD analysis project Ga0209302, IMG submission 187445) | Marine eukaryotic phytoplankton communities from Arctic Ocean - Arctic Ocean ARC135M Metagenome (SPAdes) (version 2) | ecosystem: Environmental > Aquatic > Marine > Oceanic | place... | reverse complement strand
CAGCTCCGCATGCCGCTCAAAGAAGAAAAAGAATGAAGATCAGAAGCTCAAAAAAATAAGCTTTTATCCTAAAAAATTATTGAGCGTGTTGGGCCAGCTGGTGAAAGAGCGAGAAATAAATAAAGGCTTGTAAATAAGCGAACTATTATTTCGCTAAAAGGCAGGCTTGGACATAATGCTTGATATAAGTACAGCACAAAAAAATTACCCCCTATACCGCTTGGCGATAAACCCTCTGGAACTGCTGGACAGAAAACCCTATGAGATGCACCCGTCGTGCTCAAGCTTCGCCGTTAAGGTTGCGGCATTTTTTGGTTACTTTTTGTTGCTGTAGACAAAAAGTGACTGGCTGTCGGGTCACCCCCGACGACCTTGAATTTAAAACTTAAAAAGTAAACTAAAAATCCAGAATATAAAAACACTATCAGATACAGCCTAAAGACCTAGATTCTGGCATATCGGTCCACCCCGAAGACCTTGAACTTAAGAATTTTAAAAAATCCAAAAGTCACATCATGATAAAAAAATAACATTCAATATTTAACTTTATTCAAATCAAGCATGCCAAAACCAGCATGCTAAATTTACGATCCGCCCATTTACTATTAATTCATAAATCAGATAAAAAAATCAGCTAAATGAGTTAACTATCGCTCGATATTCATCAGCCTCCAATCTAGGCCCATATTGAGAAACCACCTTAGCCGCCGCCGCACTCGCAAAATCCCCCGCCGCTTCACGCGACATCGCATGCGTAATGCCATAAAGGTAAGCCCCAGCAAACATATCACCAGCACCATTCGTATCAACAGCTTCAACCTCTACACCGCTAATCGAAATCAACTCATTACCATCAAAAATCAAAGCACCCTTAGCGCCTAAGGTAATCACAAACTCATTAGCAATCAGCTTAATCGCCTCAATAGCATCACTAATATTATCAACCTTAGCAAAACTCAAAGCCTCATCATGATTACAAAAAACCAAATCAACTTTGTTACCCATAATGGCTTTAACGCCATCACCGAAGTAAGCAATAATGCCAGGGTCAGAAAAGCTAATCGCAATTTTAGTACCGTTCTTCTGCGCAGCTTCTCTTGCTTGTATGGCTGCAGCGCGGCTACTGTCCGATGTCACTAAGTAACTTTCGATATACAAATATTCAGAATCAGCAATCGCTTGCTCATCTAACTCGCGGGCTGAAAACGTTTCACTCGCGCCTAAAAAGGTATTCATTGAGCGTTCAGCATCGGGGGTAATAAGAATTAAGCATTTACCGGTTACGCCATCTTCGGCGGCTACAGCCACAGTGTCGACACCGGCATTACGCATATCTTGCATATAAAAGTCGCCGTTTTCATCATTGGCTACTTTACCGCTAAAAAAGGTACGGCCACCAAAATAACTCGTCGCAATTATCGTATTGCCCGCAGAGCCGCCACTGGCGCGCTTAGAGTGAACCAAGTGATTCTCAAGATGGCTTAACAATTCCGTTTGACGCGCTTGGTCAACTAAGGTCATTAAGCCTTTGTCTACCTGCATATTGGTTAAATCCGCATCAGTCACATCGAGCTCAGTATCAACTAATGCAGCACCCATTCCATAAACGTGATATTTTTTCATCGTAATTACTATCGTCTCCGATTATTCTGTTTGCCTTATTAGGTAACATTTTATTCAATAACATTGAAGCGACACACCTTAAATGGCCAACTCGACCAAAGCAAGTAAAGCCCGCACTAAGAAAGGCCGTAAAAGTACCCGCGATAATCGCCGCTTTTGGTCGCCCATGTTTTGGTTCTCAGCAATCATTCGCTTACTTTTTAGACCATTGGCATTTAAAATTTATTTTGTTCTCGCTACTGTCTTAACTGCCTATGTCATTTATTTGGATGCAACCATTACTAGTAGCTTTGAGGGTAAAAAGTGGCAGCTGCCTGCGCGTGTTTATGCCCGGCCATTAGAGGTGTTTGAAGGTTTAGCGATTTCGGCCAATGAATTTGAGCAAGAGCTTAAGGATCTTGGCTATCGTCAAGGCGGTAGTACGCGTGCTGGTAGCTATTATCGTAAGGGTAATGAAGTAACGTTGCACTCGCGCGGTCATACTTTTTGGGATGGTGACGAAGCGCCTCAGCAAGCGCGTGTCGTGTTTCGAAATAACGAATTAACTCAGCTTCGTGAGTTGAATAATAGTGCTCTACCATTGCTGCGCTTAGAGCCTATGGAAATTGGCGCCATTTATCCGAATCATCGAGAAGATCGAGTTTTGGTGAATATACAAGAAGTACCTCCGCTTTTAGTCGCCGCATTGATAGCAGTCGAAGATCATCGTTTTTATGATCATAGCGGCGTATCACCAGTGGGTATTGCTCGTGCGGCAATACAGAATTTAAAAAGCGGTTCGGTGGTGCAGGGCGGTTCAACTATTACTCAGCAGTTGGTTAAAAATTATTATTTAACTCGCACTCGTAGTCTTAGTAGAAAGGTGACTGAAGCACTGATGTCGCTACTGCTTGAGTTTCATTATGATAAAGAAGCCATTTTGCAGGCGTATCTCAATGAGGTGTATTTAGGTCAGGCGGGCGATCGTGGCATTCATGGTTTTGGTTTGGCAAGCCTACATTATTTTAATCGACCCTTAGCGGAATTAAGTATTGATCGTTTAGCGCTACTTATTGCTGTAGTGCGCGGGCCAACTTATTATGATCCTTGGCGACATCCTGAGCGTGCTATTAATCGTCGTAATCGTATATTGGATACTTTAGTGACGCGCGAGTTATTGGATATAAGCGATGCCCAATGGGCAAAGGCAGAGCCGTTGAATTTAGGTAAAGAGTCGCGATCACATTATGTGTTTCCCGCGTATATTGATTTAGTGAAACGGCAATTACGTGAGGTATATAAAAACAGTGACCTGACCTCGAATGGCTTAAAGATTTATACCAGTTTTGATCCGCGTATTCAGCGGCATGCAGAGCAAGCCATGCTTGAAGGTCTACGTATTCGAGATGATGAAAAATTACAAGCGGCTGTCGTTGTTACGCAGCCAGAAACGGGTGAAGTTCTAGCGGTGGTAGGCGGTAGGAAACCTCGATATTCAGGGTTTAATCGTGCCTTAGATGCTAAGCGCTCCATTGGTTCAGTGGTTAAGCCAATGGTTTATTTGGCGGTATTGTCACAGCCTGAGAAATATAATTTAGCAACAATTATTGATGACAGCCCAATTACTATTGAAACTAACGGCAAAGCATGGACACCACGGAATTATGATAGAAAGAATCATGGTGAGGTGCCATTAATAACAGCGATGGCGAAGTCTTATAACCAGGCTGCGGCGCGTTTGGGGAATCAAGTGGGTGTTGCTGCTGTGGCTGGGGTTATGCAGCAGCTAGGTTTTGAGCGTGAGATCAATCAAGTGCCTTCCTTATTTATAGGTGCAACACAGCTTACCCCGTTTGAAGTGACAAGCATGTATCAAACCATTGCAGCCAATGGCTACCACACGCCGCTAAAAGCGATTAGAGCAGTGCTTGATAGTGATAATTTACCACTTAAGCGTTTTCAGTATCGATTAGAGCAAGGTGTGCAGCCAGATGCGATACACTTAATTCAGCGAGCCATGATTCAAGTAGGACGTGATGGTAGCGCGCGCTCGGCAAGACAAAAACTAGGTAATGATTTTATTTTTGCGGGTAAAACGGGCACCTCAAATTCTCAGCGTGACAGTTGGTTTGCTGGCTTTACTGGTGATGTATTAGCCGTGGTTTGGTTAGGGCATGACGATAATACACCGACAAAATATACCGGTGCTAGTGGAGCCTTACCAGTTTGGACGCAGCTCATACAATCGGCGAGTCGTCGACCATTATCACCCTTGGTTCCGGAGAATATTGACTATCATTGGATTGATCTAGTCACAGGTCGTCCATCCAAAGAGTCATGTTTTAGTGCCGCTGAAATTCCATTTATTAAAGGCTCTAATCCCCAAGGGGCCAAAAGTTGTTCTAGTCCGCATTAATAAACTGAAAAAGAAAACAAAAAAGAAAGCAAAAAAGAGAAAGTAAATATGTTTAGTAACATTAAAAAAGCAACGCTGTTAACTTTATTACTAGTACTGATAACGGCATGTGGATCTGCGCCAACAATTGATCGCTCAAGTGATAGTTATCCACCAATCATCGATGATGCTGAAAAAAAATATGACGTCGAAGATGCTGGCTTGCGTTTGCCACCAAGAGACGCCAATGTACAAACCAAAAAAAGTGCTAGCGCTGTTGATCAGCTATTAGTCCAAGCTCACTCGGCAATAGCTGAAGAGTCATTAGGGAAAGCGTCAGCACTCGTAGAGCGAGCCATTCGTCTTGCGCCCCAAGATGCGCGGGCTTACTTCTCGTTAGCGCAAGTGCGTAATCTTCAAGGGCAGAAAGGTCAGGCGCAATCGTTGGCTCAAAAAGCCCGCGCTTTAGTTGTTGATGATAATGCGTTATTAGGAGCGATAGTGCAGTTCCAAAAAGGGTTTATGTATTAGCTTCAACCTAATGTGTTTAAGCGTATTTAAAAGTGTTCAAACGTATTTAAAAGTATGTTAAAAAATTAAATAGAGTAAAAAGTAATAAACGCCAAAGCGTATTAAGTGCGGAGCAGTATGCAATCAAATCAATTACCTGAATTATTAATTAGGTATAAAGCAAAAAAGAAACTGTCTCGCTATTGGTCAAAGCGTTCGGCGGTTGCGATAGTGCTTGATAAACATGCGAGTACTGATGCATCCATTTTAATGATTAAGCGTGCCGAGCATAAAGGTGATCCATGGTCGGGTCATATGGCTTTTCCTGGTGGTCGTTGTGAGGCCTTCGATAAAAACGGTCTTGCCACAGCCAAGCGTGAAATGCATGAAGAGGTGGGTTTTGATATTGATGATGCAGAGCATCGACTTTTAAAAGGTGAGTGGCTAGGGCAGTTGTCAGATATTAGTACTGTGCGTCGTATAACACCGAGAGCCATGGTCGTGACGCCCTATGTTTTTTCAGTGGCAGATAAGCCATTGCTTGAAGAGAATTATGAAGTTGCCGAAACAGTTTGGATTCCTCTGGCATATTTTTCGGACCTCAATAATCGTAGCATTTACTCAATAGAGCATGAGCAGCGCACAATAAACTTGCCGTGCTATCGCTATGACGGCAAGGTTATTTGGGGCATGAGTTTGTCGATGATTGACGAGATATTACGGCTAGCGGGTGTTGATGTGCCTAAATGGAAGCGGTTATAAATTAATGCTTAGCTATTTGTCATAGCAGTAGCAGCTAACTAAGTGATCGTTGACGAGCCCAATCGATTGCATATAGGCATAGATGATCGTCGAGCCTACAAATTTAAAGCCACGCTTTTTTAAGTCTTTACTAATGGTATCGGAGAGCGTTGTATTGGCGGGAATCGTTTTCATTGATTGCCAGTGATTTTTAATTGGCTTACCCTCTACAAAATTCCAAAGATAATTCGATAAGCTGCCTTTTTCATTGCATAGTTCAATATAGCATTGCGCATTACTCACGGCAGAGCGAATTTTAAGGTCATTGCGAATAATGCCTGCATCGAGTTTAAGGCGTTGAATTTTATTTTCGGAGTAGCGGGCTATTTTTTCTGGGTTAAATTGGTGAAAGGCTTTACGATAGTTTTCACGTTTACGCAGTACGGTAATCCAGCTGAGGCCAGCTTGAGCGCCTTCAAGAATTAAGAATTCAAATAATGTTTTATCATCAAAGGTGGGTACCCCCCATTCCTCGTCATGATATTTCTGGTAAAGTGGATCATCGCTGCACCAATCGCAGCGATTTATTATTTCGGCAGTGGGTGTTTTTTTCATATCAGCTCATCCATTGTATTGATAAGTAGTAGAATAATAGAGAAAGAAATAGAACTAAAATATAAAGGTAGCATTCAATGTTTACGCTTGATCCTCAATTACAAAAAGATACTATCGCAATTGCTTCGCTGCCGCTATGCGAATTACTTTTGATGAATGATGCGAATTACCCGTGGTTGATATTGGTGCCTCGACGTGAGGGCGCGCGTGAGTTGGTGGAGTTGTCAGCGGAAGATCAGTTGCAGTTTTTGCAGGAGTCGAATGCGGTTTCGCGATTGTTGCAAACGCAGTTTGCAGCAGAAAAATTAAATGTTGCGGCGTTGGGTAATGTGGTGGCGCAGTTGCATATTCATCATGTGGCGCGGTTTGTTGGGGATGCTGTTTGGCCTAGGCCGGTTTGGGGGGCGGCGCCTGCGGTGGGTTATCAGGAGGATCGGTTAGCTGAGGTGGTTGAGTTGATAAATCAATCATTGGCGATGGATTCGGGGTTGGTGGTTGATTGGAGTGATACGAGAGATCGAATCTAGATCTTTGAGTTCTACCTGATAGTGTTCTTATATTCTGGTTGTTTTGTTTATTTTTTAAGTTTTAAATTCAAGGTCGTTGGGGTGGATCGACATGCCAGAATCCTATTGATTTGCATCTAATGGTGATTTTATATTCTGGTTTTTTACTTCTATTTTTTAAGTTTTAAATTCAAGGTCGTCGGGGGTGGCCCCGACACGCCAGTTACTTTTCTTTGTTTGTGCAAAGAAAAGTAACCAAAAGAAAGCACACAATCTGACGAAGATTGACCCCGATATAACCTATTCGTTTTGGGGTGGTTTTATCCAGTACATCTTAGCTGTGCCTACGTAAACTATTTTCACTCGACTTAATTGATCGTCAATATCTGAGATCGCCTCAAGCCAATATCATTCTGATACCGCAGACTTTTCAAAACACAATGAGGCTACAACGAACAAGTTCAGTAGGCTTCTTTTTATTTTAAAACAAGTAAAAACCATGCCTAACGGCCGGATTTTACTGTTGAGCTCCGCATGCCGCTCAAAAAAAATAGAAGAACAGAGAAGGAAGAACAATAAAAATCACCAGCACCAAAAAAAGTACCCCCTATACCGCTTGGCGATAACCCCTCTGAAACTGCTGGACAGAAAACACTGCGAGATGCACCCGTCGTGATCAAGCTTCGCCGTTAAGGTTGCGGCATTTTTTGGTTACTTTTTGTTGCTGTAGACACAGCGTTTTTTGCTGCGAGCCTGAAGTGCGTCCCGTAGGGTGAGCGGAGCGAACCAAAAGTGACTGGCTGTCGGTCCATCCTCGACGGCCATAAAATTTAAAACTTAAAAAATTCAGCAAGCTTAAAGAGAGCCAAAACTCATAAGAATATCGAGAAACAATTTTTCTAAAAAATCAAAACTGATTTTTCAGTTCTGCAACACAAACCTTCCTAGCATTCCTCACCGACTCCCCAATTGCCTCACCTCGAATCCCCGCCGCAACAAACTCCTTCGCATCAATACCATTACACAACTCAAAAGCCATCCGTAAAAAAGCAATAGACCCCAAATTCTGATGCGAACGTTCCGGACTCGTCGAAATCAATGCCTCGCAAGTCCGTAAGAAATCGGCAAACCGTTCAGGCCGTCGCCATGCATCGCATGCATCCAATAACGAAATAATAATATCCGGCTTTGCAGCTTTAGCATGTATGGCAAATTCAATATAGTAGGCAACAAGATCTGCAAGGTCGCCATAATCATTCGGCACTCTCAGCCGCTTACTTATGGCTTTAACCGCATTGTCATCATTGTTTTTATTACGCAGTACTTTAGCAACAATATTTTTAGGCCTGCCGTTGCTATCAATGGCATGCAATACAATGGCCCAGCGTACTTCGCCAGAGTAATTTTGTTTGGCCGCATATTCTAATGCGGCTAAGGTTCGCTTGCCGATATTACTAGAGACATCTAACATATTGTCACTGTTGTGAAAGCAGCGATTAAGTTCTGGTAGTAGCTGTTCTAGTGCGCCGCATTGATAAAGCGTTTTAATAAAGGCTTGCGGCGATGTCTCGTTTAATCCTCTGCGAAACTCTTGCCATATACGCTCGGGTGAGAGTTCGGTTAATTCACCTGAACGACTAATTTCTTTCATCAGTGCCATGGTTTCATCGGCAATGGTAAAGCCGAGATGCAATAGCTTGGCATGAAATCTTGCGACACGTAGCACGCGTAATGGATCTTCTGTGAAGGCTGTAGAAATATGTCTGAGTATGCGATTGTTAATATCGGCAAGCCCATTGCAGGGGTCGATTAAGCGGCCACTCTCATCTTTTGCGATGGCGTTAATGGTTAAGTCACGACGAGTAAGATCTTGGTCGAGTGTGACTTCGGGGCTGGCATAAATTTGAAAGCCAGTATGTCCACGGCCGTCTTTTCTTTCGGTGCGGGCAAGGGCGTGTTCTTCTTTGGTTGTTGGGTGCAAGAAAACAGGAAAGTCTTTGCCGACTTGCTGATAGTCTTGGTCGAGCATTTCTTTAACGGTTGCACCAACCACTACCCAGTCACGTTCAATAACGTTAATGCCTAACAGTTGATCACGGACTGCGCCGCCGACTAAATAGGTTTTCATTGTGTTAACTCTGACTTTTCGCAATTGTGAGTTGGTAATTGTCTAATTGCATTAATGTTAATGTTTGTCCCCATACACAACCGGTATCAAGGCCAAATAAATGTTCATTATCAATATGGCCATTTAGGGCTGCCCAGTGGCCAAAAATAATACGCTGTTGCTGTGTTTTTCTATTCGCTTGTTCAAACCAAGGGTGGTATCCCTCAGGTATATTGTTAGTGTCGCCGGTGTAGGTGAATTCAAGTTTACCGTCGTCATTACAAATACGCATGCGGGTAAAATAGTTGGTGATGCATCGCAGTCTATCGGTACCGGTTAAATCATTATTCCATGTGTCGGGGGTATTGCCATACATGTTAATTAAAAATGGATGGATGGCATCGGTTTTTAAAACAGCTTCAACTTCTGCTGAATAATTAAGCGCTTCATTTAATGCCCACTGCGGGGCAATGCCGGCATGGGCCATGGTGAAGTTAATGGCGTCGTCATGAATGCAAAGTGCTTGCTGTCTTAACCAATCAATTAATTCGTCGCTATCACTGGCATCTAAAATGGACGCGGCGGTATCGGATGGCTTGGCTTTGCGATGGCCATAATAGATAGCGAGTAAATGTAAATCATGATTACCAAGCACGCAGCGGACACTGTTGCGATGTTGATACAAAAATCGCAGTGTGGCCAGTGAGTCGGGGCCGCGGTTAACCATGTCGCCAGCGACCCATAAGCAATCGTTAGACGGATTAAAGGCAACTTGATCAAGGCAGTCCATGAGTTCATGGTAGCAACCTTGAATGTCACCTACGGCATATTGTGTCATGGTTGATAAGGTGCCATTGAGGTCATCTTAAGCATGGGGGTTTATTGCAATGAGTTTGGATGGATTAATCCAAAGGGATTGATGATGGCATCAAAAGATAAGCCGGCATCAGAGCACATTTTATAGGAGCCTTCCATTGTGCCTGTTTTGGTAGTGAGAATTGCGCCGCTACTGTATTGGTAGCTTTCACCGGGTTTGATGAGTGGCTGCTGTCCAACAACGCCTTCGCCTTCGATTTCTCGAATACTGTTGTTGCCATCGGTGATTATCCAGTGGCGTGCTAATAGTTGTACTGCTTCTTCGCCGTGATTAGCAATTTCAACGGTATAGGCGAACGTGTATTCTGCTACCGCTTCATTGGATTGCTCAGGCAGGTAGCGCGGACTAACGCTAACCTTAATGCTTTCTTGTAGTGCCAGTTTTTCAGTATTCATGGTCAGTATTATGCCGCAATCAATGGGAATTGTCCTGCGATGTTACAGAACGCTTTTTTATTTTAGACTGTTTGCTATGTTAACAAAAGTAGCTATATCGAGTGTTTCGGCTCGAACGCCAGGGTCAACATTAATCGCTTCGAGCTGTTCTGCGCTAATTAAGTCTCTTAAACCATTGCGAATGGTTTTACGCCTTTGTGAAAACGCGGCTCTAACAACTTTATCGAGCACTTTCGGCTGGTCTGCTTTTAGCGGTAAATCTTTGTAAGGCAGTAAGCGAACAATGGCTGACATCACTTTTGGCTGTGGTGTAAACGCTTCTGGCGGCACATCAAAGAGTGGCTCTACCTGACAGTAATACTGAGTCATGATGCTAAGGCGGCCATAGGTTTTACTGCCTGGTGGCGCAGCCATTCTATCGACCACTTCGCGTTGAAGCATAAGTGCATATCACTAATGACATTTGCTGCTGGGCTTACCGTTGCTTGCTCAAGTAAATGAAAGATTAACGGTGTAGAGATATTGTAGGGGAGGTTGCCAAAAACACGTAGCGGCTTGTCTGTGTTCTCTCGCAGAGTCGTAAAGTCAAAGTCTAGGGCGTCGCCTATATGAATGCTAACGCGATCATCATGCGCAAATTGAGCGGTTAGCTGAGACGCTAAATCTCTATCGATTTCGAGTAGTTTTAGTGAACTATTTTTGGCTAGTTGCTCAATAAGCGGTTTGGTAAGCGCTGCTTGCCCCGGACCAATTTCTACAAGGTGGTCACCACTCGACGGCCCAATAGCGCGCAAAATATTGTAGATAACGGAAGCATCTTGTAAAAAGTTTTGACCAAAGCGTTTGCGAGCAGTATGCGACACGGGTTGATAGTTAGATTCTGAATCAGTCACTAGTTACTCGCTTGTTGAGATAAATCAATAGCCATGGATATGGCGGTGTTTAAACTGCTGGTGCTGGCTTTACCTGTGCCAGCAAGATCAAAGGCTGTGCCGTGATCAACCGAGGTTCTTATAAAAGGAAGCCCCAGCGTAATATTTACTGCTTGGCCAAAGCCATGAGATTTTAGCACGGGTAAACCTTGGTCGTGATACATGGCAAGTATGGCATCGGCAGTATCTAAATACTTGGCTGTAAATAATGTGTCGGCAGGAAGTGCAGCCGATAGCTGCATGCCTTGGCTTCGTAGCTTGGCAAGGCAGGGCTCAATAATCCGCAGTTCTTCATCACCTAGGTCACCTTGTTCACCCGCATGCGGATTTAATCCACACACTAATATATTCGGCTGGCTAATACCAAAGTATGCTATTAAATCATGATGCAAAATACGCAGTGTCTCTTCTAGCATTGCTGGTTGAATGGCGTCGGCTACATCACGCAGCGGTAAGTGCGTGGTGGCTAATGCGACTCTAAGTGGGCGGCTTAATAGCGAAGACGACTCACTGTTCTCAGTTGCAAGCATCATCACAACGCGCGGCGTGTTAGTTTGCTCGGCTAGGTATTCAGTATGGCCACTAAAAAAAGTGTTGCCGTTATCTTGGCTGGATAAATACTGGTTAATGACATGTTTGTTGATTGGGCCAGTAACGAGTGCATCTAAAATTTTGTTGTTGCAAAGCGCTATGCCGCGATCAAGGGTTTTTAAAACATATTCTCCCGATTCATTATTGGCTACACCGGGCTCGGGTATTGATGTTAATTTAATAGCATCAACGAATAGCTCTCCGGGTTGTGCGCATTCTGCGACAGCACTTTCATTAAAAGGCTTAATAGCCAGTGGCAGGCCGAGCCGTTTGGCGCGATCAAGCAATAATGAGGGATCAGCAATGGCGACTAATTGCGCACGTTGTTGATGCTGCGCAAGTTGCACAAGAATATCGGGGCCTATGCCGGCAGGTTCTCCCGCCGTTATTGCTATACGCGAAACTGTTGTCATTTTTATTGAGCGCCGCGCTTTTTAGGCGGACGCTTTTATTGATGCGTCTTTAGTTGTGACGCTATTAAGTAGTTGTGCTGTAAGTCGTTAGAATATAAATAGTTAGGCTATTAATTATTTAATATCAACAAATGCATTGTCACGCAGTTCTTGTAGCCAGTTATTTAATTCGTCATCATATTTTGTTTCTGCAATGGCCATTCTTGCTTGTTGTGCGGCACGCTCTTCTGATAAATCTTTTTCACGACGCTCGCTAACTTCGAGTATGTGCCAGCCAAATTGGCTTTGAAATACTTGACTGCTAACACCGATTTCTGCGTTATTCATTGTCTCTTCAAATATAGGCACGAGTACGCCAGGTTCTGTCCAGCCAAGATCGCCGCCCGATAATGCCGAGCCTGGATCATCAGAATATTTTCGAGCAAGTTGCGTGAAGTCTTCACCTTGCTCTAGTTGCTCTCTTACTTCGTTGGCAAGCGTTTGAGCTTCTTCCATGGTGCGAATTTCATTAGGCGCAATTAATATATGCCTTACATTGGTTTCTGTTGTTTTACCTTCAACACCACCACGCTTATCGGTTATATGAATAACATGGTAGCCGCTATCACTTAATACAGGTTCACTTACATCGCCTGCGGCCATATTGTCGATAACGCCTTTGAATAGGCTCGGCATATTTTCGGCACGACGCCATCCTAAAGGACTGCGTTCGGCATTGTGAACAGCAATTTGATTTTGAAGTGTTTCAAAGCCGTTGTTGTTTAAAGCGAGCTGCTGTAACTGTATCGCTTTTTCTTTTGCAAGCGCTTTTGTTTGTTCGCCGGCATCAACTGGAATGGGTAATAAAATATGGTCAATATTAAATTCAGGTGAGAGCAGTAATTGTCCTTGCTCTGATTGTAAAAAGTTTTCTATCTCACTCTCACTGATGCTGATGTTTCGAATAACACTGCGGCGCTGAACTTCATTAAGCAAAAGATCTTTTCGAATTTTTTCACGAATGGCTAAATACGATTCGCCTTGCGATTCAACGGATACTTTAAAATCAGCCAAGGATAATTGATTACGGCCAGCGATATTGGTCATCGCATCATTCAGTTGTTGGTCACTTATGCGTAAGCCAATTTGAGTGGCGCGTTGCATTTGTAAATTTTCAAGTATGCTGCGCTCAAGCACTTGCTCAAACAAAATATCGTCAGCAGGCATTTGTCCGCCGCTGGCAGTAATGCGTTGTTTAATGGCAACAATCTGATCTCTAATATCACTGGCGAGCACGATATCGTCTTCGACAATAGCGACCACACGATCAATTAATTGATATTCGGCATTCGCGGTAGGAATTAAGGCAGTGAGTGTTGATGTTAACGCTGCCGACATTACCAATGCTTTGACTAAATTCGTTGCCATATGAAAATATTATCCTGTCTATGTGGTTTTCTATGTGGTTCTATATATGACTGTATATATATGATTTTAAATAGTCACGCTGCTTAAATGACTGTTAATAACTCAAATAATTTAAGCGCAATTAAAACGAATTATGCTGGCTGCCTTGGCGGCCAGTTGATAATGATCGGTATCCACGAATCGATTCATCAAGAATGTTTTCTAGGGCATTGCCCATGCCAAATAAGCCTTTGAGCTCAATTTGTAAAAATACACTGCGGTCACGCTTATTCTCAATGCCTGCACCCCGATAGACTAAACCATCGCGATAAATGACTCGCCATTTTATGCAGCAATCATTGTACTCGATTCCTGCCAAGGATTCGTTACTGCGATTCTGGGTGGTGTCGAACTGGTAGCGACCGATAAATGCCCAGTGACGGCTTAAAGGTGTGACAAAGCTCAGGTCGGCTTGTTCAATGTCTTCTTCTAAAAGGCTAAGGCGATTGTCGGCTAGGCGATAATGATAGCCTAGGTTGGCAATGCTGGTTTGGCGGTTGTTATCGCTATTTTTACTGCGATAGCGCAATGCAAAGCTGCCTTCTTCTAGCTGGTTATCGTTGGCATCCCATAAGGCGGTGGCATGACTCTGCCACTGCGAGCCCAGTTTGGCTTCAATATCCGCAATAAGGGCAGAGCTATCGCTGCTAGTATTGCGTCGGCTCAAGGAGTCAGTGGCCGTGGTTGCATCTTGAAAGTAGTTAATTTGGCCAATGGTTGCTGCTAACGTTTCTTGGCCGTGTGTATTAAAGCGTCTATGGGTTAAATAAAGTGCCGCTTGATTCGTGTCTTCGAGTCGATCGTAGCCGCTAAAGGCGTCATCGCGCGTTAGATGATTGCGATTAATCGTTAGTAGGCCGGTATCAAATAGCGGCAGTGAATTTTGATCATCAGCATCTCGATAAACATAAAAGATACCGGGTTCAAGTGTACTGCGTGTGGCGCTATTTTTTTCGAACACCATATCGAACTTTATTTGGGCTTGCGGTGCCGTTATTGAAGGCGTGTTATCGACAGCATTATTTAAAGTGTCGTCTAAATTGTAGGCGAGGTGTTGTACGCCGATTGATGGCGAAAGACGAATACCTCTCCATTGCATAGGGTAATCAATATTAATTTCACCAAAACTTCTCGCGCCATTGTCTAGCTCATCATGATCGAAGGCGGTATGTCGCAAGTGTGCATTGGCACCCAGCTGAAAAGGCATAGCTGAAGATTCATAACCTAGCCAAAACTCAGGTATTTTTTCAAACGGTTTTATAATGTCGCTGTTGTTTTCGTCGAGTGTTTGATACTGCTGAATATTTAATCCGGCAGCCCAATGGTCACCATAAAAATTCAATGCCGCACTTTGATTTAAATGTGTTGTGCGACTAACAGAAAGACTGGTTGTGTTGAGATCTCGTAAATAATCATTGTCGCTAATGCGGGTAAAATCAATACGGGTAAAAAAGTATTTGGCGAATTGTCCTTGTTCTTTTATATCAACAATCCAACGACGACCATCGTTAGCAGCTGTTTTTTCAGTAAATAATGTGTCGTTATTCGCGAAAGCACCACTCACTGTCCATTCATCAAAGCGATTTAACCAGCGACCTTCGGCTTCGGTAATATAGCCGCGTTCTGCGTTATAGCGTGGCGCTATTGTGGCATCCATATTACTGGCGATATTAAGATAATACGGCAGAGTAATATCGAAGCCGCTGCTAGAGTCGGATAAGCTAGGAAACAATAGACCAGACTGACGTGCGTCGCTTATTGGAAATTGCGCATAGGGAATGTAGACAATCGGTATATTTTTAATTTTTAATTTGGCATGGCGCGCAACGCCTTGGCCACTTTCTTTATTCAGTGTGATGTTGCTGGCATCCAATACCCATAAGCGGCTGTCGGGTCGGCATTGCGTATAGCTGCCATTTTCGATTTCAATATTGCCTTTGGCATCGGCTGAAATTTTATTAGCTTGGCCGCGAATATGTTGTTGATGAATAATATAATTGGCATCGTTAATGACGCTGGTGTTTTGACTGATATCAACGCTGGCTGAGCTGCCACCAAAGGCCGCAGCATTGGTTCGCACCACGACATTACCGTTAAGTTCTAGCTGTTCGGTCTCGGCAGCGTAGGTAGCTTTGTCGGCTTGCAGTGAAATATCACCTTGAGTCACTAATACATCTTGCTCAAAAATGGCGAGTGAGCCCTGCATAGAGGTAATGCCGGCACTGGCTTCTATAGGCAATTCAGCTTGCGGCAAACCGGTCTTATTGGCCTGAATTGGGTTTACATAAATGCCACTGCAATAAGTATTGTTTGAGTGCTTAGTGCTCTGCCAATCTTGGCGCGCTAAGTCTCGGTGATCG
>Ga0209302_10001123_pt1 | contig 15505 bp, 14 predicted proteins | sample ArcOceMetagenome_2_FD_187445 | JGI IMG/M metagenome (GOLD analysis project Ga0209302, IMG submission 187445) | Marine eukaryotic phytoplankton communities from Arctic Ocean - Arctic Ocean ARC135M Metagenome (SPAdes) (version 2) | ecosystem: Environmental > Aquatic > Marine > Oceanic | place... | reverse complement strand
CAAGGTGGCACCGATACTTTGATCAAGAAGATGGTCGCCGAATTGAAGAACAATGGCTGCGAAGTGCGTAAATGCGCGCTGGTCGAAGGCATTGATGTCGAAGACGGCAAAGTCGTCGGTGTGCGTGTGCGCAGCCAAAATACTGGTGGCGACGAATTTCCGATTCGCACGGTTCGCTGTAAGGCAGTGCTGTCGAATGCCAATGTACGTAATACCATCGAGTATCTGGTCGGTGAGGATAAATTTGCTGAGGAGTTTGTCGCAGAAGCGAAGGCCGTGCGTAACAACACCAGTTCCTGCCAAGTCTATATGGGCATCAAGAAGGGCGAAACGATCCCGAATATCGGCGACTTGGTGTTCACTTCTAGGGCGCCTGAGTATACCATTGATGAGCTGACTTCGATTAATACCTCCAGCCATACGTTTTCAGTTTATTACCCAGAAACACGTCCGCATCTGAATGAAGAGCGTTACACGGTGGTGGCTTCGCTCAATGCGCAGTGGGATGAGTGGGCGAACCTCAGTGATGAGCAATACGAAGCCGAGAAAGCCCGCATGTGTGAAGAGTGTGTTAGTAGTTTGGAAACGTTCATTCCCGGTGTGCGTGATAAGATTGACCACATCGAGGCAGCCACGCCGCGCACCGTGAATCACTACACAAAGTCGATGCAGGGCACTTCCTTTGGCACCAAGTTTGAAGGACTCAAGGTGTCGATGGAATTGTCGAATCAAATCGAAGGGCTGTACCACGCGGGTTCCGTCGGCATCATTATGTCGGGTTGGTTGGGCACCATGAACTACGGGGTCATTACTGCCAATAAGATCGATAAGAAGCTGTTCGAGATGGCGAAGGGGTAATTTTTTGAATCAGTGGTGCACGCCGCCTGTTGGCGGAGGTGCGTCCGCTCGTCGTTGATTTTGTCGGCACACTTGAGGCCGAAAGCCGCGGCAATCCAACTGCCTTACAAGTCAGCTTTATCGGTACTGGATCTGAAATCCCGGTCATGGTTGGTGTAGTTGATGCCGAGCTAAGGAGTTGCGGGGGATGGTATCTTTTTTGGTAGCCTACATAGCCGACGGTGAATGCCGCAAAGGTGCGTTTAAATGTGTTTTTGCAGCTAGCTTGGCCTGAAGTGTTGTTTTGTGATTCATCTTCGACGCTGCTGTGGCTGAATGCCCTTGTGCCATCTATCGCGAAGCCAGCTGCGCCGATGCCACTGGCGAAGTTGCCTTGATCGTATGCGAAACCCAATGTTGCCGCGCCACTAATTTTAAGGTCACCAGCCATAGCTAAAAGCGCCGATGCCGGAGTTTCACTCGGCATAGGCGATCGATGCGAGCGGGGATGCTACTGCAATTGCAGTGATATGCTTGTAGTTCATCATTTAGTATTTGAGGCTTAGTTGATACTTATTTAACGAAAAGATACCATTCGATTAGTTGTTAGTCAGGTGGAAGTTATTTATTTCTAGGGTCGTTATGTCATTGCCTGTTAATATAAAGGAAGGGCAGGTGCGGAGGGTGTGGCACTTCGGGAGATGACTTGAAGTGTGTGCTGTTGGAATTAATATGGGAGCGGGCGGTGTTCGAGAGAGGCTGTTTTTAGCGTGCATTTCGCGGGTTTAGTCATTCACTCGCTGGCATGGACGAAATTCTCCGCACTATTCCGCACCGCCCGCCGTTTCTATTCATCGACGAGATCGTCGAAGTTCGAGAGGACGGCGCCACTTGTAAGCGTACAATCCGCATGGAAGAGCCTCAGTTTGAGGGCCATTATCCAGGTAATCCGATTATGCCAGGCGTGTTGCTTTGCGAAGCCTGTTTTCAGGCGGGCGCGGTTTATCTCGCCAAGCAAATTGAGAAGGAAGGCCGCTCTCTTGCCGATGTCACGCCGGTGCTCTCGCGCATCTCTGATGCACGCTTTAAGCAGATGGTGAAGCCAGGCGACGAAGTGATCATCGAAGTGACGATGAAAGAGCAGGTCAGTAAATTCTTCTTCATGAAGGGCAAGGTCCTGAAAAACGGTAAACCTGCACTGACGATTGAGTTCGCGCTGGCGATGCTCGAACCGGAGGCTGGCAAGTGAGTTTCCTCGCACTCGAAGGTAAGCGCTTCCTCGTAATGGGGGTGGCGAATCGCAAAAGCGTGGCATGGGCGATCACCAAGTCGCTCGAAGCCGAAGGCGCTGAAGTCATTCATAGTGTACGCTCCGAGGCACGTCTTGAGAGTTTGCAAAAACTTCTCGGCGACCGGAAGGCCTACATTTGCGATGTCGAGTTTCCCGAGCAGATTACGGCATTGGCCGCACAAGTGAGCGCCGATTACGGCCCGCTGGATGGTATTGTGCATTCGATCGCCTTTGCTAATTATTCCGAAGGCTTTAAGCCGTTTCACGAAACGCTGCGTAAGGATTTTTTACAGGCGACTGCGATCTCGGCATTCTCATTGGTCGAGGTGGCGGGTGCGTTTAAGCCGCATTTGAACAATGAGGCGTCGGTCGTTTCGATTGGAATCTCATCGACCGACGTGACTGCGGAGAACTACGGCTATATGGCCCCGATTAAGGCGGCTCTGGAGACCTCGTCATATAACTTGGCCAAATCCTTTGGTGCGGATACGCGTGTGCGTTTCAATACGGTCAACGCGGGGCCGCTTAAAACCAGTGCTTCGGCGGGTATCCCCGGCTATTTGGAGAGCTATTTGTACGCCGAGAAACTGACCTTTCGTAAGCAGAACCTCACCACTCAGGAAGTGGCGAACACCGCGGTCTTCTTGTTGAGCCCCGCTTCGAGCGGCATCAACGGCCAAGGAATCGTGGTCAATGCGGGCATGGATCGCAACTACTTCGATAAGGAAGTCGTGAGGCTGGCAATGCGCACCGAGAATAAGAAGTAAACGGCTGTCTCGAGCGTCGGACAGTGAATTAGCGGACGAGACCAAAAGATCGCCCCTCTCTTATTAAAAATTACTGCAATGAATTTTAAAAATGTAGCTATAGAATCGCTCGCGTATGCGCTGCCGGATGAGGTGTGGACCTCGGCGGACGTGGAGGCGAAGCTGGCACCGGTCTACGAACGTCTGCACTTGCCGGAAGGTCGGCTGGAGCTGATGACCGGAATTAAGGAGCGCCGTTTCTTCCCTGCGGGCAGTCGTGCCTCAGAAGCATCCGCTCTAGCGGGTGAGGCGGTTTTGAATAAATCAGCCTTTGATCGCTCAGAGATCGATCTGTTGATCCATTCGGCGGTGTGTCGTGATCGACTCGAGCCGGCGACAGCGGCGTATGTGCATGGCTTATTGGGCCTGCCGGGCAAGACGCAAATCTTTGATGTGTCGAATGCCTGTCTCGGCTTTTTGAATGCGATGGTGATCGCGGCGAGCATGATCGAGTCGGGTCAAATCGAGCGTGCGCTGATCGTGTCTGGCGAGAATGGTCGGCCGTTGGTGGAGCATACTTTGCAGCAATTACTCAACCCTGAGCTGACGCGTAAATCGATCAAGCCGTATTTCGCTAATTTGACGATTGGTGCCGGCGCAGTGGGGGCGGTGCTGTGCCGCAAGGATCTCGCGCCGCAGTCGTGCCCGTTGGTGACGGCGGCGGTGGTCGAGACCGATAGCTCGGCGAATGAACTTTGCCAAGGCGACAGCGCCGGCGATGCGCTGGAGATGTTGACCGACTCGGAGGAGCTGCTGGTGGCTGGCATCGGAGTGGCCACTCGTGCATGGGCGCGTTTTGTGGAAGCGACGGGTTGGACGGCGGAGACGCCGGACCGTGTTATTACGCATCAGGTCGGTAAGGCGCACTCGCGTGAGCTTTTTAAAGCGCTGGGCCTCGATTTGACCAAGGATTATACCACCTTTGAAACCCTCGGCAATGTTGGTTCTGTTTCCTGCCCGATTACCTTAGCGCGAGCGATTGAAGACGGCGCATTTGTTGCGGGGCAGAAGGCAGCGTTGCTGGGGATCGGTAGTGGTCTAAGTAGTTTGATGATGGCTGTGGAGTGGCCCAAGCATGATTAATTCAAGAGCTTCTCAATTACCGCCCGAAGTGCGTGTCGAGTATCCGTTCGCGGGCAACTTATTTGATCAACCAGCGACGCCGAAATCCGACGGCCCGGTGCAGATGCATTATCTGGATGAGGGCTCGGGGCCAGTCGTGGTCATGCTACACGGTAATCCGACCTGGTCGTTCTATTACCGAAATCTGGTCAATATTTTAGCTGCGGCGGGCTATCGCTGCATCGTGCCAGATCACGTGGGCTGTGGGCTGTCTGATAAGCCGAGCGATTATCCTTACACGTTGAAGCGCCGCATCGAAGATGTGGAGCGCTTGATCGATCATCTCGATATTTCTCAATTTAGCCTGGTGGTGCACGATTGGGGCGGGGCGATCGGTTGCGGACTGGCTGGGCGTCGTCCTGAGGCCCTGGAGAAGTTGGTGCTGTTAAATACGGGCGCGTTTCGCTCGAAGCGCATCCCGTTGCGGATTGCGGCGATCAAGGTGCCACTGATTGGCGAGGCGATCATTCGCGGCCTCAATGGATTCGCTGGGCCAGCGGCAAATATGTCGGTTCAGATACCACTGTCACCGGCGGTGAAGTCGGGCATGCTCTGGCCCTATCGTAGCTGGGCGGATCGTGTCGCAGTTTGGAATTTCGTTAAAGATATCCCTTTGCGTGAGCAGCACCCGAGCTATGAGACGCTGCTCGAAGTAGAAGCGGGGTTATCAAAGCTCGCCGATAAGCCGGTGCAGATTGTCTGGGGTGGTAAAGATTTCTGCTTCAATATGCACTTCTTTAAGCGTTGGTGTAAGATCTTTCCAAACGCCGAGGTGCAGTTGCATAAGGAGCATGGTCATTACATCCTCGAGGATGGGGAGACGGCCGTCACTGCGCAGATTCGAGCCTTCCTGCAGTCGGCGTAGCGCTCGGAAGTCGGGTTGGAGGCCATGTTTGAGCCATTGCACTCTGCGAGTATAATAAACCGCGATCGGAGTGTGGGCGACTCGCCCACATTGATCCTGTTTCGCGGCAAAGGAGGGCGAGTCGCCCTCCCTCCTTTAGCGACGAATCGGCGATGAACCAAAAAATACCCCTGCGAGCCGAGGCTCGCGGGGGTACTGAAATCAATGATCTGAGCGTTCGATTAACCGTCGATCTGCTCTTCGAGGAACTGGATGAGTTCGTCTTCAGTCACGCGGCGTTGCTCGCAAGTGTCGCGGTCGCGTAGAGTGACCGTGCCATCCTTTTCGATGGTGTCGAAGTCGATGGTAATGCCGAAGGGTGTGCCGATCTCATCCTGACGACGGTAGCGACGACCGATCGCACCGGAGGCGTCGTAGAAGACATTCCAGCGGCGTTGCAATTTCTTGTAGAGTGCCTGGGCGCGCTCGACTAGCTCTGGCTTGTTCTTAAGCAGTGGGAAAATCGCGGCTTTGACGGGAGCAATCTTGGGGCTGAACTTGAGTAGTGTGCGCGGCTCGACCTTGCCCTTATCGTTGGGCACTTCGTCGATAGTGTAAGCGGCAGTGAGCACGGCGAGGATTGTGCGGTCGACGCCGAGCGAGGGCTCGATGACATGTGGCACGAACTTCTCCTTGCTGGCTTCGTCGAAGATGGTCATCGACTTGCCGGAGTGCTCTTGGTGCTGTTTCAAATCGTAGTCACCACGGCAGGCGATGCCCCAGAGTTCCTGTTCGCCGTGTGGGAACTGGAACATTAGGTCGGTGGTCGCACGTGAGTAGAACGCGAGTTTGTCTTCTGGGTGGATGTCTTCGGTGATCGACGCGCGCGGCAGGCCGATCGAGACCAACCAGTCGATACAGGTATCGATCCACTCGCGGTGCAGGGTTTTCCAGTCGGCACTGGGTGAGATGAAGTATTCGATCTCCATTTGCTCGAATTCACGCGAGCGGAAGATGAAGTTGCGCGGCGTGATCTCGTTGCGGAATGCCTTACCAATTTGCGCGATGCCGAAAGGGATCTTCACACGACCGGTATCGACGATGTTCTTATAGTTGGCAAAGATGCCTTGTGCGGTTTCGGGGCGCAGGTAGGCGACCGCTGATTCGTCTGCCAGTGGCCCGACCTTAGTCTCGAACATCAGCTTGAACTCACGTGGTGCGGTCAACGAGCCTGGCTTGCCAGTCGCTGGGGAAGGGACGAGGTCGTATTCCTCAGGCTTCGATTCGGTGTAGTCCTTGAGCACAATCGGCTCGAGTGTGCCTTGTTTGGCAGCTTTGCGCTTAATGTCGGCAGCGGCCTTTTCTGCGATTTCCTGTTGCTCGGGGCATTCGACCACCGACACGTAGCCGATGGTTTCGCCTGCGACGATGACGGGGGCGAAGAATAGCTGATCGGCACGGTAGCGCAGCTTAGACTCACGGCAGTCGACCATCGGATCGGAGAACCCATCGACGTGGCCAGAGGCCTTCCAGATGTCTGGGTGCATGATGATGGTCGAGTCGAGGCCTTCGATATTGTCGCGGCGTTGTACCATGTCGCGCCACCAAGCTTGTTTGATGTTGTTGCGGAGTTCGACGCCGAGTGGCCCGTAGTCGTAAAACCCGTTGTAGCCACCGTAAATTTCGGAGGAGGGAAAGATGAAGCCGCGGCGCTTGCAGAGGCCGACGATTTCTTCCATGAGACCATCACTGGATGCTTTTGCTGTCATAAGCCGCAAAAGATGGAGACAGGCATATTTGGGTCAAGGTTGGAAAGCGCAGTTCGGATCTGGGGGGGAGGCGGCGTGTCTCTATTTACAAATCGATGCGCTAATTCTCTATAGGGATGAAGTAAATCGCTGGGCGATCTGCGTGAGAATTAATTTCGATTAAGAGTCTGTAGATTTGGGTGATACGGGAATTGCTATGCGCGCGGATTGCAGATTTTCTGTCTGGCATGAAGGAGCAACAGAATCTAGATGAATCAGCACCCGCATCGAGTGGGGCGACGTTGCCGAAAAAACTACAATGGCAGCAGCGTTGTGTGCTTAGTGTGCTTGGTGGTGTGATACGTCTCTGGGCGCGCACCTTACGCCTGCATATACGAGCCGAAGAGCAGGCGTTGATCGGCGAGCCGTTGCAGCCGGCGGTTTGGATTCTTTGGCATAATCGCTTATTTGTGGCACCTGAGTTTTTTCGTCGATTTGCTCCCGAGCGAAAAGCATCTGCGATTATCAGTGCGAGCAACGATGGTGCATGGCTTGCTGGGCTGTTTGAGCAATTGGGGATCAAGCCGATTCGTGGCTCGCGCCATGGTCGTGCAATTCAGGCCTTTCGTGATATGCTAAGAGCCAATCGTGAGGGCTACGATCTGGGCGTTACACCAGATGGCTCGCGTGGGCCGATGTATGAGATGAAAGCGGGAGCTGCCACTTTGGCTCTTCGGACCGGCGCACCCATCGTTTTGATGTCGTATAACTTCAGCCGAGCATGGCGTTTGAAAAGTTGGGATCGTCTTTATATTCCGATGCCGTTTAGTCGAGTGGAGGTGAGGCTTGATCGCATTGAGGACGGTAAGAATCTGGCCGGCGGTGATACTAAGCAAGCGGTAGTACTGCTTAGAAAACGCTTAATGCGGATCACCGAGGACGACGAGTATTTCGAGGCGTGAAGTGCGGTGATGTGCGGTGCGTCGTGGCCCAAAATAGGCGGTCGTCGATTTTTCAGAAAGGAGCGTGGGCGACCCGCCCACGGAATCTACGCATCCTACAACGAGGGCGGGTCGCCCTCGCTCCTTATCAGGCAATCGCCCTCCACGAATTGCACAAAAAAGCCCTCGTTTCGCCGAGGGCTTTTCGCAGAATGTAGTCGAATCGGCAGAAGCTAACTCCAAATGAATGTTGGTGAGCTGATTGATTCACTGCCTGCTCGTAGCGAAATGTTTTCGCCTTCGGCCCAAAGCTCATCGTTGATGAGGAACTTGAAGGTTACGTTGCTCTTTGCATCCGTGGATGTGAAGGCCCACTCGTATGGTGAGGTGTTCTTCAGTGCGGTGCCTTTTTCCCAGCTCAGGCCAGCGCCTTCGCCACGAACGTAGAGCGCGTTGCCGAAGCCGGCGTCAACGTGTGCGATGATGCGGTTCTGCGCGGTGGTCTGTTTCGCAGGTGCCTTTTTAGCTGTCGTAGCTGCTTTCTTTGGAGTTGGCGCTTTTTTAGCTAGCGAGACCTTTTTAGGAGCGGCAACTTTCTTAGCCGGAGCAGCCTTCTTAGCGGCAACTTTCTTAGCCGGAGCAACCTTCTTAGCCGGAGCAGCTTTCTTAGCCGGAGCAGCCTTCTTAACGGCAACTTTCTTAGCCAGAGTAGCCTTCTTAACAGCAACTTTCTTAGCCGGAGCAGCCTTTTTAAGAACTGCGATCTTTTTGGCAGGGGCCTTTGCAGCGACTGCTTTTTTAGTGGTTTTTTTGGTAGTGGTTTTTTTAGCCATGAGACTGATTTATTCGATTTTTAATGTAGTTAAGTGGTCGAGATCGATTGTGCCTTTAGGGCGTAATTAATCTCAACATAAGCTTACATAGCAGAATGAAGACCAGAAGGATACAGGAAAGTTAGACTTAAATAATTGATTTAATTAGAAGACGTTAGTGCAGTCGCTTAAAAGTGTGATTATTTAGGCCCGTCGAGCAGGTAAATTACTTCTTCTGCCAGGTTTTTGGCATGATCTGCGATACGTTCGATCGATTTTGAAATAAATACTTTTTGAAAGCAATTGGGAGTTTGAGTGCTGCCGTCAGGTGCGCAAATGGTGAGCGTTTCAAAGTTCTGTTGGTGTAGCTCATTCACTTTTTTGTCGCGCAGAATCACTGCCTTGGCCAACTTAACGTCTCCTTCGACTAATGCGGAAATGGCATCGGCCATCATCGAGCAACTAAGTAGGCTCATCTGTCCGATGGCGACGGTGTCGCCTGAGCGGCCGTCGGAGGTGAGGATTTCTTTCGCCCGTAGTGCGATGCTGTGCGCTTCATCGCCAGCACGTTCGAGGTCGTGACTAGCTTTAATTGCTACGAGAATAGAGCGGACATCGCTGGAGACGGGCGAGCGTAGCGTAATATAACGGACCGAGGCCTGGTCGATTTCGACTTCAAGAGCATCAATCGCATCATCCAGTGCGAGGGCCTGGTCGATTTTAGCTAGGTCATTTTCCAGTAAGCCGTCGACGGCGATGCGAGCCGCTTCGTTGGCTTTCTCGCCAATGAGAATCAGCTTGGTGCGTAGGTTTTCGAGTTCGTGTTGGTAGAATAGTTTCATAGTCTTGGCAATTAGGGCGTTGTCGGCGTTTGTAGCGGAATCAACCAAAACGCCCGGAAATATAGGCTTCGGTTTGTGGATCGCGCGGGTTCATGAAGATCTGGTCGGTCTGTCCATACTCGATGAGCTTGCCTAGGTAAAAGAAGGCGGTGCGATCGGAGACACGGGCGGCTTGCTGCATGTTATGCGTGACGATGACGATGGTATAGTCCTTTTTTAACTCATGGATGAGTTCCTCAACTTTCGCAGTGGCGATAGGGTCAAGCGCGGAGCAAGGCTCATCCATGAGGAGGATTTTTGGGCGCACCGCTAGGGCACGTGCAATGCAGAGTCGCTGCTGCTGGCCGCCTGACATCCCGAGGGCGCTTTCGCTGAGGCGATCTTTGACTTCGTCCCACAGAGCGGCACTGCGTAGGCAGCGCTCGACGACTTCATCGAGGATGCTCTTCTTTTTTACACCTTGAATACGGAGGCCGTAGGCGATGTTGTCATAAATCGATTTTGGAAATGGATTTGATTTTTGGAAAACCATACCGACGTGCTTGCGCAGCTCGATCACATCGACTTCTTTATCGTAGATGTTAACCTCGCTGATCTTGATTGCGCCACTCTTAATACGGGCGATTTCAATCAAATCGTTCATACGATTGAAGCAGCGCAAAAAAGTAGACTTGCCGCAACCGGAGGGTCCGATGAAGGCGGTCACTTCTTTTTCGTTAATATCCATGTTGATATTAAACAGTGCCTGCGAGTCGCCGTAAGCGAAATCGAAGTCGCGGATCTTGATGATCGGTGTGCCGGTGCCTGCGCCTGCGATTTTGGAGGGGATTGATGTGCTCATAGTCGAGTGTGTCATTTAAATGTTGTAAATTCGAAAGCCAGAGAGCCTACCACTTGTATTTCTTGCGGATCTTAATGCGCAGGATAATACTGCTCAGTGCGAAGAATCCGACGATAAGTAAAAAAACAAAGGCTGCACCGTATTGCATATTACGGGTGTATTCGTTTTGCGGAATTTTGGCACTGACCACATAAATATGATAGGGCAACGCCATCACGCCTTGGAAGAAGAAATCGGTTGGTTTCTCCAGCCCTTGCCATGGCAGTTGATCGCGCAGAGCGAAGGCAGCAGTGAACATGATCGGCGCGGTTTCGCCAGCGACACGAGCCACGCCCATGATGGAGGAGGTGAGTATGCCGGGCAGCGCGTAGGGCAGGACGTTAGTGCGCACACTGGTCCATTTCGATGCGCCGAGTGCTAGCGAACCTTCGCGGAAGCCTTTCGGAATGGCGCGCATCGATTCTTCACTGGCGGCAATGATTACGGGCAGGGCCATGATCGCGAGTGTGAAGCAACCGGCGATCAGTGAGACGCCCCAACCAAAGAATAGCACGAACATGCCGAATCCGAACAGTCCAAAGACGATCGAGGGCACGCCGGAGAGGTTGAGTACGGAGAGGCGAATTAATTGCAGTGTGCGGCCAGGGGTGCTGTATTCGCTAAGGAAGATGGCGCAGAGGATGCCGAGTGTCAGCGCGATGGAAATCGAGCCGACCACGAGTAAGCAGGTGCCGACAATTGCAGGGCCGATGCCGCCGCCACTGTAGGCGTAATTACTGTATACGTAGTGCTCGATGTTGGGCTCTTCGGCGAGCGCGCGGTAGGCGTCGTCGCCATACATGAGGCGGCCTGCTTTGCGCTCGATATCGAGTGTTTTGATTTGTTCTTCGAGTGTTTCGATTTGTTGTTCGATCTCATCGGCGGCTACGATTTCGCCCGAGCCTAGATTACGACTATTCGCTTCCAGTTTGACGACCGCTGCTTTGATTGATTTCAGTTCAGTATCAATTACTTTGGGTTCGAAGACGTGCAGTGTCTGGGGCTTTTGAGTGAGGAACTCGACGTTGATAAACGGCGCTTCGGTGGTGAAGACTGCCTTCGAACCGTTAATCGAAATATTAAGAAAGATGTAGCCCGCGCTGATGATGACTAGGTAGGTCGCCAAGCGCAACGCTCCGGAAATGGTGGCTTCGAGCGTCCCTTGCGTGGAGCGGCGCTTAGAGAAGATGTTTTGCGGTTTAAGTGAGTCCATTGGAAATATGGTTAGCGGATATGCTGCTTAGTCGCCCAGTTTGCTGTATTTTTTGACGACCCATTGGGCGCCGTAATTGATCAATAGCGATGCAAAGAATAATACGATGCCAACCATGAAGAGTGCGCGGTAATGGAGGCTGCCGTGCACGACTTCGCCCATTTCCTGGGCGATGATGCCCGTCATGGTGTGGACGGGCTCGAAAAACACGCCCGAGCCCGCGGTGAAGTCTGGGATCTTGATGCGGTTGCCTGCGCACAGTAACACCACCATGGTCTCGCCGATCACGCGGCCGAAGCCGAGCATGATGGCTGAAATGATGCCGGAAAGTGCCGTGGGAACGATCACGCGCATGGTTGTTTGGAGGCGGGTGGCACCCATCGCATAGGAGGCTTCTTTGAGGTGGCGGGGGACGTTGTTAATCGCGTCCTCGGCCAGTGTGAAAATCGTCGGGATTGCCATCAGTGCAAGCAAGCAACCTGCGGTGAAGGCGTTGAGGCGTTCTTGCACTGGGAAGAAAGGCACCCATGAGAGTGCATCTATTTGTGAGAGTAGGCGAATCGCCTCGCCGAACACGACTACGCCAAAAAAACCGATCACGACGGATGGAATGGCTGAGATGAATTCGATGTAGGGCTTGATGGAGTTGCGCTCTGTGGAACCTGCGATTTGATTGACGTAAATGGCTGCGCCGACGCCGAAGGGAACTGCAAAAAAGAGCGCGATGGATGAGATGAGTAGCGAGCCAGTGAGTAGAGGCAGGAGTCCATACCAGTCTTGCTGGTCGCTCGCGGTGACCCAGTTTTTACCCGTCAGAAAGGCACCGAGGGCACGCGAGTTGGCGATCGGCTCGTGTTGATCCCAGTTGGCGAGTTGTTTGCGGTGTGCTGGGATTTGACTGAGATATAATACGTTGAGCCCTTTGAAGGTTTCAATGCGTTTGTTGAGTGCCGCACTGCCGAAGTCGATTGCGTCGGCCTTGGCCAGCACTTTGTCAATGGAGAGGTCGAGATCCGTGAGGATGTGGGCGTAGCGTTCTTGCTCGTCAGTGACGTTGAGGATGGCGGCATCGAAATCGACGGGCTGAATACTCTTGGATAGCGCGGCATGCTCGGCATTTAACAGCTCGAGATAGTGGGCGCGTTCTTCGCTGCTAAGTGTGTTGTTGCCCTCGATGGATTCGGCGCGCTCGGTTTGATCGGAGTTGCGCAGCAGGAATCTGAGCTTAGCGAAGTCTTCTTGGTTTAGTCGGTAGGACGGGGTCTCAATATTTGCGATGCGGGTGGCGAAGTGATTGAGGGTTTCGGTGAGATTCTGATTGGTGGTGTGCTGGTCGCGACTCACGATGGCGACGTCCATTTTCTGCTTAACAAATTGTCGCAGGTCGGAGCCGACTCGCATATAGCCGAGGAATAAGCCTTTGGCCTCTGGGCTGAATACTTTCTTTGAAATCTCTGCCTGGGTGAGTCCGTCTGCTTTAAGGCCAATCATCCATTCGGCTTTGATGTCGTTGAGGTAGCGATTGAGCTCGGTGTAGTCATCGCGTTGCTCTTTGAGGATGTCGACATACTCCAAGCCTGACATACGATACTCTTGCAGACTCTTGTGATAGAGGCCAATGAATCCTGCACCTTCTTTAAATAAAAAGAGGGTGATCAGAGCGAGCACGACGATGGCGACCATAGCATTGCTGCCAAAGAAGATCTTAATGATACTGTCTGAGTCTTTACCTAGAAACAGGGCCCGGCGTTTGCTGAATGCTGGTTTAGGATTCGGTGAGTTGTGTGAGGAAGCTGCCATGTGAGAATCGTAAAATAGATACAGAATCGATTATGCCAAGGTTACAAAGGGCGAGATTCGTTACAATTGTGTGACGGCGTGAATACCAAAAACGGGCCGTTGCTGAATGCAACGGCCCGTAAGCGACATTGAAATGTGGGTGAACTCTAGTTGATCGAGAGGAAGTGCACGCGCTTGACGATCTCTTGACCCTCAGGGCTGAGGCTGAAATCGACGAACTTCTGAGCGATCGGGCTAAGTGGCTTGCTCGCGTTGGTCAGGTAGTAGAGCGGGCGAGCCAGCGGGTAGTTCTTTGCGTCTGGTTGCGCGCCATCCACTGGTAGGACTTTGACGCCCGGAGTGTGGATGTAAGCGAGGCCGACGTAGCCGATGCCGTTCGGGTTACTGGCGACTTCGGAGGCGATTTGCTCGTTGCCGGCCATTTTTTGCGTGTCGCTACCATAGTCGCGGGAGTCCATCGCCATCTTTTGGAAGACGGCGTAGGTGCCGGACGATGTGTTGCGGGTGTAAGCCGAGATGCTACCAGTCTGAGCGGTGATGGCTGACCAGTCGGTCACATCGCCGGAGAAGATCATGCCGATTTCCTCGAGTGAGATGGATTCGAGTGGGCTGGCTTCGTTGACGATGAGCGCGATGCCGTCTTTGGCGACGGTGATCGTGTTCATGTCGACGCCTTTGGATTTCGCTTTCGCGATTTCCTTTTTCTTCGGATCGCGAGAGGACATGCCGATTTCGGCGGTGCCGTCGATGACCGAGGCGACACCCGTGGAGGAGCCCTCAGCAGCGATTTCAAAGGAGACCTCGATGCCTTCTTTCGCCATTTGTGCTTTAAACTCTTCAGCGATTTGCGGCACCATCTTTGCGCCGAGTGTATCGGAGCCTTTGATGACGATTGTTTCAGTCGCGTTGAGTGAAGCACCGATTGTTAGTGCTGCTGCGAGTGTGACTAGATTACGAAGTGATTTTGTTTTCATATTTTAAATTAGTTCTCGTGAACTTTGTGAATGATAGCAGTGCTGAGTTACAAAATGACGCCGCTGTCGTTACAACGGCGTCACATATTAAAGGAATTACCAAGAAATGCGGATGCCGGATGTGAAGGTAAGGCCTTCGTATTCGTCATCGTCAGTGAGTGTGTAGCTGAAGCCGTTCTGCCACTTGAGCTTGTGGCCGTAGAGGTAGGTGTTGAGGCCTAGATAGAACTCGTCAGCGGACTCTGTTTTGCCTGTGGCTGTATTTTTCGCGTATTTTGTAACGCTAAGGACGGCGTCGTCGGACTCGATATGTGTGTAGCTGGCTGCGATCTGGAATGTATCGTTTAGATCGTAGAACGGCATGATTTGCAGCGCATAGATCTCGTTGCCGTCGAATTGCTCGGCGTAGGCAAGGTCAGTGTGGATGTGCTTCTTGCCGTTGTCGTATTGGAATGACAGCGAGATGATGTTTTCGTGTTTTGCTGTGCCGACTACATCGAGCTCATCGTTTTCGTCCGGCTCGTCTTGGTAGACGTAGTCGAGGCGAAGGAGTGCTTTGTCGGAATCGAATTGCTCTGCGAAGTCGTAGCCTATTGAAGTGAGGACGAAGTAGCTGTTATCGAATGTTTTATCGAATTCTTCAGTTTGAGTGTTGGTGAAGACGCCAGCTTTCCATTGCCATTGATCGACATCGCCAGAGGCGGATGCACCTGCAAAATACTCGTTTTTGAACCAGATGTTATCACCGATGAGGCTACGCTCGGTGCGGTAGAGCTTCTTAGAGGATGTGGCGCCGTCGAGTGTGAAGCCTGCGGATTGCTTGCCAATCTTGAGTTTCCAGTCGTCGGTCGGGTGCCAGGCGATGTAGGAGTCGGTGAGTCCGGTGTAAAGTGGCTGTGGATTGCGAGGATCTAGGTTTGCCTCGGAGTGGACGGTGAAGTCGTTGAAAACCGTTGCCTTGAAGCCGACGCGGACGCGGCGCCATGCGGTGTTGCTGTCTGTCTCGCCTGTTTCATCGTTTTCGGTCGTGTAGTAGTCGCCTTGGAGGCGGCCACTGAGTGCGAACTTTTGGATGACGCTGTTATCCGCGTTCTTATAGAGAGTGGCGTGGCTCCAGATATTGCCGAGGTCTTCCTTTAGGTCGGTATTGTAGTCTGGGAGGGCAAGCGCGGTATTTGTAGCTAAGATGGCCGCAGAGAGGCCGAGGATTTGAGTTGTTTTGTTCATTTTGTTTGTTGTTTGGAATGTTAGATGCCTCGCGGCGTGTTTGTTGCGTTGTAATAAATACACCTAGTTTGTGACGGAATTGTGGCTAAAATGTTACAGTTGCGTGAACTGTTACGGAATTGTCGGTAATGTGGCGGAATTAGGGCATTTTACGCTCTAATGTGACGA
>Ga0209302_10001121_pt1 | contig 15513 bp, 9 predicted proteins | sample ArcOceMetagenome_2_FD_187445 | JGI IMG/M metagenome (GOLD analysis project Ga0209302, IMG submission 187445) | Marine eukaryotic phytoplankton communities from Arctic Ocean - Arctic Ocean ARC135M Metagenome (SPAdes) (version 2) | ecosystem: Environmental > Aquatic > Marine > Oceanic | place... | reverse complement strand
AAGCTTTCTTTAGTTTATTACTGGGGAACTTTACGGCTTTTTGTAAAGTACTGAGACGGTAAACCCGTTGTAGAGCGCGGGCGCCACGAGACTCGAGACGTGGTCAGTACTGTGTACTCGTGTCGACACGCGCATGCACACAGAAGCGCCTCGCAGACGTTTCTTGACAGTGGCTTTTTTTGGTATTCACGAAATCTTGTTGTTAACTCTGCACCCGAGACCCTGAGACCTGGGCCAACGCGGCCGTGGTCCGGTGTCTACGGTCTACCAGCTGCCGCCCGCAATTCGCGCACTTCGCCTGGGGTTCGCATGCGCACACGCTTCGGCCTCGCCAGCCGCCGGTGTAGTTGAGGCCGCAAATTTGCAGGCCCGGGACGTTGGTCGCCACGATCTCGATGGCCGAGAGGCCGCAAACCTGGTCGCCCACACGCGTGAACTGCACCGTGTCGTAGCCTGCGGCCACTGCCGCTGCGAAGAGCTGCGGGTACTCGCGCTCGCAGTGCCCGCGCTTGCAGGGGTTGCCGGGTAGAAAATGCTGGACGGCCTGCGCGTGCGACTCGAAGTGGATCGTGCGGCCGACGTTAAAGAAGACGCCGCTGCCCGGTTGCGCGTACATCCACGTGGCAGTCGACTCAGTGCGCCGCACCACGTTGCCTCTGCAGTGCGTCACCTCCACGACGGCGTTGCCTGGATGGGCTGCCCACTGTCCGTGAGCCTGCCAGAACTCCTTGCCAAGCGGCTTGCCGAGACGGAGCCTCTCGTCGTACGCCAGCTGTGCGGGGACCTCGTCGTCCGGATTGTCAGAGAGGCTCGGCTGCTGCCAGATGTAAGCTGTTCGCTTCCCGTCGATGACTGACATCTTCTGGTAGATCTGGCCGGGGAGCGTCGGGCAAGAGTCGGAAGCGGTCATTGGCCACGACGCCTGCGCGTTAATCGCGTCATCTAGAAAGTTATCGGGCAGGTGGGCAAGGTAGAGCATTTGCAGATCTCCTGTCCTCAGCGGGTAGTCCTCATCGGGCGGGAGCATGCCGTAGATCGTCTGGTAGTAGTGCGACCAGACTGCGTGCGCTTGGAGCTGGGCCCTGCTCCTGAAGACAGGCAGCGTACCGTTGAGGGCTCCGCTGAGGCTGCGACGTTGAGGGCCGCCGCTCTCGCTCGTGCAAGCCAACTGGTACAATTCACTTCTCCACACGCTCCCGCCCACAGGGTTGCTGTTGTAGAGCGCTCTCTTGCTGAGTTGGCTGTACGAACAGCCGGGAGGCACCTGGAAATCAGATCCGGCATCCACTTCCTTGAGGCCACGAACCTCCCGCCCTGCTTGCCGGGCAGCCTCCTGCACCGCGGCCAAGCACTCGATCGCTTCTGCAGTGCGTTTGCCAGCTGGACACTCGTTGGCACTGAAACTCCAGCCTATCGCGTCGTCGGCAACCAACGCCGAGTGAGCATGCGAAACGGAGCGAGCCGTGCAGTGCACAGCACTGCCCATGAGAAGAAGCGCCATGCCCCGAAAACGCAAAAACACGCGCTTCCAAATGTGGCAAGTTTTCGCATTTATGAGGAGAAATGACCAGTACCTCCCCTTCTTTGATATCTAATTCTACACCTAAAACATACATACCCCCCCAATTCTCGGCTTGGACCTCGTTTTGGGGCGAACTTCGCGCTCTCTTGGCTTCGATCTCCTTTCTGCAGCCATATGATCTCGCGGGAACCCTCGCGCAAGCCTGCGGAGGCGCAGGGCAGCTTGCGGATGCTCCTGCTCGCTCCGCGGTCCGCGGTCCTTGGAGCATTGCTTCATGCGCACCCTACAGCGCGGCTAGCTGGCCCGCTGCTCAGGCGCCGCGCCGCACTCATGGTCGAACAAAGCGTCAGCTCGTCTGTGGCACGCTTGGATGCCGACTCATTGCTTGATGCCAAGGCCCCACAGATCGATCCAGGAGCGAGGGACCGGACGATGGTCCTCGCAGCAGCGCGAACGGCCTTCATGTTTGCAGACAATGACGGCGACGGGTTCCTCGACTATGAGGAGGTGAGGGAGTTGATGCAGCGTATGATGGGCGGCGTCGATCCGCTGGACGTTGTGGATGAGGTGAAGCGAATGTTTTGTATGGACGACCCTGCCGGTGGCTGCCGCCCCACCCTCACATACGAGGACTTCGTGCTGCTGCTCAATGAGTGCAGCGTCGATTCCGCCCTGTTCGGCAGCCTGCTCCGATTTGGGGAGGACAGCATAGAAGCGGGCGTGGAGGAGCGACTGAGAGGTCTCTTGGGTGGAGTGAGTGCCCCGGTGGGCCGAGAGTCGTCGAGCCACATCCTGGACGACGGATCGCCGGCGTGGAGAGAGTCCATCGAAGCGGCGTTCGACCTCTGCGACCAGACCAACACCGGTCAGATCAACAAGGACGTGTTGGATGGGGCGGTGCTCAAGTACCCCTTGATCGCGCAGCTGCTGCGCGTCCCCGTGGGCGTTTCGCCCGATGATCAACAGGAGTACATGCGCAACTTGTACGACTCGATCGACGACAACCACAGCGATTTCATCGATCGCGCCGAGTGGATCCGGTTCTTCTGCCCCGACCGCGAGGCCGTGCCGCGGCCGACAGAGTGGAACGAAGAGAGGGAGGACTGCCACAGGATCACCGGCTTCATCTTCGATTGCGACGGCACCATCTACCAGCCCGATGGGCTGATCCCAGGCGCGGAGGACGTGCTCACATGGATAGAGCGCTCCGGGCGCCAGTACGTGCTGCTCTCCAACAACGGCGCCCTGCCGTACAGCGCCGTGTACGACAAGCTGTCGCGCTGCGCGTTCGAGTGCAAGCCGGACGGCGAGCCGATCCCGCCGGGCTGCATCTACACGGCCCACGACTCGCAGGTAGACTTCATGCTGAGCGGCCACCTGCCCTCGGGCTCGAAGCTACTCGTGCTCGCGCCCGATGGGCGGTGGAAGGCCGAGATGCGCGAGCGCATGCCCGAGCTCTTCGACTCGTGGGAGATCGCGGACGACATGGACGTGGACACGGCCAAGGAGTGGGCCCAGCGGACCCAGGGCGAGAAGGTCGCGATCGTCTTCTTCCACGACGGCGTCATCGCGCAGCCGTGGTCTTACGGGCTGATCCACGCGATGACCATCCTGATCAATGCGGGCGCCGACTTCATCTACACGGCGGAGGACCACTGCAACCCGAGCACCGACCCGCTCTACGAGGGCGTCGTCTTCCCGGTGCCCGGGCCGGGCATGTTCGTCGAGATGCTCAAGAACTCGATGCCGCCCGGCACGGGGGGCAGCCAAACCTTCTGCTGCGGCAAGGGCGGCAACGTGGGGCGCACGTTCATGATCGACCGCGCGATCCAGATGCTCAAGGCGCAGGGCCACTGCGGCGAGCGAGACAGGATCGTGGTCATCGGCGACCGCTTCGACACCGACGTGCGCGCGGGCGTGCTCGCGGGCACGAAGTCGTGCTTGCTCGAGTCGGGCGCGCACCGCCTCGAGATGGCCGACGACTTCCCCACGGACATCCCGTCGTACACCTGCTCGAGCATCGCCAAGATCCTGCCGCAGTCGGAGCGGCTGCGCAAGGCCGAGGACCTGCACCGATCTAGAGCGAAGGCCGTCTCCAAGAACTCTTGGGTGCGGGCCGATTCCGTTTTGGAGGGTGTCGCCTCGCCTCGGGCGTGGAGGGCCCCGTCGAAGAACGAGAATAAGCGCCGAGCCAAGAAGCTGCTGAAGCGTGCATGTGTAGGGCGGCCTCACGGGGTGTGACGTGCCTGCTGAACGCGGCCTCACGACCCAGTGAGGATATATATACTGCCGGCGGGCGAGCCTGTTCCGGGCCTCTATAGAACCCGAGAGCTCATCTATACTTATACATACACGATACAGTCTGTAAAGTATAAAATTCATACATTGAGAGAGCGGCCCGTCGGCGGCCATGGCGGCGGCGCAGCCATGGCGCGCAGCCCAAATATACTCGTCTTCAGAGAGAGAGAGCACAGAGAGGCCGCGTACTTTATCTTTAAAGTACTACCTCCGTGTACTTTAACGTCCACCGTCCCTGAAAGATTATCAATCCGCAGTATAGCTCAGGGTGCGGCCTTAGAGGCGCTGCTGGGGTGTGATTGTAAAGCGTAGAGTAATGGAAGAGCTCAACGACCTACTAAGCAGTTTTTAATTCAAAACCCACACACACCGCCCAGAGCGACCCGACAAAATCGACCCGTTTGCACCCCCGACTCGTCGGGGGAAGCCACTCAGAGTCCGAGGAAGCCACTCAAAACACTGTCCACAAGCGGCCTCCTCATCACAGTCGACACACACACATCCTAACCAAAAAAACGAATAAACTCTAAAGCAAAAAAAAAGAAAACGAAACCAAAAAACGAAACTAACCCAAATAAAGCACGCAAGCCCAAGCGCCGCTCGGTGTGGTGAGAGACAGAGCGGCGTTCGGGTTTTCATGTGCGGGCGCGGGGGGCATCGATCGTCGGTACACGGTAGCGACGACTGGCTTTCTTGCACATCTTTCTTGCCGGGGGCGGGGCGGCACGGCGGCTGCCTAGACGCTAGACTGCTTCTCCGTGTTGCTCGTGGCCATCGCGGCCTTGGTCTCGGGCGAGTTCATCTTGGTGTTGCACGTGAGCACCGCGAGGAAAGTCGTGCGGTTTTCGTAGAGCGGGAGTCCAATGATGATGATGGCGGCAGCCCAGCCCCACATGAAGGCCACGGCCACCCACAGGTTGTACACGGCCTTGGGGAGCACGCCCAGGGGCAGCGTGGCGAGCGGCCACACGACGATAAGGAAGACGCTCAGGCCGCCGCCCCACTTCTTAATCCACGCCTTGGCATGGTCGAGGAACTCTTCGGACATCTCCCAGTCGGGCACGGCCGCCGCAGCCCCCGCGTCGTCCGCGTCGTCCTCGATGAGGGAGATCTTCTCGGTGTACACCTTCCAGTCGAAGTTCTGCGGCGACGAGAAGGAGACCACCGTGCACACGAGGGCCGAGAGCAGGAGGCCGGTGATGTTGCCCGCGAGCTGCGGCTTGAGCGTGCCGAGCGTGTCGACCTCGCAGTTCTCGCCACCGCAGACAGTGCCGTTGTTCTCGGTGGCCGCGACCACGATCCACGCGATCACCTATAGTAGGCAGTAGGTTGTAGGTAGCAAGTGGTAAGCAGTAGGTAGCAGTAGGTAGCAGTAGGTAGCAGTAGGTAGCAGTAGGTAGCAGTAGGTAGCAGTAGGTAGCAGTAGGTAGCAGGTAATGCAGGCATGTGCACGTAGGGCGTGTTAGTCATAGCAAACAGTACCGAGCCAATGTTGCCCACGACAGCGCCGGCGATGGCGCCGGTGGCGCTGACGCGGTTGTCGAGCACGAGCATGGCCACCGGCCACACGGCGCAGCCTGTGGCCAGGGTGTGGGTACTTCGAATTAGGGTTAGGGTCAGAGGCGATGTCTTAGAGGCCAGGTACATCGAGGTAGGGTAAGGGTTCGAGGCGACGAGCGCCGACCGATCATGATGCCCATGAAGTTGTACATCCAGCCGATGCCAATGCCCAGGTTCTGGAGGAGCGCGGCGAGGGCACCCTGGAGGATACCGTAGACGAGGATGGTGACGCGCGAGACGCGCAGGATGTCGGCGCCGGTGGCGTTCTTGTTGATGTACTCGCGGTAGATGTCGTAGGCGACGAGCGACGAGACGGCGATGCACTCGGCCGAGCCGGTGGAGGTGATGGCCATGAAGAGCATGATGATCATGAAGATGCCTGATCAGGGTTATACCAGGGTAGAGGGTTTGTAGGCTTAGGATGCGCGTTAGGGCGATCTACTAGCACTGGGGTTGGATGATCACGAAGAGTGCCGCCGCCCTTGCCCATCATGACGGTCGCCGCCGCGGGCGGCACAAGGCCGCGCCCTGCCTCGGTCGCGTCGAGCTTGACGTTGAGCGCGTTGCCGGCGAGGCCGAGCGAGGTGGCGAGCGCGAAGGGGATGGTGAACCAGACGAGGCCGCCGAGGAGGTAGCCCTTGTGCGCCGAGGCGGGCGAGGCTGCGATGGCCGACTGCCAACACAGTGCATGGGGGTTTAACGGGCTGGGTGGTGCTTCTAGAGCTGCGGGCGGTAGCACGTGTTCAGGGGGTAGTAGCACGTGTGGAGCTGCAGGCTGCACACGCGTTGGGCTGTGCAGCTAGGCTGCACGCAGCGTGGCACGCAGCGTGGCACGCAGCGTGGCACGCAGGCCTGCCAGTAGGACTGGGCTGTAGGCTAGGCATGCTGCGTGCCTGCCAGTAGGACTGGTCGCAGAAGACGGTGCCGAAGTTGCCCACGATGTTGATGACGCCGAACTCGAGGCCCGAGACGGAGAGCATGGTCAGGTAGGAGCCGCCGCGGTTGAACGAGCCGCCCGCCACGTCCGGGTCGGGCGCGGCGGGGCCGTGATGCGCACCCACGGTGCCGTCGGTGCCGATTTTGAACGGGTCGAGGGCGCTGATGAACGCGAGGCGCTCGTACATCTGCACGGGAAGGTGGGGAGGGCTTCGGGTGAGAACGGCGGGGGTGGTGAGGTGAAGGTTGGGCCAGGCCGGGGGTGGGGATGGGTTGGGGCGCGCACCACAGAGGCCGAGCCGATGCTGTTGCACTGCTCCTCGGGGATCTCGCCCATGGGGGTGTCGGGGCAGTCGTTGATGACGTAGGTCCAGGTGACGAAGAGCACGAGACCGACGAAGATGATGGCCGTGTGGATGTACGACGCGAGGAAGGTCGCCTTGAGTCCACCTATGCGGAAGTAAGCAAGTAAGTAAGCAAACGTACTTCTCCTGCTTGCTGCTATTTACTTGCTACTTACCGATGAGCGTATAGAAGAGGACGCCGAGCGGGATCAGGAAGCTTGCCGCGTAGACGTTCATTCCAGAGGTAGCCGCCATGCCTGAATGGCGTCGAGGGCAGCGACATCGGCGTCGCGGGCAGGCGCACGGGGGTGCAGGCACAACCTCTCTTTCGGTATACGGTGGCCGCACGTACGCCAGGAGGCGGCTGGAGCGAGGGGACTTTGATCTCATGCCAGGCAGGGCACTTTGACCATGCGGCGATGCAGTCGGCGCCGCCGAGGATGAGCATGGAGGTGACGATGAGGTTGGTCGCGAAGGCGTAGTAGGTGAAGACGATGTGCGCCATCGTGCCCCAGCGAGCCTTGACCATCTCGAGGAAGGTGTGGCAGTTGGGCGACTTGCGCTTGACCTCGATCGCCAGGATGCCGAAGAGCAGCACCTGGAGATTGGAGGGAGATGGCAGGTAGGGAGATGGCAGGTAGGGAGATGGCAGGTAGGGAGATGTTAGGGAGGTGGCAATGAGGTTACGAGGAAATGGCAGGGAGATGGCACCTGGATGGACGCGCCGGCCGCGTACCAGAAGGGGCCGGAGATACCGAAGTTCCACGCGACGTTGGACGACTGGAGGAGGGTCGCCGCCCACGTCCACTGCGACACGATGACCTGCGCGGGGTGCCATGGGGGCGCGGCGGTCAGGCAGAACCCTCGGCATCGACACACCGGGACCGGGACGGGACTGGGACCGGGATCAAGATCGGGGTGTAATCGGGGTGGGGGTGGGGTAGAGGTTAGGGGGCTGGCTGGGGGGGGGCTTGAGTGAGCGGGGAAGTGGGGGTAGGGGTTGACGTTGGGGCTATGTGGTTGAGACTCACGCTTGCGGTCAGGCCCGTCTTGACATCGCGGCCCGCGGTGTTGAAGTGCTCCGAGGTCATCTTGACGTGGCCGAACTTGCCCTCAAGCTGCGGGGTCGCGGGCCGAGTGAAGGAGTCAGAAGAGACAAGTGCGACTCTATGGTGCAGCACGGCGCTAGCGGTCCGAGAGGGCAAGGGGGTGTGCGCGCACGAAGACGAGAACGGAGGTCACGATCGAGAAGAAGACTCCGAAGCCCAGCACAATGCCACTGCACGAGGGGGTGAGGAGCGCACGTCAGCAATCAAGCCACGTGGTTAGGCTTAGGGGCATGCAAGCAGGGCTTGGTTGAGTAGTGTGGTTAGTCGGCCGGAGGTGGTGTGGAGCGCGCACAAGCCGGCGCCGAGCGGCATGAGGCAGCCTGGAGCAGCAGCAGGTGGAGGGGGTCAGCTAGGCCGGGTGCGAGGGTGTGTGAGGGGGGGGGGGGGGGGGGGGGGGGGGGGGGGGGGGGGGGGGGGGGGGGGGGGGGGGGGGGGGGGGGGGCAAGGGGCTAGTGGGCAAGGCAGGCGCGCCTGAGTCGTCATCCATGTTGCAGTTGTCCGGATCATTTCCCCAGGGGACAGGCGTGGTCCAGTCGACTGTGAGCGGGTTGAAGTCGATGAGGCCGAGCTTGCTGCGCAGCTCTTCGTAGTACGGCTTGTTCTTCAACACGTTGGCCTTGAAGGTGGTGGCATCTGCCAATGCAGGGGTAGAGAATGCCGGTTGGTTATGGGGCTCCGGAGCTGGTTAGGATGCGCAAGATGGAGCTGGGAGAAAGCGTCGCAGTGGGAGAAGCCGCGGGAGTGGGCCACGCAGGTCGCGTGTAAAGTTAGCCGCGCCGCCCGGCCCTACTCGTCCCACGCCCCCCCTGCTTCCCAGCAGCTGCCTTGGGATGGGAGGCCACCACCATGCACTCACACTGCATGGCTCGAGGGCGGCCGCCGGGGTGAGAGAGAACGCGCGGCGGAGAGGAAACGGGGGATGGGTTTGCGATGGCCGGGGCCTGGCAGGTGTGGGCTCACCCGCGCTCGCGCTCGCTGCGTACAGGAGGAGCGCCATCGATCGAAGAGCCATTGATTCGAACGAAGCTATTGTCCCGGTCGTGGACTGTTTCTTTTTTTAAAAAAGCTTGCTTCAAATACGGATGCACCTCTCGGAGAGCAACTTTGTTGCCGTTACCACGGGGCTCGATGCGGGGCTCGATGAGGGCAAGTAGACGTCTTGAGGCCACCCCCTATTTGAAGCAAGCTGAGAGATGGAAATCCTGCAGCTTGTGGGCAGAAAGCCTATTTGAAAAGATTCGCCTTTGAGTAAACGGCTGACTCTCAGGACTTCTGTAAAGCTTCTCTCTTCTTATCCCAATCCGACATATAGGAAGCGGGGTTACAAGAGTTGGGCAAAATCGCGAGCGTGGCGCATGACGCTGCGACGGCCCTTTTTTTCGCGCGGGGCCGGTGCGTTGTGATAGCAATACCTGTGTGCACACCAAGTTTGAGGCCGATCTGTGCACGTGGTCAGCGTCCTGGACTGTCGACGTGTCCCGTTTCAGAGTTGGGCGGACGGCGGCCGCCTGCGAGAGGCGCTCGCCGCCGGCGGGATGGCCGGAGCCGTCGGTGATGGTCGCGCGCGCTCATATTGGCCTCCAGCAGCAGCACCCGCGGTTGGTCCCGCGACCTACTCGAGTACAGGATTCCTGCGGGCAATGGCCGTCGCCGGTCGTGGCCGAGCGGCGCGCAAATCGTTCGTGAGGTTGATCTTCTGCGTGGCTGCGGCGCAGTCAAGTCAGCGGCGACCGGTTGGTCAGGTCAGCGGCGGCCGATTGGCCGGCTCGCTGTCCCGCTGCCACACCCGTACCAAATCGTGAGCCCGTACCGCGCCTGGCAGGCGCGCCGAGCACGCGTGGATCGCCGACTAGGTGCGGTGCACCCCCGGCTAGACGATCGATCCACGATAGTGTGCTGACATCACTCGTTCAGCCAGGGAGCTGCCGCGTGTCCATCGGCAGACTTTGATCACCTGCACTGCTGAGGGTGGGGCGTGGGCACGTGCCCCCGCCCGCACAATTTGACGGTGCAACCATGTCAGTCGGTGCACATCATCAGTCTGCCAATGCGCTGTCCAGCGCTGGTTGTGGTGGTGGTGCACCTAGTCGGCGATCCACGCATGCTCGGCGGCCACGGCGTAGAGCCCGGTGCGCCACTGGTCGAGCGAGTAGTGCCGCTCAGCACAGGCTGCCCCTGCTAGCGCCGCGGCTGCTGCTCCCGCGGGTCGAGCGACGGCGCGGGGCTCTGTTGCTGCTGCTGCAGCTGCGGCTGCGGACCCCCTGCTGCCACTGGCCGTCGTGCCCGTTGGGAGGGGGGAAGAAGGCGGTGGCGGCGCCGTGCGCGGTGGTCGGTTGGACAAACGGGGATGCGTCCGAGAGCGCGCGCCGACGAATAGCGCCGTCGCCACCGCCGCCCCCATCCCAGCGAGTGCTTCCCGAAACGACGGCGGCAGCGCCTGCGTCAGCGCCCGCAGCTCGCTGCTGGCGCTGCTGAAGGCCACGGCGACGCGCGTGTCGAGCACGTTGCACACGCCCACCGGCGCGACGGCGCTCAAGCGCGGCGGCAGCTGCGCGCTGCGGGGTGGGCGCTGCTGCCGGTGCCCTACTGGGAGTAGGACGCCCTCGACAGGAACGCGGCGGCCAAACAGGAGTATCTCCGGGACGCTCTCTAGCATGTGTTGCCTGAAGTGGAGGTATAGGCACTGCCGCAAAGAAAGCTCAGAGGTCACACTCACAGATGAGAATGTTCGTTCGCCCCAAAATCCTCCACGCCGCCCGCCCTCTCTCCCACAGTGGGCACACGCAGATCGATCACGCGACCGTCCCTGCCCACATATGCCCACACCCACCTCTCCTGTGTCCCCCCTGTGTGCGACGCCTCTCTCTTCTGAGGGGGGATAGCCACTATATGGGGACGCAATCCGGGGCTAGTCCACGTCCATTCCTTGTGTCCGTGGTGCATACTATGAATACAATGGCCGGGGCTATGCAGTTCTCCCGGGGGTAGACATCCGTTGTCATGCCTGTTAGCGTTTTCACCGTCAATAAAGAGCTAAGTTCACCAAAATCTAATTAAAGCCGTACGGTAATGAAATAGTCTAATACCGTACGTAATAGAGACTCCGCTCACAAGCCTGTAGAGGGCTGAGCTCTACGCACTGCGGTAAAGTACGATCCTACTACCTACAGTAAAAAGGGTACTGCCCATAGTGTCCTGGGTGGAGGGAGTGTAGCTTAGCCGCTATCAGCCAAACGACCACACCCACATGCATGGGCATCATGAGGCGATTATTGGGCTGGCTGGGGTGAGCTTGGGTCGCGAGCTCAGAGCTCTAGCTCTGAGCCACACCGCGCGCTTCGGTACGGCGTGGCACCGCCTGAGAACTCGGTCACAAATTCTCGCGTGCAGACTGCGCCCTCACACAGCAAATGATCGGCTGCATCAAGGTCATCACTCATCAGCCCTTGCGTGAAGAGCGCGTCGGCAAAGCTGTTCCTGGACTTGCTCATCGTGTTGGCGCCGAGTGGCGAGGAGCGCACGTTGGGGGGCAGCCGCACAGGTCGAACGCGCTAGATGGTGCTGCCGCCGCTTTTTCACAGTGGCACGCACGCGTGGTGCGGCCATGCCACTGTCATGGTCTTGGTCTCATCAGCCTAAGGGCCGCGCGTGAGCGGCTGCATCCGCGCTCCGCGATACTTCGGGCAGTAGCCAGTAGCTACCCCGTACAGTCTGTGAATTCATACATAGAGAGAGCGGCGGCGGCTAGGCGGCGGCGGCCATGGCGACGGCGCAGCCATGGCGCAGCCCAAATATGCTCCGTCTTCAGAGAGAGCACAGAGAGGCCGCGTAAAGTAGGTACTTGGTAGTTGGTTCCCAAATGCAAAGTCCTAACCAAAAAACGAAACTAACCCAAATAAAGCACGCAAGCCCAAGCGCCGCTCGGTGTGGTGAGAGACAGAGCGGCGTTCGGGTTTTCACGTGCGGGCGCGGGGGGCATCGATCGTCGGTAGCTCGGTGTGGTGAGAGACAGAGCGGCGTTCGGGTTTTCATGTGCGGGCGCGGGGGGCATTGATCGTCGGTACACGGTAGCGGCGACTGGCTTTCTTGCACATCTTTCTTGCCGGGGGCGGGGCGGCACGGCGGCTGCCTAGACGCTAGACTGCTTCTCCGTGTTGCTCGTGGCCATCGCGGCCTTGGTCTCGGGCGAGTTCATCTTGGTGTTGCACGTGAGCACCGCGAGGAAAGTCGTGCGGTTTTCGTAGAGCGGGAGTCCAATGATGATGATGGCGGCAGCCCAGCCCCACATGAAGGCCACGGCCACCCACAGGTTGTACACGGCCTTGGGGAGCACGCCCAGGGGCAGCGTGGCGAGCGGCCACACGACGATAAGGAAGACGCTCAGGCCGCCGCCCCACTTCTTAATCCACGCCTTGGCATGGTCGAGGAACTCTTCGGACATCTCCCAGTCGGGCACGGCCGCCGCAGCCCCCGCGTCGTCCGCGTCGTCCTCGATGAGGGAGATCTTCTCGGTGTACACCTTCCAGTCGAAGTTCTGCGGCGACGAGAAGGAGACCACCGTGCACACGAGGGCCGAGAGCAGGAGGCCGGTGATGTTGCCCGCGAGCTGCGGCTTGAGCGTGCCGAGCGTGTCGACCTCGCAGTTCTCGCCACCGCAGACAGTGCCGTTGTTCTCGGTGGCCGCGACCACGATCCACGCGATCACCTATAGTAGGCAGTAGGTTGTAGGTAGCAAGTGGTAAGCAGTAGGTAGCAGTAGGTAGCAGTAGGTAGCAGTAGGTAGCAGTAGGTAGCAGTAGGTAGCAGTAGGTAGCAGTAGGTAGCAGGTAATGCAGGCATGTGCACGTAGGGCGTGTTAGTCATAGCAAACAGTACCGAGCCAATGTTGCCCACGACAGCGCCGGCGATGGCGCCGGTGGCGCTGACGCGGTTGTCGAGCACGAGCATGGCCACCGGCCACACGGCGCAGCCTGTGGCCAGGGTGTGGGTACTTCGAATTAGGGTTAGGGTCAGAGGCGATGTCTTAGAGGCCAGGTACATCGAGGTAGGGTAAGGGTTCGAGGCGACGAGCGCCGACCGATCATGATGCCCATGAAGTTGTACATCCAGCCGATGCCAATGCCCAGGTTCTGGAGGAGCGCGGCGAGGGCACCCTGGAGGATACCGTAGACGAGGATGGTGACGCGCGAGACGCGCAGGATGTCGGCGCCGGTGGCGTTCTTGTTGATGTACTCGCGGTAGATGTCGTAGGCGACGAGCGACGAGACGGCGATGCACTCGGCCGAGCCGGTGGAGGTGATGGCCATGAAGAGCATGATGATCATGAAGATGCCTGATCAGGGTTATACCAGGGTAGAGGGTTTGTAGGCTTAGGATGCGCGTTAGGGCGATCTACTAGCACTGGGGTTGGATGATCACGAAGAGTGCCGCCGCCCTTGCCCATCATGACGGTCGCCGCCGCGGGCGGCACAAGGCCGCGCCCTGCCTCGGTCGCGTCGAGCTTGACGTTGAGCGCGTTGCCGGCGAGGCCGAGCGAGGTGGCGAGCGCGAAGGGGATGGTGAACCAGACGAGGCCGCCGAGGAGGTAGCCCTTGTGCGCCGAGGCGGGCGAGGCTGCGATGGCCGACTGCCAACACAGTGCATGGGGGTTTAACGGGCTGGGTGGTGCTTCTAGAGCTGCGGGCGGTAGCACGTGTTCAGGGGGTAGTAGCACGTGTGGAGCTGCAGGCTGCACACGCGTTGGGCTGTGCAGCTAGGCTGCACGCAGCGTGGCACGCAGCGTGGCACGCAGCGTGGCACGCAGGCCTGCCAGTAGGACTGGGCTGTAGGCTAGGCATGCTGCGTGCCTGCCAGTAGGACTGGTCGCAGAAGACGGTGCCGAAGTTGCCCACGATGTTGATGACGCCGAACTCGAGGCCCGAGACGGAGAGCATGGTCAGGTAGGAGCCGCCGCGGTTGAACGAGCCGCCCGCCACGTCCGGGTCGGGCGCGGCGGGGCCGTGATGCGCACCCACGGTGCCGTCGGTGCCGATTTTGAACGGGTCGAGGGCGCTGATGAACGCGAGGCGCTCGTACATCTGCACGGGAAGGTGGGGAGGGCTTCGGGTGAGAACGGCGGGGGTGGTGAGGTGAAGGTTGGGCCAGGCCGGGGGTGGGGATGGGTTGGGGCGCGCACCACAGAGGCCGAGCCGATGCTGTTGCACTGCTCCTCGGGGATCTCGCCCATGGGGGTGTCGGGGCAGTCGTTGATGACGTAGGTCCAGGTGACGAAGAGCACGAGACCGACGAAGATGATGGCCGTGTGGATGTACGACGCGAGGAAGGTCGCCTTGAGTCCACCTATGCGGAAGTAAGCAAGTAAGTAAGCAAACGTACTTCTCCTGCTTGCTGCTATTTACTTGCTACTTACCGATGAGCGTATAGAAGAGGACGCCGAGCGGGATCAGGAAGCTTGCCGCGTAGACGTTCATTCCAGAGGTAGCCGCCATGCCTGAATGGCGTCGAGGGCAGCGACATCGGCGTCGCGGGCAGGCGCACGGGGGTGCAGGCACAACCTCTCTTTCGGTATACGGTGGCCGCACGTACGCCAGGAGGCGGCTGGAGCGAGGGGACTTTGATCTCATGCCAGGCAGGGCACTTTGACCATGCGGCGATGCAGTCGGCGCCGCCGAGGATGAGCATGGAGGTGACGATGAGGTTGGTCGCGAAGGCGTAGTAGGTGAAGACGATGTGCGCCATCGTGCCCCAGCGAGCCTTGACCATCTCGAGGAAGGTGTGGCAGTTGGGCGACTTGCGCTTGACCTCGATCGCCAGGATGCCGAAGAGCAGCACCTGGAGATTGGAGGGAGATGGCAGGTAGGGAGATGGCAGGTAGGGAGATGGCAGGTAGGGAGATGTTAGGGAGGTGGCAATGAGGTTACGAGGAAATGGCAGGGAGATGGCACCTGGATGGACGCGCCGGCCGCGTACCAGAAGGGGCCGGAGATACCGAAGTTCCACGCGACGTTGGACGACTGGAGGAGGGTCGCCGCCCACGTCCACTGCGACACGATGACCTGCGCGGGGTGCCATGGGGGCGCGGCGGTCAGGCAGAACCCTCGGCATCGACACACCGGGACCGGGACGGGACTGGGACCGGGATCAAGATCGGGGTGTAATCGGGGTGGGGGTGGGGTAGAGGTTAGGGGGCTGGCTGGGGGGGGGCTTGAGTGAGCGGGGAAGTGGGGGTAGGGGTTGACGTTGGGGCTATGTGGTTGAGACTCACGCTTGCGGTCAGGCCCGTCTTGACATCGCGGCCCGCGGTGTTGAAGTGCTCCGAGGTCATCTTGACGTGGCCGAACTTGCCCTCAAGCTGCGGGGTCGCGGGCCGAGTGAAGGAGTCAGAAGAGACAAGTGCGACTCTATGGTGCAGCACGGCGCTAGCGGTCCGAGAGGGCAAGGGGGTGTGCGCGCACGAAGACGAGAACGGAGGTCACGATCGAGAAGAAGACTCCGAAGCCCAGCACAATGCCACTGCACGAGGGGGTGAGGAGCGCACGTCAGCAATCAAGCCACGTGGTTAGGCTTAGGGGCATGCAAGCAGGGCTTGGTTGAGTAGTGTGGTTAGTCGGCCGGAGGTGGTGTGGAGCGCGCACAAGCCGGCGCCGAGCGGCATGAGGCAGCCTGGAGCAGCAGCAGGTGGAGGGGGTCAGCTAGGCCGGGTGCGAGGGTGTGTGAGGGGGGGGGGGGGCAGGGGGCTAGTGGG
>Ga0209302_10001119_pt1 | contig 15528 bp, 11 predicted proteins | sample ArcOceMetagenome_2_FD_187445 | JGI IMG/M metagenome (GOLD analysis project Ga0209302, IMG submission 187445) | Marine eukaryotic phytoplankton communities from Arctic Ocean - Arctic Ocean ARC135M Metagenome (SPAdes) (version 2) | ecosystem: Environmental > Aquatic > Marine > Oceanic | place... | reverse complement strand
GTTAAGGTTTATTGTAAAAAGGGTTTTAGAAAGTGTTTATCAACTAAAAAATGTGGGCAATTTTAAATTTTTTAATATAAAAGATCTACAATTTGGTTGGTAAAAATAGTTTAGTAGTTCAATTCTACATAGGTTTTAAAGCAATAAGTGGATACCTTGGTATCAAAAAAATAGACGATTTAATGAAACATAACGTTTTTTCGCTTGTAGTGTAAAGAATTCGTTGTATTCTAAAGAAAGAAATTTCTATTATAAAAATATAAAAAAGAGAGTGAACTGAAACATCTAAGTAACTCTTAAAAAAATCAAACGAGATTTTGTCAGTAGTGGCGAACGAAAGCAAAAAAGTTTTTTATTTATGTATTTAATCTTGAAATATCGCCAAAGAAGGTTCTAGCCCCGTAAAGATTAAAAATATAAAAAATTGAAGTAGAATAGTTTTTTCTGTTTGAAATTTGGGGAACCACCCTCAATTCTAAAAATTTTTGGTAACCGATAGCAAAAAAGTACCGTAAGGGAAAGGTGAAAAAAGCTCTTATAGAGATGTGAAAAACAACTTGAAACTTATTGTTGACAAACTGTTGAAGTTTTTAGAAACAACAGCATACCTTTTGTATAATGGGCTAGTGAGTTTATTTAAGTGGTAAGCTTAAGCAATTATGTGGACGCATAGAGAAATCAAATATGAAAAATGTTTTTTAATCATTTAAATAAGACCCGAAACTGAGTGATCTAACCATGAACAGGTTGATAATCGTTTAGTAATAGACGTTGGAGGACTGAACTCGTGTATGTAGAAAAATACTGAGATGATTTGTGGTTAGGGGTGAAAGGCTAATCAAACTCAGAGATAGCTGGTTTTCTGCGAAATCTATTTAAGTAGAGCGTTTTTTTCTTTTGCAGTGGGGTAGAGCTCTCAATAAGCTAGGGGGGTTTCTAATCTTACCAAACTTAATGAAACTACGAATACGCTGACAAAAATTAAAGCAGACAGATATTAGATGCTAAGGTCTTTTATCAAAAGGGAAACAGCCCCCATTAATTGTTAAGGTCTTTAATAATGTTTAAGTGAAGAATACGGTAATTAAACAAAAACAATCATTAGGTAGGCTTGGAAGCAGCCATCCTTTAAAGAAAGCGTAGCAGCTCGTTGATCTAGTTTTTTTGTGTTGAAGATGTATAGAGACTAAAAATATTAACCGAAGCAGTAAATCAAGAATGATGGTAGCAGAACGTTCTGTATTTTGTCGAAGAAAGTTTGAAAAAACTTTTGGAAAAATCAGAAATGAATATACTAGCATGAGTAGCGAAAAACGATGTGAAAAACATCGTCGCTGTAAGTCCAAGGGTTTTGAAGCAAGGCTAATCCTCTTCAAAAGAAATCACTAGATTTCATAATTAAGACGACCCCTAAGATGTTAAACTAAAGTTTAGGTTGATGGGTAATTTTTAATATCTTTCTTAAAAAAAGTGACAAAAATTAAAGTTTATTGTTATTGTATATAACAGTTTATCAAATTTTTCAGGAAACAGCTTTTTTGAATATAAATCGTACTTTAATCCGACACAGGTGGACAGGTTGAGTAAACTAAAGCGCTTGAGATAACTTTGTTGAAGGAACTCGGCAAAATAACCCTGTAACTTCGGGAGAAGGGGTGACTTTTTTAGGGCAACCTAAAAAAGTTGGCACAAAATTGGGGAAAGCAACTGTTTAATAAAAACACAAGTCTCTGCTAATTCGTAAGAAGATGTATAGGGGCTGACACCTGCCCAGTGCTGTAAGGTAAAAAATTGTTGTTTTGGCTTCAATCGTAAACCCCAGTAAACGGCGGCTGTAACTCTGACAGTCCAAAGGTAGCGAAATTCCTTGTCGGTTAAGTACCGACCCGCATGAATGGTGTAATGACTTTCCCACTGTCTCCAACAAAGACTCAGTGAAATTGAAATACCCGTGAAGATGCGGGTTATTTGCTGCCAGACGGAAAGACCCTATGCACTTTTACTGTTAGCATATATTGTAAAAAGTTTATTTTTGTGTAGAATAGGTGGGAAGCTGTTCGAAATCTTTGTGTAAGCAAATTATTTAGGCGTTCTTGAAATACCACCCTTTTATAAACTATTTACTCACTTGTATAAGAACAGTGTATGCTAGACAGTTTAACTGGGGCGGTTACCTCCTAAAAAGTAACGGAGGTGTGCAAAGGCAAACTCAAACAATTTTCATTGTTTTAGAGTATAATGGTATATGTTTGCCTGACTGTAAGATTGATAAATCGAGCAGAGATGAAAGTCGGTCATAGTGATCTGGTGGTTCTTCGTGGAAAGACCATCACTCAACAGATAAAAAGTACGCTAGGGATAACAGGCTGATGTCTCTCTAGAGTCCTTATCGACAGGGACGTTTGGCACCTCGATGTCGACTCATCACATCCTGAAGCTGAAGAAGGTTTCAAGGGTTCGTCTGTTCGACGATTAAAGTGGTACGTGAGTTGGGTTTAGAACGTTGTGAAACAGTTTGGTTCCTATCTACAGTAAACGTTAGAAAATTGAAGAGATTATTCTCTAGTACGAGAGGACTGAGAAAAGTGAACCTCTGGTGTTTCGATTGTTTTTTAAGCATCGTCGAGTAGCTACGTTTGTTTTAGATAATCACTGAAAGCATCTAAGTGAGAAACTGACTCTAAGATAAATTTTCTTAAAATTGTAAAAGATTATTACTTCGATAGATTTTACGTGTACAATTAGCAATAATTAAGCATAAAAAATACTAAAAATTTTTAAATTAATTATAAAAATCAAAAAAAAGATGAATATTTCCTTTAATGCACAAAAAATTTGGATGATAAGTATTGTTTTTTTCTTATCTTTCACAAACTTATTTAAAAATGTAGTTGCTATGGATTCTCCAGAGCCCTGGCAAATAGGATTTCAAGCGCCAGCAACTCCCTTGATGGTGGGAATTATTAATTTTCACAATCATATCATGCTTTTCATTGTAGCTATCTGTGTCTTCGTTATGTGGTTGTTAGGAAGAGGTCTCTCCTTGTACAGTGTCCGCGCGAACAAGGACGGTATCGATAATTTTACTCACGCAACAACTGTTGAAATCGTTTGGACTGTTGTTCCTGCGATTGTTTTAATGGTTATTGCCGTTCCTTCATTTGCTTTATTATATTCTATGGATGAAATGTTAGATCCAGCAGTCACTTTAAAAGTAGTAGGGCACCAATGGTATTGGAGTTACGAATACGCTGATTACAATCAGTTAACGGATGACAATACAGGAATCAATTTTGATTCTTATATGATTGCAGAGGATGATTTAGACAAAGGTTTACTTCGTTTATTAGAAGTTGACAATAGAGTTGTTTTACCGATAAATACTCATATTAGAGTTTTAGTAACCGCAGCGGATGTTTTACACAGTTGGGCAGTTCCATCTTTCGGGGTAAAGGTTGATGCTTGTCCGGGTCGATTAAATCAAACGACACTGTTTATCAAAAAACCTGGAGTTTTTTACGGCCAATGTAGTGAATTATGTGGCACAAATCACGGGTTCATGCCTATTTGTGTTGAAACAGTTAATCTAGAAGACTACACTAATTGGCTTGAAAACAAACTTGAATTATAATTGCCTCTTATAGGCCAATTGATTTGTTTTGATAAATGAGCTTATAGCTCAGTGGTTAGAGCATACGCCTGATAAGCGTAAGGTCAGTAGTTCAAGTCTACTTAGGCTCTAAAACAATAATCGGTTGCTTTGATATTAAAAAAAACGATTTAACAAAATATAAAGTTTTCATTTGTAGTGCAATGAATCCGCAGTATTCTAAAGAAAGCAATTATTCTCAACCAGGAAGCGTATTATACAATTATCAAATAAAAAAAGATGAGTTTAAAAAAGAAAGATCTTCAAAAAAAAATAAAAAATTTTACCCTTAACTTTGGCCCCCAGCATCCAGCAGCACATGGAGTGCTTCGTTTAATTTTAGAATTAGATGGAGAAATCGTTGAAAGAGCAGAACCACACATTGGTTTATTACATCGGGGAACAGAAAAATTGATTGAACATAAAACTTATCTTCAAGCTTTACCTTATTTTGATCGTTTAGATTATGTTTCTATGATGGCGCAAGAGCACACCTACTCTTTGGCTGTGGAAGAATTGATGCAAATTTCAGTTCCTCTACGAGCGCAATATATTCGTGTATTATTTCTTGAAATTACTCGAATTTTAAACCATTTGCTCGCCGTTGGTTGTCATGCTATGGATGTTGGAGCAATGACTCCTTTTCTGTGGGCGTTTGAGGAACGAGAAAAGCTTATGGAATTTTACGAACGTGTTTCAGGAGCAAGAATGCACTCCGCATATGTTCGTCCAGGTGGTGTTTCGCAGGACATTCCGATTGGTTTATTAGATGACGTTTATATATTTGCTGAACAATTTAGTACTCGAGTTGATGAAATGGAAGAAATGTTAACAACAAATCGAATTTGGAAACAACGTCTGATTAATGTAGGAGTTGTTACTTCACAAGAGGCTATTGACTGGGGGTTTAGTGGTGTTTTATTACGTGGTTCCGGTTTAAATTGGGATCTAAGAAAACAACAACCTTATGAGGTTTATGACAAGATGAAGTTTGACGTTTTTTTAGGCACGCATGGAGATTGTTATGATCGTTATTTGGTTCGTGTCGCGGAAATGAGAGAATCTTTATCAATCATCTTTCAATGTTTAAATAATCTTCCAACTGGTTTAATTAAAACGGATGACAAAAAAATAACACCACCCTCACGGCACGAAGTTAAAAACTCAATGGAATCTCTGATTCATCATTTTAAGTACTTTACAGAAGGTTTTTGTGTTCCCAGAGGTGAAACATATACCGCTACTGAAGCTCCTAAAGGTGAGTTTGGTGTCTATCTTATTTCTAATGGTACAAACAGACCATATAGGTGTAAGATTAAAGCCCCTGGGTTCGGGCATTTACAAGGTTTAGATATGATGAGTAAAGGGCATATGATTGCTGACGTAGTTACTATAATCGGAACTCAAGATATTGTTTTTGGGGAAGTTGACCGTTAAAATGTATTTGCATAATCTCACAACAACGGAAGGTGCTATTTTAAATAATTTTTCAATAAATAAACCTTTTTATCTCTTGAAAAAGGATCCTTTTAATCATTTTCTTTGGAAATCTTTAAAAAAAGATTCGACCTTAACAAGGGCTAAAAAACTTGAAAATTTTAAAACCCGTTTTATAAAAAATTAATCTTTTAAGAGGAGGAAGTAGCTCAGTTTGGTTAGAGTATTAGCCTGTCACGTTAATTGTCGTGGGTTCAAATCCCATCTTGCTCGATAAATTTTTTTAGAGGAGGAAATAGCTCCGTTTGGTTAGAGTATTAGCTGTTACGTTAATTGTCTTGGGTTCAAATCCCATTTTGCTCGATAAATTTTTTGAGAAAGCTCGCATTTTTTTTAAGATTGTTCTTTTTAGTATAAACTCTTTCACACAAAATTAATACCACACAAAAACATAAAATATCATGATTTTTTTTTATATAATTTTAGTTTTATTAGGTCTATTTTCTTTTTTTGTTATTAGCTCTAGGAACCCTATACATTCAGCGCTAGCGTTAATTACTGTTTTTTTATTAGCATCAGTCTTATTGTTTTGTTTAGAAGTTGAATTTCTAGCCTTGTCATTTGTTATTGTTTATGTTGGTGCAATTGCTGTTTTATTTTTATTTGTTGTTATGATGTTAGATGTAAAAATTGGCGATAGTTCGTTAGATTTTTTAACTTACGTGCCCTTAGGCTATTTTATTAGCTTTACTTTTATTTTAGAAATTATTCTTCCTTCTGCAAACCTAAATTCTTTTCCAAATGAGGTTTCCTCGATAAACTATAATTGGATAAATTGGATCGCTGAAATAGATTCTATTTCTAATATTCAAGCAATTGGTCAATTGTTATACACTTATTATTTTGTTTTTTTCTTGATGGCTGGTTTTATCTTGTTCGTGGCAATCTTAGGTGCATTGATGCTTACATTAACTTTAAACAAATCTGTTAGAAGATCTGTTTATTTCAAGCAAAAAATGCTTATTTCTAGTTAAATTCTTTCTTGATTTGTTGCTTTTAAACAACTTATTAGCCCTACTTTCGGGAAAAAGTTTCCACGTTGACAATTATAACTCTCTCAAACTTTTTGTGTTTAGCATATATAAAGAGTTTATTTTTTTTAATCTTAATCAAATCAGAACGTTTTTTTAAAGTGCAGCAAAAAAAGTATACAAAACATTTAAAAGACATTTTACCTACTATTTTATCTGTTGGTTACAATAAACAAACTTTGGTTATTACTGTAAAACCTGAAGATTTGCTTTTTGCCATGAAGGTTTTAAAATCGCATTCTACTACTCAATATAGTTTATTGACGTCAATTTCAGGTGTTGATTTTCCTTATCGTAAAAAACGTTTTGAAGTAATCTATGAGTTATTAAGTATTCGTTTCAACAGTCGAATTCGTGTAAAAACTTTTGTTGATGAAATTACTCCATTGGTGAGCCTAGTTTCTGTCTTTTCTGCGGCAACCTGGTGGGAGAGAGAAATTTGGGATCTTTTTGGTGTTTTCTTCGAACAAAATGACGAAATTAAGCGTATTTTAACCGATTATGGTTTTGAAGGTCATCCACTTAGAAAAGATTTTCCTTTAAGTGGTTTTGTTGAATCTCGTTATGATGATAAATTAAAACGAGTTGTCTGTGAACCTTTAGAACATGCTCAAGAATTTCGTACTTTTGATTTTGCATCAGGATGGTCTTTACAATCAATTAAATAGAAATTTAGTAATGTTCTCGAAAGAAAATTGGAAAGCAATCAAAAAGAAAAATTTGATCTGTGTTATAAATAATTCTTTTCTCTTCTAACGTGGGTGGACATTTCCGTTGGAATAAGGATTATGTACTAGCAATTATCGATAATCATATTATCGATTACCCAAGTCCAATTAATCTAAGTTATGCTTGGAGCTTTGGAGCTGTGGCCGGTGTTTGTTTAGTTATTCAAATCGTCACTGGAATTTTTTTAGCCATGCACTATACTCCTCATGTTGATTTAGCTTTTAGTAGTGTCGAGCACATTATGAGAGATGTTAATGCGGGTTGGCTAATTCGTTATTTACATGCAAATGGGGCTTCTATGTTTTTTATTGTTGTTTATAGTCATTTGTTTAGAGGACTTTACTATGGATCGTATATAGCTCCTCGTGAACATTTATGGTGTTCTGGTGTAGTGATTTTTCTTCTAATGATGGCGACAGCCTTTATGGGTTACGTGTTACCTTGGGGACAAATGAGTTTTTGGGGAGCAACCGTAATTACCAATTTATTTTCTGCTATCCCTGTTGTTGGACTTTCTATTGTTGATTGGTTATGGGGAGGTTTTTGTGTTGATAACGCAACCTTAAACAGGTTTTTCAGTTTACACTTTGTTATGCCTTTTGTTATTGCAGGATTAGTTATCGTTCACATTGCTTTATTGCATAAAGATGGTTCCAACAACCCTTTAGGTATAGAAAGTAGCAGTGATAAAATTTCTTTTTATCCTTACTTTTATGTAAAAGATTTATTTTCTTTTATGTGTTTTATTGTTTTTTTCTCTATTATTTTATTTTATTACCCAAATACGTTAGGTCATCCGGATAATTATATTCCTGCAGACCCTATGTCAACACCTGCGCACATTGTTCCTGAATGGTATTTCTTACCTTTCTACGCGATTTTAAGGTCAATTCCTGACAAATTAGGAGGCGTAGTTGCAATGGGTGGTGCCATTGTAATATTACTATTTTTGCCGTTTATTAATACTTCTCAAGTAAGAAGTTCAACTTTTCGTCCTCTTTATAGAAAACTATTTTGGTTTCTTTTTGCTGATTTTTTATTATTAGGATGGATTGGTCAAGAAGTTGTAGAGGAACCTTTTGTTTTAATCGGTCAAGTTGGCACGGTTTTTTATTTTGTCTATTTTTTAGTTCTCATTCCTGCTGTAGGTGTTCTAGAAAACTTATTGATTAGAGTGAAGGTATAATTTCCTTTTTTTAGGATAGGTGACCGAGTGGCTTAAGGTGCTGGTTTTGAAAACCAGCGTATTTAAAAGTACCGTGGGTTCAAATCCTACTCTATCCAGCTTTATTAAAAATTTTTATTGAAAAATGTATTTAAACATTGTTTTTTTACCCTTGTTAGGGTCTATTATTAGCGGTTTGTTTGGGCGATTTGTTGGTTCTCACGGTTCTGCAATCATAACAACTTCGTGTGTTATATCCAGTTTATGCATCTCTTTTTTTGCATTTTATGAAGTAGGTTTATCTGAAGCCCCATGTTACATAAAATTACTAACATGGTTCAAAAGTGAATTTCTATGTGCTAATTGGGGTTTTCAGTTTGATAGTTTAACCGTTCTTATGTTGATCGTTGTAACTTTTATTTCAAGTTTGGTTCATCTTTATTCAACAGAATACATGTCTCATGATCCTCATTTACCGCGCTTTATGTCTTATCTATCGTTATTTACTTTTTTTATGTTAATTCTAGTTACGGCAGACAATTTTTTTCAGCTTTTTGTTGGTTGGGAAGGGGTAGGTTTATGTTCGTACTTGTTGATTAATTTTTGGTTTACGCGAATTCAAGCAAATAAAGCTGCTATTAAAGCAATGATTGTGAATCGTGTTGGTGACTTTGGTTTAGCTTTAGGAATTTTTAGTATTTATATTACTTTTCATTCTGTAGAGTATTCAACAGTCTTTGCATTAGTGCCTCTTTTTGAAGGTGACGTGTTAGACTTTTTAGGGTTTGAATGCCATTTACTAACTTTGATTGGTATTTTATTATTTGTTGGTGCTGTTGGTAAATCGGCACAACTGGGGTTACATACCTGGTTGCCTGATGCTATGGAAGGGCCAACACCAGTGTCAGCACTTATTCATGCTGCAACAATGGTTACTGCCGGAGTTTTCCTTTTAGCAAGGTGTTCTCCAATTTTTGAATATGCACCGGGTGCTTTACTTGTTGTAACAACTGTTGGTTCTATGACAGCTTTCTTTGCTGCAACAACAGGTCTTTTACAAAATGATTTAAAAAGGGTAATTGCTTACTCTACCTGCAGTCAACTTGGTTATATGATGTTCGCGTGTGGTGTGTCAAACTATTCTGTGGGAGTTTTTCATTTAGCGAATCATGCTTTTTTTAAAGCGTTACTTTTTTTAGGTGCAGGTTCGGTAATTCACGCGGTTGCTGATGAACAAGATATGCGACGAATGGGAGGTTTAAAACGACTTGTTCCTTTTACGTTTGCTGTGATGAGTATTGGCTCTTTCGCGTTGATGGGGTTTCCATTTTTAACCGGATTTTATTCAAAAGATGTTATTTTAGAAGTTGCTTTTGCAAAATATACAAACGCTAGTCATTTTGCTTATTGGTTGGGTACGTTTGCAGCGTTTTTCACAGCATTTTATTCTATACGATTGGCATTTTTAACCTTCTTATCTGAACCAAATGGCTATAAGCCGGTTATTATAGGTGCTCATGATTCGCCTATTCGAATGGCATTGCCATTATTTATTTTAGCATTCCCAAGTATCTTTATTGGTTACTGTACTCGAGATCTTTTTATTGGTCTGGGTACGGGGTTTTGGAATAACGCTATTTTTAATTTCCCAACAAATTTAAATATAATTGATGCTGAATTTGCGCCACAATTTTTTAAACTTTTGCCTGTGTGTTTAAGTATTACTGGTGCTTCTTCCGCGTTTTTATTTTATACTTTTTATTCTAAGGATCTTTATCTACTGAAAACATCTTTTCTAGGAAGAAAAATCTACAATTTTTTAAATAAGAAATGGTTTTTTGATAAATTTTACAATGAATTTCTTAACCAAACTTTGTTAAATTTCGGGTATCATTTAAGCTATAAAGCAATTGATCGAGGTCTTATCGAAATGATGGGGTCTTTTGGGTTATCGAAAACCGTTATAAAGAAGTCAAATTTACTTTCGAGTTTACAAACCGGTAGTTTCTACGATTATGCTTTATGGATGTTTTTAGGTTTAATGGGTGTGGTTTTATTTTTAGACTTTTCGGAATTACTTATCTACTTCATTGACCCAAGCCTAATTATCATTTTTTTTGTTACGCTTTTATTTTGTATAAGAGATAAATAATTAAAAATTAGAATTGCTTATTTGTGTTTTTTTTAAGTGGGAATATAGCTCAATTGGTAGAGTATTCGTTTTGCATACGAAAAGTTTCCAGTTCAAATCTGGATATTTCCAATTTAAATTTAAAAAAATTGATTATGTTTAGTTCATTTTATAGTACACATTTATTACCAACATTAGTTTTGCTACCTATTTTAGGTTCAATTGTTGTTTTTTTTATCCCCTGTAAAAATGTTCAGCTTATTCGACGTTTAGGGCTATTTTTTTCTTTCTTAGTTTTTTTTGTTTCCCTTTTTTTGTGGTTACTTTTTGATCGATATTATGTTCGGTTTCAATTTGTTTATGATTTTATTTGGGTTTCGTCCGCTAATCTAAATTTTTCTTTAGGTATTGACGGAATTTCAATTTTTTTTGTTTTATTAACTACCCTTTTAATTCCATTATGTCTTCTAGCAAGTTGGGATAGTATTACTAAATCATACAAAGAATATGTAATTGCTTTCCTTTTAATGGAATCTTTTCTAATCCTGGTTTTTTGTGTTAGAGATTTACTTTTATTTTATATTTTCTTTGAGAGCGTTTTGATTCCTATGTTTATCATCATTGGTGTTTGGGGTTCCAGAGAGCGTAAAGTCAGAGCTGCTTATATGTTTTTTCTTTACACTTTATTCGGTTCAGTACTCATGCTTTTGTCGATTCTGTACATTTACTTTAGGGTTGGGAGCACGGATTATGAGACTTTACTTGCGTTTGATTTTAGTTTCTACGAGCAGCGTTTTATTTGGTTGGCTTTTTTTGCATCTTTTGCTTCTAAAGTTCCCATGCTTCCTGTTCATATTTGGTTGCCGGAAGCTCACGTAGAAGCACCTACTGCAGGATCAGTTGTCTTAGCGGGTATTCTACTGAAATTAGGTAGCTATGGGTTTTTGCGCTTTACTTTACCACTTCTGCCTGAAGCTTCGTTATATTTTACCCCTTTTATTTTTGCTTTAAGTATTCTTGGTGTTATATACCCCTCTCTAACAGCAATTCGACAAACTGACTTAAAAAGAATTATTGCCTATACCTCAGTTGCACACATGAATTTAGTAATGATTGGGTTATTTAGTTTTAATGTTGTTGGGCTAGAAGGTGCTATTTTACAAAGTTTAAGCCACGGTTTTGTTTCAAGCGCTTTATTTTTGATTATTGGCGTTATTTATGATCGTCATCATACTAGAATGGTAAAATATTACAGTGGTTTGGTTCATACAATGCCATTGTTTACAATTATTTTTTTGATTTTTACAATGGCAAATATTGCATTGCCAGGCACAAGTAGCTTTGTTGGTGAATTTCTCATTCTATCAGGTGCATTTAAAGTAAGTACAACAGCAACTTTTTTTGGTGCAACTGGAATGGTTTTAGGTGGGGGTTATTCTTTATGGTTATTTAATCGAATAGTTTATGGAAATTTAAAGATTCAATATTTGACTGCTTTTCAAGATATCACTGCACGAGAGTTTTTTGTTTTTTTACCTCTTCTCGCGGGCACTTTTGTTATGGGAATTTATCCTGAAGTCTTTTTAGATGTTATTCATGGAAGCGTTCAAGTTTTAGTTGCGCAAATAAACCCTTAGAATAATTTACACACGTCTTTTTCGTCTAGTGGTTAGGACATTGCCCTTTCACGGCATTAACATGAGTTCAATTCTCATAAAAGATACTTAACGCTAACAGTTTTATTTTTTAGCCGTGTCTTATAAAAACAAGTTTTGCTTAAAAGAATTATAAATACAGATAATGATCAAAGTTTTTGTTAATAACAAACCTGTTCTTGTTCCAAAAAATACCAGTGCTTTAGAAGCCTGTGATGCTATGGGTGTTTCAGTTCCACGTTTTTGCTACCATGAGCGTTTAAATGTTGCGGGAAATTGTCGGATGTGCTTAGTTGAAATTGAAAAAGCACCTAAACCGATTGCTTCATGCGCTTTTCCTGTAGCTCCCAATATGAGAATTTACACGGAGACCCCTTTAGTTCATAAGGCAAGAGAAAATGTTTTGGAATTTCTATTGATAAATCACCCTTTAGATTGTCCTATTTGTGACCAAGGTGGTGAATGTGATCTACAAGAACAAACTTTAGTTTTTGGTTCAGATCGAAGTAGATTTTTTTCTTCGAAGAGAAGTGTAGAGGATAAAAATTGCGGGTTATTAATCAAAACTATTATGTCTCGTTGTATTCATTGTACACGTTGTGTAAGATTTTTTCAAGATGTTGCTGGTCAGGAAGACTTTGGTACCACGTTACGGGGTCAGGACACTGAAATTGGGACTTACGTTGGAAAAAACTTAAATTCGGAACTTTCAGGAAATATTATTGATTTGTGTCCTGTTGGTGCTTTGACCTCGAAACCATATGCATTCACCGCGCGTCCGTGGGAAATAAAATCAATTGAAACTGTTGACGTTCTCGATGGTGTTGGCTCAAATATTAGAATTAATTTTAAAGAAACAGAAATTTTGCGCGTTTTACCTGCTTTGAACGATTCATTAAATGAAGAATGGATTTCTGATAAAACTCGATTTTCGTTTGATGGCTTAAAAATTCAACGTATTGGAAATCCTTTTTTATCTATGTCCAAAGTAACAACCAATTCAAGATCACTTTCACTTGATAATGAAGATCTTTCGAAAATTAGTTGGCGAAAGGCGTTGCTTTCTTTTACAGAAGCTACTTATAAAATAAATTCTGATCAAATTCTTTTTGTTTGCGGTAATAGCACTGATTTGGAGACCATTCAAGTTTTAAAAAAGGTTTCTCAAAGCCTAAATATTTCCTTGATTAGTGAAACTTTTTTAGATTCCACTAATAATTTAATGGCTTATGTAAAATCTAACACAACATTTAAAGATATTTTGGATTCGGATCTATGTCTTAGCATTGGAACAAATGTCCGTTTCGAAGCTTCTTTATTGAATGTACGTCTAAAAAAGAGATCTAGAAAAGGTTCTTTTGTTAAAGCTTCCATTGGATTAAACGAAAATTTAACATATCAAAATGATTCGCTTGGTAACTCTTTGGAGACTCTGGTAAAGATTGCTGAGGGAAAACATGCTTTTTGTCAAAAACTTGCAAAGGCAAAAAAGCCTTTTATAATTTTGGGCTCTTCCGTTACAAAACGTTTAGATTCCAAAACTACTATGATGCTTGTCAACAAAATCGCAGAATATACGACTATTATTGGTGAAAAATGGTTTGGTATTAATCATTTGCCTTTAACAGTTAACACGGTTGGTAAAAGCTTTTCAGGGATAAACATGAAAAGTAAACTCGATATGTCTCATAAAAAATTAATTTATTGTGTCGGTTTAGATTCATATGAAATCTTAAGTTCTAAAAATATTTCCAATGATGCTTTTATTGTTGCACAAACCCCGCATGCAAATCCTTTTTTAAAAATGACAAATCTGATTTTGCCGAGCAGTGCTTTTACTGAAAAAGAAGGAACGTTTTTAAATTTAGAAGGGCGAATTCAAAAAACCTCAGCGGCTTTAACGTGCCCTGGTTTGGCGCGTGATGATTCAAAAATTATCAAGGCACTTTTTCAGCATACGTTGAAAAAAGAGTTAAAGAATTCCTCGTTATGTGTTAACATAAGCAACTTCGAGAACAATAAAACAACTTTTACAAAGTCTTTGATACTTAAAAAAAGAAGAATTTCATTCAAATTAATTAAAACCTCTTTAAAATCAGTTTTAGCTAACTTTTTCGTATCTAACGCGATTACTAGTAATTCATTAGTTATGGCAAAATGCGCGTCAATCTTTAAAAAAAATTATTCTAATTTCATTTGATGTTGAGTTAAAATCTTTTTTACTCCATGGTTTGGGAATTCTTCCGATTGCAAATTACTTCTTAAAAAAATATTTGTTTCGAAAATAATTTTTTGAGTTCGATTTTCAAAAAAGGTGTAATTACCGTTATAGTTTTATTGTTAAATCTTTCGTTTTCCAAAGACATGTAGAGGGCTAACCGCCGACCTTTAGAATTTTCATAGATTTCGATTCTTTTTATGTGTAGTGTCTTTTTAGAGTTTTTCAATCAAAGTCTAAAATAAAGAAGAATTAAGATAGATAAAAAAACTATTCAAAATAATTTTCTTATTAATTTATTTTGATTGTTAAGAACGAAAACTAAAAAAAATGATAAAACTCTTTTCAAGAGACCGATGTTTTTCACGGCACCTCTTCAGATACACACATTCTCTTTATGTCCAAATTTTAATTCAAGTTAAACGTTAATAGTGCTTATGGGATTTCTAGACTTTTATTTATTCATTCTAACATCTTATTTAAAGTACGTAGCACTTTTTCTTACTGTGTTTTTTTTCTTCGTAGGTGTTTTAATTTTTTTTGTTGTAGGGTTAAGAAAAAATCCTCTTTACGATTTTTTAGGGCTGTTTTTCACTTTTTTTTTTACAGCGCTTTTGATTGATAAGCAAATTGATATTATTTGCGGTAATTCGACATTCGATTTAGCACAGACTTTTGTTGAGGCAGAATTCTCGCAAGCACCTACCAACACACCTCCCGTTGAAATATTGCCTGAGTATCCTATTATTTTACCAGACTTGTGGTTAATGTTTGGATTTCCCGGTCTTTTATGCAAAAAACTTGTTGGAGGAGTTTTTAACTTATACGGGATTGATCTTATCTTAGTTGCATTTATATATGGAATTTTTTTCGACATACCATAAAAAATTGAAACCAGAATGGTGGAATTGGTAGACACACTAGGTTTAGGTTCTAGTTTCGAAAGAAGTATGGGTTCAAGTCCCTTTTCTGGTAAGCTTTTGTAACAGCTTTTTCTCATAAGCTTCTTTTAAATTCGAAGGCGAAATAGTTCAGCGGTTAGAGCGTTGGAATCATAATCCAAATGTCAAGGGTTCGAATCCCTTTTTCGCTAACCATGAAAAGATGGCTGAGTGGTTTAAAGTATTGGTTTGCTAAATCAACGTGTTCCTTTCTACACCATGGGTTTGAATTCCATTTTTTTCGTTTTTTTTTTTATTAAAAATGCTCACTTGGTGAAATTGGTAAACACGAAAGACTTAAAATCTTTTTCTTTTGAAGAGTACTGGTTCAAGTCCAGTAGTGAGTAAAATGATATTTATAGAGTTATGCCAACCATTAATCAATTATGTAAAAAGATTAGAAAACCAAAAAAGACTATAAATTGGTCTCCTGCACTTGAAAGGTCACCGCAAAAAAAAGGCGTGTGCCTAAAAGTATTCAATCGAAATCCAAAAAAACCAAACTCAGCCTT